>Ga0228710_1000365_pt1 | contig 53791 bp, 30 predicted proteins | sample MedpolnodulmetaG_FD_177995 | JGI IMG/M metagenome (GOLD analysis project Ga0228710, IMG submission 177995) | Root nodule microbial communities from Medicago polymorpha collected in Santa Monica, California, United States - pink nodules | ecosystem: Host-associated > Plants > Roots > Nodule... | reverse complement strand
AAACTCATTCAAACATTTCATCAAACACTTGGAGTGCAAATTATACATAAACCCTAAAACTCATAACTACAACATGAACATGCAAACATCTAAACAATTAAGCAATATAACTGATTTACATGTAACATTGTATGATTTCTTGGCAAAAAAATCAAAATTTAAACTAAACCCTAAAACAAAAAAAATCTAATCTAATTGTAAAAAATCAAACATAATCATGCAAATATCTAAACATCATAACAATTAAGCACTATAAGTCATTTACATGTAACATTCTATCATTTCTTGCAAAAAAAATCAAAATTTTAACAAAACACTAAACAAAAAAAATTCTATTTTAAGTGAAAAAATCTATCATACCAACGTAATTTAAGTGAAAACTTACTTGTTCTTGTTGTTAGAGTGTTATTTGATTTGAAGTTGAAGGAATTTCGAATTGGAGTAATCTGAGAGAGATTTGAGAGAAATTTGATTGGAAATGAGGCTCTGTCTGAGCATATAACAGCACGTAGCGTGAGTTAACTCACACAGCGTGACTTAACTCACACAACACAAGTTAACTCACGCAGGGGCAATATGGACATTTCACTTGAGAATGAGCAAAAACGTTTGGGTAAAGAGTAGTTCTCCCCTCCTTTAATGTTCACTAGTTATGTTTTTTTTGCTTATATTTGAAATCGCCAAACGTAACTCCATTTTTACTTATATTTGATATCAGAGGGATTAACTATCTTCAATAACAATTTTGTTTTTTTTACGAAAACCTCCGTCAACATCAATGTTTCTAACAAGCAATAGTTATATATGTTGAAACGTGTAGAGTTCGTTTTCGTTATTTTATTTTTTATGAAATTGTTATAGTTTTCGTATTCATTATTATTCATCCAACTAGTCACTTTTTGTATCATTTATTTATGTCGTATTTGAATGATATTATCTATGTTCATCACCATTGCATTTGTGATGCTTGTTTTAGACTACATTCATTTGCAAATTATAGAACAATCACTACTACTATCTAACTACTCCAACTTTTCTGGTGTGCGTGGACCAGTTTATAAGATTCTGTAAGAAAACAAAGGATGTGTGGGAGCAATCTGCCAAGTTAACGAATACGACTTGTGATTGAAACCTTTTATTTTTGGGAGACAGGGCGGAGTCAGGAATTTAAAGTCAAGGGAGCCGAGTAAAAGGAATATGTTTTTAGCGAACAAGAAACATAATTTGATTAAAATAAAAACTTTTCAAATACAAAAGGTATATAATTAAAGTCTTGGTCAAACTTTACTTATCTCTTGGTCGAACTTCATATCTCTATAACCCTTTTGTATCCCCTATTTTTCTTTTAGGTTTTAATTTGCTCTTTTTTGTTTTGTTTTAAAAGAGTCTTTTATTTTGCAAAGCTATTTCATCATGGTTCATTCTATTTAAAATGTGTTGTGGAGATAACCATAGCGATATATTTTACAAAATATGAGATAATTTAAAATAATATGAGGTATAAAACTAATGATATTAGTTGTCAATTAATCTAGTAATATAGTAAATATTTTAATTAGATTAATTGGGAAGGTCATATCGTAATATAGATTAATATATATCTTCCTTAAGAAAAATGTCTTAATATACAGTGGGGGTGGGGGGGCATGGCCTCCATAGGCCACCCCTATCCTCTCTGCCACTGTTGGACTATATGAATCCTTTGAGGCATTTGTAACGTGAAAGTACGAGTATTTTTCATTCAAAAAGAAAAATACGTGGAGTAAGAGTATTAGGTTTTATATTGCGAATAACTCATCCTTACAAAATTATATTGTAAGGTGGATATTATTCAAACTCGTGTTAAGCCTTATTTATTCTATATATTTACGATTTTGATTTTTTCCAATACATCTTATTTATTTTCTTTAAGTTTGATGTGTGAATATGAACGATGGATGATCCAGATCGATATGACATATTATGTTTTATAATAGGTTTGTATTTATATTAAGGATACCATTCTTTATAAACTCATTTTAAATCTTATGTTTATATCATATGAGATTTGAGTGTTTTTCTTCTTTCAACAGAGAGTGGTTGAATTCAAACGAGAGATATTCAAAATATGTTGATTATTGATTATGAAATATTTGGACAACTATTAGCGGTTGAAAATTCAAAATACGAGTGAATATAAAATTATCTTTAAATTTTAGTAGTATTCTTTGATTTTGTCAAATAGTAATTATAGTATTTTAATCAATTAATTTGATAAAACTATATAAATAAATCTATTACTATCGTATAAATGACTTTTTCTTTTCCACCCTATTAATTTCTCACCCGTCCTACATATTTCAGAAGTTATTATAATCTAAAAAGCGTTAACATCCTCCAAAACACATTAAAACACTCTAAGAAACTGTCTCTATTTATGGATTTTATAATTCAAATAGGGTGTGCGAGAAGAGAGAAGGGTGGGAAAAGAATTTGTGTAAATTTAATTTTACTCTAACAATCAATAGTTATTGATTTACCGCATCAAATAAAATTTCAACAACCATTAATTAAATTAATATAGGTGAAATAGTAAACTATTTATCCGTAGTTGTGTTTTATTTCTAAAAATAAAAATTTATTGGAACCTTTTTTAACAAATTATTATATATAGACAAAATAAATCTCATTCATATTTAAGGTTCTTTAAAAATATATTTTTAATAAAGTTAATCGAAGCGAGTTAAAAAAAATTATATAAGGGGTTTGCTAACTTAAACCAACAAAAAACATGAAGGTCCAAGTTAGCAAAACTGCACATTTTCATTTGGACAAAAATATCCTCCATTTTTATTATTTAAAACTAATAGTTTGAGGGTTACTTTAATAATTTTCATTAAAACATATTTGTTAACTTCCACTAATTTGCTAACTTAGACCCACTTTTATTTTATAACAAATAGCTTGAGAGATATTTACTAAGATATCCCTTACTTTAAACTGGTTTACACTAGTGGATATTGGTTTTTTTGTTCAAATGAAAATGTGCATTTTTTCTAACTTAGACCTTCATGTTTTTTTTTTGGAATAATGACCTTCATGTTTTTTGTTGGTCTAAGTTAACAAACCCCTTTAATATAATACTCCCTCCGTCCCTATATATAAGCACCATTTGTCTCTAATAAAAGGGTGCTTATATATAGGGACGGAGGGAGTACTAATTAATAACTAAAAATAATAATTTTTGTGTCTCGAGAAAATATATGTATTTTGTGTGAGTTTCCAATTACTATCGTCATTTCGTCTATTTACTAAAGAAAACAATTTTTTATAAATTATTTTTAAATAACAAATATGAATATATTAATTATTATACCACTTTTATCCAAACATTTAACTCCTTGATTTCTTAATTCCTTCGACAAAAAACAAATTCTTTGACTCAAAAAACAAAAAACAATAAAACTCTTTGATTTCTTAATCATCAATAGTTCTTTAAGTTCGAAGAGATTCAATTAAGAAAAGTTATAAGAGATTAGGGACCTGTTTGTTACAGATTAAAATAAAAGTGATTTTGATATAAAATAATTTAGAGATTATATTTTAGAGATTTTAAGAAAAATCAGAATCTATTTTGTGTTTGTTTACCGTAATAAAAATAACTTTTCTTAAACAAATAATCTAGTTTGTTTTTATACAACTATGTAAAAGAGATTTTTTGTTACAAAATCAGTTCAATCTTTAAAACGATATTTTCTCTCTCCTCTAAAAAAAAAGCTATTTTTTGAGAAGCTGCTCTCAACAGCTTCTCATTTGAAGCCGTTTTCTAAAAAAAAATTAGATTCTGATTTTTTTTTAAAAATTGTAACAAACGGATACTTAAAAATGATTATTTTTATAAAAAAAGTGATTGTTTTTCTTAAAAAGAAACTATAACAAACGGGCTCTAGGTTTTTCCATTCCCGTTAAATAGTGACATCCTGTCTCTACTTTTGAAGGTTCAAGTAATCATAAAACCGGCAAACATGTAACCGATTTTAGTTGCAATAGCAAAATTTGCTTACTTTTGGTCTTACACAACAAAATAATGATCCTTTGACAAAGTAATGAAATTATTAACTTTTTTTTTTAATTTGAATTTGAATTCTAAAAAAATATTGATCCTTGAAATCAAATTTTCAGAACAGGAATATTTTGCAATAAAAAAAAAGGATGTGTGATGAATGACGCATAAAAAGGAGGTGTAAGTAGCATTTATCATCCTTAATAATAAAATGGGCCAAAAAATCTTGTTTGGATCAGTGTACTTCTTCCACTGCATGTTAAACGAAAACATTCTGAAAACAACAGGTTTTGTCTTGCATCATCATCAAAATCCCAAAACGAGGTACAACGTTGGGTTTCTTTTGTCTTTGACAAGGAATCTAGAGTTCTCTCAAACCAAAAATGAGGTATATATGGTTTCTGTTTTTTTTTTTCCTGCACTTTCACGATTTTTGCTTCTAATATATTTTTAGCAGTGCATGCATTTTATTTTTTATTTTTTAATATGTTTCATGTTCGATGCTTAGTTGTATTAGGTGTTTTTGTTTCATAGGGCGTGGAACTGAAAACAGTGTATTATTGCATTGCATGTCTTGTATAACCAAAATTTGTGAATAGTTTAATTGAAATGGTTTGTGTTTTAGCTACATTGCTATGCTGAATTGTAACTATGAAGAATTGGGGTGTTGAATAGATGGCATTAAATTTAGAGTAATGATATTTAGACACCCATTTTTTTTCTTACACCTCCAACACCTAGTTAATCACGTTCAAAATAGATGAAATTAGTTCAGTTGAGTAGATGGTTAATTCAATTTATGGTCAAACTTGTAGTTAATTCAAATTCAAATGCATTACTAACCCCAATTTCACAATTTTCAGTGTGATCTAAGTTAACCATATACTCAGCTGAGTTAACCACAATTATGCATGTGATTAACTACTTGTCGAAGGTGTAGGAAAAGTTGGGTGTCCATGAAACATTTTTGTTAAATTTATTTTGGTATTATGAAATAGTATTGTTTGATACAATACATTACAATGAAAATGGTCTCATATCCATTTGTTGAAAATGAGCTAAAATAACATCATTGCTTATTGTTAAAAGACCATATCTTTCAATATAAGTTACAATACGGTTTATGAATGAGAATTGATGGTCAGTGCTAATTGAGCAGTCATGTAAATACTAGGCATGGTTGGTAGTACAAGAAAATATGTCATCACAGGTTATGATAAAAGATTTGGTGGGTCTAGTTTCCTATCTGATTTTCTCATGCTTGAATGCAGTCGTCATCCAGAGGTCAAGTGGGCTCAAAGGGCTGACAAAGTCTATGTCACAATTCAGTTGCCAGATTCCAAAAATGCTAAAGTGAACCTTACTCCAGACGGTGTTTTGACTTTTTCTGCCACTGCTGGTGCTGAAGACCACCTCTATGAGCTCAAGTTGCCACTCTTTGACAAGGTTAATGTAGAGGTGAGAAGACACTCCTAGTTTATGGATAGCATTGGCGCATAGTTAAGAATGTTTATGTTCCTTTCCAATGAGTTAAATAATGGCATTGTCTTATACATGCATGCACTTATGGGCATTGTTAAACAGTCCTTAGCTTCATATTCATTCTAATTTCAATAGTCTTCGTAACTAATTTTCTTGTTAACGATTTAATGTTTTTCACTTAGTAACAGTTTCTGTTATGCTTCATTTGCTCTGTAATGTTTTTTATTTTCTCAATGTGTTTATTTATCAATCTCTGCTATTGTTTCAGGAGAGCAAAATTAATGTAGGAGTGAGAGGCATATTCTGTTTAGTGCAAAAGGCAGAGGATGAATGGTGGAAAAGGTTACTGAAAGCAGAAGGGAAGCCTCCACATTATGTGAAAGTTGATTGGGATAAATGGGTGGATGAAGATGAAGATGCGGGTACGTACATGTTTTAACAATACTGTGCTACTTAGTTTTTCCAAGTTATAAAGGGTATTTTTATTTTACGTATCAACTGATTGTCTGTTTATTAGGTCTCGGTGACCTGGACTTGGGAGGGATGGATTTCTCGGTATGTAATGTTTTTCGTTTAATTCTCAGTTTCAACTCCTTCTCTTATTAATGTTGTTTGTCCTAATTAATTTTTGTGCTGCAGCAATTTGAGGGTGATGATGCAGTGGGTGCGGATTTTGATGACGGTGATGATGAAGGTAAGTCTGCTGCACATATTGTGTTAATTCTTTTGACAATTACTCTGTCTTAAGTACTTGACTATTATAAAGCATGGTTGATGGTACTTGCATATGTTGTGGCATGTACTTCTTGCATTTGTAGATTACATTGGGTGGTTTACTGCTATTTAAGATCCTCTTGGGAAAACTTTCATCTTGCATTGGTTGATGGTAGTTTCCTGTTCATCTTTCGTGTCTGGCTGACATTATATCTAATGGTTTACTTTTAGGGGGGTGTCTGTAGGCTGTATTAATTTATTCTTGTTGGAAAATTAAATATTTCATTTCAGTTGATGAGATGGTTTTTAGTAGACATTTAGAAAGTTGAAATTGACTGTAGGGCAACTATGTTTTAGGATAGAGTTTGTGGCTTTTCTAGTGGCTTAGAGAGTAGCATGTAATTTGTAAACAATTGAACTAACCAGTGAAACTGATTAAGTTATTCAATACTTATAATTGTAATTCTTTTGAAAAGAGAAACATATGCTCAATAATTCAGTGTTTTTCTAGTGAACTAGTAGCCTACGCAGGTTTGATTACCTGCATGAGGGTGCTTGATATCATATCTTACCCCACCTGGATGGCTACCGTGTTATCCCCAGTTGCACCATTCTGGATTCCCGAGTGATAGAATAGCTTTAAACTAGCCCACCAAATCTGACCTTGATCATAGTTTCTACTGAAAAAAATATCTACAATGTTGTATCGTAATTTCTTTAATCTTAAACAAACGGTCCCTTCACCATGTATTACTGTTTAAGTGACTCTTACGACTCATCTCAAAAGTCACTCATAATGTTGCAGACTTGCAGGTTGCAGCAATGCATGACTAAGTAACAGTACAGAATTTTACTGTACAGTTTAAAGTTTAAACTCTATCCAAAATTTAGAATTGACATTTCTACTGTTGTTTATAGTGCCTCAAGTTGTAGACCTATGGAACTTAATTTTCATATTGTTGGCTTAATTAAGTATGTCTGTTTGCTAATTGTGCAGTGCAAGAAGCGTCAAAGCCTGAAAAACAAGAGGGTAATGATAATGAGGGAGGTTCCACGGTTGGGGACCAAGCTGGCAAGAGCACCGTCCAGGAAGCTGCTCCAAGCACATAATATCATTGCAGTTTATACTCAGGAAAATGCTTTTAGATGTGCACTGAAGTTTCAGTCTGACTGTAGTATCGTTTGGTGTAGGTGTTTATGATATTAATATCACTATCGTTGTGTCCCTAAACATTAGCTTGTTATGAGGTAGCGAAAGCTCCTTCAAGTTGAAGTACGATAATGTACAATTGAGATTTTTATTTATTGAAGGAAAGATGGTATCTGGATTTCTATATTTTTGGACTTCTTATTTGCTCCCAAAGAAAACCCCTTAAGGTTGCTTACCAAAACTAGGATAATGTGCTTCATTTTGAGAAGAGATGTACTTCTTTTTTAAGAAGAGATATTAGTTAGATCACTTTTACCTATTTCACAAGTCTCAATTATGTTTAGAGTTAAGATAAAGTCTCCATCAAACTAATTTCATCAAAGAAATTTGCTGATAAACTAATGACTGTGTAATAAGGGACCTGCGAGACACGATTTAGGGCTGCCGGATATTCTATGCTTCTAGAACCTTTTTATTTTTATTTTTATATATATATAGATCATCTTCTCAAAATAAATGTAATGCATTTTTTTTCCGCACGTGTAGAAATATGGATAAATAAATTTTACAAAATAATGTTTCAAAAACAATTTACAGAACAAGTTTTTTCTTTGCTGGATAGAGACCCTAAAATTGGTTTCCATTTGGATTGGTTATAGAGAAGATTACAATCAAATAGACCCTAAAATTGGTTTCCATTTGGATTGGTTATAGAGAGAAAAGCAATAATAATTACTTTCTATCCTTTTGCTCACTGTACAGGAAGAAGGAAACTAAAATTTATTTACTATCATACTTTGAAAGAACGTTAAAGAAAAACAAGGCAACAAAAATTTGATTAATAGAACTTGGATTTGCTGGAAAAAAAACCCCAAAAGTGAGAATTGAAATGAAGAAGGCTTCAATAAAAAACAAATAAAGAACCTTGCTCCTGCGTTAGCAATAGACACAACCAAATACATAGAATTTTTTACTTATATATTTGAAACTGCAAAGTGTACATGTCAGAATGGATTTGAGAATGTTTTGGTCCGTATAATCATAATCTATCTATTTTTCTCCATTCAAATCCTTAAATTGTATAAGATAAATAAACTTGAAGAAAATATTTTTAATCTCAATTTCCTTTCATCTTCCAACAAATAAAACAATTAGCTAACAATTTTTATTTAAAACAAATGACAATTTACAAAGCGACTATCTGAACAAAATTTCTAATTCCAAAAAAGAGTAACATACAACTAACATTTGCCATTCAAAAAAAGAAAAAAAAAATTAAAATTCAACATGTGTCACATGACAACAATTTTAAACACATGAAGATTGCAGGGTATTTACTACTATTAAACAAAAGAACATGTATTCCCGCCATTGCTTTTCAATGAGAAAAAGGAACACAGATAGTTAAGACATTAGAAAATGATGTAGCAAAAAAACTTTGATGAGGTCTATAATATCACCATTTTGGTGACTGTATAAGCAAAATAGTTGGAAACCTAAATTGCACTAATGCCTCTAAAAGCAGCAACTGGCCCATTTGATGTAGTTCCATATCAGTTGTTCAAATCAGCATCTACCTCGTCCTGCACCTACCACAAGAAGAACAAATATTAGATTATTCATATGATTCACTCAAAACATCTATGCTATTACAACATGAACTATAGTATATTGGCAATTTAATTTCATAATTTATTACTTATGTTTGATATAACCTGAGCTGCGAACAAGTGCAAACTTGAATAATCATTTAATAATTAAATTGATTTTATTTACGCAACAGGAGATAACCTAGGTGAAAATAAAAGCATAACAGCATTAACCTCTTCCAAGCAAATTGGAAACAAATGAACACATGGTACAGGTGCAATACTTGCATTTTGGAATGATATATAAGGGATGATTTACCTCTGTTTCCACCTCGGCCAACCCTTCCTCGGCCTCCTCCCTACCTCTTGCTCTTCCTCGTCCCAAACTTGGTGGAAGTCGAAGATACTTAATAGTATTCCCACGAACGTAGCATTTAGGGATATACCAAAATCTATCTCCATCCTACATTGCCAAATTCAATCAAACACCATACGTTATAACAAACAACAAATGACATTATCATAAATAAATATCGATAATATGATCGAAAGCAAGAAGGGCTGTCAAAAAAACATTACTTTAGAGGTACATATGACTTCTCGAAGATGGATGTTCATCCATGTATCACAAATTACCAAATGGCCGTTATAAGTCTCCCCATTTTTCAATTCAACCAACTGTTACAACAACGAAAAAAAGAAACTCAAGTTACAAGGTAACACAAGTTGTATTATATTTATATTTATGTATATATAAGCAAGGTAAAATAAAGCAAAAACTCTAAGACACCGACACTTCGGATCGAAGACGTGTCCCGATACTAAGACTTAGGGTTTCTGTATTTGTGATTTGTGGAGAGATATAGCTTCTTTTATTTTATTTTACTTTACACTCCCGCGCTAGCTAGCAGGTATAAAATAACAAATCCTTCCTTTTCAAATTTAAAAAAAAAGAAGCTTTGTACCAAAAGAAAAAACTAAATAAGATTGTAACAAAAAGAGAAAACAAATAAGCTAAAAAAAATTAATACTAAATAAGATGTAACAAAAGGAGAAAACAAATAAGCAGAGCATATTTTCATCTCTAAAATAAACAAAACATATTTTCTAGAAGCGTTAAACAAAACAAATTTGTTTAATTTATGCTTAAATTCTTAAGTTTTTGAACAATTTTTTGTAAACGTGTTGAGAACATTACTAAACTCTTAATTTACTACGTCCAGAGTTTATTACTTTTATCTTTAACTTTTGTCGTTTTAAAAAATTCCTATTTAATCCGTTTCATGTTAAAAAAAATTAAATTTTAGTAAATGAACCTTTCATACTGTTCTACACTTGTCTTAAAAAAATTGTTCAAAAACTTATAAGAGTTTAAAGATAATTAAACAAACTTTGTTTTAGCAGGGACCAAAACTGCAATTAAGTCTAAATTAAAATTGATCTCATATTTTAAATACTAAAGGCTCTTTTTAAAGTTTGGAGGCGAGCAATGAGGGAATTTGGAGGACGGGAGGAGAGGGAAAAATAGAGAAATTTTCATCCTATTTGATAGTGTTTTTGTAGAAAATAAAAAGAAATATTTATGATTTAATATTTTTAAAATTTTGAGAGTATTTTAAAGGGATGAAAAAAATTTGAAGAATTTTTCTAGATCTTCAAAATACTCCTCTAGTACATTTTTCAGTTTCATATATTAGGTTAACTATATTTACATTCAAGTTGAGGAAATACTCTTCATTTTTATCAAATCCTCCACTGTGAAATGTGATACCATCCAACACAAATCTCTTCTCTTAATTTCTTCCTACAGTTGCTATTCTTTTCTCAAAATATATTACTTATGTTTCATTTTATATTCATAACAAATTGGTTTGTTCGTCATATTCCTTTATCACATTTATCTACCCAACTTTATTGCAATGAACATGCGACATAATCCTACCTTACTTGTTCAACACACAACAACCAAGTCTTGTCCCACTAAGTAGAGTCGGCTACAAGAATTAAACAACGTCATATTGTTTTATCAAAAGCCATGTCTTGTTCAACACAAACTTTATTGAAATTATTGTGTTTTAAGAAATATGGTGGAATAAAGGAACACCAACCTGTAATGAAAAGCCAACGTATGATATGCATGCCCACAAAAGCATAAAACTAACCCACTGATTTTCTTTACGGCAATTATTTATAAAATAGCAGTAGTCATAAACAAAAAAGTAATTAGACAGGCGAAAGATAAAATAAAAAAATGGGTACGATCGGAGCAAGGCCAGATGAAAACAAAAACAAAGAGTCAATAATGAAACAGCAAGAATGAATCAGCGCCCCTAGAATTCTGTAGAGACCATTAGTCCAGCACATCAGGCATGCCTATACAAAGACACTCAAGACATCCCTCCATTAAATGTGAAGTTTGAGAGCAAATGTTATGTACATTGGATTTGTACAAAATAATTTACATGATGATCCCTTAACTTACAATCTAAAAATAACTTTTGGAGTAAAAGTCCATAATTAATTACTCCTGCATTGTTAATTCTGACCTCTTATGAATTTTCGCCAAGTCAACTAAATGCCGCATGGTCGGCCTGCCATGAGGACAATTCCACGGGGATTTCAGCTCCGCCAAATGCTCAAGTATCTGAAACAATTAGAGTAAACTAAAAAACTCAGTCTAAAATTCAATTTCCTTACATTTAGTGTTCAATTGAACCAGATACTTGTAAAGGTGTGCACGTGCTATAAAATAAAATACGGTGAGGGGCGATGCTAAATGTAATGTGTTTTACTACCTTCTGCATTTCATTTCTTCCAAGTGCATCACCAATCATAATTGATGATCGACATGCTCGAGATGCCAACATTGCACGAACTCTTGGAGGGCAGACTGAATCTGAGGAATCCTGTCTATAACTACCAATTATGGAACATTCTCCATGACCATCACCATCAGATAGAGTTGAAATCAGGTCCTTAACATCTGTTGGGAGAAAAATGCTTCTCATCAATCACTCAATGCAATTTTTATTTCTTAATAATAAACTTCATTTCAATAACCATTCTATGCGCAAGTGATTCACAGTGATTAAGAGAAATATCAAAAGAATGTTTAAGCAAAAAAGTTCCCTTGCCATTCACAAGATTCAAATATGTATATGCCAATCTTTAGATCCAAGCTTAGAACCAAGGGTTTATTTGAAACATTTTCTCATTTCTTATTTCGTTTCTGGTGTGTTTCTTGTAACATCACTGGTCCTCTGTTTCTAATACAGAATTTCCAATATTTCAGTGTACCATTTTCTACCATCATCTTGATACTAGGTTATGTGAATGGCATCTGAAATCAACCAAAGCCGTGTAAGTCAGCTATACTTCCAGCCTGGCCTGAACCATCTTCCGAAATAAATGCAAAAATTGAAAACTAAAAAGAGTATCATGCACAGAAAAGCATGTATCCAATGCACAAAAGAATCACATATCAAATCAAATATCAAATGACATTTGAAATCAACCAAAGCCGTGTAAGTCAATAGACTTTCCAGCTTGGCCTGAATCATCTTCCGAAATGAATGCAAAAATTGAAAACTAAAAAGAGTATCATGCGCAGAGAATCACATATCCAATGCACACAATATGTTTTCCCTTGGTCAATCATGACTATATAAACCAACAGAATCATTAAATTAATCACAGATAGAATCCATAAAATTCAAAGGTTCTACCTTCGACTCCAAACATGGTGTTTTTACTGTAGGGGACAGACTTTAATTTATAACGGCATCCAGGTGGTGAATTTAGATCCTCTTCCAAAGTAAATCCATTCTTCCTGAAATGGATATAATGCAAATTCATGTTACTAACTACAGCCATAAAGATGCAAAAAAGAACGCAACTAAAGCATAAAATATTGGATCTAGAACACTGAACTCAATTTTAAAGATAACCCACACGGAAAGGGAAAAAAAAGTATCTTACTGTGAGAGTGACTGAATCAAATATAATGGCGTTTCCAACAACCTTTCATAAATTATGCAAATGTTTTAATTTCTAATGTGCATGTGGTATTTATAGCAGACACAACACACAACCATTGTTGAAGACATTAGCTTACAGGAAACAACTAGTTGAACAATTTGAGGGCTCTCAAGTTCAAACTTCACAGCTTTGGTTTTTGTTTCTACATGCCTATCACTCAAGCTTTGTCAACTTGAACTTTTTAATAGATGTATTCTCTTTTCTCAGCAGTAAGCACGTCACAAATGCATCTTAAGATTATCGAACATCATACTTTCCAAAAACATCATATGAAATCAAATTCAACCAGTTATTTGGTGGTTTAAATATAAAAAATCTTATATCTGCATCTTCACGTGATTAAGGATCCAAGTAATGATTTCAAACATATAATAAATCCAACATATGTATGCATGTTTTTTTTCAATATCAATAAATCATTGAATTATTATTAAAATTATTTATTCATTATCAATTAAGGCAGCACAGGTCAGCCATTGAATTGACACAGCTGTCAAGTCGGCCATGTCAAGTTTTGCGTAGTAGAGAAATTCATGACAGGTGCATTAGGGTGACACTAATTATTACTTCAAGAGATCCTTAAATACACAAAAAGATAATCAATATGTTCATTTTCTAAGGCTGATCATCTGTGGCAAGTGGCAACTCACTATGACAATCATACTAGTTAAATGAGAAAGTGAATACAGAGATCATGGTGCAGCATCATTTCCGATACTGGCTATAGTAAACAAGAAACACAAACAGTCTGATTAATGATGCAGGATTGATATTAGAATCCTGTTGATGAAATCTAGTTTCTGACAATAACACAATATGGAGAATCAATATATCACCACTTGATAAATATGGCTCTAGTTATACCTGATTATGTCCATGTGAATCGAAGCAACTATTTCTTCCTCAGGGGATAACTCCAATCTTATTGGCCTACATATGCAATTTTTATCAGTAAAATTAAGATCATGAACAAATAAAGAGAGGAGAAAATTACGCTTGTGCTTTTACAATCAAAACTTATACTCTAAACATCCTTTGTAACTTTGAACTCAACAAGTCATTTATCTACACCAAAACTTTGCAGCAGAATAAGTAATTTCCTTTTGCAGCTTTACCATGTGATTATTGACAGTTCCCACAAGTTCAGAGGGGAAAAAAGGAATACTTATGTATAATGATCGTAAGAGAATAAGTTCTCACCTAAGCAGAGGTTGTTGGTTCAATATGGTTGATTGGGACAGACACTCAAAATTGTATTTCTCGTCAGCAGCATGCTGAAAATAGATTATTCTCCATCACAAATCATTTTTTTTTAAAATAAATACAAAATAAAGCAAAAGAATGCATTTATATCGATTAATCATTCTACAGGATGGTGGAAGAAACTGCAGAATCTGTAGTTCCAAAAACATAGTGGAAGTTACCTGATCCACAATGAATAAATCTTGATCCAATTTACCAATGATAAATCCAAGATTGAATTGCCCAATCACCTGTTAAAACATAATATCAAAGTAATAAGCCTTTGAATACATGATATATTTAATCTGAAATTGTAGGTATAATTGAGCAGCTAAGGATTTAAATATGATTTTAGTATGATGGATTAGATATGCGGATTTTGTATTCCAAAAACATTGATTTGGCTTTATGGTGGACAAAAAAACTTAGAAAAACCTAACAACTTGGTTGCACTTTCCCCACTTACTAAAATAGCATTGAGTATTGACATCTGGACAACCAATCAGCTCAACAACATCCAATTTAATAAAAAAAAAATATGAATCATACTAACAACCTTCATTCTGCTGAAGTATTCCTTCTTGAACAATCTTTCGAGTTCAGTGGCTGCTGCTGCCAAAACCCTTTCTTTCTGCTGTTCAATGTCTGGCTGTGAAAGCTCCAGAGTTGCAGCCGTATAGTGACTAAAAAATTTATGAGAAAGAGTAAGCATATATATGGTTTTCCTACTTTATAAGGAGAGTACTGAAATATAAACCTTTTGCCATTAGCTTTTCCATATCTGTATTTGCTGGATTGTACCAAAGAAAGTCTCTTCTCTCTCCTACTCTTAAGGTCTTGAAAAGAAAATTGCATGTTGGAGAATATCTTCTGATCAGAGGACTTGGGAGAATCTAAAACATGCTCTGTAGTATTTATCAGATTGTTGCTAGATGGTGTAACTGATGCTGTATCAGCTAGATGTGTTTTATTCTCTTGATGTGGTTTCTGCAAAACATCATATGCAAGTATGAAACAAAGACAAAGTGGCAATTTTTACTTTTACTTCTCAATGAATACAAGCTAAAGACATTAATATCATTTTCTGATTTAGTAACGGGTTAGCCACTAAGGAACTTCAACTTAAATGATCGTAAACACAAATTTCAAAAAATGTCATTTTTAATGAACGAGTGTCAAATAATTCTATAAATCAAAACATAGTACAATAGCATGCAAAACTATGCTTAAGAGAACTGTAAGTGTAGATATATGAAATTTAGCGATTGAAACCAATCTTTGGAATCCTTGACTGCAAACCGACGTACCATGTTAGGTTCTCTGTCAGTAGAGTCTTCTCTAAAAGACAGTGAATTTACACTGCTGTGGTTGATGCCATCGGGATTACGTTGCTGCAAATTTTCAATCTCACTTGGCTTAGAAGTTTCATTAATTTGGTCCAAATGAAGATATGATCTTGTTATCAGGTCATTGGTTTCAGTATTTACAGTCTTCAATTTACATTGTGGAGCTTGATTTCTAAGGACAGGCACTTCAGACAAGGCTGTAATGATGTCATCACGTTTTCTTTTACTTACAGCAACAAAATTGTTAAGGGTTGACTGAACATGTCTTGATGAATCAGATGAATATTTATCAGAAGAGCCCCCACTTTCAATTGTCCTTGAGACCAGGGTAGCTTGATTGCGCAAAGCAATATGAGTAGATGCCAGCTGTCTTCCACTCTTGTCACCCTTTAAAGTTTTGTGCGCTCTGAGTGTGAACTCCTTGCCCATTAAACCCCCACCACTCTCACGAATCAACCCTTCTTCAACATGTGAGAATAGTTCGCCATCATCAGATTCAGAAGCATTATTAGAATCAGTAGTGTGTTTCTCCTTATGCTCATTGAGAGATATACTACCACTGTTGCGGTCAGAATTATTCTTATCCCGAGAAATACTAGCAGTATTAAACTCAGTATAATGCTCTTCCTGAGGAGTCGCCGCATTCAGGGACGCTGGTTTCGTTACGATAGGAGACTTCTTCTGAGAGGAACGCAACTCAAAACAGTCTTCTTTTGCGGCAGGCCGCATAAATTCATTGACAGCATAAGAGGCATTATCAGGAGAATAAATTTGTTGTAAGCCCTCTCTAAGGGCTTGCAATAAGGAAGTTTCTTCAGAAAAAAATATTTTCCTCTTATCAGGAGTCACATTGACATCATATGCTTTCGTTGGAACTGTAAAATTCATGATTGCAATGGGATATTGTTTAGAGTTTGCACTTCTATATAACTCATTCACAAGTTTTCCGATTTTTGGCATATCCACTGGTCTACCGTTTACAAAAAAATACTGTCTATCTCCCAAATTCCTTCCGTTACCCAGTCCAGGCTTGGAAAGAAAACCATCAACTTTGCAGCTCTCAGATATACATAATGCCATGGGCTCCAAGCAGTTGAAAGTGTTCATACCAAGCACTGTTATGATGTTATCTTTTAGAGAATCATTTCCTTGGGTTTTAAGTACCACAGACTTTACATTTTTGCCAGTCGTGTTCGTGCAGCCAAATCGAACGCCTTTTGCTATAAGGGCATATGCCTGAAGAGCACTCAACAGAAAGAATACATCATACTTATTAACAAACTCAGTGAAACAGGAATATGAAATGCAAGAATTCAGCAGAAAAATAAACCAAAAATAAATTCCAATAGGAATAGAAAGAGTAATTGGATATTAGTCCATAAAATTATAGGACTGTAATAGCAACATGTCCCCCCACGTTATCAATATTCTAAATGATCGCCGAAATTGCATAATGTTAATCAACTTTGCCGATTTGTATTTATAGGTTACCAATGCATCTCTGACATTTTGCACTTAGTTTTAAATTGATTCCTGATATTACCAACCTAATGTCATTATAGGTTACCAATGCATCTCTAAAATTTGTAATTTATATGAAGCACTATATTGATAAAATCTTACAGTTTCAAGTATCAATTTAGGTATTTACTCAAATGGAAAACATTCACGACTATGAAAACATAGAACATCAAAGAATAACTAAACACGCAATCACTCACATTCAAGAGAGAAACCAACTTTCCATATTCCTTACGTATATTTCGCTTAAACTCTTTGCTTCTTACAGGAAGACTCGAGAACAACTTCTTAACCGTCACAGTCGTTCCAATCTGTCGCGCAATTTTCTTTTCCGCCACAAGAACACCGGAATGATTAAACGTTAAATGCGTCGCAACCGGTTCATTCACGGTTCTCGTTTCAATAGTCAAATTCCCCAAAGCACAAAGAGAACTCAACGCCTCTCCTCTAAATCCAAAAGTAGTCAGAGACTGAAGATCATGAAACTCCGATAGTTTCGAAGTATGATGCTTAAGTGCAAGCACCTGCAATCATTTCAAACAAGAAATTAAACAAGCTCAAAACCCTAATACTAATTTGTTTTAAGGTGATAGTGTAATACCTTGAAGCTGTTTGGGGAAATGCCGCAACCGTTATCGATGACTTGAAACCATTCTTCGCCGAAGTCTTTAAGAGAGATTTCGATGCTGGTGGCGCCGGCATCTAAGCTGTTTTCGACAAGTTCTTTAACGGCGGAGGAGAGGTCGAGGATGACTTGACCGGAACAGATTCTGTGAACGATTCCCTTTGCGATTGGTTTGATTATTTGCGATTCTATCGGCATTGTTGCTTCTCGCAAAACTCAATTAACTGAGCTAGCGAAAATTGGGAAGGAAATCTGTGGAATTTTGCCGCCAAAATTGAAGCGGGAACGAAACTCTGATGAATGTGAAGAAAGAATAACGTTTGGGCTTTTTCTTCCAAACACGGTCTAGGTAAAAAAAAAATAGTTTTATTTTTTGAGGGGAAAAATTAGCGTTTAATTTGATCAAAGTAAAATTATTTATATAGATGTACCGTGAGTATAGCTCAGTTGCATTGTTATCTACAGGGGTTGAGGTTCGAACCTCGGACATCCCACTTATTCACTCTGAAAAGGTGAATTCTAACCATTAGGCTACCTGAAAAAAAGAAATATATTTAGATGATGATGTGATGGCACAAGAAAAATAAATTTAAATATAAAATTATGGACATTAGAACTATTTATTTTTATTTTTAAATTACTTAATTGATATAAGTATTTAAATAATACTCCTTCCTACTCTATCATACAATAATTGACATGTTTGTGAAGAGAAAGAAAATGGTCTCAAAATATTTGACACTTTCAATTTTTAAGGTGACATTAATTATTTTATTTTTTTGCATTTTTTAAGGGTGTCTTTTGCATGTGTGTATTTATAGTAATGATAAATAAAGATAATGTAGATTTGTCAAAAAATAAATAAAGATAATGTAGTTAAAAATACAATTCTAGTTTTTTTTATAAATAAAATAAAGGTTTAATTAATGCTTTGGTTCCTTAACTTATTTTTGGATTTTAATTTGGTCCCCCAACTTTAAACTGTCTCAAATTGGTCCCCTAAGTATACCTCTGTTTACTCAAGTGGTCCCTTCTGTTAGTTTTTGTCAAAAAACGTTAACTTTGTCCATGGTGGCATTCCACGTGGGTCTATCATTTGATTAGATGGAAAACCATGTAAGCAGTATAAAAGGGTAAAGAAATGAGAAAATTAGGGTTTTTTTTTCTACTTCCTCACCCAATCTTCTTCTCCATCGTGACATCCTTCCTCCTTCTCCCACCATTCTCTTTCTTCATCATTGTCCAGATTCCAGCCAAAAATGTCGAACCACACTACAAAAACTCAATGGGTTCATGATTCATCGTATGCATCTAGTTCGGTTGGGCCTAGTTTGAGGAGAAGGTCAATACCAAATTGTAGGTGTGGAGAAAATGTTGTAATTCGAACTGTAACTGATGCATTGAATCCAAATTGTGGAAAGAAATTCTGGGGTTGTAGAAACTATACAAATTTCAGTGACAAAGGATGCAGTTACTTTAAGTTAGTTGATGAAGATGATGTTATGGATGAAAGGGATTTGAAGATTGAAAAACAGAAGTTGAAGATTGAAAAACAGAAAGAAAAAAAAACAAGTTGAAGAGTGACTTATCAAGAACAAGGCAGTGGTTGATAACGACGTTAATTTTTGGATTTGTATGCTTTGGGATTGTGTTGGTCTTAGGAACAATGTTAGCTTGCAAAAGCACATCCGTTTTGAATGGATTTTATTTGAAATAGGAACAATGTAATGTGATTGTCATGAATGTAAGTTTAGGTTTTGTTATGAATGAATGTAATGTTTAAGTTGATTATGAATGAATGAATGTAATGTGTTTAGTGACTGTAATGTTTTGAGTATGATGAATGAATGCAAAAGTTTGAATGAATTGTGGTTTGTTGATGTTCAGTTTAAGCATTATATGTTGACAGGAAACTTTTAAGATTCAATAATGCTATAACAGGGACTGTGTTATAAAAGTGCATAATGCTATAAGCTGCTACATATATGTTGAATTGCATATAACCATTATCAAAATCTGGATTATAAAAGTGCATAATAGCACATGATTCCATAAATTCAAAAGTGCATTATAGCACATAATACATCAAATGCCAGTAGCAATGTTATAGCACTAAGTGCTTAACAGTCAACAAGTGCATACACATTGCTAACCAAAAAGAAATTGAACTTGTGCTTAACAGTCAACAAGCACATATTACATCAGATGTTCAAAACTAAATTACTTCAGAACTTGTGCGTAACAGTCAAAAGTGCTTAATAGCACACATTACATTCCAAAAGATATTCAAAAGTGCTTAATAACACATATTACATTCAGAACTAAATTACTACGGCTGGGATGCAGATACTGCCTTCTTCTTTGGCACCCTCTTTCCTTTCTTTTTTGCTTGGGTTGGTTGAGTTGCAGCAACTTGGTCCACATTCTTTCTTTTTCTAGGTGATCTCTTTTTCTTCTGAATTGGTTGCTGAGATGCTTGAGTCTTTGATGGTTGAGGTGTTGCCTGAGAAGTTGGTGCTGCCTGAGAAGATGCTTGTGCATGAGAAGATGGTGCAGGTTGAGAAGATGCTTGGGCCTGAGAAGATGGTGCAGGTTGAGTTGTTGGTGGTGGAGGTAGTGGGCATGTTGACTTGTTGTGTCCAGTTTGCTTGCACCTACTACACTTAATTCCACACGTAGCTCTCTTCATTTGTGAGTTGTCTCTTATCAGCTCACTTGCATTCAATCTCCTCTTCTTTTTAGGTCTACCAGGTTGCCTTTTGACAGGTGGTGGTTGAAGATCAGTGCATTCTGTCCTCATCCATAAGTCTTGGCCATTGACAGGATAAATCATGCTAGAATAACATGCAACATACTGCTCCTTTTTTAATATTGATGGCACATAGTCAGCTATCCTGTAATTTTTGTGTTTCATGCAAGCAATGACATGGCAACATGGAAGTCCTGTCAAATGCCATTTCCTGCAGTCACATACTTTGTCCAACAAGTTTACAGCATATTTGTCTCCAGTGTTTGAAATATGTATAACTTGGAAATCATGATCATCAGCTTGCCTACATTAAGATTAAGTACATTACTAAATTAAAATTGCAAAGTCTCTATAATTTAGCAGATGAACATAAATAAAAGAAGTGAATCATACCTTACTATCCAGTTATTTGCATAAGAAGATTCCTTTTCAATTTTTTTTTTTTTATATTTGGCAGTACCTCACCATCAGCATACTTAGCAATTTTCTTCCTATTCTTCTGCCACCTCTCTATCACATAAACCCTGATATCCTCCAACATTGAAACAACAGGCTTGGACCTTGGAACAACAATTACAGAATTAAATGATTCTGATATGTTGTTGGCTAGTGTGTCACACTTTGAATCACCTTTAAACATTGCCTTAGTCCAATGCCTTGGTTCAATCTCACACAGATAATTAAATGCTTCCTCACTAACTGCTTTGATTGCCATTATCTCCCTCTCAAAAGCATTTATGTATGTTGATTTTGCAGCCCTCCACATCAATTCTTTCAATTTTTTGCCAGGAAATTTCTTCCTAAAGTTGTTGTAGAGGTGTCTGACACAAAACCTCTGCTCAACTTCAGGAGGCAAGGTATCAATTGCTGGCAAAAGTCCATGTTCAACATAACACATGAAAAAAACACAACAATTAAAATTAAGGCATATCCAATTAATAACTTAGCTTTTAATACATATTAAAGAGAATGAAATAGTTGTTTTACCTTTTACTGGTCACTAATTATAGTGTAAGTTTTGCAAAGTTTTGTGCCACCCAAATCAGTTATGAGAAGCTCCAGAAACCACATCCATGATTCCTTGGTCTCTACTTCCACAACATCATATGCAATTGGAAGTATTTGGTCATTAGGATCCATTCCAATTGCAGCCAATAGCATTCCACCATAAGGGGTCTTAAGGAAACACCCATCAAGACCAATAATAGGTCTGCAGTTGAAGAAACTATCCCTACACCCCTTAAAACACACATACATTCTCTGAATGTGAGGACAAACTATGGCTTCAGGATTTTCAAGGTCAGCCTCAGTCCCTATATAAGGGGTACTAGTAATGGTTACATATGAATGTGGATTGGATCTAAGTAATTCACCACCATAATCATGTAACCTTCTATATTGATCTCTAAAGCTACCTTCAACAAATTCTACTGCATAATTCTTTTCCCTATAAGTTTTGCTTCTGTTGACACCCATGCCCCACTTCAGTTGTGCCCTCTGCATAATAGCTGTAACCTTTATGTCCCTGTCCTCTCTTACTTTTGTGCGTAGTTTAGAACCTAGCCATTTAGAGTTCATCATCTTCACTCTAAATTATGTGCCACATGTATGATCATCAGTTGTAACTTTCCTCAACTGCCATGTTTCCTCACCTGGAATATGTGCACAATACATCTTCCATTCACAACCTTCACCCTTGCAAACAACCCTAATTCTCTTCTTATCACTTTCAAGGAACGTCAAATCCTTACAATTCTCAACAGCAAAACTTCTAACAACGTCTTGAAAAGCAACCTTTGTCATAAATAAAGTACCTACCTCCCATTTATAGTCTTTCATACTGACTGGCATCTTGAAAGTTGGGAATTTAGGGTTCTCTACACCATCTTCATCACTATCAGACCCATTATCCAGCTCATCAGAGTTAAACTCTTCCACATCACTTAATCCCATATCCCCCACAACACTTGATTGACCTACTTCTCCTTCATTGTTAACAGATCTCCTAATACTCTCAATTATGTCATCTTCAAATACAGGCTCTTCATTTGTTTTCTTTTCTTAGGCCTTCCTCTTCCTCTCCTCTTACCAGATCCTCCCTTCTTCTTTTCCCCCTTATTAGCAGTACTAGATCCCTCACCAACAACAGCTTCACTTTGAACACTTGCTTCATTTACAATAGCTTCATTCTCTCTTACACCAGATCCCTCACAAACAATAGTTTCACTTTGAACACTTCATTCACAGTGGCTTCATTCTCTCTTACACCAGATCCCTCACCAAAAACAGTTTCAGCATTCACAGTTTCAGCAGTCACATTAGCATTTATACCACCAGTTATGTCATTAACTTCATTCTCACCTACCTCACTGTCTAAATTACCTGCCATACACACCTCAACATCTGAGTCATCAAAATCTACATTCAAGGCACTATCTTCCCTATCAGAACCCACATTCATATCACCCTCTTCATTGCCTAGCCTATACTCATCCTCTCCTAAACCATTGTGTCCACCTTCATCCAATCCAGGCCCATTCTCATGCTCACCAAACAAATCATCCTCCTCAATCATTGGGCCTAGGTCATTTAAGTCCAACTCAGGCCCATTTCCATTCACATCAGATTTGGGACCACTATCAGCATCTTTACCTTCACCATTGGGACCTACATTTGTCTCATTAACAACATGTGGGATAGGTGGGGCAATACAAGGATATTCTAACAATGGGTCAAGGGCTACAATATCAGGTTGTGACATAGGATGGACAACATACAAATGGACCCTATCATATTCAAGGGCAATACTTTGCATCCTTCTACAACCACTATCACTATTCAAAGGAATAAACCCATCTTCCATATTAGGGTCATGATACCACGGAGACTTAAGACTAACATAACCACAACTTTTTAAGGTTGATAACAAAGCAAAGTAGGAGAAAAAGTCTGGGTCACAATCTAGTGTTTCTACTGGTCCTACATAATCAGGGTCCATAAAGCAACTAAAGTCCACAGCATGATGTACCACACACTCAAAGATTTGGTCCATTTGTTTTTTACCTTTAATATAAGAAAGGAAAAAAAAACCTAATCAAATTTATACACAATATTCGAAAAAGGCAGTGCCACTCACAACACAACAGTATAAAACCCTAATCTAACATATACAACTCCAACACAACAGACAAAATTCAACTTTTAAGAAGGAATAAACAATATATAAACCAAATTCATGCAAACAGAACCCATTTCTAACCCTTTTTCATTGAAATTTTTGAAAACCCTAAATAATTTTCGAAACCCTAATCAGACATACAAACATGTTTTAAGTTGAGATTCGCGAAGAAGAAGATGAAATTAACCTTTAAAAGTAAAAAATTCATTGAAATTTTCAAAACCCTAGAGAGTTTCGAAACCCTAATCAGAAAAAAAAGCATTTTTTTACTATTTGATTCGCGAATAAGACGAGGAAACAAACCTGGAAAGTCGATTCGAGTTCAAAAATCCACTTCGTTTTCAGATTTTCTTCAATCTTCAGATTCAATCTTCAACTTCTCTCTCTAGGTTTTCTTCTCCTTCTCTCTCTACGTTTTCTTCATTCTCTCTCTAACTCCGGAGAATTGTAACGCTATGCCCACGTGGAATGCCACCATGGACAAAGTTAACGTTTTTTGGCAAAAACTAACAGAAGGGACCACTTGAGTAAACAGAGGTATACTTAGGGGTCCAATTTGAGACAGTTTAAAGTTAGGGGACCAAATTGAAATCCAAAAATAAGTTAAGACCAAAGCATTAACTAAGCCTAAAATAAAATTACAAATCTCTCTCTTGCTTTTTGTACATTTTTCTTAAACTAATGGTTAAATATGTTTCGTAGGGAAAATGGTTAAATATGTTGATCATTATGAGACATATGGACTAATTTGTAGATATCATATATATTTGTTTGAATTGTATCTTAATTGTGGTTATAATAGGGTTACAAGATTAGTTTGACTTGACTTATAATCATTAATCAATGTCAAACTACTAACATTAGCAGTAGAATACACATGATATGTTAGCATGACATATAGATTTGTTTGATACCGACATACTCACATACCTAAACTTGATATAACATTTTTTCGCATACTTACGTTTGAGCTTATGACTATTTAGCAAGGCAAAATCTCTAGCATATACTAGTAGTTTGCGTGGTCTAATAAGTGATTAACATGGTAGGAGCAAAAACTTCAATACTGATTCAACAAGTTTTTATACTAGTACACTAAATTCTGATTTGACCTACTCATTAATCCAACATCATGACTGAAACAAAAGCTAATCTATAATTTTGTCACACTGCAAGAAATAATCCACGAATATTACGAATACATTTATAACTAACTGCAATTATTACTCAACTTTCATTTTCAGTTCAGTAGTCACGTATGCACATGATTCACTATCCAGGCAAAGCAGGACCATGTTTCATGCACAATATTATCCATATCCTAAGCCAGGGTGAATTTGAAAACCTAGTTACAATTTTAGAAAGATCATAAACTTCACAATTGCATATACATAATGTAATTGTGGCCAGAATATTAAATTAAATTGAACAATGGCTAGTAAGATTATTCACTTTCTATAATGGATTTGCAGTAAGCACTACATCAAGTCATCAACCATAATTATGGTGTCTGGTTTTCCATATGGAAATACATGCAGGGGAGGGGTTACATTACAATGCAAATCACAAATACAACACCATAAAATAATAAATTTATGAAATTAGCAGAATAATAAATATATTATTTTTCGTCAAAAAAAAAAAAGAACTCTTATTTTCTATATAAAAAAACTGGGAATATACTGATTTAGTATTTACAAGGAGAAAATCCCAGCATAGGGCACCCCTCAATGACGGGGAGTAGAGTTGGATCAGCAGGGTCACTAAAAATAACCTATATCTCATATTTGCTAAGAAACTTTTTCGGAGGTAGAAGAGAGAAAGATGATGGTAGGGGGAAGGAAAAAGGGAAAACCTATGGTAATATACAATAAAGGAAGGGCCGATGATGGAATTTCACATTCTTTGTGACACAGTTTAGGCGATAGAATAATAGCCTAAGCAATAAATTCTACAACAATATGTTTACATGAAATAGCTCAAAGATGTCTTTTTTCTCGATCCACCTTCTCCATAGAGGTCATTCCATTGGAGTAGTTCGGTCATATTTGTTGAATCTGAGGACACGCTTGCACACACCTGTTTACATACATGAAACGTTACACAACCATCAAGTCGCAAAGAAACAATCATAATGTTTTGCCATGACTCACAATTTACTCCAAAAGGAAGACTGTAAATAGAAAAGTCTTAAAAGAAAGAAAAACGAACATACCTGCTCGTGTGCATATTTAAAATCTTCCATCTTTAAGGGACGAATGTCGGCACTGCTACACAATCCAGGTAAAGGTTTGTTCTCAGCCAATGCCGAGGTTCTCTCCTGAAAGACATTGCATGTAAAAGTTGTGAGGAAGAGATCACTGGGCCCTAAACTACATTTCAGACAACTATCAATGGTAATTGGGTAAACATTTGCTATACTAAAAGGGAGAACTTGTACATTACATCTTCAACAGTAAAGTTAAATAATTCATGCATTAGAATTTCAACCATTCCCGCTGAAAAACCAGTGATAGAGCACAGAGGCAGCAAAGAATCACAGAACACATTCTACAATAAAGTGGCACATCAGAAGTTGACCTTCAGATGAGCTCAGGGACTGTAAAACTTAGTTTATAACTTTTCTTGTGATAATTGTAATGCAAGATTGAAATTTTCTCAATCACTTCTCTATTATATATACTTTTCACATTTCAGACTCTGATGATTAGACCGCTTCTCACTTCTCCTCTTATTAGAACTCAGGTGAAAAGAAAATTAGAAAAGCAAGAGAGACTTGGTGATATCTTACTTTTTAAGGCAAGTAAGGGAACCAAAAAGATCCTCATTTACTCAAACGAAAGTGGAATGCAGAATTGGCCAAGCAAATAAACAGCCAACAAAATAAACTTCATAAACAGAGATAGGACAAATTTGCGCTAAGATAAATACCACTTTAAGTGGTTCTAGGAGTTGTGACTACTTTAAAAACTCCAAGGTAACCCACAAGCCTAGATAACTCGGTTGGGAAATTCGCAAGCAAGCTCCCGATAAAGGGTTCAACACCCCTGATGGAACATCCTTTCCCACTCATGTCCCTCAATCCCTCCTTGAACCCTCTGGAGGGGTCCCTTGGGCACCACACTAGAAGGGGGCTACCCTGAGCCATAGAGGGGATACTAAAGACTCTTTAGTACCCCCTCCCCACCAAAATAAATTCTCTAGGCAGAAAAAATTACTCAAAAGAATTAGGTAATTTGTAATTTAGAGATGTAACATTAAAACTTCCATTGCATCTACATAATGATTCAATCAGCACTCAATTGACAGATTTTCAACTGCAAGCGCATATTATTTCTACAGATTTAAAAAGAGGCGAAAATTACAAAGTGAAATGAAACTTAATGCAATCCTTGAGAGCAGCCAAGACAAAACAATGATGAGAAATCATGGAGACTTCAACCAAGGAAATTATATATGAACTAACCTTCTTTTCCTTCTCCAAGATCTCCCTTATTGGACAGTGCGCTGCAGTGACACACAGATTCTGCAATCAAAATATAACAATGAGAATATTTTACCTAGAATTATGTGCAACATTCTCAAGCAAGCAAGAGTGGATGATTAAGATGTACTGAAACACAACCTTTAGGTCACTTCCGGAGTATCCATCAGTCATATTTGCTAATGCTTCTAAATTAACATCAGGCGCTAATTCTTCTTTTGCTAAAATGACCCTCATAATTTTTTCTCTGTTTGCTGCATCTGGCAAATTAACCATCAATCTACAACAAAAAAAAATAGGGAAGACCATGAGTTGGAATAAATCTCATCTACAAAATATATAATACATGAAATCAAAATCAAACATAACATGTTTACCTTCGCGGAAGCCTCCTAATAACAGCCTCATCAAGATCAAAAGGCCTGTTCGTGGCAGCAAGAACAAGTACACGCTCTCTATCTTTTGTACGCAGACCATCCCAATTAACCATAAACTCATTCTTCATTTTACGCATAGCCTCGTGCTCACCAGGATTTTCACGTCTCCCCAACATACTATCAACCTGCCACAAATACCACAAAAATAAAACACAATTAGCTGAAACTAATAATAAAGCAGCAGCAACCATAAGAAATTGGAAATCTGAGGCAGATTTAAAGAATTGCCTTCGTAGTAAATGATCACAAAAACTATATGACTGAGGTGTTCAGTAAAGGAATATGCTAAACTTTAGAACTTTTGGTTTGAATTAGTTTGGAGTTCACTACAATTCACAACCCCTGGTTCTTCAACCCACTGTATCAGTGCCTTCACAAACACTATAGGACGTACAACTGCCACTATCCTGCAGCTTCACAACTCCCAAGCAACTTAGTCTTTCTTTTGACCCCCAATGACGACTTAGGACTTTGAAGCCTACTATAATTGTCCCCATCACAATGTAAATCACTAAATCTTATGTACACCCCATAAATATACCTACTTTTTCCCCCCATGAACTGGCGAGCATAAATATCATGTGAAATCAATCCGGCAATGGCTTGAAAACCATTGACCCTTTGGACTAAAATACAATCTATTTGGATTCTCTTAACCCAGAACGGATCTTTTATGTAAGGTAGATGAGAAAAGTGGAAACTCTTTTTTGAATTCAGCCCAACAGCCCATTACAAGTTTACAACAGTCAATACATCATGCGAAGAACAGTTGAATTTGATTAGATTTTGGTAAAATGCTTTTTAAAAATTATGAACTTCAAGAAGTTACACTTGTTAACTAACACCACTAAGATTCCCGGCTGTGCGTTCTTGATCAGGAACTCGCAATTGAATTTTGTAGTAAGAAAGTGTATGGTAATCTACCCTTTTTAAAGGCACAAACAAGGTGATCAAATAAAGGGAAATTGTGAAAATCATGTAACTAAGCCTCCTCAGCTGTTGTATGTTTCCATGCCACATACGTGACATAAGTATGCCATGTGGATAACCACTAGTTATATAAGCATACACTACCCTCTAAATGGTAAAAATGATTAAAAAAGATAGAACTAACAAGATGAACATTCATTTAGGAAAAATGGTCAAAACATAAGGAAACAAAAATGTTTAGAGTAGTGCTAATTTCTAGCATTCTCTAACACTCACTCTCTTATTGGGTTAAACCAATGTGGGTCACACACTTTGATTTCACCCAACAAAAGAGTGAGTGTTAAAGAGTGTTCCTAGCACTCAAATGTTTAAGAAAAAGGATGGAAAACATCACATATATAAATGACAAGTTAAACCAACCTCATCAACAAAAATAACGCTTGGAGCAATTTTGCTGGCCAGAGAAAAAACTGCTTTGACATATTTTTCTCCTTCACCAAACCACTGCAACAAACAAAATTATAGCTTTATGTCATTGAAGTATAAGAGAATACCAATGGTACAGTGAAAGTGTTTCAAGTTACAACATTAATACCTTCGAAGTAATGCTAGACATGGAGATGTTAATGAAATTTGCTCCAGCTTCGGTTGCTACAGCCTTTGCAAGCATTGTTTTTCCCGTGCCAGGGGGGCCAAAAAGCAATATTCCCTTGCAAGGCTATAATAAAAGTAATTGCAATGAGGTACAAACATGGTGTGATCGACTTAATATGCTCCACAAATCATTTGAAGCATATAAATTAACCATTATTAGTAACTAGAATGAAAAAATTTCCACCTTAGTTAGTTGTCCTTTGCAAAATAATTCAGGCCTTTGAAGAGGAAGCATGACCAATTCCTTTAAGGTGTCCTTTACATTTTCTAAAGCTCCAATATCATCAAATGAGACCCCAATATCAGTTGGTGGAATAACATCACCAAGCAGTTTTTTCTCAAATTCATTTTCAGTAACTACGTCCTGGATAAACAGTTCAATAGATATGGGTATTAATCCCATAATTCAAACCGTGAAAATGAAAAAGAACCGGATGTAAACCAGTACTACAAAATTATGTACTCCGCAAAATAGGGATGAAAAAAGTATAAAATTGTGGTTGTCTAATTTAAATTACCTTTAATGATTTTTTTGAGCTCTTGTTCTCATTTTGAATACCCTGTAGAATGTTAAACCCATACTGAATGCTGCACAATTGTAAAGTAAAATGGTCTTAAAAAACAAATAATAAATAAACTTAGAAAACTTCAATTTATTGTTTTTGCTCAAATTATTGGGTTGACATATGAAAACGAACAAAGATGAGGGAACAACCTCTCTGCAGATATCACAGGCTTTGATTCTTCGGTAGAAGCTTCAGATGAATGCATAAAATGGTAACTTATGGCCCAGCCAATAATCTTCTCCACATCTAGTAAACAGAGTTGACAACATATTATCAGTAATGTGGTACCAAACCTGAATATTTCATATTCAGAAGGAAATGTAACTCCAAACATTTAAATAGTAAAAACTGACTTTCAGTTGTCAGAGTTTGATCTTTGATGGAAAGAGTCTCAAGTTCAGGGCAATCCAGTCCAAACTTGTTGAGGACCTGAATCATTAGAAGAACCTCATTAGAAGCTTGACAATTGGCAAGACAATAAAATAATTATCAATTTTGAGTGAAGCAAAAGCTAAGTTATAGGTATGTTTTATTCGAGGTCTTCGTATTATTTGAAAATCCAACATCAAGTGGATCATTTTACTGAAAGTAATTGTAGGACTCAAGGGTGTTGGGAAGAACTTAATTAGTACTTGTGTAAGTGTTTGGAAGAACTTCTAGTGATAGGTTGAGACATGTCTATAAGTTGTTCTGAGCTTATATTTGTAAGCTCCTCGCCTTGGTATAGCATATAGAAATAGCTTATGGATAATTTACCCTCATTTCCTCTTCGACTTAGAAACAACTTGTGCATAAACTCTTAAATGATAAGCCATTAATCAATACCCTTAGCCCTATAAGGAAAAATGCAAACTAAACATAAACGAATATGGAAGACCAAGATAAATAGCCATAAAAAAAATGGAAACTTATCCATCGATATGATGTTTAAAATGACATTCAGAATTGTTAAACCTACAAGAGGAAATTTCATAAAGCAAATGAATGTGACACGACACGTTCCAAAGGCACCCAATAAATAATCTCCCAATAGCTAATCTCATTCTCATCCAAGAACAAGCACAAGAATCAACAACACAATAGCAACAGGAGAAAGCATAGAATGATAAAAGAGTACAAGAAACAAAAAATATTATCAGGAGGTACAGTAAGACTCACCAAGCGAATGCTGACAACGTTGGACTGAGCTTTCATAGTTTCTACGTCACGTTCTAGGTGCTGTTTCCAATCAGAAAGTAAAGCCTCATCCTGTACAAAGTTGCAAATAAAACAGATAAAAGAACTGTACGTGCACAGCAAGATCATAAATTGTGCAGTAAAATTAATCCAAGATACCTGAGGCAGCTGTATTGTAACTTTGTTTGGGAAAAGCCTGTTGAGTTGCTTCATTACTTTGGGGGTTTCTTTGCTCCTATCATGCAGCCTCGTAAAGTTATCCTAAACAAACGAAATTATAGTATAGGTTGATGATTAATTCATGAAAGAACCAGAAAATACCCATCTACAACATTGTATGTTGATATTAACCAATATTCAAAAAGCCATCCATTTCAAAAGCCATAAAAAAGGAGGGTGCAATGCCTAGAAATACACCAATCAAAGTAGTAGGAGCAATTTCTATGATTATTATACCGGAAAAGCAAGATCAAGTAGTGCTGTTTGATTGCCTCCAAATTTTGTAAACAGAAGGCTGCCAGGTTGGGTCTGGAAGTATAAATATGCAGTCATCAGATGCAGCAGCAAAAACTTACCTCTAATCATAATATCATCACTCTCAAATGCTTCCTAACAAATATAATAATAAAACAGTACCTTCTCTTTACGATTGTCCGGGTGGATATGTGAACCAAATACTACAACATTCTGTGGCAAGCTTGCAAATTTACTTTTCAAAACTTCTGAGTTCCCAGCCACACCCTTCTCTATATCTTTAATCAACAACACTAGTGCTCCACTTTTACTCAGACTGGAGGCAATCTATGTTCACAATAGCAAAAAAGGGTGTTATGTATACTACTTCAGGAATGAATTGAAACAACTTTTGGACAAGTATAACACTGGGGGTACCTCAAAGATTTCATTAATAGCAATTTTTCCAGAGTCATCCCCTCCACAACCATCTACAAGTACCAAATGATTGGCTGCAGAGAAATCATTTAAATTTTTAATGGATGGCAAAATTATAGCATACAATATACAAATAAGTGGCAAATGGAACAGCAAATCAATCAAATACTGTGAATTACCGGAACAAAAGAACCCACGGTCATCTTCGCAGAGGCCTCCAAGATCATTTCCATCTGGAATTGATTTCTCAAATCTAACCCCAATTTTTGAAGACCCGTTATTTTCAAAAGCAAGGAGAACTTTGCCCCGGCAGCCATAACTTGGTCCCCTGCTCAATATAACAGACAGAAAAAAGAAACACTAATTTCCAACACGAACAAAAAATAAACTAATTCAAAGGTAAAAGGGAATATTTAATAAGAGAAAATAGACACAAAAAAAAAACCCAGCAGTCAAATATAATATCCACCAACATAGAAATTAAAAAATGTGAAAGTGAAAAACATAAATAAATAAACACCAAAATCTGCATAACTAAATTGAAACCATCTAGAAACATCCATGAGGAATACACGAGAGTCGAGAGAGAAGCCAAAGCAGGAATTTTAACTTAAGTAAACCTGGAGCTTAATTTAGACACATTTTCAGCTTCAAATAAATTAGTTGGAAAAAATCCACATAGTAAGTTAAGGGAACTGTTAATGAGTGCCTCTGGGGCACACTTTAAGCACCAAAAGTGGCAAGATTTTATGAAAGTTTGTGTATTTATTGCATTGGAAATTGAAGTCTTTAATTTTTTTAAAGAATAATTTCTTCATTAGGAATTCTTAAAGAGTGCCCCGGGGGCACTCGTTAACAAGACCCATAAGTTAATGACAACATCCTAGGATTCTGAGCTGAACAAAGTGCAACGACTCCAAAGTGAAAATTTTCAAAAGCTGTAACATCTGCAAATGAGGGACCTACTATTTATGAAATTTTTCCGATGCATTACAATGCTATTAAACTACAAAAATATCATCATCTCTCTACAATCAGGTCAAGCACTTCTACCCATTAACCGTAAAAATGTTACGAAGTATAATTTTTCCATACAAACTTACCTTGAAGGAAAAACTTGTGGTGATGAGGCAGCAGAAGGGAAGTCGCCAACATATTTTACCCGATCACCTGCAAATGATGTAAGCGTCATATTATTGAAGGCGTCAGGTCAGCAGAATGTCATCTAACATATATAAAAAATAAGATAATAGAAACTAAATTTCCAACTAGGTGCTTATATTTTAAGAACACAACAGCATACCTGTTTTAAAAGTACTGCCTTTTGATGATGCCGTAGAAACTTCTTGCTTCAGTACAGCCTGTGAACTAGATGTGGATCCACTTATAATTTGGGCATCAACACTAGAAGCTGGTTTCTTATGCTGTATATGTATTGTAGCAGCCGGAGTACTTCTCTTGGTAAACATAGATGTTCTTTCAGTCCTTGGAATTGGAATTTCTTTAGTAGAATCAACTTCCTTCAATGGTGTTCGCTGAAAATTCAATTGCACAATCAATTCAATTGTGTCTACAATATGGCTGATTTTGGTATGAAACAATCCCAACAGAACCAAACAGATGAGAAAGCCAATAAAGACCATGGTCAATGAATGAAATGAATTATATAAAATTAGACTAGTATGGAATAATAATCCTACAAAAACTCCATAAACATAACAACAGAAGGAAATCTTAGAAAACATACACCAGGAGGTGAAAGAGAATCCACAATTAGTAGCCACGCTCCAAAATGCTTTGCAAGTGCCTTTGACAGAGTCTCCTGATATATTTCAGAGCCTACAAAAGAATAGAATGACAGCACTCCTAACTTAGGAAAAAAAATAAATAAATTAGTGAATCACACAAATAAGAATGATGGGGCTACCTGCCGGACCAGATAACAATATCCGTGGGGACAACGAAGGAAGTTCTGAAACATATTTTCCAGAGCCATTGCACTTCAAATGAATGTATGCAGAAGTAATCAAAACATTCTTTGTTGTATCACTGTAATAAAGCAAATCATTATAACCAGTAGAATAAATTATCTTTTATCTATCTCAAGGCAGTAACTACATTTCATCCTACCAAGCATCATAGCAACAAAGAATATCAAGGTTTGTAGCTTACATCTAACTGTGACCACACAATAGATATGTATAATTAAGGTAGCATACAACAGGATTTCAAATCAGAAAAAAGTATTATTAACAAGAAGCAAGTATTTGCACCTTAGATAATATGGGAAACTTTCAAATGAAACATCAATATTCTCGGCATTGAGAATTCTCATCTGTAAGCTATCCTTTAAAGCTTGTTGCTTGGGCGATGTCAATATTGCTGGGTTATCAACATCTTTAAGGAGTTCCTTTAATTCCTTACGTTCTTCCAATATCTTGGCAATGTTGCCACTCAAATCAAATTCAGGACATGATCCAGAAAGCTTGTGCAATAATGGTCTCAATTTGCAGGAAGCAGCAGTCATCTTCCCAACATCTGCATCCACACCGGCATTGACTTCTACAGCATCAACATTTGGATCTTCATTAACGGTGGTAGAGGATGGAAGACCAGTTTCCTCTGCAGAAAAAACTCTATCTGGTTCGTCATTAATGGCGCTGTGCTTCATGTCAATGTTTGCATTATCATCCCCATTGCCGGCAGGTAGTGATGAAACATCAGTCTTCTGCTGCATGTTCTTGCTAGTGTTAGAAGCAGGTGAAATCATGGATAAATCTTCATGAAGTTCAGAAAAAGAGGCCAATATTGAAGCTCCAGCAACAGACGACAGGTCTCCAGATCTTGCATCAAGTTGCGTTCCAGTTATTGAAGCACCCTGGGCTTCTAAAATGGTCACAGGAGAAGGTATATTGGCAGTAGTGATATTATTATTGAGCTGCTGAAAGATCTAAATCCATGCTAAGGAACCCATTAGATATCAATGGAAGAAATTTAAGAATGAAAAAACACAGGATTTGTAATATAAATACATAGAAAACGTGACTAACATGTATTTTTGCAAAGGTGAACGCAAAAACATGCAAAAGAAAAAATAAAGAAAGGAGCAAGAAGAAACAAAAAGATAAATTCTTGCTAGGGAATCATATCTAAAGGATACATAAGCCTGCTTGCCGGAAACACCAAAGACAACTTCATCACCTCCACTTAAAATATGACGGGATTTCTTCCCACACATCTTTCCGTTAACTTTCACAGCACCACAACTCCCTATGATTTCCAGCAATGCAACAGATGAACCTCCATGCTGTGCAGAATTACAAACAACTGTGGTTACTAATCTATTAAACTTAGAAAAGGTTAACAGTAATTTTCTTATGATGGAACAATTTTAGTAGCATCTACCATAAAAGAAATAAAATTCATTTCAGTGATATCTTTGGCAACATCTATAATAGATCTGAATTTGTTTGAGAAATTACTTATTTGTCATAACAAAGTTGTAAAGATCTTATCTCTTCAGTAGGTTGTTTTAAGTTTAAAAAGATAAAGGAGGAAACTCTACCTCTATATGGCTCAATTTGCACAAAACATTACTAACAGAGGGATCTTTCAGCCATAAATTACATTGACGACATTGGCCAACAGTGTAAATAGGATCGCACATGGGCAGGTGAGGATTCTGGAAAAGCATGAACAATAAAAAGATTAATTCCAAACCTATAAGTGTGTAATCTGAAAAAATGGAAGATTAAATGAAAAGCAGAACCATAAATTAGATAAAAACTCTCCCCGTTTCACACTCACAATAAATTGATGATTCGTTGAATTAAATGCAAATTTGACTCTCATGAGTCATGACTAACATCAATGTTATACTTTACTTCGAAGGGAAAAAAAAAATCGAAGAATGACGCTAGATCTGGAAACCTGCCGGCTATTGCTGAAGATTCAATATTGGCCTCTTTTTCTAAACTTCGAAGATTTTATCTATCATTCCACCTTCCGCTAACACTGGCAAGAACATGCAGCAGAATGTTTCATCACTACCTGGCGGCAATGGGGATGATAAGCACAACATCGTTAATAACGAACAGGATGGAGTTTTTTCTGCTGAGAAACTGGTCATCCATCCTCTACCACCATTGTTATGTGTAATTCTGCGCAACATGGAGGTTCATCGGTTGCATTGCTGGGATTTATAGGGGAGTAAAGGTGCTGTTAAAGTTAACGGAAAGACGTAAGGGAAGAAATCCCGCCTTATTTTAAGTGGAGGTGATTAAGTTGTCTTTGGTGTTTCCGGCAAGCAGGCTTATGTGTTCTTTAGATATGGAGATGTACAACGGCCGCAAGTAGGTTGCAGTAGTATGAATAAGAGGCTGTACACACAGGACATTAGTTTTAGGCTTTAGCTATAATGCGCTTTTTTAGGGTTTGGCACAATGGGCTTTTTGGAAAATCCAATGATGGGCCTAAGTCTCTTGAATGAAGAATTGTTTCCCTCTTTGGGTCTTTGCCTCGATGACCTCTTTTTCCTTATTTGTTAACTATGAAGATGAAAATAAATAGAACTTCCATACAATTGATTATTTAATAAAGATAAGAAAACATTAAGATAGTGGTCATCCTGCTGCATGCTATACCATTATCACATATTAGGGATTGATACTCTGCGTCACTATCCGAGATTAACAACATATTCACCTTAAATAAAATATTGTATTCAACATTAACCCCCCTTGGGGAATAGGGTGTTAGGAGATCCTTTCCCTCTTAAACGGATTCATCTGGCTAACTCAGATTAATCAAGATTCAAGATCTAATGCGACTTCTATGTATGATATTGTACAGAGCATTATCTTCTCTTGTTGGCAGTGCACAATAAGAATATTGAAATTTCCAAAAGCTACAACATTAACCCCCAATCCCCCAAAAAAGCAAGTATCACTAAATCGTCTACAAATAGATGATGACACATCCTATAATCTGAAATAGTAATTAATTTCTATGTATGATATAGTACAAAGCATTGCCTTTTCTTGATGGTAATGCACACCAACAAAAAATTCTGAGATGATAGTAATGTGAAGTGTTACTATTGTGACAAGGGCCACATCAACCAAGGTGTACACAAATGAGGGTACACTTAGAGAGATTAAAAGAAATGAAAAAAGAATTGTGAAAACTCCAAACCAATGTAGCTAATAGCACCATTGAAGATGATGATGTGTGCTTAGCAACAAATGAGAATTTCATTAAGTCAAAATGGGTGATGGATTCAGTTGACTCGATGCATATTTGACGAGATTGTGTGATATTTGACACCTAGAAACCTAGTGGTGTGACACCTAGGATAGGAGGAGAAAATGAAGATTGAAAGCATTGGGAAAGTGAGAATGAAGCTTCGTAATGGTGCGATTCAAGCTTTCCATAGTAAGGCTTCTAACTTATAACATTGTTAATATCATCTCTTTGGAAAAGATGCCTTTACAAGGATACAACTTTTCTATTTTGAGGTGAAGGTGCAAGGAGTACAAGGAAAGGTGTTTGATACATCAAAAGATAAGTCGTGAAAAGTGTGAGCAGTTGTGTAGCAAAAGAGAAAAGAAGGTTAAGTCGCACAATGACATAAAAGTTTAAAAAATTTAGTTGAATGAGAAATTGTTGCGTAGTAGTTGAAATTTCCAAATACAATAATTAGAAAGGAGAATTATTGGAGTTGCCCAAAATTAAAGTGAAACTCTCTTGGAATTCAATGTTGACTCCTAGGGTAAATTTGAATTGGTGATATGAAAGGGAATGGAGTGGGACAGAGTGGAGCTGAACATAAAAAAAGGTTCCATTGCATCGTTAGAATAAAGAGACCTTAAGTTTGATAGAACTTGAAAATGTGAGGAATAATTTATAATATACACTTATTCATTTTAGTAAGAAGCCACTCATCACCACTACATCAAGGGAGTTTTATGAAGAATGAAGGCATCCCATGTCCAAGCGAAGTGAATCCCCAAGAAAATGCGAACGATCAGTTGTATAGTGTAGAGTGTTTCTTGTGGGTGAATAGATTAGATATGTTAATTGGAATAAGTTTGTACGTTTTCACAAAACCTTTAATCTTGTTTGACATAGTGATACTTTCATAAAATGCATTTTTCGATAGACGTAGAGTCGCAGACAATTAATTAATGTTAAACCTCATAAATTCTGCATTTTGTCGTTATGTAGTGTTCACGTATTCTATCTTTGGTGTGTGTAACTTTTGCTAACATGGATAGTCCAAAATATACAAATTATAAACTAAGTTGAGGCTGTAAAATAACCAACATTGTACAATGCGCAACATGATGCATATAGAAAATCTCTGCCATAATAGACAAACTCAGAACCCCGAATTCAGAAAATATTATAAATCTATAAACCAAAACTAGTCAATAAAATGGTTTCTGATTTGTCAAAATCAGTAGTTTCAGAACTTGTATTGCATCCACTCCCTCCTTAATAAGACAAAGAAACAACCATGCAAATTGCAAAAAAAACAACAGCTTAACTAAGATTAGAAGTAAACCTCAGAAGATTGAGAAATGAGCTTCCCCCAAGCTGACTTAGAATTAGATTTTGTGCAGCGTTTCTTCGACCGAGATAACGGAGGTAACACCTTTGATTTCTCAGCAATTTGACCTGATTCCAACACAAAATCCATAAATCTCACAAATCAAAAAAACCACACATACTTGCTTGCTTGGATTATACAAATTACAAGAAACCCATCAAAGAAATGATAAAAAGTTTATAACTTTGATACCTGTACACTGAGGAGGAGACACCAAAGCTTCGTCTTCGTTTGGAAGAGAAGAAGACTTGTCATTGTTACCATCAACAGCCATTTCTGACAGATCAGATGGTCTTTTCTCTCGTTCAGCAGATTCGTTGACCAACGGTGAGGGATTAACCTTGGATGAAACATTATTTGAGACCTGTTTCATCACAAACAAAAATCTAAGAATTAAGATAAAAAAAAAATTACAAACCCATTTGAGAGGAATAAGAGAATTTGGTTTTGGTTTGCATAAGAACCTTGGATCGTTTTTTTGTGTTGGAAGGAGATGATGAAGGAGAAGAGAGAGGACGTTTGGAAGAAGAGGAACTGCTTCTAGTTTCAACCATGATGATGGGTTTTGAGGAAAAAGAGTTACAGAGATTGAGATGAGAAATGTGTTTGAGAGCAGACAGACCAAAAATTATTGAAACTGGTCACGTTTGTGTTGTGTGTCGCTGCTTTTATATGGCAATGGCAGAATGGGGTAAAAATGAAAGAATAATATGACATGTGTTTAATGTTGTATTTGTAGTTGTATATTTAGCTAATCACATCTTATCACTTACTCTCTCTATCTCATCTTATAAAAAATAACTCCAAATCTACTCCATTTATATGTAACCGATGATTTATTCATGAAAGGGATAGATACAAGATAAACATCGGTGGAGTATGCTTCTAAAAATTAACACGATCACAATTATAAGCAAAAATTTATATTTTATATTTGTTCAATTAATAATGTATATATTCTTTATTTAATAAATAAATTTAAAATGTTAATTTTTGTTTATACTAACGGTGATCAGAAGGTGTATCATATGTATACCTCTTTTATAAATTGACATTAAATAAAGGGTTAATTAAGTAAATGGTCCCTATAAATATTCAGAATTTTGTTTTTAGTTCCTACAAAATAAAATCACAGTTTTTAGTCCCTATAAAATTTTTCATCAACATTTTTAGTCCCTATAAAAATTTTCCATCTGCATTTGTAGTCCCTGTCAAAAATTTTCATCAACATTTTTGGCCCCTAAAATACTTAAGTAAAATGTCACAAGAACTAAAAAGTGTGATTTTATTATGTAGGGACTAAAAACAAAACTGTGAATATTTATAGGGACTAAAAACTTAATTAACCCTTAAATAAAAGATATATAAATGAAGCAAATCCAAACTCATAGAAATGAGTCAAGGTATTTTCCATTTATTTTCATTTTATTTGACTAATGGAGAAGATTCCAACTCATAAAAAGTGTTGTGTTTATGTAGTGTGTGATTCTTTAATGATTAGATGAATTTTATTTAATAAAATATTTCTTTAATTATACTAGAAGACTAATTAGGTTGTCCTCGTGAGCATAGCTCAGTTGGTAGGGACATGCAGTATTATATGCTGGGTCGAGGTTCGAACTCCGGACACCCCACTTATTCACCTTGGAAAAATGTGAATTCTAGCCACTAGACTACTTGAAAAAGAAAAAAAAAGACTAATTAGGTTGATATTTTTTTTTTACACAAAACAAACGACATTCATTCATTCAAATTGATAGAGTACATCGATGCAATACAAATCCGCTAAAAACAAAAAGGATGAACATGTGAACAAACTCACAACATCCATGTTAATAGCATAAAACGGCAAAGTACATAAGCCTACAAATATGACTATATTAAAATCTCCGAAATAGTCATGCCTCCGAATCTGCAACATTGATGACGTCAAAGTTATTGGTTGGATCTGCACTGGATCGAAGCTGATCTGACAATCTGATATGAATAAACACCTGAACAAGAGGGAAAAGACAAACGTCGCACAAGACGACAAACAAAACAACGTCGCACTAAAACGACGAAATCACGAAAGAAAAACCTAATTCAATGTGAAAATCACTTATTTAAACAAAATGGAAGGAGAAAAACGATGTAGCGGGGTGATTTGGGGTCAAAAATTAACCATAAACCACCCCTCTTTGGTGGATGAAGAAGAAGAAATTAGAGTTTTAGATGACGGCTCACAAAAGAGAGAGGGGAAGATTAATTAGGTTGATATTAAACAAATAATTTTTTGAAGAATCAAATAAAGATATCTCAGTGAGGAAAAAAATTAATTAATGATCTATTGGTATTTTAATGTGACAAATATCTTGAGATGAGAAAATGTTGCAAGTGAGACATTTTTAAGAGATGGATGTAGAGTTTTGTTTTTCATTGTAATTTTACATGGCTTCAAGATATTTTATCGATGACCATATAAAGTAGCGTCATAATATGATTTGATTTGATGGTATGTCAAAATATTTAATAATGTTAGTGTATAAAAAATAATATCCTATAAAATATCAATAATAATAGTAATAGAGTTTAATTGTCATGTATCGAATGTGTAAATCAGTTTTATATTATTTGACGGGGGATCTCTACTTTTATGTGACAATATCGATTTTAAAATGAAGTTATAAAAAATGAGTGATATCTTCGTTGAAAGATCCCTTAAAAAATCTTCATTAAATATGAAAAAAGGTTGAAATGATAAGATAGTATAAAAAATGAAAGACCCAATTTGATCATTCATGATTTTTTTTTTTGGCTTAATTTATTTCAAGAATATCTAAATTAATTCTTGATATTTTTATACATAGAACAAATTCAGCGGTAGCTTTGAGCACAGCTAGGAGACAGGACCCCATACAATGTCTTCGTGTACATTAATGTACCTCTAAATATTTATAAATAAGATTATAAACAATTGTGTGAGATAAAATTAATGATGTATTGTGTTTTTTATCATTTCTTTAATTTGGTTTAAAAAATATTTTATTTAATTAATTAAGCATGCATTTGTTAAGATGTGGTAGATTTATTTGTATGTTACACATTGATGTGTCTTTATTTATTTTGACCGGTTGTAGATCCAATTGTACTTTTTTTTTTACAGAATCCAATTATACATATGTTACTATACTCTAATAGTATATATGCTTTTTTTTTAATTTACAAGATAAATTTTTTGTCTTGTCTTTGGTACAAGCTCCACCATTATACACAAGCATAAAATTCTAACATGATTAAGAGGACGACATTGTTATAGTTAACCAATGACATCAAAAAATTTAAGACCGACCCTAAACAAATTAGCCTTCAACTTATTGTAATACGACGATGAATTTGTCTCCAATTTAAAAAACTACGGATTAGTTAAATGTTCTCTTGTGAACCGAAATTTTTTTGTCTGAATCAGGTTGGGTTTTCCCTATTTATTGAATGTAGACATAAAACCGATTTTGGTAGATGATTTTGATAATTGTGTACCGTAGCTAAAGCTAATAAATTTATTTATATATTAAATGATGGTACGAGAGGAACCACATGAGATTGGGAAAAGGTGAGGTATAGATTGGGAAAAGGAAAGAAGGACAATGCTTTTGCATTTTCCTAATAATAGTAATAAGAAATGAGGGGTACCTACAAGTAGTAAGAACAAGTGGTTTAGTTGCTCCTGCAAGTGTGCAATGTATGTATGTTGTGTTTGGCTGTTTTCGTGTTGTGTGTGAAAGGAACTAAAGTGAATGCATGCAGCCAACCAAACAGGGAGAGAGAGTACAAGAGGAATGCATGCAGCCAAACAGGCAGTAAGTGAGTGAGAGAATGAGTGCAACTTGTACTTTCATCAAGTCAACCGACGTGAATCTACTATTAATTTAATTAATTAATCAATTTAAATTGCAACCAACCAGTCCGTGAATTTAACTCTCAATTAGTAGAAACATTGTATAATATATAAGGATGCTTTTAACACTTGACACTAACTAGGCCTTTTACACCTATTTTCTTACAATCAATATATGTTAATATCGGTCGATATTAACTCCGATGCATTTTCATAATCTAAAATATTCACAAAAATATGAATCTTCTACATTTTATCATGTTTATTTCGTGTTTAGTCGCTCGAATATATCATGTTAGTTCTCATTTATTCAAACATTTTATGTTTTTTGCGCTTCGCGCTTCTTCTAGTATCCTGATAGTTTTTAGATTTTAGAAACTGAAACATGTTCTACATGGCATAGCCTAAACACGTATTAGGGACTATTTTGACGGAGCATTAACAGGACATCTTAGCATTAGAGACTATTTTGACTAATAAATTGTACAATCAAGATCTGTTTTAGAATTTCACTACATTGAAGGACTATTGTGGCTACTAATACACGAGACAAAAAATAACTATTTTGCCCATACAAAAACGTGTGCAGGCAATGGTTCCAAATTTCAGACAAATTAAGCTCACTGCATATACAATCGCCAGTCTTTGAGCCGTAACATGAAAATTGGATTAACTAATCCTAACATTAACAAATTGATTTACCTTTACCTTCCATTATGGAATTTCCATACTGGAACGCATCAACAATGATTCAAGCGTCTCATTTTCCATATGACACTAGACATAACGTGCATATATATTATTATGCACACAAATTACTGCATGTAGAGGTTGTTACCACAAATCACAAATACAATGTCATACAATCAATTTATGAAATTAACAGAAATAAAAATGATTTTATTTTTATTGTAAAAAGAACTAGGTATGTACAATCAGAAAAAAGGGGGGAGAATAGGGGGAAGTGTTGGATCATCTGGGGGCCTAAAATAAGCTTTTATCCCCCCCAGTGAAATTGTCATTTCTTCTAAGTATGAAAAAAAAATATGGAAAGAGAAAATCCGAAGAAGGTGAGGGTTGGAGAAAGAAAAATGGAAAATTTATGCTATGATACAAAAGAGAAAGTGCCACTTATGGAATTTCCACGTGGCTGACCTTGTTACACATTTTGAGGTGACAGAAGAATAATAGCCTAAGCAAGAAATGCTCTACAGAAAGCTCTACATGAAGTAGCTTAAAGATTTCATTTTTCTCGATCCACCTTCTCCATAGAGATCATTCCATTGTTGTAGCTCATTCATATTTGTCGACTCCGACGACACACTTGCACACACCTGCATAACAAAACATTAAATGATTATCTTTGCATTTCAACGCCACATAATAAGACACTCATGCAACAACTTTAGTCCCTACGATACAAATGCAGCTTATCGTTCCTTGACTTTAGTCTCTTAAATAATAGCCTCAAAACATATTAACTAATCAGGCACATCATTTTGGATTAGCTTCCCTAGCACCATACTACTCACATTTTACAATTCAATAGTAATTTGATATTACACTTCGATTGCCTAACATCCTGCATATGTTACACACATATGGTTATGTTTAAAGTTCAACATATCTTGCCTACGTTACACACATACGGTTATGTTTAAAGTTCAATTAGCCGATCATGCGACTTATGAAGCAACTCCCCAACATGACTACTCCATAACCTAAAGATCTCACCGTACAGCCAGACCACACAAACTTCAATTTCTTGTAAGCTAGCAACCTCATAAGTGACCTTAGCATGTTTTTAAACAAATTGGAGGAAAATGTATGTGACACTTTCATGTATACATTCTCAATAGGTTTTTTTAAGCTTTTGTTGACAGAATACAAAGAACAAAGCATTATTTTGGCCAACCCCCCACGCATCTTTAAGTGAGCACATTCAAAAGAAAAAACGTGGAAAAATCAAATTATCATACCTGTTCATGTGCATATCTAAAATCCTCCATCTTTAAGGGACGAATGTCTGCACTGCTACACAATTCAGGTTCAGGTTTGTTCTCAGCCAATGCTAAGCTTTTATCCTGAAAGACATTTCATTTCAATGTAAGGAAGCTTTAAACCAAGCCTTGAACAGTTATGCAATAAATATATATAAAAAAAAGAATTTTGTACAAGACTTTCCACCAATACACCAATAAATATATATAAAAAAAATTTGTCTTGAAAACTCGGTATCCAGCCCAAGGACTAATTAATCCGAGGAGTCCAATCCCACCGTCCACTTGTGGGGGGCCCATTTAAATCCAGAGCAAAGCTCCGCACGGACTAGCCCACCGAAATCGGCACCGAGGAGAATCAAACCTGAGACCTTGAGAGGAGCACACTCCAAGGTCCCAAGCCAACGCCACTGGGCCAACCCAAGTGCGTTTAAAAAATATATAAATATTAATATGTGTGTGTGTACAATCAATACACGCTAACCTTCTTTTCCTTCTCCAAGATCTCCCTTATTGGGCAGTGAGCTGCTGTGACACACAAATTCTGCAATCACAGTAAAAATATTTTACATTGAATCAGATTCACTCTTCTCTAGCAACCAACCAAGTTAAAATCTTCAAAGATATATACAACAACCACCTTTAGGTCACTTCCTGAGTATCCATCCGTCATATTTGCTATTGCATCCAAGTCAACATCGGCTGCCAAATCTTCTTTCGCTAAAATGACTCTCAAAATTTTTCCTCTATTCGGAGCATCTGGCAAATCAACCATCAATCTGGAATATTTTTTTTGCAAAAGACTGAATTAGAATACACCTCATTTGTAAAACATGAAATGAAATAAAAGTTTCCATCAAATATAGAGTATGTTTACCTCCTTGGAAGCCTCCTAATGACAGCCTCATCAAGATCAAAAGGCCTGTTTGTAGCAGCAAGAACAAGTATACGCTCTTTTTCTTTGGTACGCAGACCATCCCAATTGACCATAAACTCATTCTTCATTTTACGCATGGCCTCATGCTCACCAGGGTTTTCACGTCTCCCTAACATACTATCAACCTGCCAAAGATTACCCAAAGTGACACTCTTAATTTCCTCTCTAAATGAAATGGCTTGAAAATTTTGGACCCAGTAGTGAAACAATCTATTTTGTTTTAACAATAGAGTTTTGGTACGACAAAAAAAGTGAAGTGCAAAATTTAATGCTAATGGTATAGCGTTTCCAAAACCACCAGGCATGACAACTTACACTTGTTATTTAACACAGGCAACAAGCAAAGTTGAATTTATAATCGGTCTATGTACCAAGATATATTGTAGGACAAACTACCGTTTTTAAAGGCACAATGATGAAAGCAGACAGGCAACATGTCATGCTAACATGCCACATGCCATGGTGATAATCGCTAGTTACATAGCAATAAAGCCACCTTTTAAATGGTGGAAAGTAGACTGACGGGCAAAAATGAACATCCATATTCAAATAAAATGGTCAAAATGTAAAGGAATTAAAAGGAAAATATTTAAAGCAAAGGAAAAGAAACTAAAAAGAAATAAATGATACATTATACTAACCTCATCAACAAATATAACACTTGGAGCAATTTTGCTGGCTAGGGAGAAGACTGCTTTGACATATTTTTCTCCTTCACCAAACCACTGCAACAAAAGTAAATATTATCATGTGGCTAAAATATACTAGGAAACCGGCAACAGAAAAAATTCAATGTGCAGCATCGATACCTTGGAAGTAATGCTGGACATTGAAATGTTGATGAAATTTGCTCCAGCTTCAGTTGCTACAGCCTTTGCAAGCATTGTTTTTCCCGTGCCAGGGGGACCGAAAAGCAATATTCCCTTGCAAGGCTACATCCAAATAAAATACACAATAAGGTGCTAGGTCTACACACATTGCATGATTGCATCATTTACTAAATATTGTGTTTCACAGGTCATTGAAAGTAACAATTATTTCCACCTTAGTTAGTTGTCCTTTACAAAACAGTTCAGGCCTTTTAAGAGGAAGCATGACCAATTCCTTCAAGGTATCCTTCACATTTTCTAAAGCTCCAATATCTTCAAATGTGACCCCAATTTCAGTTGGCGGAATAACATCACCAAGCAACTTTTTCTCAAATTCATTCTCAGTAACCACATCCTGGAGAAACGATTCAAAAAATACAGGTATTTATTCCATGGTTCATATCATGAAATTGTAAAGAAACCAGAACCGCAGAATGCACTCCACAAAATAAGGTGGGAAAAGGTATTAATTACCTTCAGTGACTTCTTTACGTTCTTGTTCTCATTTTGGATGCTTTGAAAAATGTCAAACCCATACTTAATGCTGCATAGTGAAACGTAAAACAATGTTAAAAATAAAAATGGGAAGTTAGAAAAGTTGGTTTTATTTTTTTGCTCAATCTATTAGGGTTGACATTATGAAAATATCCAAAAATGATGAGAAAAACCTTTCTGCAGATATCGCGGGCTTTCCTTCTTCGGTAGAAGCTTCATGTGATTGCATAAAATGATAACTTACGGCCCAGCCAATGATCTTCTCCACATCTAGTAAAAGGAGTTGACAAGATATTATCAGTACTATTGCACCAAATATCAATCATACAAATAGATATAATTGCTAAAAAAACCTTACTTTCAGTAGTTAGGGTTTGATCTTTGATGCAAATTGTCTCAAGGTCACAGCAATCCCATCCTGTTCTTTTGAGGACCTGAACCATTAAAAATATATCATCAGAAAATTGACAAAAAGCAAGATTAAAAAAATCAATGTAGAATAGACAAGAACTAGAGAGTTGAGACACACCAAGCGGGGTTCTGCATATTGTTCCAAAAATGAATATCAATGCATACCAAGCAAACAACTGATATGGATGGCTAGGATAGAACTAGAAGAAAGTTCCAATGAACATGTAAAAAGACATTAGGTGTGTTTAATTCGCAAAACAGTAAGTATTAGACAGAACTGTACAAGACAGGACTGTACTGGAGAGAGAGATGATATATTTCTGTTTTTGTCTGTCCCTTACTCTTATTTTGTCACATTTTTTAAATCAAACAGGGTACAAAAAAAGTTGTCCAGTCCCCTGTTTTTTAGCAGAACAAACGCACCCCATGGGAAAATTTTCACAAAGCAAATGCATGAGATGCCACATAATTCAAAGACACGCACTAACTTATATCAGCCAAGAACAAGCACAAATATTGAAAACACACATAAAATAAGTTCTGCAACAAAGAGCATAGAATAATAGAAGTGAAAGAGTTTTCAAAAAGAAAATATAAAAAAATAGAAGGGAAAAAGGAATTAACACACACTTAAAAAATAGAAGTGAAAAGGAACAAAAGAGACTCACCGAACGAAGCAAGACAATATTGGAATGTGCTTTCATAGTTTCAATGTCACGATCTAACTGCTGCTTCCAGTCCGGAAGTAAAGCTTCATCCTAACAAATTTGAAAGTACAACGCATATATTATGAATTATAATTAGAAACGGTGAATTGCAAAATAAATTAATCTAACGTTATAATTTATACCTGAGGCCCTTGTATTGTCACTTTGTTTGGGAAAAGGCGGTTGAGCTGCTTCGTTAATTTGGAGCTTTCTTTGCTTCTATCATGTAGTTTACTAAAGTTATCCTAAACAAAAAGACCAAATTGAAGTAGATTGATAGTTAATTCCTGAAGGAACAAGAAACAATCAAATTACATTGTATATATAATAATGATATTCAGCATTTAAAAATATTCAGAAGTCTGTCTTAAAAACATAAAAAAGTTAAAAGACAACAGACAGTCCCTGAAACTTCATTGCTAGAATTCTAGAAATACATCATGCTACAAATCAAAGCTTGAAGAGAAGTGCAAATGGTTAAGATTATAATACCGGAAAAGCAAGATCAAGTAGAGCGGTCTGATTGCTCCCAAACTTTGTAAACAGAAGGCCCCCAGGATGGGTCTAGAAGCACAAAGAGACGGTTATCAGATACAGAATACAATCTTATAATCACGAGATTAGAACTACAATGCTAGCATTTTTTTAATACAAAATAAAATGGTACCTTCTCCTTACGACTGTCCAGCTGAGTATTTGAGCCGATTACCACAATATTCTGTGGCAGGGTTTCAAATTTACTTTTCAAAACATCTGTGTTCCCAGCCATTGCCTTCTCTATATCTTTAATGAACAACACAAGTGCACCACTTTTACTTTGATTAGAAGCAACCTATGTACACAATGGCAGAAAAGAGTATTAAACACATTGTGTTGGGGATAGAGACAAATTTGTACATGTTCAAAACTAGGACAACCTCAAAGATTTCATTAATTGCAACTTTGTCGTCATCCCCTCCTGCACTCTCTATCCGTTGTAAATGGTTTGCTGCAGTATAAGCCATCAATCAATTAAACATGCCAAAGTTATAGCACACAATATGCTAATATGCAGCTGAGGAAACAGAAATTCAATAAAAATGAGAATACCGGAACAAAAGAAACCATGGTCATCTTCGATATGGCCTCCAAGATCATTGCCATCTGGAATTGATTTATCAAACCTGACCCCAATTTTTGAAGACTCGTTGTCTTCAAAAGCAAGTACAACTTTGCCCCGGAAGCCATAGCTTGGTCCCCTGCCAGATTGATAAAAAAAAAAATCTTATGTTGCCACAGAAGGACAAAAGGTTACACTAAAGGATGTGATATAAAATCTTATGTTCCGGTTTTTATTTAAAAAACTACCACCTTGTTTTTTTGCATCATGTTTATAAAACTACACAAGAATGTTGCTTCGGGAAACACTGAAAATGGTGTGGTAGTTTTTTATTAGAAGCGAAAAGAGAACTGCTTGCATAGAGCAAACATACCCAACCTCTAAAAGTTGATAATGATTCAGACACTAAAATTTATTATTCGTCGTAAAAGATTCACAATACTTTTTCAAGACATAATAGAAGAATTTTCATGCATAATCTTCTCAGCAGGACTAGAAAAACCCTACAAGATCATATCAGTCTTTACTCTCTACTAATTATAAACCTTAAAAAATATTGTAAACTATAATTCTTCAATACCACAAATTACCTTGAACTTGAAGCATAATTTTGCAGTGACGAAACAGTAGGTGGAAAGTTACCGACAAATTTTACCCGGTCACCTGCAAATTACATGAACATCAGATAATTAAATCATTCAAAATGTCAACTGACATCAATATTAGAACAAACAATGGGAAGTAAACTCGCATATAGATGCTGTTATATTAGGACACAACAACATACCTTTTTTAAGAGCAGTGCCTTTTGATGATGCAGTAGAAACCTCTTGCTTCAGCATAGCTTGCGAACTTAATGTAGATCCACCAATAATTTCAGCATCAACACTAGAAGTGGGTTTCTTATGATGTAAAATAGAAGCCTGGCCACTTCTCTTGGACAAAACAGCTGGCCGTTCAGGCTTTGAACTTTCTTTGGCAGAATCAACATCCTTTGATGGTGTTCCCTGAAAACAAATTACACATCAACAACAATTATGGGTGTATAGTAATAAATGATTTTGCACGAAACAGAAGCAAGTCACACCAAAAACAAAATGAAGCGAAAAAGAGTCATAAATTCTTAAACTAGAAAGATATAATCTTACAAAACTTTTAACAAATGAAGTTTATCTTAGAAGCATACCCCGGGCAGCGAAAGTGAATCCACAATCAGTAAACTGGCACCAAAATGCTTTGCAAGTGCCTTGGACAAAGTCTCCTGATATATTTCCGAACCTACGCAAGAACCATATGGAGCTCTATCACTACTACGGTATAGAAAGGCCAAATAGAAGCATAAATGAGAACGAACAAATTACCTGAAGGACCAGATAACAATATCCGTGGGCACAATGATGAGAAATCTGAAGCATATTTTCCGATACCATTGCACTTCAAATGAATATATGTAGAAGCTACCAACACGTTCTTTGTTGTATCACTGTAATAATGCCACACATCACAACCAAGTACCATAAGTTATATGTTATCTATCTCAAAGCAGTAACTACGCGCCATTAAACCCAACAATGGAGCAACAAGGAATATTAAGGTAGCTGTAACTAAGTAGTGTGCATCTAACTTTGACCACGCTAGTGGCACTATAAGTTAAGGTGGCATATACTCTCTCCGGTTCAACTTGTAAAGAAAAAAAAGACAATGACAAACCATGGAAGCACATTCCAAGGAGCTAGTGCTCACTTTTTTTCAAAAATACTCTTAATCCTCGTCAAATGAAACCCACTTGCACAAGGAAGATAGATTTCTAGTAAAATAAATATCACAATAAAATAGGCGTATAAAAGAAATTCCAATTGTTAGCATACTTGAAAAAGTGTTTTATGTGTTATATTTAGGATTGAAAAGATTAACCTAATCGTCTCTTATAAATAGGACCAGAGGTAGTATAAGAAAACCAAATAAAAGATTAGTCAATAACAAGAAGCAACTTTTTGCACCTTAGGTAATATGGGAAAGTTTCAAAAGAGACATCAATATCATCAGCTTTGAGAATTCTCTGTTCTAAACTGTCCCTAAATGCTTGTCGCCTGGTGGATGCTAATATTGTTGGTGTATCAAGTTCTCTTGATTCCCTTTGATCTTCTAGCATCTTATGAATGCTGCCACTTAAATCAAATTCAGTTCCTGAGCCGGTAAGCATACACAGCAACGGCCTCAATTCGTAATTGCCAGCGGTCATCTTCCCAACATCTGTGTCCGCGTTGGTATCAACATCCATGGTGTCAAGGCTAGGGTTTTCATTAACCGTGGTGGAGGATGAAGGAACATCTTTACCAGAAGAAAAAACTCCAGCTGATTCATCATTATTGGTGGTATCTTTCATTTCATTGTCCGGAGCATTATCCCCATGGCCAGAAGGTAGTGATGAAATATCAGCACTTTGTTTCTTGCATGTTTTAGCTGGAGGTGAAATGAGAGATAAATCTTTGCGAATATTAGATAGAGAGGCCAATATTGATGCACCTGTAACAGCCGAAGGATCTCCAGATCTAGCTTCAACTTGCATCCCATTCAATGCAGCACTCTGGGCTTCTAAAATACTCACAGAAGGTGTACCAGCAGTAGAAACATTGTTACTTTTGAGCTGCTGAAAGATCTGGGTTTCGTGCTAAGGAACCCATAAAATATCAATAAAAGAAATTTAAGAACGAAAAGATGCAGCAATTCCTAATGTAAATACATAGAACTCGTGACTACGTGTTTTCCTTTTAAAACAGATGACAGATGCATTCAGAGAAAGGACGAACTAAAAGAGAGAAATGATAAATTCTTATGTGAAGGATACATAAGCATGCTTTCCAGAAGCACCAAATATCACCTCATCACCTCCATTTAAAATCATTTTGTGATTCCTTCGGTAAGTCTTGCCGTTGACTTGCACAACACCTTTACCCCCTGTGATTTCCAGTAGGGCAACTGATGAACCTCCCTGTTGCTGCTGCACAGAGCTCAAATGACAGCTTTGGTCAGTTAACTAGGAAACGGAGAAGTGTAACAGTAATTTTCTACAATTTATCATCTACCATAACAGAACAAGGATTCCTTCTTTTTTATCATGCTTTCCATCAAACATCCAAAATACATTTATTTGATGTCTAAGAATGAGTTTTGTCATGATTCATTATGAAGCAGATGGTTTCTTATTGTAATATTGTGTTGTGTTAAAGTTTCAAAGATAAAAGAGGAAATTTTACCTCTATGTGGCTTAACTTGCACAGAACATTACCAATGGTAGGATCTTTAAGCACCAAATTACTCTGACGACCTTGTCCAACAGTGAAGATTGGATCACTTAAGGACAAGTGAGGATTCTGGACAAGCAGGAATAACAAAAAGATTAATTCCAAACCTACAACATTACAATAAGAAATGCAAGAGTTCATGAGAAGACAGAAGCATAAATCGGCTCACTGTTCTCCTTATCTTAAGCTATCATGACAAATAAGAAATTCTTACGTGGATGTTTGGATATGCGAATACTACTGCAGTCTACTATAAAAAAAATTACAAAAAAGATCAAAGATAACAAGCAACAACAAATGCTCCGAGGCCAGCACATGGTAGATGATGCACTAATATGGCAGTAATTCCTATGTGTGAGATATAGCATAGAGCAATATTTTCTATTGTTGGAAATGCACAATAAGAAATTCAATTTTGCCCAAGTTACAAAATCTAACCTAAAATAATAGGAGAATATCAAGACTTCCTGCTACATTACATATTTCTGTATATCAGCTCACGCAGTATGCTTCTCCTACATGTATAATTTTTTAAAACAATGAAATATTAAGCTAGTCCAAACAAATATGACTAACCCAACTAATTAGATCCCATTTTTCTACCCAAAAAAGTAGGAGACCTGAACAATCTCCAAACCTAGGGGGTCTTACATCAACCTCCCCTGAGGCGAATGTCACACCCAACAACGCCCTTTGTTTAGGATATTAGCCATTTTCTTTAACCTGACAGTCTTCTTTGTTTCGGAAATTAAACCTAACTCTCTTACTTTCCTACACCATTCAAATTTCAAAACAAGGGAGACAATTGTAATTTTTAAAAGAGGGGTGTCAGTCAATGTAATGTAGTCACTAGTGTACTAAAGGTCACGTAATTATCTTACACTCTAACAATGCAACAAGAGGATGCATTAAAGAAATTCTAGTCGGCTTGAAGAATTTCAGAGTCCAGGCATAACATATTGAATTTAATTCATATACACTGTCAATGTAAAGGTTTTTACTTTTTACACTGTCATATCATAAAAATCGTTTAACTTTAATCATAATGTAAAAGGTTTTTACACCATCAATTCAATCATAGACATCCTATCGTAAAAAATCGTTTGGCTTTAATCATAACTACTTTTAAATTCACATATATGACTGGTTGTGATTCGTTGATAGTGTGAAAAACAATTCAATCATAATAACCATCATATCATAAAAGTCGTTTGACTTTAATCATAACTACTTTTAAAGTCACACGTAGGAATGGTTGTGATTTGTTGACTGTGTAAAAAGTTTAATTAAACTCATATCCATCAACCACATAATCAATCCTAATCAAAATCTAATAATCAAACTGGGACAATGAGTTCTCTATCACCAAATGTGAAACATATTACTTACTCAAAAAACAAAAACAAACAAAACACTAAGGCAAAACTAAACCTGAGTGCTTTGAGATATAAGCTTTCCCCAAGCAGCAGGCTTAGCTATCAATTTCGCCACAGAACGTGGTTTTCGCCGAGAAGAAACCACCGGGGCAGCCACTTTTGGTTTCTCAGCAGATTCACCTAATCCAATCAACAAAATTCATAAATCTCAGAAATTAAAAAACACATGCATGCATAAAACAGAGACAAGTACAGTAAAAAAAAAAAAAAAATAATTTTTTAAAAAAATTG
>Ga0228710_1000364_pt1 | contig 53815 bp, 30 predicted proteins | sample MedpolnodulmetaG_FD_177995 | JGI IMG/M metagenome (GOLD analysis project Ga0228710, IMG submission 177995) | Root nodule microbial communities from Medicago polymorpha collected in Santa Monica, California, United States - pink nodules | ecosystem: Host-associated > Plants > Roots > Nodule... | reverse complement strand
CATTGTTATCTTTTTTTTTTTTTATCAAAACAAAATAAAAAAGTTCATTAAACAAACTTATAAAAAATTCATCAAACTCATAAACAAACTCAAATCTTCACCATATAAACATAACAACTCAAATTTCATTGAAAAATCACATAAAAAAAGGATAACAGTGTTGACATTTCCGAACATAAAGGATTAAATCGGAAGAAGAAAAAGATAAAGGACGGCGGTTACCTAATTGTAACATAAAGGATGAAATAAAAAAAGTAAAGGACGAAAATGTTAGCTGAAATTAAGTTAAGAAATGAAAAGAGTAATTTTACCTCTGGCTAAATGATCGTAAGATCACTGGATCATAAATCATCTTGCAGAGAACGCGGAAAGAAACTATTTTGATTTTGAAAGACCGTATCTTAGTGTAATTGAGACACTCATTTTTAATTATATACCTTGCTAAATCTCATTTGTTGTTAATCTATTAGACACGTGCATATATTTCTTCACATGTGTAAAGACATTGGAATTGGAATATTGGAATAGATTCAGGTATATACTTGGTTACTTTAGAGAGGAAATGAATATGCTTATTTCATTCAAATGTATCCAGTTCAAAATTAATTGGTTATGTTGATGTAGAAATTTTAGAACTATGATTCAACACATGCAAGAGACTTATGATTTGTCTTATAGAATAACTATTACTACAACAAATCATATTTCACAAAAAAAAAAACAAACATTCACGGTCATCAACAACATAGATATATCTCAAAAAAAAACTGTTATATAAGCATTAATCAAAGTTATTTATGTGATAATATCTAACACATCTTTTACAAAGTTATGGCCAACTTAAATATTCGTGCAGCTATTATATGAGATTGATTTTAGATGTTTCAAAGATGATTTGTCTACATGAGTAAGAGAAATGAGTATGTTCTGGAGTCTTTTTTCTTTTACCAAAATTTTGTCTCATTGAATTTTTCTCGTAAGGTTTTTAACAAGATGTTTCATATACTTTTAAAATACTAGGAGTCGTGTAGATGTAGATTGGAAATCTGGCATCTTGAAGAGTACAATGCCATACTCTCTTTTTCTTCCCTATATTGATTCTTATACATTGAAGTTGCTTTGGAATTCTATATTGCCAAGATTGTTGGACTATATGTGTTAGAGTACCATTATTTTAGTATTACTATTAACTAATTTTTTAAAGTGAGATTTAATTTCATTTAACATGGTATGGTATGAGAGCCAAATTTTGTAGCACATGAGATAAATTTGACCCAAATCCAATTTAAGTGTGAGCGAGTATTGAAAATTTGATATTGTATTAGGTTCTTTTATTGTCAATGTTTCTTACAATGTGTTTGGGACACTCATTTTATGAACTAGCTTTTTAGAGAGAGACCCAAATAATTTTAACATTCTATGTTTTACAATATTTTAGATTTTTTCCGTTAATTTCATAATTTTCTTTACAAATCTATGTTTTACAACCTTCATTTTCTTTTTCTTCACAAAACAAACGCTCATCAAACACAACTAGGATAACCAAATAAAAAGCGATCATCTCTAAAACATAATTTTAACTTCTTTTTTTTTTGTCTTAGTTGGTTACGTCTAAAACATTTCTTTTATTTGGTTATCTTAGTTGTGTTTGATGAGTGTTTTTTTTTTTTAAGAAAAATGAAATGAATGTTGTAAAGCATAGCTTAGATAAAAATGACTTAACATTTGTAAAACACAAGCTATGTTTTATCAAGCTAATTTCATAAAAAAATTTCTCAAAACAAATGTTCATCTCATGGAAGATCACAATTTGTACTATCACTTCTTACTTTACTAGTTCGTCGACCACTAGTATCAATGGGTTCAATACAACTCTTCTGGATATGTTTGAACTATTATCAATGTGGGTGACAATTGTCTTGGTAATCATATATGAGTTGGTTATAGAGGCTTGTTGCGACATCCTTCGGAGTCCTGGATCTCAAGTTTTTTCGGTTTATATTGTGGGTACCCCTGGTATTCTTCTTGTTGAGCTTGTTGCGACCAATAGATTAAGAGGCCTAAAACAAAATTTTTAATGTTACCTTTAAGAATATAATTTTTTAACAAAATATTTATATAAAATCAATTTTGTGGAGACCAAAATTTGAATTCATGACCAAGGGTAATTGAGGTCTTTTTGGTAATCAGTTAAGCTATGCAAATGTCTATAATTTATCTATCACATAGTATATTTATAACCAAATTAATTTTTTAGAGACCTTTTTTTCACCCAAAATTTTAAGGTCTAAAGCCCATGCTTGGGTTGACCCTTAGGCCGGCCGCATAAAGGACTTCAATTGACAAGAGAGCTGAAATTTCTAGATGTTATTTTCAATACAGATTCTCTCCATTGTGTTAGTAACCCAAGGGGCCAACTCCCACATGTCACAAATATGTCAACTTGATTCAAGACATCAAATATCTTTTTTAAATTCATTGGATCGTTTCTATTACTCATATCCTTAGTAAGGAAATAGTTGCACCGACTTCTTAACAAAGTTTGGTGCTTTCTCTACCTTAGATTTCATGGTTCTCGCATCTTCTCCGTCAGACTTATCAGACTTCCTCTTAGCCGACTCTGCGAGAACTGAATTCCATGGATTGTAGTCTTTTCTTTTTCTGCTTTTCTTTTCCTCTCGGTTTCCCTTTAGCTTTGTAACCCAAAAAAAATAATATCATTACATAATTTTTTTCAAAAAATATATAACTATTCATCAACCATTGGTATTACTATTACATACTGTAGATTCTAAAATGAGTTGCTCGATTTTAAAAACTTTTCCAAATTTTTTACATGCTACTCTGCATCAAAGCAATGGTAAAATGACTATATCACAAACATCAGTCCAAGTTATGTAATCGATCATTACAATCTACAAAATATCTAACTAAGGGTAGAAAAACATGGATCGCACAACTACCTTATCGCTTAAAGGTTAGTGATGGAAAAATAAAGAAAGTAAAGAGTTGTTGACTTGAGTTGATTGTAAATACTCCATAAATACTTTTGTCCTGTTTTGAATTTATGTCCTATAGTAGTATTTCTCTAGTCTCTAGCTTGGCCTTGGCTATTGACTTGGACTTTCAACAATAATATTTACATCATAGATGACATATAGTTACCTAGCATGCTACAATAATATTGACACTATTATTTATCAATGAATGCTATGCCATAGACAATTCCACAGTCTAGACAGAACCAGTAGAGGACAATGATTGTTGTTTATAGTCAACGGATCTTATTGGAAACATTATCAGAAATAAAATTTGCTTAAGGTTCTTAAGTTAATTAAGAACCTTTTCTTAAAGAGTATCACCACATGAGTATGTCTAGCAATCTAACCGACAGTCACATGTAATAGTATTTTTATGAAACAAGTTTTGAATATCATGATGTAATTTCTGAGTTGTGAAATACTACAAATTTACGTTCTTAAACAATCATACTAGAGAGGAAAGTTGTTGTACTTGATATGACACAGTAAGACTTATAGTAAGAGAGTTACAACTTAACTCCAACTTGAGATGCTTTTACTTCTCAGACATAACGTGGTTAATGGCGGTCTACTTGGTGCTTGTCTTTTTGGAGGGACGTTTGATGAAGCAAAATCACGTCTGCACACTGCTCATGTAAATATGTTGTGATTTTAAGAAGCTGAGAATTGGAGCTTCTGCGTTAAAGTGGTTTTTTGCCGTGATTTCAAACAAAATGTGATATGCAGCCGTCCATTCAAACAGACATTTAGTATAAGAGAGCGACGTGCTATCATAGTACTACTTATTGTTGTGTTTTATTCTACTTGACAAATATTAATATTGTCAAAAATTAATTTTAGTTTAAACTAGGTTAAATGTAAAGTGAGTTATATAAAAGTGGATTAAACAATAAATGAGTGTAAAAATCACAATTTGATGTCAAAAGTTACAAATTCAAACTTTAAGTTAAGATCAATTCTCTTTCACCTTGTCAAAAAATCAATTCTAAAAGCGAAATAAATTTCAACTGACATCATCTAAATATGTTAAATCAATTTACGTGTCTAGAATCACTTTTTTTTTCCTGCTTACCATAATAAAACCAAACATACAGTTAAAGAAACGTTGTACAACTTCCTTTCACTGTTGCCAAAACATACTAGAATTCATGTCCAAGATTAGTATTTGCAAACGTTAACTCTTCTTAATGAGGAACTTTACTCATTCATCTTTACCTATGGGAATTAAAAAATTTAAGAGGAATAGAAAACAAAGAAAAAATGGAGTCGGTGGGATTGAGTGAAAAAGAAGATAGAATACACAAAGGAAATGGAGAACAGGAAAAGGGCAAAAATGAAGGTTGCTTTGTTACATTTTCTCTCGGTACATTATTTTGTTTCTTTCTATTAATGGCTCAAACAAGTAGGGTTTTCTCTTCCACTCCAACATCGTGACTATCCTAAAAATCGAAAAATATTAAAATCAACATGCTGTTTTCCATCCAAGCATTTTTCATTCTGCCTGATTTTATCTAAGTATTGGTCAAACGAAGGTTTTCATCCAAGTATTATTACCCTACTTGTGAAGCTATTTACGTAGACAATAATGTAGTTGAAGAAGCTTTTTAGCCATCATTGCAAATCGTTTTCTTGACATGTTCATAGTTGTTATTATTGGAGACTGCTTGATTGCTAGTAGCTATTTTAAGAGTACAACCATAATCTGTTTCTTTTGAAACAAAATATAGTAAATTTTGAGACTTACAATTTGGAGGCATAGCTGTGTAGGCGTCATTGACTATGGCAGTAAGGACATAATGGCACATGGCTAATGCTGAATCTTAAATTGGGTGTATAGTCCAAAACTCTACATAGCAATTTGCATTCATAGAAAAACATCATGTGGGTGGCCTCCAAAAATTTATACTTGAAAGGAGACATTTTTAATTGATGATCCAAGGGCATAATTTTTCTTCATAAACCTACTCATATTGCCTACGAATATACAAAAATTACACCCTCATATACAGGGAATGGTACAAAAAGACTAGATAATCAAAGATGAACGACCCCCTCTAGATTCAAGTTAATAGATCATTTATCATAGATGATACTAAGTGCCTGTTTGGTTTAGCGGTCTCCCACCCAAACGTGTGTCTCAATGTGTTCCGGACGTGCAAATAGAGGAGCAAGTAAATAAAGCTTTCACGTTAACATGGGTCATTGCAGCAAGTTTGCAAAACGGGACGCCGTTCCAAACATGTGCTAACTCTAGAACTCAGTCTCTTTCTGGAGCCTCACCAGAATTTCTTCTTGCACTGAGGTTTCCCGCGTATGACCATACCTTCTCATAATCAGTCGAAGCCAACTTTCCGGCCTTGGAATCTTTACCCTTGGCATTCCTCTTTACATCATGTGTCCTGCGTGGACTGCAAGGACTCCCACTAACAGGAGAGGAGGAACAGAACGAAGGAGTAGCAAAAGGAGAGGCATATGGGGTGTGTTGAATTGAGAAGGGGCTGGGAGTCATTCGCTTTTGAATAGGCAGACCACCAAAACCTCCCCTGCCAAACAAGATAGAATCTGCAGCTGCACATCGTTTTATAGTATCGTCTACATAAAGGACATCATCGATTCTGGCCATTATGTTAAAGGCCAAGCTCTCCATCACCCTGGAATAACTTTCAAGAATAGACTGACCTACATCCTGCAAGGAAAACAATGTCCCAAATAAGTTTATTCTTTGATTTTTAAGCTCCCTTCTCCCAGTGCCTAACCTCTGTAACCATACAGACTAGAAGCCTACCTACACAAACTTATCACACAGACACACAATGACCAATCATCATTACGGAAAATGAAACTGAGAAAATACTATTCGTGTTCAGAAATCATGCTGCACTTGACCTCAGCAAAAAATAAATAAATATCTCACAAAATACAGGCGTAAGGGACACACAAGTAGTTCTATGTACCGTTGCCAAGATTATATCTTCTGCTAAAACTTTTAAATGCTTATTGAAACTAACTAAATAATTTCCGATCAGATGCACCTAATATATTGCATATCACTTCAACACAATCTACAAGCAATTATGAGTGATATGTATGATGCAGATCAATAGAACAAATTATGAGTTTAATCCCAACTTTAAGAGAGAGAAAATGTACCTTATTATACTGTATCTTGGCCATATCTAGCGCTGTTTGAGGAAGTCCAGGAAATCGGCGTTTCAAGCTTTGCAGTAGTGTCTCTGCCCGTTGGACAAGAAAGTGGTTCTTCTCACCATCAGCAACAAGGCTCTTCACCTTTCCACCCCAAGACCGTCTGGCTTTCCCTGATTTTTTAAGTTTCTTGTAGTCTTTCAACCTCCATACATGTATAGCAGCCTCAATTCTATTAGCTATATCTTGTGTGTGGTGTTCAGATGATAAATCCAGGCAATCAAGGAGACATTCAGACGAAAACTGGCCAGCAGTTATGTACCGGTATATTATATCCCCAAGACAAGCTTTGCCATTCTGCATTAGTAAAACCAAAAAGGCGTTTTGAGTTTTCATCCAATTTTAGCGAAAAAAATTCAAAACATTCTACCAAATACTAAACCATTTTTGAATTCCTAATTAAAGTTTTGAACCATGGATAAAACTGATTTCAGCACTATATACTCCACATAATACACAAAAATTAGAAGTACTTGCAACTCAAACATGCACAAAAGAAGTGATGTCTGTCTAGTATGGACCATTGTAGCACGATATAATCATATTTTATGAAATAAAAACCGAGAACCAAACCAAAATTAACCATGAACACAGTTTATTTCCTATATGCAAAGCAAAGCATTATTACCCTTGGCAAGGATTCTACATAAGCAGCAGGAATTTCCATTTCAGCAAGAACAGAACTATTAATCGCCATGGCAGCCTTAAGTATCTGGTTCGTACAATCCCTACACTGCTGCAACCTTTTCCTATCATCCTCACACAATCCATTTGGTGGAAGCTTTGGAGAAGGAAGCCACCATTTCTCTTCTTGCCTAACAGAAGGTCTACCATAATCATCACAATCCTTGGAATCACCCAACACAATCCCTCTATCAACATACCAAAACTGTGTATCACAAAACCCATCCAGCATACTAAGCAACATTCCATCAAGCTTCTTCAAAGCAGGAAGATTGATATACAAATCAGAGCGAGGACGTGTTGCCATCACTTCATAAGTTCCACCACCTGGAAATTGCTGCACAGAAGGCACCAACTCGACTATTGAATCACTGACGCAAAGTAGCCATTCCATTTCCCTTCGCCACATTGCTTTTTTCTGTGGTGCTAGTGGCTCCAACCTCCATAATTCACCAAACACAGTCGCTGCAATTACAATTTCAATTCAAAGTCACACACACAAAAAAAAAAAACATCACACATACAAAAATCCATTTCATTATTAACCTCTAAAGCACAGACAGTTCTGATTGAAGATGTGTCTGGTGTCTGACACGTGTTACTGACACAACACCGACACATCTAATTACAAAATTGTCATTATTTCATATTATTATCAGTGTCAATGTGTCAATCTGCGTGTGTCTATGTTTGTGGTTCATAATTACAAACACATAAATCGCGAAAAAACTAACTAACTAACCGGAGAGATTTGTGATGGCGTTAGAGATTGCAAGTGCAGTACAAACCCCTTTTCCACCACCAGACATATCTTCTCCTAAAAGCAACTTCGCAAAACGTTCCTTCATCAATTCAACTTCTGCAAAATACAAAAACACCATTAACACACCTCACAATTTCAATCTCAGTATCTCACACATTTCTCATGAATAGAAAACATAAAGCAACAATTGTACGGAAGAGAATAACATGAATGAGCGAGCGAGCGAGCACTCTACCGGTCAAATCCAAGTCACGTTTGTGATCCCAAACAGCAACATCTTTCCCTCCGATGACCGGAAGCATAACCTGCGCCGTCGCCGGCAAGTTGAAATGAGCGGCGAGCTGACGTGGCGAGAGATTAGCTGAGCTGGAAGCTCCTTCCGCGTCGAAACGACGGCCGTAGAAACTGCTAGAACTTTCCGATTCGCTGATGTCAGCACTCGGACTGTAACTTCCACATCGCTCTGAAACATCTTCCGACGAAACACTTCCCATTTCTTTACAACAGCAGAATTTTACACAGATCTTAATTTGGTAACGCACATTTGAGTGACTATAGTAACGGTGAAGATAATAATAAGAGAGAATGATATAAATGGGTAAGTAAAGGGAGTGAAGAAGATAATAGCAACGTTCTCTTTCACTTCTTATTCCACTCACATTCTTTTTCTTTGTCTTTGTTATTAGTATTTGTTAAATTCTTTATTTTACTCTGTCAGTGTTGTTGTGGTGTGGACCTGTGGAGTATAGTGGTGGTGATGATTTGATGGAGGCAAAAGTAAAAAAAGAGACGCCGTTTGCAGGGATTGTCTTTTCCGTAACCGAAGGTTAAGCACCCGACACGCTCTTTTTCAGTGGGGGTCCACTTTTCGGTGTGATGACGTGGACTGCTTTTGTTGGAGGGTTTTGGCTTTGTGGGCCATTTTTTAGCGCGAAACCGTTGATATAATATCATGATGGAGGGAATTCGACTGGTTTAGGAAACGGAACCAAACGGCCGTTAACTATTCATTGGTACCCGTGTAAAGGAATGTTAAGAAGTGCCCAATCTCATGAAATGAATTATTGTTTTTCTTTTTATTTATTTTATTATTGCTAGTATGGTTTTATTTTTAATTTTTATGATAAACAGAAAAGGCTATAGAAACAATAGGAGAGGTACCTTGTCAAAAAATAAAAGTAAATATGAGAGGTACTAGACCATAGTATTAAATAATGATTGTTTGATATTGCTCTAAATATACTTGAAACATTGTAAATTTATATAGAGTTTAGCCAACAAGTGTTTTAAATGTGTTGTTTAAGAAACTCATAAAAAAAAAATCATTTTAAAAATATATCAAACATGTGTAAAAGTTATAACTACATAATTTTTTATGTAAAAATTACTATTTTTGAATGCTTAAACAATATTTTATGAATATTTGTTAGCATTTTCAATTTATAAAAAAGGTAATAGTTACTAGTTAGTTTAATTTAATCTGAATATAACGAGTATCCACAATAATATAAATATATCAAAATTTTAAAATAATTTTTGATTATGTTAGAAATCAAACTCATTTTCTTTGGAACAATTACGAATTTCTTAACAAATTTCCCTTAACATTTTCCAAACTTGAACGCACATTTAATAGGATGTTAACGTGTGTTCCAAGTGTTTTTTTGGTTGAATACATTCCAAGTTTTTAATTAGAGCTTATTGAAATCAGTGGTCACACACAAGAATTAAGAATGTAGGAGTGGGGACTTTGTTCCAAAAAGGTTTAATGAGAGAACATGGATGGGATCATGGACGGATCGATGAACGAAAAAAAAAAGGAAAAAAAACTTGGCATGGCGCAGACAAATCTGACATTGTGTGAAGCAGAAGTTTCCCACTCTCATCACGTTACTCTGTGAACGGATGAGGTTGGTGTGCAATGCAGTGCTGCATAGCAAGAACAGCTATTGTCCTTTGTTTTAATGCATTTTCATTGCCTAGGCTTTTTTTCACTACTGCTACATGGTACACTTATCAACGTGTTTGGTACCAAACGGGAAATTTGGACACGTGTCGAGTCATTCGAAACAGATATTTTTTGCGTCATCAAGATTCTATAGGTTTTAAGAGGGTTTGTGATTGTGAATTTGTGAATGAGTGAGTGAGTGAATGATTAGCTTTTTCATTTCCTTTCTTCACGCACCCTGTCACGGATCACTTTAATTATCCAATTAATTATACTAGTAGTATTAATTAATGATTAATTAAGTACTACCGTTTATTAAATAATATCTTAACCTTATGTCTAATGTCTATAGTATGTACTCCCTCCGTCCCTTAACGTAGGCATCTATAGTATGAATGAGTATGCTTGTAACGTACTCCAAAAAAAAGTATTGAATCATTATGATTAGCTAGAAGCAACGGATAAATGTTGATGACAAGTTACTCGTAGAGAAAATGTAAAAAGTGGTGCAAGATTGAGCTGAATTTGTGATAATGGCAAAGTTAAACACGCTGTAGCAACAACGGTTACATACCACATATTCAACACCATAATAATAATCTTGACCGAGTATGCTGACATGCGTCTATAGAAATCAGAAATGGGAATACCATCAACTCTGATGATTAGTTTTTTTGACCAACCGGTACTCCCTCCGTTCTACACCCATTTGAAAATGTGTAATTTTAACCTAACTTACTTTGATCATATTTTTCTACTAATATACAAAGATAAATAACATCATATAAGATGTCGTTAGATTTGTCTCGATAAGTAATTTTAAAATATCAAATTTTCATAACTTTTTCTAATATATTATTCAAGATATTTAAGCTCAAAATTATCCATTAACATACATAATAAAGTCAATTGTGTCAAGTATTAAGGAACGGATGTAGTATATGGTTACTTAGTTTTGTTTATATATCTACATCAAGCCTCTTAAAGCCTGTAAAAGCTCGTTTGGCTAAATAAATGAAAGTGAATTTGTCAAACGTCTGTCAATTACCCCCCGTTAATTTCATCCATCCAACATGCTGATGTGGCTGTTAACTGCCCATGTGACACTGCCACATGGTCAGAAAAGTCCTGTCACGTTAGAGGGGGGTAATTGACTATATTTTTTTTAAAAAAAAATTGAAAAAAATTTGATTTTTTTTTCTTTTCAAAATTGACATTTGTGCCACCCACTGACCTTGCAAATACCCCCTGAAATTTAACATTTATGTGCAAATACCCCCCTCAAATTTAAAATTTATGTACTAAATACCTCCCTCAAATTTATAACTTATATGCAAATATCTTCTCCAAGGTTAAAACTTATATGCAAGTTACACCTTGAATCATAAAATAAAACTTATTCATGATCTATAATTTACTATATCTCTAATAACAATAAAAAGGAAAAAAAAAACACAACTTTAAAATAAAACAAACATGTTTGTTTTATTGTTACACATTACAGAAACAAGCAGCTATTATTTCCATTTTCCACAAAGCCTACTAGCCACCAAAAATAAAAAGAGCTGCATTTTCATCATGTATTAGAGTTAGAATTATAATTAAAAGCAAACTATTAACCAGCACATAATCCCTCGTCATTTCAGTACAAAACCAGTGGAGAGGAAGGGCCAAGCTAGATGAACACTACTTGTGCCATACAACATAGTTATGGCCACTGGTTGAGAGTGTCCATTCCTTTCAAGATTGGCTCCATGAACCATCTCCAATCTTTATGCACACTTTCTCCCCAATGATTGCAGAGTAAACGTTGTGCTTGGCCTCCAGAATCCTAATAGGTTATCTGCTATGATCCACATGTTTGTTTTATTTTAAAGTTGTGACTTTTTTTTCTTTTTTATTGTTATTAGAGATATAGTAAATTATAGATTATGAATAAGTTTTACTTTACCATCAAAATTTTATGATTCAAGGTGTAACTTGCATATAAGTTTTAACCTTGGAGAGGATATTTGCATACAAGTTATAAATTTGTGAGGGGTATCTGGTACATAAATTTTAAATTTGAGAGTGGTATTTGCACATAAATGTTAAATTTTAGGGGGATATTTGCAAGGTTAGTGGGTGGCACAAATGTTAATTTTGAAAAGAAAAAAATATATAGTCAATTACCCCCTATAACGTGGCATGACTTTCTGATCATGTGGCAGTGCCACGTGGGCAATTAACGACTACATCGTCATGTTGGATGGAGGAAATTAACGGAGAGTGGTAATTGACAGATGCTTGACAATTTCAGAGGGGTTTTTGAAGTTTTGCAAAATTTAGGGGGGTTTTGACGAAAGTTACAATTTCAGGGGAGTAATTGATCATCTACTCAATGAAAGTATTGACAATTTGTAACAAATTTAACTCGTTTTATTAATCACAATAAGAGCAATGCAACTTAGGTAATAAATAAAAACTTGAGGATTAGTGGTATATATAGCCACAAAAACTATCCTTAAAAAAAAAAAAACCACAAAAACTAATTTACGAGCTATCATATTGGTTTGTCAAAAAAAACTCTCACGATGAAATTATAGAAAGAGAGATTTGGACATAAATTGTTGAAGTTGTCAACCACAACTTTTGTATTAAGCTCAAGTATAACATTGTTAAGCTCCAATCAACAATCAATTTGATAGCTTGCAATAACGGTCTCCCCCCTTTTTGACTTTAAGATATGAAGGGAAAAAGATAGTTTTGCCTTGATAAAATTTCTCTCTTGATCTCTATCTAATGTACATACCGATCCGATAGTAACTTTATTATGCATAAAAGATGCATCTACGTTACATTTCAACATATCAAACAAAGGCTTCTTCCAACGAACAAGTGATGACTCAGTGGTTGCATTAGTATTTAGATTTCTTTATAATTTTGTTCAATACCATTGATTGAGGAAGGATGTGGCATGATATGATAAATTATAGTAGCATTTTTATCCACTCCCTCTTACAATTTTAGATTTCGACTTTTTCATAAACTCCACAATGTTGTGCACCGCATAATGTATCTCACCTTTTTGTTTCCTTGATTGGAACTAACAAAGGAATTTGCTAAACTTATCCAGCATCCTCGTTACAAAGACTCTTACAAATTCAAGCATCATCCCAACTTTTGGTGCCTCCATGCAACTTCATAATAAAGAGTTTGTTTTTTTGAGGGAGAAATAATAATAAAGAGTTTGTTCCATGATAGATAGTGAATACCATGATTGACAAGTTTTGCTGAAAAATAAAACATCACATCATTCTTTTATAAGAATATCCTTAATACACTTGTTAACCTGACCACTTTCACATGGTTCTAAAAGTCATCCCAACGTCCTCGTGAGCTTAGCTCAGTTGATATGGACAATGCATAATATATACAAGGTTTAGGGTTCAAACTCCAGCCACCACAAAAAAAAAGTCATCACAACCGTAAGATAGAAAAACATGGAGTTTGGTTTGAATGACTTTTAAAATAATAATTGAAACCAAACTAAACCAACACGATTTGAGTTGATTTGGTTGTTGCGATTTTTTGCGAGACAATACAATTTTTTGTTTCTAACATTAAAATAAAGTTAAAAACAACTTATTTTCAATAATGTTTCAAATTTCATCAAATATTACAATTTCATTTTCATCCAACAATGTTCCTATTAACATAGACAAAAAAAAAAGACCAAATTAAAAGCATAGACCAAAAAGTAACTTTTTTCGGTAAGAAATGCAAAAGACCAAAATTTATCATTCTCCCATTGAGTTTCTATGACTCAAGATATACCGAGCAATTGCTCGAGTAGTTAATTCATGAGCTCCACCAAAGGACAAATCGTTCGGGAGAAGTCAAGTTTGATTCATAGGTGGAACAAATTCTTAATTAGATTATACTTACCTCTCAACCGAACTTCAGATTAACACCAAAAAAAAAATTGCAAAAGTGCAAATAACATCAAATTAGAGCACATAAAAACAATTTTGAAATAAAAATTAAAAAAGAAACTTAACAGGAGAAAAATCACATCATTCTGTAAAAAAATTCATTCAGTTTCTACGAGTATGGGCTGCGTGACATATATTGAATTAATGTTTCTCTTGTGTTGCAGTTTGATTTGATTTTGTTCGGTTGATCAAACAAAAACTACAAACCAATCAGAACCGCATGATTGAGCCAAAATAATAGTTTAAATACATTCAAACTAAACACGATTTTTTTGTGGTTTTTGACGTGGATCAGTTCAGTTTATAGTTTTCTATTGTGTTTGTTCGATTTTAAACACCCATACTTTAAATTTAATGACTTTTCTGTCAAAAAGACATCACCACTTTATGTCGATCTCAACCTTTAGATGAATCGAACGCTTTAGATCTTGCCTCATGTCTAACTATTTTAATTTAATAAAAAAAATTAAACTAAATAAATCAGCCGGTGTCCAACAAAAAAAAAACTCGTTTCACGATGACTCATTGTCTGACATGCCACCATAAAACAGCGTTGCTGCCGTTCTACAAGGACGCTGACAACCGGTGGGACGAAGGCGGGTTGCAAGATAGGTGGTCAAGGCAAATGGGTGTCTCATACCGATTTATTTTGTTTTTTTAATTTTTTAAATCGGTAGACACGTGGCAAAATATACAGCGTACGATTGATCTGGTGGATGTGATTGAGCCAAAAAACCCACATTGCCACTAAAACCCTCTTTCTTCTTCTTCAAGAAAAAACCACAACTCAATATATACATACACCTCTAACAACAAATTCATATATACTTATAGAAAGAGAAAACGGTTACTTGAAGAAATCAAAATATGGCTACAAGGAAATTGATTCGCGATTTCTTACTTTCACATTCATCTCTTATTCTTCCTCTACAAGTTCGTATCTTCTTCCCTTTCATCAATTTTTTTTATCTTGTTAAATTTAATTTTCTCTGTTTTTATTTATTTTTATCGGTGTGATAGGGTTTTAGACCGAGGTTGTTTTTTAATTTGGTTGATCGACGAGGATACAGTGTCTTCAATGAGTTCTCTAAGAAGGTTAAAGATGAAACTCTTAGGTATTACTTTCAACCCTTTTATCTCTTTTAAATTTAATTTTTAAGTTGCTGTTATCAAATTATTACATTTAGGTTAGTAAAGTGCATGAGCTTGGCTTACAAATCAAATGATGTTATTAGCCCATGTAACTTTATGGAATGAACATTTTAATTTGTTTGAATTTTTAAATTTCATTTTTATGTTGTGAAATTGCACTTAGGTTCTTGTAGCAAGGTTGGTAAATTGGTAATTATAAGGTTGAATTGGTGGCTGAGGTGGGAGAGTTAAGGAGTGGAGTGATAAGGGTGGTCTCTAGTTTGACTCCCACCCACGCAAATGCTAACAAATTTAACATACTAACATTGAACCACTTGGGTTGGCCTAGTGGTGTTGGTTTGGGACCTTGAAGTGTGCTCCTCTCAAGGTCTCAGGTTCGATTCCCCCTGGTGCCAATTTTGGTGGGCTAAGTTCATACAAAGCTATGCTCTGGCTTTGAATGAGGCCCATGCAAGTGGACGGTGGGATTGGACCCCTTAGATTAGATACCGAGTTTTCGAAAAAAGACAAAAAACATACTAACATTGACTGTTTAAAGAAAAAAGTAAGGTTAGTTAGTTGTATGAGGTTGGTTTAAATATGTAATGATGTTATTAAGGAATGTAACTTTGAAGGTTGAGTATTTTGAATTATGAATGCTAAATTCTATGAAGCACATACACTCTTGGGTTTAGTCGCATGTACAAACAATGGTGTCAATTGCGGATTGCAGAAAATAGTGGTCTGTTCAAATTAATCACAACTCTCAGTGAACCTCCTTGATGCACTATCTGTTAAAAGGTGATGGTATTTCTGTCAGGTTTGGAATGAATTGTTTTCTGGTTTTACCGCAATCAGTCTGTGCTGTAGGCTACGGCTGAGTTTATTTTACTGTCATGTGTTTGGGTTGGATGTTGTCCGGTTCAGATTGCAGAGATATGATGGGGGAAGAACAGATTAGTTACAGGGGAGAAGTAGGGGGAGAGGGCTTTATCTGCTGTGGTGTAGTTTAAGTATTTGGTAGGTTTGGCTGATGTAGAGTTTGGTGGTTTAATTTTGTGGTCCTTTTTGGTGCAGTTACTAGCTTGGCTTTTGTATCTAGGGTGTTTGTCTGCTATTTCTCTTTTAACCTGCTGTGCCAAGTTTCTAATGTATCTTTTAGCCTACCTCCGGTTACTTCTTGTGATCGGAGCGGGGTTTATTCAATAAAATTTTAGCCAATTAAGAAAAATGACAACTCTCAATTCATTTTAGACAATTTGCTAAGCAGCAATTCAGCAAATTGGTCTATAAAACATCAACTATATTTTACTAGTTAGCAGTTATTCTAGACAATTTGGTAACACTAAATAGATAGAACCAAAATATCTAACTTAAAACTGAACCGACAATTTGGTAACACTAAATAGATAGAACCAAAATATCTAACTTAAAATTGAACCAGTAAAACTCTCAAGTTTTAGTGTAGAAATTCTTTTATGATCTTAGCTTATATTCTCACATTAGTTGTGATCTCGTGGTACATTTGTGGTACTACTATTCAGGGTTTCAATTGGTGCAATGTTGTCAATCGCGAAATATAGCGGTATATTCAAATCGGCTATGCAACTGTGTGTTATAGTGCCGCTATAACTGCTATTTGACATTACTTTGTACTAAATAGTGTATTGCGGAATAATAGTGTTTTATTTTAGCCGTTATCTAACAACACTGATTGGTGGGATTTAGTTCATAGATTTATTAGTTAAGATTTCTATTGTAATCGTAATAGATTAGGTCTTCACGCAGAGGATTTGATATTTAAATAAAGTTTTGTGCCAGGGTTTGGTCAGTGTCCCCGTGTTTCTTCGTGGTACTCTTTTTCCTCTTTTCAATAAAATTTTGGTGTGGTGCAGATGATGGGTGATGGTTGTGGTGCCAACCTAGTTGAAAAAAATTAGAAATAGAAATATATACTTGAGATACTTTCTAAACCAACTAGGGTTTTGAATATACATGATAGGAAATGATATTGTTCCTTATTCTTATTATATGTATATATGTTATCAATTAATTTGTTCTACCCATTTCTTGCTCAATGTTTATTAGGACAGTAGGGATGTTACATGTATACAGGAAACCCCTTTAATTTAATTGAGTTATGAGACTAGATATTTAAATCTCCTTCCTAAAACAAATGAAGGAATAGATCTAACCTTTCATGCTCAGACATGAAAAAGCTTGCTCTGTTGTTTTTTTCTTAGCTTTTCTTTCCTCTCACTTATAGATTTTACTGTCTGCTATGTTTGATTCTTGTCGTTTGGTCGTTGTAGGAACCCAGAATTCCAACAGTCCGTGAAGGAGCTGAAGGAAAAAGCAGAAGAACTGAAAGGGGTAAAAGAAGGTCTGAAAGAAAAGTAAGTCTTGTTTGTGGTGACCATAATGTAACATTTAACTTTTGAAGATATTCATTAATAGGCCGAGACATACCATTGTATGTCAAGGCCAGCTCGACACTGTGCCTGAGACGGTTGATTGGTGAATGCAGAAGAAAGCAGACAACTGAGCAGCTTTACAGGCAATTTGATGGCATGTGGAAAGAAGCTGAATATGCGGCAAAGAAGGTATAATAAACATCAAATAAAATCAAAGTTTATCATCATTCAAAATTGGCAATTGAATTTTATTTGTATTTTTTTTCTTTCTGAAGCACTGTAGTCTTGTACTTGTTGGAAAATTGCTAGATAAACAAGTTTGAGGTATACACAAAGCACAACTAATGTGAAAAGCCTTTGGATAGCATGTGATTATGTAATCGTGTAGAAAAGTCTTCTTACATGAACTTTTATTGACGACCTATTTTACGAATCATGAAACGTGTCTCATTATGAATCTTAAGATACATAATCAATAAAAATATAACATTTTTTAAGGAAAAATAAGTGACAGAAAAACTATAAGTAGGTATATCGTATATAAATCTCAAAACAAAATGGTTGACTACATTAAGTTCAGGTAGTGATTAATGTCCATACACAACAATTTGTTTGGATTGGATTTAGTTTTGCGTCAAGTTGAGATATTGCTTGTATATATTGTAAGATACTAATAACACATCTATACCCTTGGTTGCTATTTATATATGTTATTCTTTGTTTGTTTGTGTGACTGAAGTATTTGATTCTTATATATTGCCTTGTTATTGAGCTTTTGGGTTGCAACTTGGTATCCGGTAATCTATTGTGAACAAATCGACACATTGTTTGTAATATGATTAGTAGTTATCCTTTTTGCAGGTTTCTCACAATGTTAGAGAGAAAATTTCAGCTGCAACTGAGGAGGTCTGATTTACAATTTTTCCATAAAAATGTGATCGACAATTGTTGGCTTACTGATATTACTCTTAATTAGGTGAAAGTTGGGATAGGAAAGCAGGACTCTTCAGGATCAACTGATTCTTCAACAAAACTGGATGCTGATGCAAAGCAAGGAAGTCAGACATCACCCGAGGAAGAGAAAAACCAGGAATTTGCATCTGGTAATACTTCAGAGTCAATGTTTGGCAAATTTAAGTCAACCTTTTCATCACCAAATGTTTCTACTTCCTTCCAAAAATTAAAGGATGCAAAAATTGTGGACATAACCAAGAAAGGTTATGGCATACTAAGGGATGAACTAAGTAGTGATCCACCTAAGAGACGGCGTGTTCGTTCCACTCCTAGCGGCGAAATAAGTACAAAAATCGATCTTGTTGTTATTCCCTCTAACCAATCTTTTTGGAGTCAGATGTGTGATGAGATCCGGGATAAGGTAACTGTGTTACATTTCTTTCATAATTGGATTGCCTACAATGTTTCCCCATTAAGATATCTTCTCTACCTTTACATTTAGGTGAAAAGACATCCTGTAAAGAAAAAGTTTGATGAGGTATGTTCTACTCTTGAAGTTTTTATTCTACTCCAACAGTTCTATTTCTACCTGCATTTTGTTCTATATTATGTACTCTGCAGGTTGCCTCAGGCCCATAAAAAATATTGGTGTTGTGTGCTAATTCATGATTGTGGATAGAAAATTTTTATTCTGTCATCTAACTTCCGAATCACCTTTTATTGGCCTGGTATTTTACATGTCTAATGAAATTGGCAGATGGCAGAGGACTTGCTGGAAATTTATGACACAAGTGACAACAGCTTTATTCACAAATTACAGGAGTATGTCTCTCAGTTTCTCTTCTTCTTAGAATTACAAAGTGACTGGTTATTATAAATATGGTTGCTGCAATATTTGCCCAGTTATAGTATAAATATCTGTAACATCTGATGCAAATTATAGTGCTAATCTAATAAGCCCTGACACTCTAAAATTGCCTAAGTATCAGTTTCATACCCGTTATCTAGTACCGATATTCGTATGATATTCTAGAAGTGTGTGTATCCTTGAGTATCCTCCAATTTTCTTAATTTTTAAAGAAAATATTAAATATTAATTGATGATATTGAGATCTATGTAACACTGGGACTGATACAAACACGAGACACGGCCCTGACACTTTGACACTGTAATACTTTTAGAATATGAAATAATTGAATGTAACCACATTTGTCAGTGTTGTGTTGGTGTACGTGCTGCACGCATCGGACATCAGACGCGTCTTCAATCTAAAGCGTCGGTGCTACATAGATTGAGATACATCTTCAATACTTTAAGATATAACTTCAAAAACTTGGCTTCAAGTTTTTTGTACAGCCATATTCTTCATTACGTTGTGTGTGAATTGGTGTACCTACTCCTTGTACATCAGTCGTGAAGATGTACGTGATCCACATGGTGGTGCTGGATTTCTTGAATTGGTCGAAAAGTTATCTCCTGATGAAAGTTGTGCTTTCTTAGTAACAAGAATATGATAGATGGGAATGATATCATTAGTATTAAAAAGTAAATAGGAAGAAATTGGGTTGAGTCAATACTTTTTGTGACATTCTAACAATTGTCATGGAAAAAAAATACATTTGTGACATGTTTGAGGAAAAAAAATATATTTTGATGTAGAAAGGAGAAAGATCAAAGATGTGTTTGTTTTTTGTTTTTGTTTTGTTATGATCGAAAGTATCTTTTTGTAAATTGTGAGTCATATTCTATATTGTTATATATTAATATAAAACTTCAATGTCTCTTCACAAAGATTATACATTTTTGTAAATTATGTATATTTTTTATAAAATCGTATCAACGTATCTAGGCCATATTGTATCGTACTTGTGTCATATCAAGTATATGTATTTAGCTTCATAGGTGCTGAAATGCTGATTCACTAAACTTCTTTTACAGCATCATTGATACCATGTCTCAAGAGACAGATGCTGCACTTTCAAAGAAGGAAATACGTCAGCGGGATCCGTAGGTTCTTATTTCTTTTGTTTTTCCTTGGTCTTATTATCTTAATTTCTAACACCATTTTCTTTCATTTTGATCACATGGGCCAGTTATTTTTCCTTACCAGAATTTGCGAATGAAGTGCAGCAGGCAATAAAACCAGTGCTTAATGCTTACATCAAGGTTCGTGATATAGGACCCATAATAGGGATAGAAAAACTGAGTTATGTTGATACTTAATCTTAGAAATTTGAGTTGGGCTTAACTCAACCCTACAAAATCGGCTTGCAAGGTGAGGATTGCCCCCACATATTTAGGCCATATCTCATCCAATGTAGGACTCTTAACACACCTCACACCCAGGACTGGACATCTGGAGTGTGACCTGAGTGGCCCGATAGCAAGCGGTCCAACGGATCTTAGATAGGCTGTGATATCATGTTAACAATAAAGATGATAACGCGTTGATCCTTCACATAAACACTTCTCTCTCTTCTTATGTGGTAGGCTGGACCAGTTTGATACAAATCAGAACTGCCGCAATGGTAATCTAACAACAAATAACTCAATAATGGAAAGAAATTTGTATTTCTCTGAAGCAAAGAAGATACAGCAGAATGGAATTCCAAATATCAGAGCCGGGATCCTAAATTGGTCTTGTGCTCTTTGTCGATGACATACTTTACATTATACCCTATCTATATCTCTATCTCTCTCCACAAAGTCTCGATATAACAGAAACCCTCCTTCCTCCTTACACATTTGGCACAACCTCATCTCTCTGCAACATCAGTATTTTTTTACTCTGGCCCTTGCTAGCATAAACTTTCCACACCTTGGACTTTGGAAGCTGGTGTATTAACTGCTCATTTGGACCCAAAGTATCGTTTAAGGTCCTAACTAACAGAATCACTTTTTTAATCAGCAGTCATTTTGAAAGGGATAAAATACAATTTTTATGTTAAACTTTGGATTATATGCTGTGCTCGGTGAACATGATAGGAGTGAAAAAGAAAGGAAGTATTGTTATATAGCTTTAAAGAGAAAAATATGGCCTTATGCTGGTTAGATGGGGGGTCCATTAGCATAAAATGATATTTTGAAGATTTATGTATCATAGATTTAAGAAGCCTAGGGGCAGTCATCGCATGATTCTAGATAAGTTTGTTAATGATGAGGAAGTTGTTGAAAATGTTACCTATGACACTTGTTAAATGCAAAACCGGAGTAATGCAAAACCGGATATCAAGGGATAAAGCACTAAGAACTTCTTAGGTTTACATTAAATATAGTTGTTGCCGAGGAAGATGCATCTATGATTTATGAATTGGCTTTTACTTATGAATATACAGGGAGATGTTGAAACACTGAAGAAGTACTGCTGCCCGCAGCTGATTGAACGATGTACAGCAGAGCATAATGCTTACAAAAATAATGGTATCTTCTATGATAACAAGGTAAGATTATAGTATTATTTTTTTCCAACCTTTTATTGCTCTGTTCAATTACATTTTATTTTTAACCAGGTTAGTACTTGATAACATATTGAACTTCTTAAACTGTTTGCTGGAACTATAATTCGAAAGTTCTATTTCTAACAATGAACTTCCATATACAGATCCTGCATGTGTCCGATGTAGAATTAAGAGAGCCCACGATGTTGGAATCATCTCCTGTCATTGTTGTTGCGGTATTATAAATAATTATTTTCTGAAGTTCATTGCTAGCTTGCAAAATTTATTCTTATGTGGTAGATATAAAACTTATCGTGATGGTTTTGTTCAATATTTTCAGTTTAACACACAGCAAATCTATTGTGTACGTGATAGGAATGGGGCAATTACAGAAGGAGGCAAGGTAAATGCTGTGTTTTTCACCATTGGCAATTTTACAGTGTGAAAGTGTTGTCTTTTGTGTGTGATCTCGCATAATCAAAATCAGAATTTGTAATTCTAAATTGTCAAAATATTTCAAATGCCACGCGACTTTGCAAATTTGTCACCTTTTCCGTTAATCTTGATGTAATTTGGGCCCATTCAGTTATGTGCTGGGGGTCACTTTTCTGTGTTTGCTCATGTCTCTCCTATCTATCCTATCTATAATAGAAGGCATGCATTAAGTACATTGAAACATTAATTATCCTTCATCACGACTCACTGCTAGTGCTATCTGCTCTCATTTTTATGGCTTTAGCTTTGATTTTTGTCCACGGTTTTTCTTCATCATGCCAGCCGTGTCAATCGGTTTGAAGAGCACTTGTTTTGTGGTGTCAATATATAAAACTATAAGTTCATGAGGGAGAGCCTTGGCACAACAGTAACACTGTTGTCTTGTGACCTGGAGGTCACGGGTCCAAATCTTAGAAAAGAGTCTCTCCGCTTGCAGAGGTAGGACTGTGTATATCTACCCTCCTCAGATCTCGCTTGTTGAGAGCCTAGTGCACCAACCCTCCTAAGACCCCGCTTGTTGAGAGCCTTGTGCACTGACCGGTTCTTTATTCTTCAATATACATGATCATGTGCAACATGATTTGGGGCTTATGGTATTTTAGTAGTTTCATGAAGTTATTACAACCTTGCATGTCTGATTTAAAAAAGTTATGATATTTTTTTACTAGGATACAATTCACACTGTATTCTATCTATGGGCTTTGGAACAAATGGAGCACGAAGATAATGGCGAGGATGCTATTCATCTAATGTGGAGACTGAGAGAGATGCAGCAGCAAGGCATACCAACCCTCATCTAGTTTTTCACCTTCTTCCCTTTTTAGGGATTTCTATGATTGAGCCTTCGCTGCATATATATAATAACGATTTAATTTCTTGGAGCTGATTTTCTATATCCAGCTGATACATCCTTTTTTAAGTCATTCCGGTATGAATTTATTTATGTACAAGATATGAGCTAGCTTGATGCATGGTAAATTATGTCACTATAAATAATACTGGATGCTACAGATTCTAATTGTCAATACTTAGATCATGTCTCTAGAAACGAAAAATATAACAAATGAACTAAAAAAACATAAAAAACAGAGAGAGATGGTTGTACTCATTGTCTTTCATGATTGGGGTCTTCTTAAGCACTAGGCCATGCTCAACAGTGTTCAATCGTCTCAGGGTTATCTTATCTATATCTAACTTCAAAAAACTTTTTCTTTAATGACATGTAGCAAGGCTTTACACCTCTGTTTCTCTTTTTTCTTTCTTTCAAATTCGTTCAGGAGTACATAATCTTGTTAAAAATATTGACTTGTCTTTGTCACACACACTAGTGTCTTCCATGCATTTGAAGCTCTTGCTTTAGTTGCATCATTTTCAAAAAACTCTAACTAGTGTTGATGCCTTTTTATTACGAAACACAAGTGGATGTACGCTTACTTTTACAGATTAAGTTGGAGATCATTGAGTCTGATTCATAGGCATAGAAGAGGGGCAGAGGGAGCGAAGCGAAGCTTTGAGACCTTAATCATTCAAGTAATAATATGTAATTATAGTTGATAATTCTATATCAACACTATAGTTCATCCATGCACTTGACCGGAGTAATTTACAATAGTACTGCCATTATTAACTCGAGTCCTGACCTCATGCACTTCAGCTGACTTGTAGATATGTGGACAAGAACATTCAACAAAAGTAAAATAACAGATTCAAAGAAGACAAACAACACATGTGGTCTACATTATTAAACAACTCGATCAAACAATAAAGGATCACGACCTTAAACACATGAAATAATATGCAAGGGGACCACAACACAATAAAGACTCTCAACCTCTCAGGAAACATGCAGGAAAGAAGGTGTGTGCGACAACTTTACCCAAACATAGCTATACCTAGCACAATATTTTGGGAGCCAGTGTTTTCCACCACTTCCATTCGTGCTAGTGTCCGCCATTGTTGAAACGATAAAGAAACGAGTGAAATAGAGTTTAGATGAGATGAGAAGATATGAAGAGGATGAATCGAGATATATCGAAGAAAAGAAAATGAGATTACAAGACTTTCTAATTTTGAACTTCCCCAATTTTGATTATTGTTTTATTCATTTGCTGACGTGGACAATGGCTTTTCCACATGTGTTTTGCTACATCATCACTTTTCATGCCAACTCATTAAAAAATGTGACACATAATCGGTTTTGGATACTAAAATAGAGGTTGGGACAAAAGTTAAAGAAATGTTAAAATAGGGGACAATAATGTTTGATTTTGGAATGGTGGACTAATTTTGTGAGGTTGATAAAATATGAAGACCAAGAGTGAAATTAACAATTTTTTTTTTAATTTCCTTTTGGAGGTTCTCCCATGCATTTCCCAATTTAGTGTCTGTCAAACCAAACAAATCACAGTCATTCAAATCCAAATAATTGGAAACTTCAGTTTTATTGTTGCTGCTTCTTCATTTGTGTAATGCTTGTGTTTGGTGTACATTCAAATTGAACTCCTTCATTTCATTCCATTCTTGTAAAGCAGCAACATGCTTATACATCGATCACTACAAATTATTTAATTGAGAAAAAAATAAAACAATAGGGTGGAACACTAACTTATTATCACAATGTGATGGTGAATATGCAGTAGCAAAACAATAAAATTACAGATGAGTTTGCAAAGAATGGGACCAAGTTAGTCCCTAATATATAGCTAGTTTGTTGGTTAACATTGTGTGGTGGACGTTCTCATAATGGTCTAGTTTCTCTACCCGCTGCTTTGCCACAAAGAAGAGCATTCTTTGGAATTGGATATTCATCCCTAATGGATCCAGCATCTGAATATACTCGCATATAGAATTGTTGCCCAAGATATTGTCGTGCCCAAAATTCACTCCTCACATTCCACATTCCCACATTGTCTAGTGCCATATAAATTGCAGTCCATGACTTAGGATATACCTGAGGTACAGAAATTAAAATATTTCAATAACATTGTCCTACATTTAGCTAGCATAATGATGTTCGAAGATCAAAGGAAGAAAAAAAAAATTGATAAAACAACTAACCTGTGTTGTGCTCCTAGACACAGCATCTCTTAGGTTGTATTGGTTACGACTATTAGGCGTCCATACACCACCATCCATTCTGCATTAGAAATTTAATTAATTCAAAGTGAAAAATACTAAATGTTTCACGATGTTGTAATTTCTTTTACACGTGTATTTAATCATATCTCACTATAATTGATTACACGTGTAACACTTTTTTACACTTTGTCGCATAGTGATTAAACCTGGATAAAAAATTGATGGAAATAAATAATGTGATTGTGAATTCTTACCCGACAACCCAAAATGAGTATCCATCAATGTGCCAACTTTGGACGATACTTTCATGGTTCTGAAACACGATCTCAACGAAGGCGCGGAAATCAGCACCCATGACTGAAGTATCAGTGTACATTGATCTACCAGAAGGGGTATCTGGGATGCTTCCAATTTGGAAAACACCACCAATCTTGAAGTTATCAGCTAGCTTCAGAGGAGTGTCAGCTGGTATGAAAGATACACTGTTGACTGCATATCTTTGCTTGCCATTCACTTGTGCTGCTGAACTCTCAAGCTTAATTGTTCTGCTAATGTTTATCATACCATAGTGGTATGATCCTTGTGGATTCGGCCTTGGTCCACTTGCAGTAAGATTTGTCCTGTGAATTATAACAACTTAATATTAAGAGAGTTCATAAAAAATGTGACGTAAAAGTTAATTTTTACTTGTAGCAACATGTAATTTAGTAATTTTTTATTTATAAGTATTTAATATTTATGAAGAGTCTCTTAAGAGAGTGGATTATTTAGACCGACGGTGTATAAAAATTGATCTCAATTACCTGATGGATCTAGCTTGTTGGATGGACCAATCGATCTGAGTGGTCGGTCCACCAGGAATGGGGCCGGAAAGAGGTTGTTGTGAGTTGCTGTAATGGAGGCTTGCAGTGCTTGTGAGGACCCTATTAGTGAAACGAGTTGAAGCAACGATGTAGTAGTCCTTCGGTGCCTGATCAGCTGTGATAAGCACGGAGTAAGATTGTCCGACATGAACATCTAATGAGTCATAGGATGTTTGTACAGTGTGAGTTCCCTCAACTTCAACCAATTTCATGATGTGGCCTTGAATCCTAAAGTTGAGTGTATGTTCTAGTCCAACATTTGATATTCTAAGTCTGTATGTTTTCCCTGTAGAAAATAAAAGTTAATTGGTTAGCACCTATAATTCAGTTACTATGAAAAACAAATAGCATAGATTTAAAAGGAGCCAAGAATAAAACAAACCTTGTTCAACAGTGAATGATGTGCCATTTGCATGACCATTGATAAGAACAGCCTGAGGGAGTGGAAGTTTGTGTCCAAAATCTAGAACTTTCCTCAGCTTCTGAAATTCATATAATCGCATGTTAATAAAAAGTATAAGACTAAAAATAAATCGGAACAATTTAGACCATGAGTGAACTAAATTGAAGATGTGACGTTGTTTAGCTACAGACTAAGTTATCTAGATTTATTTATCTTCGAGAGTAATAAGTAATTTTATTTTTCTAGGATACTATATTAAATTATGCATGAAGCAAAATTGAGTTATTACCGTGTGATCGATCTTGTACCAATCACCAATGAGAAATGTGTAATCATTAGCTGGTTCAGGGAAAGGAACGGGAATCCTTGGCCTGCTAAGGATTTTGATGGATCCAAAACCACCAGCTGCTTTGTGGAAAGCAAGAGATGGAAAATAGAAGAAGCTTCCAATTTGATCTTTGACTTGAAGTGTATATGTGAAGTTTTTCCCAGGAGGGATGGGACATGTGGTTCCATAAACTCCGTCTTGGTAAGAATTTCTCCTTTGTTGAACACCATTCCTATTCCATTTCAATATGAAAAGGATTAGAGCTTCATAATGTATTTTTTTAGTTAACTTAGCATGCAAGTTTATGTTCAATTAATGAAGTTTATGTTTCAATTAAGGATTGGAACTCACCCGTGATGATTTTTACTAACAAAAAGAGAGAATAATGCATCAAAAGGCTTTCAATTAGTTGGGCTTGGAGTTAGTTGGGTTTGATCCGTGACATGACATTAAGGGCCTAAGTGATGGTTGAGGGGTGCATTTATTAAACCCATGGTTTGTTAGCAAAAAATAGTTGGTTATGATAGTGATTGAATTGAATAAAAGGTTTAAGATGACAGCTAAAAAGGGAATACGAGGTTGCTTTGTTCTGTCCCTTAATCCAAACGTCATTGTAACATAATTTGGAAGAAAGGCTTCCATATACAAATTCACTAAGACAAGTGTCCCGACAAACAAAAAAGTTTAATCAAGTAGAATAAAAAACTTTGCATAATTAATTCTATTCACATAGACAAAGCTTAGTGCCCCTAGTAATAACTCAACTGTGCTTCATGCATAATAAAATATTATTTTCCCATTTTAAAATATTTTTAGCTAAATAAAATTAAGTAAAACTCATATTGTAATTTCATATGTTGGGTTGCATGTTCAAACCTCGTTCTTCGCTCATTAAAACCAAATAAATAAAAAGTAAATGCTTTATTTTTATTTTTGGTCAAAGTAAATATTATATTTAATGTGTTCATTTTGTGTGATTATTCCAAAGAAAAAAAGAGTATCGTGTGTGTATTCAGGTATATCTACATGTGACTTGTAAACTTGAATATATCGTTCATATGCAACAGGTATATCAAGTTTTTATGAATTTCTAAAGGTAAAATTTGATTCCTTATACAATGGCTCACTTATCATTTATGCATTACACTTATATCGATTGTAACATGATATACTAATATACTATATGGTTCATAAATTTTATTGAAATAAAATCATAAGAGACATGGTTGTAGAGTTGTTACCATGATAGAAGAAACGGTTCTGGCAAGTTATTGTGCACATTGATGATCAAATTGTCATTAGTAACAGAGTAAATTTCTGGCCCAGGAAATTGACCATTGATAAGAATCCCCTGCAAATGCAAAATTATAAGATTAAACATTGATAACGGTATTACAACAAAATAAGAAGAATAATAATTAAGCTAAATAGTGATAAAAATAAACCTGTTGTTTAACTCCGAGTGGATAAATGTCACCATAAGTAATAGTCCAGTCGAAGAATCTATAAGGGTCTTCAGCAGCAACAAGAAAAAAAATTGAAAAGAAACTCAAGAAAGCAAGTACTTGCATTGGTGGTTCATTCATCACCTTCATGTTGTGCAGGGCAAAACCAGCAAAACAAATGGTTTGGAGTTGGACTTAGGTGTTTGACAAAGAAATGTTGAAGAATGAAATAAATAGAGGAAGAGAAACCCAACAAAGGAAAATGTAAAGAGAGGAGGATTGTAGTTAGAGTGAATTGTGACACACATTTATTATGAATATATATGAAAGGCTTGTAGTTGTAGGTAAGGTAACTGAATAAATAAATATTATTTTTACTATAAAGACAAATAGAAGAGGTAGTTGATTACAAAAAGAGAATAAATAAATTTAGTTTAGGTAAGTGAATTGATAAAAGCGGTGTGTGAAAATAGAAGCGGTGATTGCGTGTAGCGTGTGTAATATTATTATGATCCAGTTTGCAATGTATTGATCAAGTTGTGTGACAGTGCATAGAGCCGCGATTTATGACGCGACACACGCTATCTTAATGTGTCTAATTTCTTCGTTTAAGACAATGATTTATGATTTATATAATTCTACGCGGAAACAATAATAATGGATTGGATTTTGTTTCGTTTTAAGACATTCTATTCTATTCTATGTATGTTGTAATGTTTGGCTGTTGGTTGTTGCTTCTTCTCTTGTGATTGTAGTTGGAAAGAATAAGGATTGCTGCTCATTGGAAGCTTCGTGCATAGGAGTAGTTCAAACTTGAAAGCATAACAATTTTTCCATTTATACAAAATATCAATGTTAGTTTTATATAGATAGATTATTAAATGTAGTTAACTTTGCAAGTGAAAAATAAATCAGGAAGCGAGCTTAATAAAATTAAAAGAAGTAATATGCAATATTTTGGGTTCGAACATTGAATTTTCCACTTATTCACCGTGATGAATTTCTAACTATTAAATTACATGATCAAAAGATAATTAGAAGAATAAATAGTAAATGTTACCCATCCTTCTTATTATAAGTCAATTTACAATACCAATAGACATAAGTCAATTACATTCACTCCTAATTTCTATGTGAAGTAATGAACGCGGTTTATTTTCGTTAACATTTGGTCATTGTTTAGAGCCAACCTGGTGAATTTGACATTTGTGTGTATACTATCATTTTTTTTTAGAAGTATGCTAGTATCATACTCTCATCATATCATATTTATACAAACGGAATTAAAGCTTCCACATGCTTGTGACAAAAATAATAATAAAAACAACCTTCCACTGTTATATATTTTTTGAATTTATTCACAAGTTTTGCGGTTGGTTTATGTAAAGCGGTCACATGCAGGCACTACACCTTTCATATGGAGCAACATTGACAAATGGCAATTAATTCAATTCACACAATTTACTTACTTTTTTTTTTAAAAATGGTTTTCAAAAGTCAATATCATATGATGTGCTGCTGCGTGCATATAAAAGTGTTAACAAAAGAGAATAGATGGTCCTCTAAAAAAAAATTAGATGTTAGGGTTTCCATAAGATTGACAAAAATTTAGAATGCAAATGTTATTCTATGAGTGTATATTGGAGTATAAATAGAATAAACAATTCTTTTTTTTTCTTTGCACCAAAAAAGAACAATTCTTTATTGACAAAATATTCTTAGTTTAATTTTAACACAAGATTTGATACATATATATTAATGGTGAAGGGTTAAATGGTCCAAATCAATTATTTTGTGGGTCATCCTACAATAAAATTCATTGAGAAAATGATAAATAAACCCAATAACGAAAACATGCCCTAGTCAATCTGAGATGACGACCTTATCATAAAGCATGGTGCAACATTGGACAATGTCTCATCAACAATCTCAAGAAACATCACGCCTGGGACTCACACAAACTACATGACTATATCTCTTGCATCGTCTTATGGATCACATGGTTTTCATATAAGGAACAAATTAAGCATCAATGTGCTTCATCGTCTTAGGTGATACACTCCATTGTCTATCTCGAAATCAGTTACTCTAAACATAGTGCACTTTCTGATACTTTACATTAAATAGGGGTCTCACCCCACGTATGATGAACTCACACACTTTATACATCTTGCAATATACTAGCACATCACCTTACTTTGCCATTAAAATATCTTTTGCCGACACCTCCACTGCAGTTTGGAGAAGGAGCGTACGATTAGTCTCAACGGATTAAATCACCGACATGAAAACTACACTTCCTATTCAACAAGTACACCCCACTCTGTTTATACAAGAACACATATTATTTAACATCTCCCCTCAAATTCACAATGAATTGACATAAAACATTAAGAGTTGGTCAAATAGAAAATGAAAATGTACTCAATAGTATATAAACATGTGGAGGCAGGGCAAACAATACTCGAGTTTATAGTGGATTAAGTCTTTCGAGTGATCAAGGCAAAATCTTTGAATGGGGTGAGCTTGATATGTTGCAAAAGTTTGTTACGAACAAGTATAAAAACATATCTATGCTTGTCCTTTACCTTTCGTATTGACTTAGTTAGTTGTTATTGTCTTTTCTCCATTCTATCCTTTAATCAAGTGTTTTAAATATAGAAAATTCTTTGATAAAGAACTAAAGAAAAGGTTTTTAAACGACGTAAACCATTCAAACTCCTTTTTTTTTGTTGTTGTTTCTATTACCTTTAAATTATAAACCATCTCGAGACACACAACTATCTAAGACTCCTGTACATTCAAAATATTATATTGTGGTGAAGAAAGACTCACCCTATCTATCGTTATTTATAATGATTCTCTATTTCTTTTTTCTTTTCACCAAGGCTCCAAACTCAATAGACTAGAGTTATCATGGTGAAGAAAGACTCAAACTAACTGTCCATATTTATAACAATTTTTTACCTCTTTTTTTGTTTTCGCGACTTGATGTTTGAACTTCAATAAATATCCATTTTGACACTACAAATTTCACCCCATTCCTTTCAAATACAAACCAAAATAAAAAAATTTCCTTCTGCAAAAGACAAAATTTTGTCCAATGTGTACAAGTAAGTTAATCCTGACTCTTGCACCAAGCAAAAGTTTGATTTTCACAATTAGATAAGTATGTCTTATCATATTTCGTTTGATTAAATGACAAGACTTATTGAGTTCGGTGGAAACAAACTTGTACATGATAAAAGACTTAGTTTATTTGTGCACCATAAAATTGGTCACTCCATTGAATTATTTATAAAATTGGTCTCTCCATTGAATTATTTATAGTTTTGTTTAATAAGTTGTTGATCTCTTACAATATATATTATTTATTGATTTTAGTCCATGAAAATTTAAAAGTAGTCACAATAGTCCTTCAATGTATCAAAATTTTAAAATAGTTTTTTATAGGCTTAATAGCAGTTTTAGCCCCCTATGTTTCAAGAAGTTGCGATTTTGGCCCCCTAACAAAATAAAATACAAAACCGACCCTAAGTATCGCATCTTTTGCAGTTATGGCCCCCCAATGCACACGTGTGTATTTTTTTTAATTATTAAAATAATAATATTTTTTAATTAAAAAATAAAAAATAATTATTTTTTTATTTTTTTAATAATTAGAAAATAAAAATAATAATTATACACGTGGCGTCCACGTCAGCTTTGACTTGGTCAAAATTGGCCTGGGGGCCAAAACTGCAAAAGGGCGGTTTTGTATTTTATTTTGTTAGAGGACTAAAATCGCAACTTTTTGAAACATAAGAGGTCAAAACTGCTATTAAGCCTTTTTTATATACTCAAAATAACTCTTTTCATATAAGAACCGAATTGATAATAAGTAAGTACTTATAAAGACATATATATAAGTAAGTATATCGAAATATTAATATGACAATATTAACAAAATATTTTAATGTCAGAGACTATTTTAACTAACAAAATGCAGAATCAGAGACTATTTTAAAATTTCGATATACTGAGGGACCAAAATGACTATTAACTTAAAATACAACTTTTTCGAAGCTTTGTTAAAAGAAATTAAAGTTGAGGTTTCTCTAATTTAACTAGAAGCTGAGCTAAGACTAGCTTAATCTCTGTTTGATCCTTCGCAATGTTGTCAAGTTTCTTGTTGTTAGCTTCTTGGTAAGCTTCAACTTTGGATGTGAACTTATCAAATTCTTTCGGATAGGCCTCAACTTTGGATGTGAACTTATGAAACTCTTCCTTAGTCACAAACTGGTGTGAAGTTGATGGAGAAGCTTCAGATGTAGGCACACACTGAGAGGAGGTAGCTTCAGACTTACTCATTATCTGAGAGATTTTTGTTTCTTCAACCAATTGTTGGCCTTGTTTGCCACTTACTCGTGTTAGTACCTCCAATCTCCTTTTTTGTTTCATGTAAAACAAATTATTTTCATCAGCAACTTCTTCATAATACCAATCAAAATAGTTGCATCCTAACTGCATTATAAACACAAACACCGTTGTCAATAAATAAACAAAGTGGTTAAAGGAAAATAAAAGAATAATCATTTTATGCTAGAGTGTGAACATCTCAATAATCGATTTTCAAAATTGATAAGAGGAATGCTAAGAACAATCTTTTTCTAATACTCTTTTTACCATTCACTCTTTTATTAAATGATATTCATGCGAGTCTTACATGTGAGACTTATTTCAAGGTGTGGGATCCACATGAGTAAACTTATTAAAGTTAGACTTATTTTAAAGCGTGGGACACACATGAGTAAACTTATTAAAGTTTTTTTTTTTTTTGAAGAAGTTAAATTAGTCTATTTAAATTGGCACCGGAGAAAATCGAACATGAGACTTCGAGGAGGAGCACACTCTCACACCTCAAGTCAATACCACCGGACCAACAACCAAAGTGGGATTACAAACTTATTAAAGTTAAGGGACCAATTATGATTATTATTTTTGTTGAGGTACAACAAAGAACCCCAAAATTAATTTAAATTACCAAACATGCAATTAAACCAAAATAAAAGAAAATCAAGAGAGTATATATTTAGACTAATAATACTTACTTTTTCATCACCACTAGAAACAATGTCATTCTCATCTGGGTCATGGCAGTGCCTCGTCTTTACGTCAATTGGTTTATCATATACAAGATAAATTGTTGTCTTTGTCACAATGAATTCATTTGTAAAACAAACAACCACCTTAATTTTGTTTCCAGGTTCTATATTTGATAATGCCCTCTGCCACTCCTCCTCGTCTGAGGAGGCTAATAGTCCATCTCTCTTGTAGGCCTGAATGGTGTTCTTTGTGCAATTTATTAGCAACACAAGTTTAAAACCTTTTGTTGTTTTATTATCTGTGGAGGAAGAATAGACAATGCACATGATTGTCTTCAAATTATGCTCATCTACTTGAGGTACTACGAAAGTTACAGAAGAACTGTTGCTATTGAAGGTTAGCCAATTGGGATAGTTGTCACCAGGGAGTAAACCAGACCCAATGGGAAGAATTTTCTGTACAAACCATATATGCAAGGTCAAGATACACTTTAGAAAGTATTTAAACCTTAATCTTACATTTCACAAAATCTTTCAATTTTATCAAATTTTCACTAAATTTCTTGATTTTGGATAAAAAAAAAATAAAGAATATAAAACTTAAACATAATCCAAACAATACTAAATATATAATGAAACATAAAGAATATTAAAATTATCGTGGGAGTGAATTTTTGGTATTAACTATCCGTTTCTAGGGCAAAAGATCCTGCTAATCTGTAGTTCAGTTAAGAGGTAAATAAAATCTGGCCAAAGATTGTTTCAACCAGAGATAAAACTTTAGCGATCGATCCGATATTAATTGAAGCTTGTTTATATCAACAACTACTTGGTTTAAATAGCACAACAGTATCACCAAGTCATTCTTTTATATTACACAAGTGAGTGACATTTTGTAGAATGCAAAACAAACCAATCTAACCATCCACTTTGAAAGTTCTTATAAGGTGTTTCAAGTTTACAAAATTCCATACAAATCAAAAACTATATAATACTTTCTCATACTACTTGATTTTAATTATAATATGATATTTAACGTATAAGTATACACTAATACATACAGATTTATGTTTTATGTAAAATAATATAATATCATATGCCAACTTTGACTTGTATATCGACCTTTTAGTGTGTTTGCGTAGATGTTTGATATATAAATAAACATAGAAAGGGGTGAGTTTGACTGTTTGTGTGTGGACATGCAAGGGAAGGAGAAAGAGAGAACCTGCAAAATATTTTCTTTAAGAATGTTGGTGACGTCGCAACTCATTCCCATTTTAATCAAATGGGATGTCATGGAATTTTTTGAGCTTGAAATACAAACTTGATTGTGACAACGAATTGATGCTGAAGTCCCGATATTTGAGAATCCCTCACAATCTTGAGAGTTAAAGCTATACAAAATACTTGCAACAGTTTGCTTTAATTGAGCTTCTGATTTGCATTTCAACCAAAGACGTTGTAGATTTTGAAGGTCTTCAACAATGGATGATAGACAATAGGAACTACTATTTTGTTCATCTGTGAAATGAAGACGTGAAATTCCTGCAGATGTTTGAACCAGGGATAGGATATCATTTGTTGGAGAACACCAAGATTGGATAATAGACGGAAACACTTTACGCGCCAATCCTTCATAGCCACATAGAGAAATATATCCGATGCTTTTTGATCTTACTACTGCAAAGGGAATTTCTGTAATAGCAGTGTTATCCGCAACCAGGGTGGTTAAAGATTTCATTTGTTCTATATCCTCTTCCAACTTGTCAACTTTTGTATATCCAGACAGAATGAGAGTTTTGACGGAGTCTAACTTATAAATGCTTCTTGGAAGTTCACGAAGGCCTGTACAATCTTTCAAATTTATTAACATAATTTTTTTTAGATCTCCTATATTAGAAGAAACTGAAGACAAACTTGGACAATCCTTTAGTATTAAATTTTCAAGATTTGGCAACTTCGAAAAGTCTGGGGTATGTCTCAAGTTGTGAGAATGACTAAGATTAAGAATTTTCAGCTTCACCAGCAACTGCAAAAAAATAACATTCAAGACATAACATTAGATGAGAAATATACAAACAAATAGAAATATTGAGAAGAATTATTAAAACACAACTATCATTCATCCCCCCTGGAAAATTTAAATTTTCAGAAGATTGATTTAGCACATTCAAGTTTACTTCATTTCTTTACTTTTGTTAATGTGGCCTTCTTTGGAAAAAAAAAATCTCATAACCAAGTATATAGTAGAGACGAGTACGAAAGATGAATTATCTGAGTTTTGTGAAGAGTTAATACTGAAATGGTACAGAGTGTAACCAAACCTAATGTTCTTGGCCTTGGATTTCCTCAATAACAACAGGTCTTTCCTTTTTCTTTTTTCCGGCTGGTGTTTGTGTTTGTGTCCATTGTAGTCTATTATTATGCGCTGCTATAAATAGCTTTGCTTCGTTTTTTCTTTTCCATTTCTTTCTTTTGGATACATTGTTTTATATGTATGAGTTAGAGGAGGACCATTTACACTCACTTCTTAATTAATTTTATTTGCTCATGGAAAACACAAAATAAGCACTGTGTGACACTAAATTCAAGTTTATTGTCTCCAGATGGAAGATTAGTGTTGAAATCGACGAAGTAAAACAAAATTGAACTTATACCTGATCCTTTCTCCACACTCCTTTTAGATTAGAATATTTTAAGTCAAGAGCAACTAAACTTCCTTGATGAAAGTCTTCAGGTATAAATTTTAAAGGGAATCCATGCCAACAAAGCCACCTAAGTTCTTTCGAAAGATATTTGTAATCTCCATCAAGTTGTACGCCAGCCAATTGAAGCAATTTAAGCCTGTCCATCCTCTCAAATGCTTTGGTTTCTAAACAAGTTGTTGACTCCAGTTTAGACATCTTTAAAGTCAGTCCCTTAACATATAGAGAAATCTGTGAAACCAAATGAAATTAAAAATAAAACACAGCTTAGATAAGCGGTAGTTAAAAATCTTTTAGAAAAGAAGTAGAGCATAAAATGATTCACAATGAATGAAATTGGCTAACATTAGAGATCAAATATATTTTAAGGAGATATAAAATCATTCATATAATTTTTTCTTGATAACTTAAAGTGTTGATATGTTTCTGTCTTTTTGGTGTCTGATACAGGGCACAGAAGCAAAACACAACATAAGCAATGTAAAAAAATAAAACCACGCATGAAGATCTTACAGTATCTTTTGACAACTCATGCACATCCTCGTAACGCCATAATCTACTAGGCTCATTTCTCCCCTCTTTTGATTTCTTGCGGACGATCTCTCTTCCCATGTCCCGTAGCAAATCATGCATTCCAATCTTGTTTTTCCTATCAACAGTTACAAGGCTTTGTTGTACAAGGACACTTATTCCAATTTCTGGAAAATGCCCACAGTCTTTTAATATCTTAGTTACGTCTTCCCGATCCATACCAATGAAGAAAAAAGCAATATCAAGGAATATATCTTTCATATCATCATCACTTAAACCATCAAAACTTATTCTGAGTTTCGCTGACACTTCATCGTTGGGAATTAGTTTGAGTTTTTCAAGTACACTATTCCACTCTGCTTTCGTTCTCCTAGTCAGTAAAAAGGACCCGATGACTTGAAGAGCTAGCGGCAGTCCTCCAGAGTACTTAACCACATCCCTAGAAAGGTTAGTAAAACCTTCCCTAGGAATTGGTTGCTTGAATGCATGCCAATTAAAAAGCTCGAGAGATTCACGGCCATCCATTTCCTCCATTCTGTGTACATGATCAACTTCAAGCCTACAAAGTAAATCATAATCTCTTGTTGTAATGATTATTCTACTTCCCTTACCAAACCATTTTCGATTTCCACACAAAGCATTTAATTGATCCAATTTATTCACGTCATCAATTACAAGAAATATTCTTTTGTTACAAAGACTTTCCTGTAATATCATTTTTCCTGATTCAATTGTGTCTATCTTTATCTTTGTAGTTTTGTAGATATCAGAAAGAAGTTGTTGCTGTAAAGAAACTTTGTCATTATCTAGTTTCCAAACTTCCCTGACATTGAACAAAAAGCTCTTTGCGTAAAAGTCACGATGAATTTTATTGTAAACGGCTTTAGTAAGGGTTGTTTTCCCGATCCCTCCCATGCCCCATATCCCTAGTAATAAAGGATCTTCTGATTTTTGGATTTGCAGTTGTTCAATAACAGCATCTACTTGTGATTCTAATCCTACTGGATGGTCAGCAACAAACAGTTCTGTCTTGTCCAACAAATGAGTAACAAGGTCTACTACTTTTTTGATATCCTCGCTTTCATTCCTATAAAATATGAGGCCAGGAGTAAGTGCATAAACAAACAGCAGTATAAGCATTGTACAACATGCACTTTTTCTATGTCTCATGTGATACTTTTCAGCCAAATAATAATATTTCATCTGACCAATATAAATAGCGTAAGCAATCCATTGAAAGCTGAATTTTTACCACACAAAATCTTGAAATATATCATGTTCAAGTGAATTAAGTTTTTGACCATGAAACATTTACATATTTTAAAAGTACAATAGCTGGTTTAGACTCCTCTAACGTGAGAAAGTGAATTTAGAGAATGAAGGGTAACCAAAACTGATGATTGATTAAAAAGTTAATGGTTAAGGTTGTAAACTGAGGCACTACCTTGTCAGTTGACTTTAAATTTTCAAATAAGGGTTTACTAAAATATGAGAAAAGGATGTTGTTAATAACACTTCAACACATTGTTTGTATTACAAGTTTCAGAAAAATTACTTCACTTTCATAAAGGAAAGCACAAATCCTAGTACACTTTCATCTGAACAACTACCAGGTAGTAATGACATTACACAGTTTCAGAAAAATTACTTCACTTTGTATAATATAATCTTAATGTAAAATTCGACTGTTAGAAAAACCAAAACACCTATTTGGTAAAATAAATATCATGTACAAAGAACTACATGTACATCAATATTTAAAAGGGCAGAAAGTCAAACCATCATAACCAAACAATACTCAAACATAAATAACTTGATTAATTATTAAATTACCTGGAATTTATGATGACAACCCCTGCTCTGCCACCAACTTCATGTAGTGCTGCTTTCCAATTTTTCTTTGTGTATTCATCCACTGATATTGTTGATATAAGATATTCAAAAGCTTTTCCAAACTTTCCTGTTTGATGACGTACTTCAGAGGGATCTACCTCATAGAACACTGGCACAACCACCATACCCTCGGCTCTACTGATTTCCACAATTCTCTCCAACTCTAGCATACACCATTTTGAATTAGCAAATTTTTTAGACAGAACAACAATAGAAATTCTAGACTGTCCGATTGCTTTCAATAGTGAGACTGAGATCTCATCTCCTCGTTCAATACCATCGTCGTCTTTGAAAACATAAATCCCAGCATTTCGAAGAGAGGAATCAAGATGTGAAATGAATTTCTCGCGACTGTCCTCCCCTCTGAAACTCAAGAACACATCGTACATCTTTGTCTGAAGTAAAAACCAAATTACCAGAACTTAAATATATGGTAGCTATAAACTTTTTAAGCAATTAACATCAACTATGAGTTAAGACCAGAACTTTGATACTACCTTTTGACTCACAACCTAAGGAACTTCTCAACTTAAAACCAAATGTTAAAGACTAACTAACTCATCAATGTTCAGTCTATTTCCTTCCTTTGGCATGTTTAATTTATAAACAAAATATGTACGTTAGTAATAAATCGAGTAGAGCCGATATCATAGTGAACATACCTCGCTAACCTCAGCCCAATCATCTTCCATATACCTATACTTTACATCTCCCCTTATGATTTCTCTTGCCATTGCTCGTACCAAAGTATGCATTCCAGTCCTGTTCTTGCTATCTATAGTTACAAGGCTTTTCTCTTCAAGGATTGTTATTCCATTTTCCGGAAAACGCCCAGAGTAATTTAATGTCTGAATTACATAATCTTTGTCCTTCCCAAAAAATAAAGTAGCCATATCAAGGAATAAATATTTCATGTTACCATCTAAAGCATTAAAACTTGTTCTCAGCTTTTCCATTGTGATGTTCATGGGAGTATATTTGAGTTTCTTTGTTACGCTCTCCCATTCTGCTACAGATCTACCGCACAAATAAGACCCGGTTTCTTCAAGAGCTAGCGGCAATCCCCCACAATAATCAACAACATCTCTACAAAGGTCGGCGTAACTTTCTATAGGACTCGGAATTTTGAATGCATGCCAACTAAAAAACTCAAGAGATTCAGTAGTGTCCATATATTTCATTCTATATACATGGTCAACTTGAAGGCTTTGAAGTGTATGTTTATCACTGGTTGTAATAATTATTCTACTTCCATGACCAAACCATTCACGACTACCACACAAAGCATTCAACTGTTCTAGTTTATTCACATCATCAAGTACAAGAAATATCTTCTTACGGCGAAGTCTTTTACGTAATATCATTTTTCCTGATATAACTGTATTTATCTGTACCTTTGTGGTTTTGTAGATGTCTGAAAGAAGTAGTCGCTGTAATGAAACTAGGCCATTTCTCTGTTCACAAATTTCATTAATATTTAAGAGGAAGCTTTGGCCTTCAAAGCTGCAACCCATCAGATTATAAGTGGCTTTTGCAATTGTTGTTTTCCCAACCCCATTCATTCCTCATATCCCCATAATCATGGTATTTTCTGGCTGTTCGTTGTTCAGTAATTCAATCACATCTTTCACCCGAGCTTCTACTCCCACCGGATGTTCAGCATTGAGTAACAAGTGTTTGTCTTCTATCAAACGAGTCAAACGTTGCACTATTTCATTGATAGATTTAGTTTTGTTCCTATAAAATATGAGATCAAGATAAGATGCATAAACAACTATACAAATATGAGCTCAGTGAACAAATAATAACAGCGTGTATGTGCAAAGTCTCAACTATTTTAAAAGGATGCATTGAATATGGACAGCTAAGTGTTCTCCGTTAGTTTCTTACAAAGAAAACTATGTGAAGCAGCAGAAACCTTTGAAAGACATGACACAAACACTCACAAGTCAACATTGATAATTTTTTTAAGAAAATAACATAAATCACATGTGTGGATGTCGGAAAATGACAGGTGTTAGACATTAGGATATGTCTTCGATCAGAAGTGTCAGTGCTATAGAAGTAGAAACCAAGTATCATTATTAGAAGTGGGAATGGCCATAAAGAACTGTAAACTGAATCGAACCAAAATAAACTAAAACAATAACATGAGTTCGCAAAGCGAATCAATATTTTAAGAACAACTCTTTAACCATAAACGAACCGTTAATAACCACAGAAAACCGTTTAGAACCGAACCGTTCAAAAAAAAAGTGATAAGTTGCAATTTCAGTAGGCTTGATTTGTCCAAACTGTAACCGCGGATTTTCTGATTATTTTGAAAGCTACTATGACTCTATCACTAGTTTTTTTGGAAAAGGTTGTAATTACAACTACTCTTTGATGTTTTTAAAAAAATACTTTTTACTATAATTTTAAGCATACCATAGAAAGCTTCTGATTTATATAAAAGTTCCAGAAAATTAGGCAATAACAACAACTTTTTTATATTTGTACACCCTTAATTTTTCAACACGCATTCTACATCTTATTTGTTTCTTATCACATCACTTACTTATCACATTTATCACACCAGTTTCTCTATCTCTATCTCTCCATGGCACACAGACACCGGACACGACACATGCACATACACGCTGACACCGTTAATAATTTGAGAAAATTACATAATTCAGTGTAATTATATTATATGTGTCGGTATCGATGTTGGACACGACACGTGTCTGACAGCAAACACGGCAAATCTGATGAGTGTCCGTGCTTCGTAGAATGGATAATGGATGTATAACTACAATTTTCCTTTAATAATTTCTAAAGGTAACTTGAAAAAAAGCTTGAAAGTTTCTCTTATTACCTCATGCAAAATCCTGAAATGCTGGTAGCTTCAAAGAGTGCTGTTCTGTAACGCATTGACTTGTTTCTCCTGAACCATCTTTTTTGTGCAAACGTTCCTTTCTGATGGCGTACATTGGAGGGATTTACATCATAAAACACAGGCACAAAAACCTGTCCTACGGTTCTACGACACTCCAATATCTTCTCCATTTCTTCTAGAAACCACGTAGAAGCATCAAAATTTCTGGAGAAAACGATGATAGAACTTCTAGAACTTTGGATTGCTGAGAAATGTTTGTGATCTCCATTTGAAAGATTGTGTTTGTTCGTACAAACATCAAGTCCAGCATGTGTGAGAGCGGAATAGAGATCCGATGCAAAAGATTCACCGATGTCTTTGTCATGGTAACTCAAAAATACATCATGGGTCCAACGTTGTAGAGGAACTTCAGATTTGTGGTTTCTTGAGGAAGAAGACATGGGTGAAAGTTGAAACTGAGTCTGTTCTAAGAATATTGGCCTAGCTTTTTATTTACAACAACAACAGTCCAAGTCGGATGGTCCAAGACTCCAAGTGGTATAATATTCTTTCATTCTGTCCGGCGTTCAAACGTATTCGGATTTTCCAATATATCCTTACATTCTTGTTGGAAATTGAAGGCATGGTGCTGATGGAAACTAGGAAAGTGATATAGATAATTACTCCAATTTAAAAACCATAGAAACGGGAATGACTTAGAATTTTATTATTCCTTTCTTTTATTCCGTTCGTCCTGTAATAACTACTGAACTATTTATGCAAAATTATTGTCCCAAGAATATTGATCTATTTCACTTTTCAATACAACATTAATTACTTTTTCCAATTATAACTCTAATTAATATTACTTTCATCACTCCCAATTCAATATATTCTACTTTACATTTATGATAATGAGAATGCACCACCTGACTAAGCACTCAAAACCATTTTTTTTCTCTTTCATTTATACACTTTTCTTAATATGTGTGAAATGGTCAATTAGCTCAAACTTAGGGTGGTGTATTGGGTTAGGATTCCGAGATATTTTAAAAGATTTTTTAATTATGAAAAAATCTTATAGTATTTAATCAATACTTTTTACATCTTAAAAAAAGTTTTGTAATATTCAATAAAGACTCTTTTGTCATTTTAAAAAAGTTATGAAATATTCAATCAAGACTTTTCATCACTTAAAAAAAGTCTCGTGGTATTCAAAATCATTCAAATTTCGAAGGATTGTTTAATAAATTGGATATTGATGGATTTTGTGCGATTTTCTAATGAAATAGTCTTTCATGAAAACATGAGATTTCTTATGATTGTTTTTCTTTTAAATTCTCTCCCTCCCTCCCTCCCTCCCTTTCTCCCCCCTCCCTTTGATAATCTGCTGATAATATTATATTTAATATTATTTTTTATTGGTTTAAATTAACGTGAGTCCTATGCTGTAATCTGTAAATATGAGATCTACATAACATTATGAGACTTATATTAATAAGCGTTAATTGAGTAAATAATTTCTGTAAATATTCATAATTTTGCTTTTAGTCCCTACAAAATAAAATCGCATTTTTTAAACCCTATGACATCTTTCTTTAGCATTTTAAGGACTAAAAATGTTGATGGAAAAATTTACAAGAAATAAAAATGGTGACGGAAAACTTTACAGAGACTAAAAATTGCGATTTTATTTTGTAGGGACTAAAAATGAAATTCTAAATGTTTATAGGGATCATTTACTTATTTAACCCTATTAATAATCAGTGTTAGAGAAAGTGTTGCTAACGGTAGCACTCCTCAATTTTTTTTACTTTAACCTTTATTTAATGTAGAGATATGAATAAAGAAGATACGATAATTAGGGGTGGCAAAACAGATCTTGTCAATTGGACCGACCCATATAACCCAATAAAAAAGAGGACTGTAGCGGACTGACCCACATGCTCATTAATAGATTATTTATTTTTATTATACTAATTAATAAATAAATAATAAGTGATTATTTTTAAGTTTTTTCCTCTAAAAATAATTGGACAATTTGTTAAGACTCGAAACAATTGGACAATTATTGATTGGATAATTGTTTTTTCCCCACAAACAAATCGGACAACTTTTTTCTTTTATTTATACAAAGGAATTTAAAGCAAGGAATAGATTATTAGTCAAAAAAAACAGTTTTGTTCGATTTTTTTTATCAAGTAATTTGGTGGTTAGAAATTCACTGATCAAGATGAATATGCGGGGAGTCCAGAGTTTGAACATCGACCCTTATATACTACAATGTCTCTATTAACTGAGTTATATTTATGGTCACGAGGACTTGTCCAATTATATTCTAGTAGTTTATAGTTAAATATTTAATGTTTGATGTAAATAACTAAGAAAAATCTAAGGACTGTATTCTTTGACAGAATTCTAATTCAACTTTAGTACCAAAAATTACAAACTATAATTGATTTATTAAATAAATAAAAAGATGAACTTTAGTGTTTCTTTGGATGGGACTATGGTTTCAATATCTTTGGAAGTGGATAAGGAGATTAATTTGTATTGGATGGAATGTGTGATTATTTTTTCAATGCAATATATGTTTTTGTCACAACAATAATAACAATAAAATAATTTTTTCTTTTTGATGGCATTAGAACAAAAATAAAATGATTTTGAAAATCCTCAACTTTGTCGTCTACTCCTTTATGCTTCGTAAATCCTCCATGAATATTTTTTATTTAACTTGCATTGGTCAAAATCTTCATAGTAATGACACTCAAAAATAGTCATATATCTTGATTGAAATCTTATACCATATTGATCACTAAAGTTCTTTTCTTTCTCACCTTTAGTTATTAGCATAAAATTGTATTCAGAAGATTTATCAACATCCATTATTTGTTGACTTTCCCTCAACAATCTCACCACCTCATCTAGTTGCAGTGTACTTTTTTCTGCTAACATTGACTACACTAGTGGTTTAAACCATTTGGGTTGTGAAGTCAACAAAAATAACGCATGCTCCTCATCTTTGACAATGTTCTATCCATTCATAAGTTTAGATACCAACTCATTAAACTAATTAATATGATCAAGTATATTACCTTCATCTTCCATCTCCAGCAAGTACAAGTTCATTTTAATCACCAACAAGTTGGTCAGTTGGTTGACGCTAACTTGCATTTTAATAAACCCCGTAATTTCTTTGACAAGTTTCTTTAAACATAGTCACTTTAATTTTTTGAGCAAATGCCAATCGAACTGTGATCACTACCTAATCTACATTGGATCGTGAGGTTGGCTCCTTGGAAAATCGAACAATATCTCATCATATGTTGATGGAAGGGGATGGTACCTGGAAACTCTTTAACACCCAAGTATGAAAGAGAAATGGAAGTGAGAGGTAAGTGAGGCGAGAATTGTGTCTCTTTCGCCCCTGTGTCAATGTATTTACATATTGGTCTCGGATATAGACTCTGGAGAGCAGGGTCACTTAATTGTTGAGGTTGTAATGGATGCAATGCCTCTTGGACATTTTTTCATGAAAGATTGTGAAAACAAGACAAACTATATATATATTTCAAGCTCGGTTTTTTTAGTCAACAAATTTAATTTTCAGTTCAAGCTCAGCTCATTTCGTTCTTGGACCAAGTTTAAGAAATTCATTTTCGAGTAGAATTCTTAATCATGTTCGAGTTGACTTGACTCATTATCAGTCCGAGGGGCAAAAACTTCTCCAAATGTAAATCTTGGAAACATTGTACTAAGTTGTGGCTATTGTTTTTTATCCATGCCAAAGATGAAACTGAAGTGCAAAATACAAAGGATAAAAAATTACAATCATTTTGATCACCGAATATATGATACGTTATCATATTATAGTTTTTGAATCAATTGAAATTGCAAACATACTCACAAGTGTATATATAGTTAGTCATTTTGATAATTAAATATCATCATATTTTTTAAACATGTTTTTCATTGGTCAAATTAATCCTTTAAAATTTAGAGAAAAAAAAAGTATTTGGAATGTCAATACATTCAAAAACTATAACCGCACATATGAGGACTAAAATCATTGTTTAATCAGCAATGCATAGTAATATTGCGTCTCTTATATAGAAATGTTGTTCTTAAGAAGATTGTTATTGCCATTAAAAAAATATTAACGACCTAATTTGTTCTCCGATTATCTTCTATTTATGCATAATTTTTCATGTGACAAGTTTTTGTCTACTTGCGGATATGTCGTGGATGCTTGCCAACTAGAGTTTGACTGCAAGACAAATGGGTGCAATGCCCTACACATTGTATCGACTGTAATGGCTCCACTGAGGATCTTGCTCAGGTTTTCTTTGATTGTCCGTCTGCGATTCAAGTCTGGCAAATGGCTAGTATTTGGGATGTTGTGCAACACACAATTGATACTAATGACACGGCAGTGGAAGTTATTTTCTCCTTGCTTCACAATTTGCAAGCAAAGCTTCGTTACAAGATGGTTGCGATATTGTGGAGCACATATGGAAACATCCTAACCTAAAATACTGGCAAAATGAAAATGAACTTTGTGCACATGTTGTTAACAAAGCTCGACATGTCATGGATGAGTGGATGGCAGCAAACTCGCGCAATACAACAACACACACGCATAATGTTTCAGGCCATTCTACGGGAAACTCTAAGCATGGAGGCAACGTGCAGATGTAGCAAGCACAACCAGGAATAACAAGGCAAGATCGGTGGCAAAAACCCCAACCGAGGTCGAGTTAAGTGTAATATTGATGCTTTCTTTTCATCTATTTGGAATCGTACTAGAATTGGTATATGTTTGCGTGATGATGATAGTGCTTTTATGCTCGCAAAAACCATGAACTTTTCTCTAATTTACCCTGTTGAAGTTGGTGAAGCGTTTGGTTTGTTCCATGCACTACAATGGCTGCAAGACATGCAATTGAATAGTGTTGATTTTGTGGTCGATTCAAAGTTAACGTCGATCTTTCAACTCCAATATGAATGATACAATATAATTTGGTCACATCATATAGGATCCCTTTTCTTCTCACTTTACAAACTCTAAGATAAAGTTTAATAGACGACAAACAAATGTGGTAGTTCATACTCTTGCAAGGGAGGTCCTTTATCAGCTAATTCCACAATTTATGTTGATGTTCTCAATTGTATTAAATCTTTTATTATAAATGAAAGGCTATAAACATCATTTTCCAACAAAAAAAAGAGTTTTGTCTACTTAAAAAGAAAATCCAGTTAGTAGTTTATCCTTTTCGTTCTATCCAATTGAAACCACGAAGTGGATATGGTTCCTTATCTAGTGAATACCCCATATCCCATTTCTCTCTTTCACTGCCACATGTTGATTCAACTCAACACACAACCATGGAAGCTTTGTTCCTTACCAAACCAATTTCTCACTTCAAACCCAAACACTCTCTAACTCCCAAAAACCCATTTGAATTTCTCTCCCACCACCATCAATCTCTCACTCTCCACCACAAACCCACCAAACTCTCCACCGTCACCGCCGCAACCCAAAACCAACAACAACAAGAACAAACAACACCCAAAAACATCGAAGATGAAGAATCCTACGGCGAAGTCAAAAAAATCATCGGAAGCAAAGCCTTGGAAGACTCCACCGGCATGGAGTATCTCATAGAATGGAAAGACGGCCATGAACCTTCCTGGGTACCCGCTGACTTCATAGCAAAAGACGTCGTCGCTGAATACGAAACTCCCTGGTGGACCGCCGCTAGAAAATCCGACGAAAATGCCCTCAAAACAATCCTCGAAGCCGAAGATTACCGCGACGTAAATGCAGTAGACTCCGACGGTAGAACCGCACTTCTATTTGTCGCTGGCCTCGGCTCAGAGCCATGCGTTAAGCTCTTAGCCGAAGCCGGCGCCAATTTAGACCACCGCGATAATAGCGGTGGTCTATCTGCGATGCACATGGCAGCTGGATATGTAAGACCTGGAGTAGCAAAACTGCTACTCGAGCTCGGTGCTGATCCAGAAATCAGCGACGATCGTGGAAGAACAGCGTTGGATTTAGCGAGGGAGTTGTTAAAAGCGACGCCAAAGGGGAATCCAATGCAATTCGGAAGAAGAATGGGGTTAGAAGGTGTGGTTAGGGTTTTAGAAGGTGCAGTATTTGAATATGCTGAGGTAGAGGAAATATTGGAGAAGAGAGGGAAGGGTGAGAATTTGGAGTATTTGGTGAAATGGAAAGATGGAAGTGCTAATGAGTGGATTAAGGGGAGGTATGTGGCGGAGGATTTGGTGAGGGATTATGAGGCAGGGCTTGAATATGCGGTGGCGGAAGCGGTGGTTGGTCGGAGAGTTGGGGATGATGGGAAGTATGAGTTTTTGGTGAAATGGGTTGATTTGGAAGAACCCACTTGGGAGCCTGAGGAGAATGTTGATTCTGAGCTTGTTAAGGTGTTTGATTTGAGTAATAATCAAGCTCAGTCTGGTAATGATAATGGGGTTTCTACGGTTAAATTGAGCCAGGATAGTTCAAATATTGTTAGTGCATGATAATTGTTTTGCTTCGTAAATCAAATCAAATCCATTACAATTTTTTCTCCATCTTTTGCATGTTACAATTTACATCATGAGTCATTTTTAGCAATTCTACAACTGTTAGTTAGTAATACTCTCAATTAGTAAGAAAGTTTGAAACAACTTGTATATAACGGATAATTTGTGTATAAGTTCATATTTTGGTAAGTACAAATTTCTATTACATAAGAGTGATTAGAAATACTCCAACTGTTAGTAATGCTTCCCCAACCAGTAAGAAGCTTTGAAACAAACACCGGCACTTATGCGGGAATGGATTTCCAGCAGTGACATTACCCTGCAGTGGAATTCCAGCCAATCAAAAAACTAAAGAGAGGGTGAAAGGAAGAGAGAGATGGGATTTTAATGGTCCTAATTAAATCTGGAGAGGGAATCACTTACATTGTATTTGAAGATCCTAGTTACGTCTGAAATCAAGGAAGTTGCTATCTGGCACCCCTTATTTGCTTACATGTTAATGTACACGTACGAGACCGGCAAACTAAGAGGTTTTATACACATGCAAGAGGGTCAAAAACATAGCTTCGAATGCAATGAATAATGGTGAGGAATACACAGAGCATCCTTTATATGCTTATCTCCAGCAGATTGTCACAAACAATGTTTGCCACTAAATATCGATTGAGGCTTATACGAAGGAGTTATAAAGGATTTTTTTATCTATCCAATGATGACCGAGAAAAGAATGCAATTGTGCTTGGTGCTCCGTTGCAATGGAGGTTGATCCTTCGCAGTGGTCTTCGCGGTGGGGGAGAATGGTGCATGTAAGCACGTTAGCACTTCGACACTCAAGTCATTAAGAGAATGTAGTAGATATGTACGAAATGAGATAAAAATGAATCATATCTTGGGAGTGGTGCTAAGTCACCCTTATATAGGCGTGTAAGAGCATAAACGTCCACGTGAAATACGACGCCTCTTCAAGAGGCCGTTAGAGATGGTTTCGACATCTCAGATGGATCTAAGGCGCACTCTCGTGCAATGCCGCACACAGAGCTTAGCATGTCCCATCGCCGTCATGGTTAGTCTTAATTGGGCCTTGGCTGATTGGACCTTGTAGCCGGTTCGGAACAAATATGCAGAGCGAGTGACTCAATAGTTAGAGTTTCATTTTTATGTTTTAATGTTTTGTTGTATATATATTAGTATTTTTAATGTTTCGGTAATGAACATGTACATTTTATCATGAGGAATGCTAGCAACCCACCTTCTAACACACACTTTTCAACACACTTCCTTTGATTGGTTAAAATTCACATGGGTCCCACCAAATCATGTGGGTCCTATATACTTTTTGTGGGTTCCATGTGAATTTTAACCAATCAAAGAGAGTGTGTTGAAAAGTGTGTGTTAGAAGGTGTGTTGCTAGCATTTCTCTTTTATCATAATGATTTTCATGTTTTGTTATTGAACAAAAATTGTTCCTTTATCATAATGATTTTATTTTTATGTTTTATCGGATTGTTTTGTTATGGAGTATTTTGAACACAATTATAAATATGTCTAAGAGAAAGCCATAAGGCAAATCTAAAAACAAAGCATGTTCCGCCAATTTTTCAATTCTGTCAAAACACGTCCAAGTTCGTCGAAATGTATTGGAAAATACTTGGGTGCCATAGTTTTTTGGTGTCATTTGTGACATAGGTTCATTTTAGATGAGAGAGAATGATGAATGAATGATTAAAATAAATTATTAAGATGAAAGAGAATGAGTTGTTAAGAGAGAGACAGACACAATGACACCAATGACACCAAAAGCCAATGACACCCAAGTGCTACCCAATGTATCTCCCGGTTGGATAAGAAACTATCTTTCGGTGCTTATACATACAATGTACTTTTAGTATAATATATGAAAATGACACCCAATGTATCTCCCGGTTGGATAAGAAACTATCTTTCGTTGCTTATACATACAATGTACTTTTAGTATAATATATGAAAATAACACATAAGTGGAAGGCAAACATGAAATAAGTTGTGCAGTTAAACTTTTTTGGATGACAAAACCGATTCTCGTAAACACATTGTTATGCATGGCATGTTGAACTCTATGTAGAAGGTCAACAACCTATGATGCTAGGAAGCTAATGTATCAAACACAAATGGTATAAAAACATGTTGATTGTTAAAACCCACTTTCTCATGTTTTGCCACTTTGTTTGACGCGACTTTGAAGGATGTTTGTCTCACCGTAAAATCCTCAGATCCCAATCCCAAAGATTTTGAATTTCCAATCAAGTTCACACATGCATGTTTTCCTCCTACCAACCTAGTGGCGTTGCTAGGACCTTAGGTCAGGGGGTTCAATTTTTTTTTTTGTTGAGCAAATACAAGATTAATGCATTTCATTCATAAGCAAAGAGTACAATATTCAATTTACATATTGGATCCTTGTAATAATATATATATTGAAAGAATTACATTGTAGTAAAACAAATCTAAGCATACTCTAAGAATGTCTCCTATGGGGTTTAATGTTCTAAAATTGTTGAATAATCAACTCACCATCAATGTTGTCGAACACATATCTCTCAATATAAAGTCATGAGACAATTGTTCATTAATTCTTTTTTTTTTTAAAAATGGTCCTTAATTCATCTCCCATTTTATTATTCAAATTAGTTTTCACAATCTTCATAGCAAAACAGGCCCCTATGGGGTTTCATATTAATTGAATATAAAATGATGTTCATGTTATTTTATAGGATGGTGTATGGGTGTAACAAACTTGGCATTTATTTCTCTAGTTGTATGACTTCTAAAAGATGCTAACGCAGACTTGGCATTCAGAAATCAAAAAACGAGTAAAAACAGCAAAATCCTTACACATCTCAAGTAGTTTCTCTAAGATATATGCACTTTGATAAAAATTAGAAGCTCAAATGTAGAATACAACAATGATAGTTTAATTACATTTTTGTTTCAATTTTAATTGCAGTCATATCAACTAAATCATTCTAGCTTAAATTATGTTTGAAGGAAATAACAAACTCTAGGTTTCAACACATATCTTACAAACAAAATTAACCTTTTATGAATCACTGCAAGAATCAGATAAAGATTGAAGTGCATAATTTCATAAACTTGCTTCAAACAAGGATTTCTTTTTTAAGTTACCTACGATGCATTCTCGATAATTAGTGGCATTTTCACACATAAACATCATAAGATCGGTCCATAAAAATCATTAGTGTAATCAACAAAACAACCATCAATTTTGACTATATAAAACAACCATTAAATATATAAAAAAAACATATTTGTAATTTATGACAACATTAATCAATTTCACAACACAAACATATCATTAGGACCCCAATTGCATATAGGCTAGAGAGAAGTTAACATGTGCAAATGAATGAAGAGAAAGTTGTTTGGGTTTTTGGTTAGTTGGTGCAAAAAAAAATGAGGAGGTTCAAGATGCAAAAACAATAGGGATATATGTGGAAAAAAAATTAAATTTGATGATTGGAAAGTGCATTCCCTCACCACTGGGTGGCTCCGCCACTGTACCCACCTATACGCCATAACATCCGGTGACCTAAGTGTCGATCTTCCATCTATTGGATCAAATAAGAAGTTCACAAGCGCCTCCTTCTTCACATGTACTTCAGCTCGGTTGAATATATCAAAAAGGACATCACTAATAAAGTTGTGCATGTATTTGATGTCATAAAGTCCCTTGTAGTGAACTGCATGTTCTCTAAAAGTACCTAGACACGCGTTATGGAAAATAGGGCACACCTTCATCAATTGAAAATATTAGAATCACGAGGCGATATCTGAGGATAGTACGATACTCTGTTGGTGACATATACTTACCTAACTCATCAACATGGTTAGCAAGAAGAAAACACTAAGCATGTGTTGCTTGCAAACACTCAAAAACTGTTTTCTCTGTCTTGTGGTCATGTCAAACTTCACTTTCATATTTTGAACACTTTTACTAAAAATGACACTCGCCAAAACATGTCGTTCTTTTGGAGGGAAGATGTTCTTGCTAATAAAACTACTACAAGTAAAATTTGATATCCTACCACAAAGACCATTCAAAACATTATCAAAACAAGAGTTCATACCACTTATCTGTTTTCTCTCAGAATATGATCTTGTAGCATCCAAGATTGGACTTTAGAGGCCACAAAAGCGTACTAGAAAATGTCTATTATCGGGTACGAACTTAACCCCCCAACTCTAATAGATAAAGAAACCAATTTTCATTCATTGAAAGTCCCTAAAGAAAAGGCCTTCGCCAATCATAATCTCTTCAAATTGGATACACATGAGAATATACCTATTGATCCATATTTTTATGTGTATTAGGAAATATCTACTGAGTGGATCAGTTCGTATCATTTGATAATTTAAAACAAGGACATTTTAAGATTTTTGTGGGGCTTGTGCGTAGGGCTGTTAAAACGGGCTACTCGGCCCGCATCGGGCCGACCATGACAGGCTCAGACTTTGTTGGGCCGAGCCAAAAAGGCCCGGAAGATAAACGGGCTCAAAAATATTTGCCCAAGTCCGGCCCATTGCAGGCTACGGGATTTCGGGCCAGCCCGATTACTTAAAGCTTTTAATTAAAAAAATACACTAAAAAAATACCAATCAATGTTAAACTTCTCAAATTAACAATGTTAATTTGTTATGTGCCAAATATTACATATTAAAGTAGACATTGTCAACAAATTACATTCAAATCCACAATAATACAATTAAAAAGCAACATAAAGCTACAAAACAGTTCATGTTACAAAACAAGTTGTGAGCAAATAAAAGGGTCCAAAAAACAATTTCCTTTCAGCAATCCTTTGGGGTCCATATTTCAATTTTTTTTTTTTTTTTTAAAAATTCGTGTTATTATTATCGGATCAATTACACATTTCTAATATATGTCATTGACAAAAAAGATTTCTTTATATACAAAAACAAATCGCGATTTTCGTTAATTAATAAATAAAAATACGTTTTATTTTTATTCTTCTGCGCGAAATCGTGCTCCGATTTCACCAGACCGTGCTTCGATTTTTTACGAATGGAAAGTGCCAATTCTGGTCCAAAAATCGAACTCCGATTTTGACAGCTTCAGCAAATTTAATTTCTCCACAACAATCTCCATCTTGACTCTAAATTAGTGATGATGCCAATTTAACATCAACACCTTGTTGCTCTTTCCCTTGCTTCCCACTACACCATGTAGCTCCACAAATTTACACCCTAACCTCTTCAACCATCGGAATGCCTTCCGCCCTTTTGATGATCCTTGTGTCCAAACTATTCAAGGTATTTTTGGTAGTTCCACAAGTATACACCATAACCTCTTCAACACAGGACATCTCCCGCTTCCTTGAAGATCAACTTGCATCCAATCACCCTTGGCCTTTTTTTAGGGTAATCCCGCAAGCCGTGTTATACATTCTTCAACCTCCGGAATGCCTTCCGTCTTCATGAAGAAATCCCTTGCTCACCACTAGAGCATAGCACCCAAGGTCCTCCATAGCCGTACCATTACTGGTGTGTTCAACTCCACCTCAAGCTGAGCGTACTCAACCTCAACTAGCAAATGCCTACATCCCACTATGTCTTCCACCTTGAAACTCCACCTCAATAGGTAGATCATGAGTATTGTTACCTCCGCCTCTCCATACTGATCATGAGTATTCTTATCACCGCCTCTCCAGGCTGATGTTGAGTGTTTAACGTCTCTCCAAACGAACACCTCTCCACTAGGCATCATTCTCAAGGTGAGAAACATCACCTTCTTCATCCTCCAAACAACACACCACCAGAGCACCTGCATCCTCAAGATGCACCTCAATAATCTCCAAATCATCAAGGATTTTGTTGAACAACGTAAGTGAAGTGGAAGAAATAGTCACAAGAAAGGGGGGGTTTGAATTGTGACCCTTTTTAAATTTAATCCTGAAACTTAACAAGTTTATGTACTCAAGAAAATTCTTGGTAAATGTTAGATAAAAGAAGATT
>Ga0228710_1000363_pt1 | contig 53833 bp, 27 predicted proteins | sample MedpolnodulmetaG_FD_177995 | JGI IMG/M metagenome (GOLD analysis project Ga0228710, IMG submission 177995) | Root nodule microbial communities from Medicago polymorpha collected in Santa Monica, California, United States - pink nodules | ecosystem: Host-associated > Plants > Roots > Nodule... | reverse complement strand
TTTTTTTTAATTTAATAAGGTGCGATGCTGCTCTTTTGGTCTTTTAAGTATTTAATTCGTATTGATTTGATCTTTTAACTAAAAAAACGATTTGAGTACTTTAAGTTTTTTTTAGTCTCGCTTTGATCCTTTCTGTTAGGATTTTAAAAAAAACGTTAACTCCTGGACATGTGTCACCTTGTCATTGGCTCTGAGATTTTTTTTTACAAAAAAATATTTTTTTAAAAACAAATATATATATTAAAAAAATCTCACAGCCAATGACAAAGTCACAAGGGTTCCCAAGTTAACATGTGTCACCTTGTCATTGGTTCTGAGATTTTTTTTTACAAAATAAATATATATTAAAATTGAAAAAAAAAAAAAAACTGAGTCAATGACAAGGTGACACGTGTCCACACTTAACGTTTTTTATTAAACCTAATGGAAACCTAATAGAAAGGACCAAAACGAGACTAAAAAAAGACTTAAATATTCAAACGGTCTTTTTTTTAGTTAAAGGACCAAAGTGATACCAATTAAATACTTAAGAGATCGCATTTAAGTTTTTTTTTTTTAATCGTTTTACATGGAAAATTGCTCTTTTATACATTTGCATTTGGATTGGATTGCTCACAAACACGCCCAACTTTTGAAAATACCTCCATTAGTGGTTATAAATCATTCATTGGTTTCTTTTAATTTGGACCATCTAGAGTTTGGGTTCAACTTGGACCAATTGGTTGTGAACCATAGATTTATCATTAATATATTATAATGGATGAGATTCAAAGTTTAGTACTTGTTCATCAAGTTGCAATGTGTTTCAGGCTTACCTACACTTGGCTGTACCAAATCTTTACTATTTTTCTGTCAGTTTATAGAAAGGTGGGTTTGCTCCATTTTGTGGCAAAAGATGGCAAAGGCTACGGTGGGAGACCACTTTAGGTCTCCTACCATAGGAGACTTGAATTTTTTTTTTTTGTTTCTTTGCAAAATAGATGTGAACCATATGATGTATTTAGAAGTATTTTAATGGCTGAGATTTGATTCTATTATCACGTCTTAAGATTCTATTTATTATCTTATATAATGATTTAAAAAATAAAATTGATTTTTAAATCACAGTTAACAAAGGGTATTTTTGGCATTGTTGAAAAAATTATTTGTAATTCCCAGAACCAAGATCTCTTCTCTCTAACATAGAAACACAAGCCCATACCCTTGGTTTTCAATACACGTTTTGGTCATACCTCCAGATATTTGAATGTTCAATTGGAATCAAGCATGTCCTCCGATTCTTTGAATGTTCGATTGCTACATACCCTTTGGTTTCCAATAAAAAATTCGTTCACATCTCATGTCCTCCGATTCTTTTAATGTTCGATTGATTCATACCTCCAGATCTCCTCCAATTTCAATACACGTTTTGGTTTCCAGAGCAATCGAAGAATAGGGACCAGGAACATAGCATTCTGAAAGATGAGAAGAAGAACATGAGATGTGAACGTTTTATGGCATGAAGCAATAACTGTTATTTGCTTGTGGATTTGCAAAATAAGTATGTGCTTTCTCCTTGTCTTTCAAATCCGATCAAAACTTCGTAAAAATCGTTAGGCTCGAACAGGAGACCTATAGCACAACAGGCAACAAACATAACCAACTGCACCACACATACAAATTTACAATATTAAGATTTTGATTGTATTTATTTGTTGTTACCAGTTTTGAATAGTGATCAAATAATCAATAATTTAATTCATTTTATTATGGGTTTTTACAGAGGCATAATTGCTTGGATACAAGCCCGAATAAATATATTTGGACACACGCAAAACCAAGATAAAAATAAAAGAGATCAAAATTGAATAATCGTTTTACATATGGAAGAATGTTCTTGAGAACATTATGGTAAAGCTACAAAGAGATAAGGGTGACATCATAATGTCTCATCCATTTACCACCATATCACAGTTGGCTCTCTACATCACGTGTTGTTGTCTCAAAAGGCATGGAACTACAAGAATGTTCTTGAGAACATTCTTCACTTGAAATAACTCACAACTTGAAACATCCTTGCGCACCAAGTAACAAAACAAATGCACATGTTTCAAATGAAATATGTCATACAATTGTATTCTTTTGTGAGCTTCAAGACATCAGCCTCTATAAATAGAGGAACATCTCAAGGTTATTTGCAAGAGCTTATATACAAAAAATTCAATCTCTCTTTCAAAGTGAATATTATCACAACATTCAAAAGCTCTTCACAACAACAAAGCAAACTCCATAATCTTTCACTATATTTTTTAGTCTCTTATTCTCTTGAGTTTGTGTTTGTAAAATCTCTTTTGTTTAAGATATATTTTTTTAACCAAAACAAATCACCATACAAAGTGTAATCTAGGTCTCAAGTCTATTGGCTTTAATAGTTTGAGATAGAATTGTTCCAACCTCACACGAAGTTTCTGATAGTTGAATACTGTAGTGGAGAACCTCACACGAAGTGTGGGGACTGAAAGTATCTGGTTTTGGTGAATCGTGATAAAACTCTTGTGTTCTCTTTCTTCTCTCATCTTTTAATTTTTGTTTAACACACTTCACACACTAGCACCTCTAACTAACCATATTAATTTTTCCAGAGTTCTCTAGTCCTTTAACTAAAATTATTATTAACCTACTAATTAATACTTATCCAGAACTTTCTGGTCCCATTCATTCATTACTATTTTATTCTTAATATTTCCAGAGTTCTCTGGTCCTTTTATCGCTTTATTTATTTCAGCTATATACCCAAAGTTTTCTGGTCAATTTATTGCTTTATTTATTTCACCTTTATATCCATAGTTTTCTGGTTCTTTTATTTCTTTATTTATTTCAATCATATACTCCAGAATTATCGGGTCCTTTTATTTGCTTTATTTCAAATATACAATCCAGAATTCTCTTGTGACGTTTATTGCTACTTCACTAAATTCCATTCTATGCGAATCTGCTTAAGAACTAAGATTATTTGTTAACAATTTTTTTTCCAAATTTTTTAAAATTGTCTTCTTCTTCGCCCGTCGTGTTTAAAACGGGTTGTTCTGACCCGTGGACCGATACGATCGGATCTCGCTCAATACCCAATAAAATTCAACAATTTTTACATAGTTTTGATCGAATCTGAAAGGCAAGGAGAAGACACATGCTTATTTTGCAAACCCTCATGTCAATCGCAGTTAATTTTTTTAGGGTTCTTGAAAAATCAAACGTTGTTATAAGCTTTATTTTTCACGGAAGTTACAACATTTCACTCAGTAATTTGGTATTGGTCTTGATTCAGTATTCGATAACAAGATCCCATATCAAATTGAGAAATAATTATTCACACGAGATAAATATCATTATCTCTCGCCGGAGCTGCCGACAATGACGATTTCTAGCAATTATCGGCGACCTTAGCATAGAAAATAGGACAGCAAATCGGCATGAATGCTTGCAAAGAAATAATTTCATCCATCACAAAGAGAATCAATGCAATCAGCTAGATCGGTGAAGGCAAACAACCAAACAGAGAGATTAATTTCATCCATTATCTAGAACATATGGAAGAAAAAAAAATGCTTGCCAAAACATGAGTTGCTGGAATAATTTCACTTAATAACAAGAGGAATCGTATTGTTGGAATTTACGCACAATTGTTCCATACCAAAAACACCCTTGTTAATTATGATTTCAAAATCAATTGCATTTTTTTAAATCAATGTATATGTTTAAGTATTAGAATCTTAGGAGGTGACAAAGTAATGCAAATCTTAGCCATCAAAATAGTTTCAAATACATTCAAAGGTTGAGATTCATTTCGCAAAAAAAAAATATCAAGTCTCCTATGGTAGGAGACCTATTCAAGTCTCCTACCTTAGACAACGCCGCAAAAGATATGCGGGGGCTTAAAACTGCGATAGAATATGGTTGCAAATTTGCAATGTATCCTATGTTTTTGTTTTTTTCGCGCTTTTATCAGTTATTTATTATTTAATTTTTTATTAATTTTTATTGAGTTTGTTAATTTCAATTATTGTATATTTATGGATTTGTTTAGGTTGAACAATATAAATTAAATTTAATACTCCATCCGTCTCAAATTATATGTCGTTTTAAAAAAATTTCAAATTATATGCCGCTTTACAAAAGTATTAATATTATTTTTTCTATTATATTCTTAATTCTTTATTACTCTATCTTCTTTCAATTCTTTAATTTATCTTTCCCTTGCCATTTATTAAGGAAAATTTTGTAAAACAACTTATGATATTTCTTTCCCATACAAAAAATAATTACATTTCTTAACACGTGTGAAATAGTCAAAACATCATATAATTTGAGACGGATGAAGTAATAATTAATTACGATATCCCTGTGAGTTTGACTCAAATGATTGGGACAATGCATAATATATATGAAGAAGTAAATTTATTTTTTTGAAAGGATGAACCAATGAATTTTATTCACTAGACTACTTAACAGAAATTAATTAATTGCGCGGCTTTTTTGCGGTTTCAACGTCAACATACATTTTATTCCTTCGACCGACGAAAGGTAGGGTTAAGCTACAAAACAATAAATTGATATTGTATTATAAAGAAAAATTAAAATCAAACATGGAGTATGTATTATTAATAAAAAAAATTTAATATAAAAGCTTTTTTGACGGAATATATAAGGTTTATTGTTCCTTAAAAAAAAGGTTTATTTGTTAAAAGAGTTTTAGGACAACTTGGAAAATTGGTTTAATTTAAGGCTTACGTTTAGTTAAGAATAATTCGACGGGTTAGTAATTAATTCAAAATAAAATAATTTTTTGGTGTAATACTTAAGTTGGTGTAATAATTTTAAGTTTAATGTTGAGGGAGAGAGAATAATGTTGAGGGTGTTTGTTACGATGTGTTTAGTTTCTAATGTGCAAGTATATAGATTACCTGATCAAAACCTACACTAGTGGGTCATTTAAGTGGTCCAAGTTAGACCAAAACTCATAGTGGTGCAAGTTAAATGAACCCTCATTCATTTGGGAACGGGAGTTAAGATGCAGTAACAAGAAGAAATACAATAGCAAAAACTAGAATGTTAGATTAAGGATGTTAAGTTGTAAAAAAACTTAAGACACTAAACTTAAAATACGCTTTCACAATTTATCTAACATTACATAAAATTATTCACAGTTTCAAACAACCATCAAACATCCCTACATTGGTAAAGAATGACTTAATGATCAAGAATGATTTAAATTGACATGCTTGTTTATGCATAATATGAAACAAAGATACTGTTAATGCACTAACTTTTTTTCTTTCAATTTTTAACTAGTTACAAACCCGTGCTTCACACGGGTTGAATTACGTACTTTTTAAAAAATTTGTTTTAAATGAGAGATGTTCAAATAACGGAATATTGCCATTCTTCATAAATTTGAGAACGAAGGTCGCATAATCCGAATATTTGTAATGCATGGTCTAAGGCATGGTATGGTATAAAAGATAACATAACAATCATTGTCATTACATACATAATTTAGTCTAAATTAAAATTTAGTCTAAACTTATCATTCTCATTACAAAGCGCATGACACGAAAACTTAAAAATAAATCAAATGACACCAAAACTAAAAATTGAGTTTTAAACTTCAGGGAACAAATTTGTACATTATAGGAACCTTTGCAACTTCAAAGAATAATTGATGAAGCAGAAAGGTTTAACAATCATATTTCACTTCTAGAGTGGCTATTTCTACGTGCTTTTCTAAAGGATAGCCTTCTGGAGATATCTTAAAGCTTTACGATAATTAAAGAAACCCATAAACCAGAAGTCGAAACCAACAGTGACCATTTCTATGTACTTTTCCGAAGCTTTCTTCACATTTTGACTTTGGTTGACATGCTGAATCTTTTCGTGTGGAATAGAGACCTAAAGTAGTTAAAAAAAATTAACGTTAACGATACATACTGGCCAAAATAGTAAACAAAGTAAGTGTGGAGAAACAGAGAGCGTTAACATGAACATTTAAGCAAAAAAAATCACCTTATAGCGGACTCTACTCAATTCTCCTTTTGGTGAAGAGATCTTGATTGATTTCTCACGACAAAAAGCAACTTTGTGAGTGGAAATGAAAAGCAGGCCAGCAATAGGACCTGATGTTGATAAGTAACATTGTGATGCTTTCAACAACTTTTCTCCTTTAACACTAAAAAGTTCCATAAAAACTCTATTTACTCCTCCAATTGTTTGTTTCACCGAGAAATTGTTTTGCCCCTGCTCAAAAGCAAAAGACACCATTTATTTGCATCACTACTACCTACAATTCTAAAACGGAGGCTTTGTAGCTTAGTAAATTCAAATTACTCAAATAGAGTGGTGGATGACTTTTAAAAAAACTAAAAGCAAATTTTTCAACTCACCTAAATATATACATGCCCAGAATAATTTTGTATAAATGAAGAGCTGAACAATGCATAACAATAGGCTTCAGATAGCAATTTCGCTAAAACCAACACTTACATGTTTATATGCCGTTTTGATCATAATCCCCTACAAATTAGAAGATACCAAACAATTATAATTAACAAATCAATGAAACTCATCACAGTAGCTTAAGTTAGTTTACAAAAATAAATGCATTGATATACACATAATGAGAAAATGGGCATTGAAAGAGTATTTGAAAAGGAATGAGTATGTTATTGTGATATCACTATTTGAAAAGGTCTTTGAAATGTAATTTGTTCTGTTAAGCTCCAAATTTACTTCTTAATCATTTGACTCTAAATTTGCTAAATAATTTGATGCATCTATTTACATTTAGTCCACAACCATATTCTCATAAAACCATGAGTTTTAAGAGGAAACTTTATCATAGACCAATTTAGGCAAAACAATTTTATATCCAAAATGGTTTCAAACTATATAAAATAAATTTATAAAATATTTCTCAGACATTCAAAAATAACATGCATACTTCTTTTGTAACCCAAAAACATGCATACTTCTTCATAAGCATTTATTATGGACCATACAGGTTTCAATTTCCGCCTACTCATTTAGTACTTTTATGATATGTAATTCTAAATTTATAAAATATCTAAAAGATAAATTCAAATTCTGCAGAGTTATAAAAAGACACTTTCAGGAAAAGATCCAATTAGGAGGTAAAGTAACATAGTTTTTTTTTGTCTCCAACAACTTCTCTTCATAATAAATGAACTGTGCCATTTCATCCAAAACAGACAGTATTGAAGAATACAATACAAACAATAAATAAGTTTAAAAGCACTTACATGTTGACCATTCGATCTATGGCGGCATTTGTCGTCCCATATTCATCGTGTAGATATACTCTCCAACCCCTGAAGTTAGAGCTGAGATATAACATAGAAATAAAAGTTGTGATACAAAAAAATTACATCAATTTACCAACTTCTATTAAGTGCAAGAAATAAAATTCAAATTTATTGCCAAATACTAAATAAGCATCAGAGCCCAAACTTGATTTTTCCTTTCGGTAACGAAAGAGCATCAACCAATTGTGTTTTTAAGTTGGTCCTTGTAAATAAGAACCAGTGTTTCCTAAGTTACATCATAGGAGTATGCTTGCGCAGATACCAGGTGTAAGGATGGTTCTTGTATACAAAGTATGTTCTTATCAATAGATCATTACTATAGGATGTGGCGTAATTTGTAGAACCATTTTGAATTCTTAAAGGACTGTGCCATTAGAGTATAAAGATAATAGAGTTCTTAAAACAAATGTGGTAGCGTAGTGACCACAAAAAATGAAATAAGGACTCCGTGGAGATGCTCTATGTCAACATTAAAATGAAATTCATCATAGACATTGAAGAATGGCTTGGTGAATTGTTAGTTATAAAAATTTATGATCCATATAAGAATAACGACTTGTTTGGATTGACTTATTTGAACGAAACGACTAACCTAAGCACTTTGAGACTGTTCGAGGAGAGCTTATGACATGTTCATTAGCAATTTTCTACTTATTTCCATAAGCATTCCAGGATAGCTCATAAAAACAACTTATATGAAAATAATTCACCTTTATTTTATCTTTTGTTGTAGAAATTGTGTAAACATTTAGATGATAAACAGTTATGCTATAAGCTCTTAACTAAGCCTTTATCCAGACAGAGCCTAAAGCACTTTTTATGTTTGCGAATTATTGGAGGTATATCTCGGTTCTCGTCATTTAGCAGTATGTAAAATGAAAAGAATAGAAATATAATATACAAATTTGACACTGAAAAATGTGCTTGTGGATTGTGATCAGAATATAATGAACATTAACTATTCATCCCTTTTCTATTCATTTTCTTGTTTTGGAATAAACAAAGATAAAAGAATTTAAATTGTCAACACTACATCAAAATGGATTACCTCTCAGCAGCTCGAATAGCAAGCCTTACAGCAACAGTACAGACTATGTTTGACTGTATCGTTTCCTTTCCATCACAAGACTTTGGAAGTCCAGTTATAAACTCATCAGCTTCCAATAATTCAAAATCATCTTGGTTATCTCTAAGGTTACAAAACATATCTTTATCAACCGAATTTTAAGCATCGCACAGAACAAAAGATGATCCAGACCTCTTCTTCTGCGATGTTCATTATCCGGACCTCAAGTTTCTATCCTCGCAGTTTCAAAACCTAAAGTAAATACACCATTATAACGATCAATGGCTGATGATGAAACAAAAATAACATAATTTCTTTCAGAGTTTTGACATACTAAACAACAAAGACACAATATTTCAAATCCATTGACTAAACTTACATACCACCTAACATCACTAATAGCACACAAATGCTTTCATAGTTTCAACATACTACACAAAAACACATGGTATCATTCCCAGTGACATAGAATCTAATCAGCAAGGGTTGATTGACTACATTAGCGACTCTGCCCTGTTTTAGGAATTGACACAATATACATTTCAAATATCAATCACTGATTTCCTCACTCTACTCAGTTTAGAGGCGCCAAATCTGAAGTAAAATGGATTCAATCTGTTTTTCAATTTTTTACAAATTGATAACAAAGGTAAACAGATATGCAGTACAATGTGTTCGAGCTTTGAATTGGAATTCAATGAATTGGGTAAAGATCAAAAAGTGCCAAGAATATGTTTCTTCGTCGAATCTTTTTGCGAAACTAAAGTTCCAGTACGTTTAGTGGTTGATGAAATAATTCAGACATGCCAAAACTTTTCATTGATGTCTAATATGAATTAGTATATAGTATTATTTTTTAAAATGATTTGTTACATATTCAAATCACACAAAATAAATCAAACAGAATTATTTTGTCAATCAATGTTGTCAATCAATCGCAAATCGCAGAAAATATTAGTTTGTTCAAATTCCGCTACACAACATTGTTATAGTGCTGCTATAGCTCACTATAGCTGCGCTATTTGACAACATTTATACTACATGGTGTATAGCCGAACAATAGTGATTTGTTCAAATTCTGCTGCTACAAAATAATTCATGAGAATACATTGGTGGAAAAAACCAAGAAGTAAAGTAAAATACCTTGCAACCAAGAGAACAGAACCGGAAGGAATCAAGAAGGCTACGCTCACAAACTTCACAAGTCTTTGTGACACCTTTCCCTGGCCTTGGCTGGGGCCTTTTATTCAAGAACACAACCCTTGCACTGTTGATAATGTAGGTTTGAACACGAGCAATGTCCAAGTGCTTCTAAATCTCATTCACCCTTATCACATCATGGTATGAAGACCTCCTAATCTGTTCAAACCATACAAATAAACAAACTTTAGCACATTAATTATACATTAGAAAACTTCTATATCACAACCATTTCATCAACTCATAAAAAGAAATCTCAAATGGACACTATAATCCGAAGTTAAAAAAAAAACAACTTTCTTCAAAAGGAAGATTAGTCACTAACATTGATGCTATTTACCCTCACCATGGTTTTTATAGAAGAATTTCTGTTTTCATGAATAAATATTTTCACTAAAAAAACAAACCCTATATTCAATAAACTGCACTTAACATGCCAATACCCAAAACTTTTAACAACACAACCCACCAAAACAGGTACCATAAACATATTCAGGTGTATTTAATCTCAAACAAAATGCATAGCTGCTAATGATAGCGAATTTCTTTGATTTCAACATTAGAAAGCAGACCAAATCATTATTTTTTTTAAAACAGACTCCTACAAAGCGACATTTTACTACCAATTTCTCATAATATTAATATTGTTATCACAATTAGCCAAAAAAATCATGACTTTACCAACATTCATCCAATTTCTGTAATTTGATCATTCCATTCATATATTGTAACTTGTTCTCTGATTTCTTCCTCTTGATCAGAATGATCCATGTGTAAGCTTCCAAAAGTACAGCAATGTCATCCAATGCTGCAATAATATGCCGGTGTATGCATGCTTCCAGTTATCGTAGCGATTGCTGCAGACACCTCCAATGCCTCAAACCCTTTAAAGATGTTGATGATGCTGATGATTATAGTTGCGTATCCAACACCCCAATGGTAAAGGTTCCAGTAGAATCCGAATTTGTGATATTTTTTTGGCCTCAACAGCAGAGCAAAAACCTGTATACAGTAGCAAAAGTTTCTGTCAGTTTCATTTTAATTATTAGCAGCATAACATAGCATTCAAAAGAGGCATATCAGCAAGGCTTCAAAAACAACTTGGACACCGCAATCTGGCTGCATCATCATTGCTTTTTTATATTTTCACAACAACAATTGAAGTTGCATCAATCACATTCACTGTGATTCTCTGCAATATCAATGATTGCAACAGTTTCCACAACAACAATTCAAAACCTTGTATATTAGTAGTTTATAGTTTAAGAAACTACTCATCAACAACAGTTGAAGTTGGGTCAGCTGTATTTGAATGTGATTTTCTGCAATATCAATTGTCGCGACACAACTGCAACAGTTGCCGCATATTCAATTTTAAAATATTAGATGTGAACAAATCATGAACACGAACATGTAATCTCATACCTGAAGGGTTTCAAGGCAGAAGATGATGATGATCCCGAGTGTTCTATGAGTTGAATATGTAACACCAGCCGAGTCATTGCCAAGCCCCCATCCAGCAACACCAACTATATAGGCAGCTGATTGGCAGGTATCATAAGCAGGGTCTGCAGATTTGAACACCTTCAAGTACCTTACAATAATAGCTCCCAAGGGCATCAAGATCCCCCAGCCCACTGCATTCAACACTCCACGAGTCTGAAAAACAATTAACATCGTTAATCAATTTCCAAATCACCGAATAAAATTCAAACCTTCTTGTTGCATAACATCTAAAACAATTGCAGAACATGATCACAATGATATTCATCACCCATAATTTTTTTTGCTTTATGTATGTTATAACTATGATCAAGATTGTCTAAACAATTATTCCTTAACATATGCTAATATTTCCCTTCTACTTTCCCTTTACATGTTCAGCCAATAAGGGAAGGAGAATAAGGAACCAAACCTTGATTATGCTTCTAATCACTTAAAGCATGTAGGAAAATTCATTGCATGTTGCTTCAATTGGGGGAGGTTGAAGAAATAAAGGGTTTGATGTAGAAAGAAGGAAAGGCCGAGAGTGAGCGAGAGAAGTAGGAGGGAGCGTGTTTCTGTAAGTGAGAGGAAGAGTGGAAAAGAAGAAGAGGAGGGAAAAAAAGGAAGGAAGGAGAAAATGAGAAGCCAATTCAATAACAAATATCACAAATAATTAAGATTAATATTTAATTGAGAGTTAGTGGAAACAATGAGGTGGCAACAAATTTAATTCACCAATTAAAAAATTACTTAAATGCCCTTATGAAGGGCAAAAATGGAAATAGTAACTGATTAATTTGTCTTGTATAGTAAGTAGATGATCAAGTAAAGATAGAAACAAAACAAGACTAATTATTAACAAAATATTATCACAGTGTCACAGTAGCCTAGCACATCTAATTACATCAAAAATTAGGTAAAGTTCTATCCTTCTATTTCTTCTAGGCGCACAACACAATCCCACTACAATGAATTATTCAAACATTTTCCTTCACCTCAAGCTAACGCAGCATTTAGTCTGTTAAGTGTCAAAGGTTTAAACTCTAAAACAAAGAATACCGGACCATCTCCACACAGAAAATGGAGGATGATGCGGCGGTGATGGATGGAGAAGGAGGTGAGCGGTTGCGGCGGTGGTGGTGTGGTGGATGGAGAGCGGTGCGGTGGTCTGGTCTGGGAGAACAAAAAGAAATCGCGTTTCTGTGTTTCTGAAGAAAGAGAAAGGGAAAGAGGAAATATAAGGGTATAATAGTAATTTCCTATATACAATTTTTTTTTTTTTGATGGGGTAGCGGTGGCTCCCCTTGCCAACCCTAGTTCCGCCACTGCTTTCAAACACACTCAACATTGAAAATGTCATAGTATTAATTCGATGAATATTAAAATTCAATCAAAATTCAAAATGTCATAAAATTGTGTATTATCCATTCGAAATTGAAAATATTGAATAAATATTCAAATGAGTTTTCTGTCATGTGCAAATTTACACATTTAATATTAAATATAATTTTTTTGAATAAATAAGATTGTTTTTCAAGAAAAAGTTACCACTATTAGTTGTTTTAACATGTGCAATGTTGCACATGTTAGACAAACCCATATTCAAAATGTCGTAAAAGGGACATAGTTGTGAGAGAGAAAAAAAACAAAAATTGAGATGCACATAAATTCATCAAAATTACTTGGTGATCGACTTTGTTTCATTGGCAATATGTTGTAGAGTACCATATAAATCGTCATATGTGGTACCATTTTTCGTTCCCTCAATCAAATGATCATAGTATCCACAATGCCTATATCATGCTCATCCTCTATCAGAAACTTCACATTTGTTGGCCTGTATGATTCTCCCTCGACTAAAGCTACTAGTTTAGGATGAGATACGATATATAACTAAGGAATGTAATATTGTACGTGATGACAGTGCGTCTTCAAAAATAGACTCACTCATCGTCATGCATATCATGCGACAAAAAAATCTTACCATATCATGCATACCCATGATTAACATGAAAAATACATCTTACCATATCATTTAAATGTTATTGAGTTGTATGTTTTATATTTAAACAACGGACAACATTGACTAGTGTTTCGGAGGCATTGATTAAACAAATAAAACAAAAGAGACTTTAATAAAAAGTGGTGTAATTATTGTTTGATCAAAAGTTAAAACTTATATTTACAAGACAAAACTTATATTTATAAATTCCTTAACCATTGCCATTAGGGCACCAATTAGCAAAACCTTTAAACAATTATAAGTCATTATTTTTACCGCTGTTATATTAAATAGATTTAATTACACTCCCTTACCCTAAGAAAAGTTTGAATTACACTCCCATCCGTTATAACATTCACTCACCTCCCTTCTCACCTCCCTTGATAGTAAAAAGCTAAAATAAATCATATTCTCATCCCCTAAGAGATTATTTGATTACAACCCCTTCCCTTAAGAATTATTTATGTGCTACATTTTAATCCATTTTCATATAAATAAATATTTGCTATATTTTTATAATATCTACACTTTTTGATCCACCATTAAAAAATTATTTCATTTCTTTTTAATTTCAATTAATGTCAATGAAAAAACAATTTGATTATCTTATTATTAACTTGATATAAAATACCCATATTTCATTGGTTTTAAAATTAAATTCTTTTGAATTGTATCATATTTTATAATAATTTTTTAAAAGCAAAAAAAAAAGGATCCGCACCCTTTTTCACACGTTGATGTGCGTTATATTTCGTTGCTATACTATTAAAAATAAAATGGGTTAAATATGTTTTAAGTCCTTATAAATATACCAAGTTTTCGTTTTAGTCCCTTTAAAATTTTCCTGCAACTTTTAGTCCCTATAAAATTTTCAATCACTACTTTTGGTCTTTAGTTTTAAGTTAATTTTTGTGTTTTTTTAATGAAATTCTGCAGAAATGTGTAGAATATTGTAAAAAAAATTAGATTTTTTTAACAAAACACAAATTAAATATGAATTTTTAACCGTCAAAAATATAAAAATTCATATTAAATTCATGTTTTGCTAAAATATTCTTTTTTTTTTTGGGTGAGATTCTTATAATATTATGAATTTTGAGGGTTAAATATGTTTTTCGTCCCTATAAAATTGAGACTTTTTAAGTTTAGTCCTTGAAAAATAATCTTGCACTCAGTATTAATCCCTCCTCAATTCAAATTTGTTTAATTTATGATTAAACTCTTGAGTTTTTAAACAATTTTTGTAGACGTGTTAAGAACATTGCTAAAAGTTCCTCTGCAAAAAATTGTCGCAAAATTTGATTTCTACGTCCAGATTTTATTAATTTTATATTTAACTTTTGTCATTTTAAAAATTCATATCTAATTCGTTTCATGTTAAAAAAATCTAAATTTGTTGTAAATGAACCTTTCATAGTGTTATAAACTTGTCTTAAAAAAATCGTTCAAAAATTTAAGAGTTTAAGGATAATTAAACAAACTTTTTTGTAACAGGGACTAAAATTAGAAGTAATTTTTTTTTGTAAGGACTAAAAAACCTATTAAAATTAAGTAAGGACTAAACTTAGAAGTTCTCAATTTTATAGGGACCAAAAACATATTTAACCCTTTATTTAATAGGCAAAGAGAGTGCATAGTTTGACATAAGAATGAAAAATAATGTAATTTAAGCATCTCTTAAAGTTGATGAGAGGAATGAAAGATAATGTAATTTAAGTAAAGGAAATGTTAACTAGTGCCCCGGGACACTTGTTAAGAACCTTAAATAGTAAGTTTTTGTAAAAATTTGTGTAATCAATGCATTGAAAATTGAAAGCTTTTAAATTTTGATAAAATAATTACTTTATTTAGCATGCTTAAAGAGTGTCCCGGCGACATTCGTTAACAAGAATTTAAGTAATTTACTCTATTATATTAAATATGATGAAAGACAAACACTATTTTATTTTTGAAAGCGAAAGTCAAACACTATTTAATGATTGAACAGTTAAGATTGACCTACAATATAAGAAACTTTATACTAGTATTATTCATGGAAATTTGTTTTTTTTAAAAATTATTTATGGAAATTTGTTTAAATTTTTTGAAAAGAGGAAATTTGTTTAAATTGTTAGTTATTGCATAAAGTTTATGGAATTTATGGAAATTTGTTGAAGTTGTTTACATGTTGACAATTCATACAAAGGATGGACGGCGAGATATCTGATTGAGTCCAATCCGACGGTGAGAATTAATTAGCCTTTTCGCGCTCTAGTTCCTCTCTCTCTCTTCTACGCGTCTTATTGTATCTGCGGAATACTAACAACTATGATCATCTGCTTCTAAAATCCATTTCCAATCATTTGCTTCATTTTCTTCAATCATCAATCGCATTCACAAGTAAGTTCATGTTTCTTCTCAAATTCAACCACATTACTCATTTTCTTACTCTCTCTATGCGCTTATTTACGTTGTTTTTTTTACGAACAAAACTATAACTGATTCCATTTTCCGTTTTCACATCAATTAGGGTTTCTTAATTTCCCTTTCCACAAAATGTTTACCCGAAGCCGACGCTTTGCTTCTTCTTCATCATCGGAGAAGAAGCCTTCCGTTTCAGAGAATTCAACTTCAAACAAGAATGTTGCCGCCGTTAAGACTCGCTTGACGAAGAAACGTCCCGCTCTCGCCGACGTTACCAATAACAGAAATGCCTCTCTCGTCAAATCCTCCCTTGCTGCTCCATCTAAGCCCATGGTAATCATTTACTACCATCACTCAATTTGACTTTGATTAATTTGGTTCTTTTTATTAATACTGAACAATCTTGGTGAATTTGCATATGAATAATTAAAGATTGTTCGAATTATGATTGAATAGTGTTGCGTAATAATGGAAGTGTATCTTGAAGTTGTGTTGATGAAGCACGAGAATGATATAATAACATACATGGTTTAATTTAACATATAGTGTGTTCACCTTTTTGAGGATTATTTCATCAAAATCATTAGGACCCACCATATATGCTATGCATGCGGAACTTTTGCAAATAAAGTTGAACAATACACAACAATAATGAGTTTAATTGATATGCATTTTTGGCGTAAATAAGTTTTACACATGCATTTATTCACATTTTATCGCGCTCAGATATTTGAGGAGATATTTTCGGAATGCACATAATAAAGTAGTAGAATGATTGAATATAATTAGATGTATGCGTAAATTTTATTTTCACCATCAGGATATACAACTTAAATCCTAATTCGTGCATGTATGTGCAAATTTTATGTACTTTAATAGGACTGTTTTTGTTACTTGAAGGTTCCATGTGTGTCCAAAACTGCAAAGACAAAGAAGGATTCTATTGCGAGTTCGCAGAAAAATGTTATGTCCAAGAACATTTTGCAACCCTCATCGAGAGTAAAATCGAGTGGATTTCTGCTCTCCAAAGAGGCATGTTCAACCAAAGCTAGTCAAACGAAGACTGGAGTTAAAGCATTCATTGCTCCAAGCAATGACGGTGCTGTTTGTCCAGATTTTAAGAGTGTGGTCTGTAGTCCGAGATGGATGGACATTTACCCAAGTAATTCCTTCAGTGGTTCTGCTTCACTGGATGAGAGCATGTCAACCAGCGATTCTCTGATGACTCCGGAATTTGAATATATTCGCAATGATGATGTTGTATCGATCAAATCAATTGAGAATAAAACATGCAACATTCTCAATATTTCAGACTCTTCCAGAATGGCAGGTTCGTTTATTAAAGGCTTAATCGTATACTTGCCCTTTCTTATGCTTTGGCTAATTTGGACAATACTTTTTTCAATAATTACAATTTGTAATCTGGGATACTCATGCATCATCCCTTGATTTTAGGGAGAATACATGATATTGACACCATACTGAAGTCAAGAGCAAATGAATTTGTAGACATTGACTGCAATACCAAAGACTCACAGTTTTGTGCATCCTTTGCCCATGAAATCTATGAAAATTTGCGTGTATCAGAGGTTTGTCGTCTTCATTTTTTTTAATGTTTTAGTCACTTGTTGTAATTGTCAAAATGATTGCTAGCAGAGTAGCATTTTGATGCTTTTATAGGTTTACAAATTTCTTGTTTGTGTTTGGTACCATAAATTAACCAATGCAATATTCATCTCTAAGAGTATGTTTGGGTAAGTGGTATAGGGTGGAACGGAGTGGAATAAAATGGAATGGAATGAGATATCATTTTTTTTTAAAATCTAAACTCAGGAATTTTAGCCCATTCCGCTCTATTAGACTTTATACCACCAATTTCAATTCCAAACACACCTTAAGCAATGAGACCTGTGATATATTGAAATGTTGAATAGGAGTTATATCCCATTTAATGTAATTGAATAGAGTCAATGTAGGTGACTTGAAGACATGATGTATCAGTTCAATCTATATTTAAGAAATAGAATGTTTTTATTTTAAAAAATATGTGATGTATCATTTCAATCTATATTTGAATATCAGATTGAATTGCTTCTCCAACTAAGTTTGTTTATGACTATTTCACATATCAACTTTATGGATTATTTATTTTGCAACCTTCGTCTTAATGTTTGCAAGAAAGATTTGGAGCAAATGTAAAAGTCATGTTCTTTTTTTGGGGAAATTAAAAGCCATATTCACGTCAAGAAGAATATTAATTATATAAAAATTAGGATGATGTTGATGTTGAATTCATCATTTGCATTTTCCTCTCAATTTATTTCTAGAAATTTGACTTTCACATGATGAGTGCGAAATAGTTGATGAAATTAAGAATTGATTTCTCTTAAGCAACTTGTTATTAATGTGATTTGGTCCCTCTTAAAAGGGCTAATCTTCTATTTTTACACAATATGAAAAGATAAATTACTAAATTGGTATGAGATATAGCTTTTCGAACTTCCCAACTCAGGTTTTTCTATCATATCATTTATGCAGTTATGCCTGTGGTTTAGAAATTAAACATGTATATATCATTTGTCTCATTTATTTTTGATCTTCTTTCTACTTTTTCATCTTTTGTTTTCTTCTAATTTATGGTTTCAGAAATTTAAAAGGCCATCTATGGACTACATGGAGAAGATACAGAAAAACATCAATGCTAGCATGCGGGCAATGCTTATTGATTGGCTTGTGGAGGTAAACTATGGTGGGTGACGGACTGCCGGGGTGATAGATTTATTCCAGGGGATTTGTTCTTCTCAATGTGCTACTTGTTTTTAGAATTATTTATATAATTTATTATATGTATTGTTATATCCTGATTAGCGGGACTTTATGTTTCATTCAAAAACTTGTTTTGACAATGTTATTTTAAATATTTTGTTGTGTCGGTTATTGAGAGGTTTAAATACTCATGTTAGGAAAGGTAAAGATGCCATAGCAATGGAAGTAGGATTCATTGTTATTTGTATAGGATTCAGTGAACTTGCTTTTTTCTCTTTTTTCCTCATGAGGGAACACCAGAAGAATTGTATCCTTCATTGAGTTTCTTTTCAAATGGTTTTCACTTAATTTCTCTCTCCATTGTAGGTTGCTGACGAGTACAGACTTCTACCTGATACACTATTTTTGGCAGTTAACTACCTTGATCGCTATCTTTCAGGCAAAGCAATGAACACACAGCAGTTACAACTACTTGGTGTTACCTGCATGATGATTGCTGCGTAGGGTTCTTCTCTCTTAGTTATTGTTTGTTAAGTAATATCTACTTAATTTGTTTCACTATACAGTGCTTGTTTCAATTGTTTTCTTGTGTTTGTCCTGCATTTTTATTTGTATTTGTATTCCATAAGGCTATAAATTGGTTTGAATTTTGCAGTAAATATGAGGAGATCTGTGCACCTAAGGTGGAAGAGTTCTGTTATGTAACTGATAATACATATTCTAAGGAGCAGGTTTGGGTTTTGTTATTTATCTATTGATTTGATTCATAACTGCAGCTTTGGATACCTTTTTATTTGGTTTTAGTATCCTAAAACTATAGATATATGATATTATTGCAGGTGTTGGAGATGGAGTCCTCTGTTCTGAATTTCTTGAAGTTTGAAATGACAGCTCCTACAATTAGATGTTTTTTGAGGTAATGACTGGTTTTCTTCATATTATTGACAAGTGGAAGTAAGTTGCTTTTGTATTAACTCGTGAACATGCCAATGCAGACGCTTCATTACTGTTGCCCAACAAACATGTGAGGTATGAATCTCAGTTGAGGCTCTTTTTAGTCTCTCTAAGTTAGGATAATCACGACAATTTATGATGTTTATGTTGCACTGTTTTCAGATTCCATTGATGCAGTTGGAGTATTTGGCCGACTATGTAGCGGATTTATCGCTTCTCGAGTATGATATGCTTAAGTACACCCCATCATTAATAGCTGCATCAGCCACTTTCTTGGCTAAATATATACTACTTTCGACAAAGAATCCCTGGGTATGTATTGCAGGAAACCTATTTTGCTGAATATCTTTTGATATGCATATATACTGATATTGTGCCACTATGCATATGCTTTGGTATAGAACTCTATGCTAAGGCATTACACAGGTTACCAAGCATCAGAATTGCGGGAATGTGTTGAGGGATTGCATTTGTTGTACCGCAATGGCTATCATAGTTCACCTTCCATTACTGCTATCAGAGAGAAATACAGTCAGCATAAGGTGAGAATACCCGGCTCTTGCTCTCTTGTTTACGAGTGTAGTAAAATTGGGTGACTAAAAGCAGTCTACAATCACAATCCTTAGTTCTAAGCATTTCTGTGCATCTCGTTCATCAGTTTTGGAGTTCCCTCAATATGGATTCCAATAATTTGTTTTAAACAAATAGTTGATTAAGTGATAATCATATTGAGAATTGACGGAAATGTATTATATTGCCTTAATCATTTGGATTAATATTAAAAATATTTTCTCACCGGTTAAAAGGGTAAAACAAATGGAGGATAGTCTAGTAATTAGAGAAAGTGGACTTAACTATCTAAGAATATCTATGTATAGAGTATAGATATGATTCATGATAAAAAAAAACATAGTTCAATACATGTGAGAGTTGAGGGTGGGAACTGTTCAGTTAACAAAAAAAAAAAGGTTTTGATTGTTGCGTTATTAATTTGGATTTTGTAGGATTCGTAATGCCGGTAACTAACTTCATGTAATTAAGGTTGCAATGCATGCAAATTAGTGGGGTATCAGGGACTAGATTGAAGGGTGTAAAGGGGTTATCCATTTAGAATTCTAGTCATCTATTAGACTATTAATTTGCACACGCCATCTATTTATGGCTTGAATATCTGGCTCTAATTGCATATCTCTGCAGCTCTGAAAAGGATGGATTAGCTTTTTTTTTATTTTTTGACATACTGGACTGCTGCATTTGGGGTTAATGTTCTTGTTTATTATTAAGTACTTCTTTTATCCTGTTATGTCCCGATGTTCATCTTTATCACCACTTACAAATTACTAATTGATTTCATATCGTTTCATGTTAATATATGGATTCAGTTCAAGTTTGCTGCAAAGAAATGTTGTCCTCCATCAATACCAGTAGAAGTATTTCACAACTGAACTCACATACTATTACAAGAAATGCTAGCAATAGACTGAATTGGATATTATTGAATACAATCTCTGTGATTGACATATTTTTCAAAGAGTGATCTATTCGCCAGACGACTAAATTGACTTTTTGAGAAAATATCACAAGTGTTTAAAAATGTATCAAAAATTGTTTCTACTATTCAAATACTTGCGGTGTCCGCTCTGGAAGATTTGGATCATTGTGAGCAAAGGGATGTAATATTGCTTGCTCGTCTTGCCTAGTGGAATTTTACATGCCACCAATTTTGTGCCAGTCATTTTGATTTTCAAGCTACTGTACGAAGTCCATTTAGACACATTCGTGTTCTTCATTGTCTGTACACATTCGTTCTTCATTGTCATGTGCAGTTCCTCCTTGCAGAACTTGTTGAATTAAATAAATTTACAAGTTAAAATTCTCCGTCCAAACAAAATCATAACCATTCTTCTTTTTCTTTCTTTACTTTAATCTTGCTCTTTATCCTTCATTTTCTCTATGTTCATGCGAGTTCGTTATCTTATGCAATGTGTAGAGAGCTCCCTTTATTGTTTTTTTTTTTGTCATGTTATACAATGTACCTATTCACTTTATCAATGCTTAATATATGTCGATGAACTTAAATGGTCGTCATTAGTGAAGTCTTACTTGCCTCTACAATTATGTATGTTTCTTCCACAAGACTTTAATGCGAGACTTTGTTTATGAGACTCGAGCTTAGTTTCATTAAGACTTTTTTCCACAAGACTTTAATGCGAGACTTTGTTTATGAGACTCGAACTTAGTTTCATTAAAACCAATGTTGGTCTCCATGTTTGTGTTTTATGTTTCTTTCTTTGCTTTAAACTATTATAAATATTTGTGTCTGTGCTTTTTTTAAAATAAAAATTTGTTTGGATCTATCGGATATCCATCAATTAGAGACTGTTAATGGATAGATTGGATGAGTTTTTTGAATTAGATGAAAGATGACCGATGATTTATAACTAAATTTTTAACGGATTGATGCAACCCATCCATTATATTTTGTTGACATTTTGCCCTACTCCAACTCGACAATCAAAGAAGGAAGTACTTTGAATTTCTTTGGAGGCTAAATCCCCAACTTGGTATTTATAATTTATAATGAAAAGATTACGATCAAATCCTTAAATTATTATAGGGATAAGAGAGAGCTTCAGTCAATCTCATATGATCGTCTAATAACAATTTTGTCCATATACAACAACTATAACAACAACTAAGTCTTATTCCATTAAGTGAAATCGACTACATAAACTAAATAATGGCATAATGTTTTATGATATATTATATTTTGTCCAACTCATTAATATCTAGATTTTTTAATAGTTTTTCTTATAGTTCTAATACCATCCACAATGGAAGGGTTGAAGACTTAGTGACCAGAACCTAATAAGCATTCATATTGTGAAGTCAAAAAATTGGGTACCTATCTACATTAAACACTTTTTTTTATGTGGGATCCGTGTGTTTTTAATATTAAAATATTGAAATGTATTGATGTATAATTATTGATAGATGATTTGTGACCAGAACCTAATGTATTGATGTTTTTAATATTAATATTTAAATTTGTGTGAGAGCCTGGATTGGAGAGATTGAATGTTTATTATGTAAACCAAATAATTATTTTATTATGTAAACCACATAAGTCGAGTTTCCATCACCTTTTCTACGACAATGCTACCCAAACACCCTCTCTAATGTTGTCATTTCTAATTCTAACATGTCTAGTTTTATCACAAATCAAATGACATCCACGTAAACAAGAAAAGTGCATTGGTTATTAGAGGAATGCTTATAAAACAGATAATGCCTGGCTTCGCCACAAGCCAAATTCCTAAAAAACTGAACTGAACATACCAAACCAAGCTACAAGACTCTGCTTCAGGCCGCATACGGCTTTTCAGCCTACAAACAAAGCCACCCCTAAGCAACTTATCCGAGAGGTTGCTCCATATAGACCTACTCAACTAAATCATAATGTCAAAATGCATTTTTGATATCCAATTGGTAGAGAGGCAACTTGCACATAGCTGCCATAGATAAGATAAGATGAAAATAAGTCACCTTTGCAACTAAAAAAACAACATAGTAGTTTAGACAAAAAACAAGGAACTAATTATATAGAGGGAATTGGTAATACCTCAGACTCAGTGAAGAATGAAGTATCTTCAAAGAGGGTAGCATCTACATATATTTGTATAATTTATATACTCGAAAATAACCAAAAATAGTGTACTTAATTAAACGAGTCTTTACTTATCAATACCTGGAGTTACATCGCCCCGAAATATTATAGGTGCATTGACATGAATCAACAAAGTACACATATGACTATGTTTTCTTTCTGCAATATCATTATCTTGAGGGATATAAGAACAAGATGTCTGATGAATCATTTCATAAGATGCCATAAAATTATTAAAAAAGCATACTCTTTAGCATTGCCACTTCGCAAGATGCGAATAAAAGGCCCAAATATAAGTTCATATTTCATTGCAAAAAATCTAAAATATGGTAAATAGCTCTGAGCATTCTTTTATCAAGAAAATCCACGTGCATCTCGAAATATCATCAAGGAAAGTGCAAAGTACGACTTGGATCCCAAATAACAAAATGAAAGGAGTGAATAGGCAATTTGATCGTAAGTTTCGTCAATTATCGGCTGAAATTAATAAAACTTCAATTACCCTTTTGAAATTGCATAACGTTAATCAATTATCCCATCCGTTAAATTTTTCTGTTAACTGTTTACGGTTATGATCAAATACCCCCCTGAAATTTTGCACTTATGTGTAAAATGCCCCATGAACTTGAAAATTTATATTTTTTTCCTTACAAAAAATCATACATTCAGTTCTTCAAGTAGTATATTGTACCTATTGTCATCAAAATTCTATTCACAAGAACACGAATGAATATATGCCAAAGAAATAATGGTTTTGTCTTGTGCAACCTTTTCATTCATATTTCATATTTATCAACAAGGAGTAAGATAATTTTTTTTACAAAAAAGGTAAAACTAAAAATCAAACATTAAAAATATATTAAGCTGTTGAAATAAACCAAGACAAGAATGTCATAGCAACAGAAAATTGATATCTATCACATAACTTTGTAGGACAATGTGATCTACCGGCTTCATGCAGAAGATTTGTGACACAATCTATTTAACATGCTGCAACTAATAGATATGACATTTCCTGCATTATAAAAATTATATCATTAATTAAGTTGCAAATTCACAAACCTAAGCCTCGTTTCTTCTTCCTTCTGCAAATATTAACCTATGAATTTTCTTTATGGACACACGATTATCAAAGACTTGTGTACTTTATGACTGCATACTCTAACATAATTACCAACTTGTGTAAAAAAAGTCTTCTATATATTATATATTTAAAACACATGAGAGTAACATACCTTCCGTAAAGATTTATATGACCAATAGCTACATAAACATACATTCCATAAAGATTTATATGATCAATAATCGTTAATTGTTTACCTTTAATATCTTTTGAGTCAATGATAAAAAAATAAATATAAATTTTCAAGTTCAGGGGGCATTTTGCACATAAGTGCAAAATTTCAGGGGGGTATTTGATCATAATCGTAAACAGTTAACAAAAAAATTTGACGGTGGGGGTAAATTGATTACCATTATGCAATTTCAGGGGGATAATTGAAGTTTTGTTAATTTCAGGGGGGTAATTGATGAAACTAACAATTTCAAGAGGGAAATTGCCTATTTACTCAAATGAAAGAGGTCAAAGGGGAAATTTGGGTGATCAAGACTTTGACTCGAAAAGGTTGAACATACATGCATGCTCAACTAAAACGACTCACTCCAAAAATCGAAGACAGGAGAGACTGAAAATAATTTTCTATAACTTATTCAGTGCAATCTAGCAAAGTATAAGAATCATGAAGTTAAAGACATCTATACTGTATATAAAGAAAACTACCCCTTTCAGTACTTTTGGTTGAATTTTTTCTTTTCAAAAATACCGTCAATTTTCAATACAAATAACACATGTAACAAATAGATAAGAATAAATTCAAATATTAAAACAAATATAACAAACATGATATGAATATATATTTTTTGGTTTTTTACTTTATCATTTAAAAAGTGTAACAAACTATATGAGTATATATATACTTACTTTTTCATCATTCTAATTATACCCTTAAACAACCTTTTCTATAAAAAAATTGTTGTTGGTGTCATTAAAAAAGAATTTAGATTATATTTATTTGTTATATTAAAGTATTATTATTGTTGGTGTCGTTGAAATAGATAATCATGGTTACTTTGATTTTTTATAACTTGAAAGTAACAAACATTTATATTTTTTTTAGTTTTAATCAAAACCAAAATTTCATAAAAAAACACCGTTCAAAATTTCACTAGTATTAAATAACATCATGTACATCATTTCGTCGGCATCATTATTTATTAATTTGTATTTTTTTGTTACATAATTTAATTATTATTTGTTCATACAAACTTAAATTTTTATAAAAAAAAAAACTTGTATGACGTTGTTGCATCTAATTTTAATCAATATCATTACAATTAAAATATTGATACAAATAACACTTCACATGTTAAAAGAAAATGTCTAACAAAAAAAACTCTACAAATTACTAGTGTAAATATACGATCTTCTTGAGTTTTTTTCCCTTTTTATAAAAGATCCATTTTAAAGTTTTTTTCGTCTAGTTAAAATTCATATTTTTAAGGTGAATGAGCGAAGTGTTTGTAGTTCAAATCTTGACCGATATATATTACGATGCATAGTCACGGGGACAATTCCAATTCAAAGTTTTAAATGTAATAATTATTTATTTAATTATGTTAGATTTTTTATACAATCTATAAACACTTTGATAAAAGACAGTTAATAGTTATATCTCTTTTTTTCTTTCGATCTAAGTTAATAGTTCTATCTCTTGAAAGGTAAACATTAGAAATAATATTAATTGTCAACAGATTTAATACAACAAATAATTTTCTTAATTCTTGTGATTTGTTCAATGAAGTCTTATATTCAGAGACAAGTGTATCATGTTTCAAAATATTCTATATATTTTTTATTTTTAATCATCTATATTTATTTTGTCAAGTAATCATCTATATATATTTTTTATCAAATATATATATTAACATGTGTTTGACAAGAGTAAAAAAATGGAGTCATATACATTACCGGAAAGACTATTAAATTGAAGAAAGTATTGAATCAATTTTTAATCCTTTCTTTTTACAATATCTTTTCTAAAGTCCAATCTTAGGTGAGTGTATTGAATTGAGATTTCGAAAGATTTTAAAAGACTTGTTAGTTATAAAAAAATCTTGAGGTATTCAATCAAGATTTTAAAAGATTAGAAATAATTTCGGTGGTATTCAATTAAGATTTTCAGGATTTTTTAAAGAGTCCAACCAAATCCGGTGATATTCCATCGTGATTTTGCACAACTTAAAAATTGTCTCTTGATATTAAAAAATGTATAGATTTTAACGGATTCCTTAATAGAATGGATTTTATGAGACTTTTTAGTTTAAAATTTCAAAACTAACAATCTCATACAAAGACTTGAGATTTTTTACTCTTCTCCCACTTCAGTTTTTTGTTTCTCTCAATGTCATTATTTCATGTTTGTTTTCTTTTTCTAGGTTCTAATTTTTTTTTATTCTCGTCGTTTTTATTTTCTTCACGAATTGGTTGTTGATCACATTATTTACTTCATGTTTTCTTTTTCGTGCTCTTACATGTCTATTTTATTATTATCAATAAGTTTTTTTTTTCAAGGAGCAAGTTTGATTTTATTAAGTAATTATTATTATAATATATTATTATTAGTAGTGAATCCCATAAAAATTGTATCGGTTTTATTTTTTATCATGGAAACCTTTTTTTATTAGTCATCTCTTGTAATTCTGAATTATTGCTAAAATTTGATAGTCATTCTAAATTTTATGAATTCTCATAAAATACCTTCAAATTTTTAAAAGCCTATGAGCTAAAATCTTTTAAAATCTTAAAAGTCTTTTAAAATTCTTTGAAAGTTAATACATTCCTCCACAATCTTTTAAAATCTTCAAAACTTTTTTTTTGTCAAAATAGTCTTTTAAAATCTCAATCCAATACACCCCCTTTAAATATACATATAAAAATCAAAATATACTTGATTTGATTTAAATTTAGAATAAATACATTTGACTTTTTGTTTATATTTAACATTATATTAAGTAAATAGAAAGATGATGAGAAGTTTGTAAGAAAAAAAGTTGATTGGAGAATGTTAATTTGTATCAAGTAGCCATAATGTTTACTCAATGTATCGAAATTTTAAAGTAGTTCATTATTGTGTATTTTATTAGTCAAAATAGTCTGTGACATTATAATAATTTGTTATTATTGTCATATCAGTGCTTCAATACACTCACTTATTATCATATCAATCTTTATAAGTACTTATTTATTGTCATTTCAGTCCTTATATGAAAAGAGTTATTGTTAGTATTGAGATGTTATTTTAGTGTCATGAACTATTTTAACTAACAAAACGCATAACGAGGGATTATTTTGAAATTTTGATATATTGAAAGATTATTGTGATTATTTGTTACACATCAAGGATTAAAATGACAATTACCCCATAGATTTTTTTTGGTGGTGATCGGGGTTTGAACCTCAGAGATTACATATATTATGCATTGTTTCCAGCAAGTAGGAACTGAGCTAAACTCACGAGTATAATTACCCCATAGATAAAATGTTCTTAATATACACTTTCTGTAGAAGAACAACAAAATTTCAAACAAAATCCCCAAAATCACGAAGACTTGTTATGCAATGACAAAACAAAACATTTTTGGAATGTGACCGTGACTTAAATCTAAGTTATTGAATTGGCCATGGCCACTGCACCCCAGCTGTTTAAGTAATGACAAAATAAAACATTTTACATGTACCATTTACATTCAAGATTTTCTTCCATGAAATACCTTAGGTTATAATTTAAGTCACTCTCTCGCATCTCCATGCATAAATTTGAATTCCACACAATTTAAATTAGAATTTTTTCAAAAGTGACATTAGAAATAGAAAATGGGCAAGTAGGCAGAAATATGGTTGGGAATTGGGATACCCTCTTTTCCTCACAATAAAAGACAGAATTCAGTGACCGTTTGATATTTGAATTCAAATTCAAAATACATACACATAGCTCCCTTCAGATCCCTCAACTTCAGGGTACTACACCTTAATGGGCCCCACCCCGCTCCTAAGCTAACGAATACCGAAACCTAATCAACGGTCTAGATCTTTCCCCCATTTTAAACCTTCACTTTCCCCCCTCAAAACCACAATTCCTTCATAAATAACAAAATTTATTGCACTCACGTACAAACACAAACACACTCTCTTTTCTTTCTTTCTTACTTTTCACTGAAAAAGTTTCAAACCAAAGCAAAAGAAAACGCTCTGTTTCAAACCATAGCAAAAGATAAAGAAGTTCAAAATCTCTCTTCTTGTTTCTTCCTTTCTTTCTCTCATTGAATCAAAATTTCAAAATGTCGAGTCATAACAATCGTCGTTCATCGTTTTCTTCTTCAACAACGTCGTCAATGGCGAAACGACACCCACCTGTTACCGCTTTAACGTCAGAAAACAACGCCGGAAAAGTTTTAGCAGCCTCTGCCAAGAAACGTCCTCCTCTCACTAACCTCACCAATCAAAATTCTTCCCGCAACAACTCATCTACTTTGGTATATTTTTTTTCACCCTTTCATCTTCTTTAAAGATTCGTTCTTTTTCAATTTCATCACAAAATATGAAGACCCATTTGAATTTTAACGTGATTATAACGATTTTGGAATTGGGTTGTTGTTAATTTTGTAGGTAACCAAAGTTGCAAAGACAAAGAAAGAACCTTCACCATGCAATTCTTCTTCAAGCTCTGTGATTTCTGTTACCAAAAAACCTACTTTGTCGAATGTTAAATCCGCTACTGTTGTTTTTCCTAAGGCCATTACTACTACTAGTACTACTTCTTCATTTTCTGGAAGGAATGAAGTTGTTCCTCCTCCTCCATTGGTTGCTCCTACTACCTTCAATGTTCCGGTTTCGAGTAGTATGGATTTATCGTCTCCTGGTAAATCCGATGGAATGTCGGTTTCTATGGACGAGACAATGTCGTCGTGTGATTCTTTCAAGAGTCCTGATATTGAATATGTGGATAACAGTGATGTTCCAGCTGTTGATTCTATTGAGAGGAAGACTTTTTGTAGTCTCAACATTTCTGATTCTAATTACCCATCAGGTTACATTTTGTTGCTGATTTGATATTCATAGTCATAAATTATGATTATTTGGTTACCCTTTTGGTTTCATTGGCGCATTTTGTAATGATACTAATGATTGATTTGTTTTCAGGTAACATTTGTAGTAGAGACATTCTTGTTGAGTTGGAAAAGGGAGAGAAAATTGTTAATATTGATAATGATTACATGGATCCTCAGCTATGTGCTACCTTTGCCTGTGATATCTACAAGCATCTACGTGCATCTGAGGTATGGCTTTATTTTCTTGTTGAGTTTGTTCATTTTATCCTATGCCAAAGGCATTGATTTTGAGTTTAATAACTGTTCTGATATATGGTATATACATAGGATATAATGTATATAAAACCACATTTTGTCAAAGTGTAAGCAGCTTACACTAATTTTGCACTAGTCAGTGGAAAAAAAAAAGAATTTAACCCTCCGTTTCTCGACGGAAATTGTGTAAGTTTAGTCTGATTGTTCTAGTTAGGACTCAAACTTGGTTCTTCGGATCGATTTGACCTTCATTGAAGCTTGTTAATTACTTAAGACTGCATGGTTGATTACACTATTTAGTTAAAATGATAAGATTGATTTATTATTGTTTTTACTGCCAGGACAGTAATGTAACAAATTTGTCTATCAAATTACTATTAATTATTTATTCTGAAGTATATTCTTATCTTTTCCAATTTTCTGGAATCTCAGACAAAGAAAAGGCCTTCAACAGACTTCATGGAGAAAATTCAGAAGGACATTAATCCCAGCATGCGTGCTATATTAATTGATTGGCTAGTGGAGGTAATGTTTCTAGTGGTCAATTACTCATGTGGATTTTGCCAATTCCTACATTTTGAATCAATTAGTCATGTGGTCAATTTGGATTTGTAGTACATTGCCATTTGCCAATTAGAATATAGAGTTCATTGTGAAAACTCTGTGTGCTAATTATCTGTATCTATTTCCAACTGCAGGTGGCTGAAGAGTATAGACTTGTACCCGATACATTGTATTTGACAGTAAACTACATTGATCGATATCTTTCTGGGAATCCGATGAACAGGCAACAATTACAATTACTTGGAGTTGCTTCTATGATGATTGCCTCGTAAGGAGGCGTACGACTTTGTGTTTTTCTGATAATGTTTTATCTCTAGGCATGAAGTAATAAAAATTCATTTTTATTATTGTTGGCAGTAAATATGAGGAGATTTGTGCACCTCAGGTGGAGGAATTTTGTTATATAACTGATAACACATACTTCAAGGATGAGGTTTGTGTTGAATTATTTGGTTAAATACTTGTATTGATTATACTATAATTTGAAGTTTACAAGTCTAAAGCAAATCATTTCATGCAGGTTTTGCAGATGGAATCTACTGTCTTGAATTTTCTAAAATTCGAAATGACTGCCCCAACAATTAAATGCTTCTTGAGAAGATTTGTACGTGCAGCTCAAGGAATTGATGAGGTATCTTCTGCTTTTAATTGGTGATTTATGAGGCTATAAGAACACGAGCACCTAATTTTTCACACACTTTTTTTGCACCAACCTGTAAGAACACATGATATAAGCTATAAGAAGTAATTGGAGAAGCAAGAACACATTACACACTCACTTCTGATGATAAATTACAGATAAACTCAAACTTATGATTATTTCCATTTCTAACATTTGATGAGATAGCATTGATTTGTAAGTTACGGCACATGACTCTAATTATTAGGATCACATTTCTAAATTATTGACCTCTTTTTTCTTGGTTTCATTTGCATTGCTCAGGTCCCTTCACTACAACTAGAGTGCTTGACAAATTTTATCGCCGAATTATCTCTGTTGGAGTACAGTATGCTTTGTTATGCTCCTTCACTTATAGCAGCTTCTTCAATTTTCCTGGCCAAATATATGCTTTTCCCTGCCATGAAACCATGGGTATGCTGCTAATGACGAAGATTCACGTGTACCATTATAATTAAGGAATCATAAATTTTGCTTTGCTTAACTTGCTTGGTTGTGTATTTTGCAACAGAATCCGACATTGCAGCATTACACTCAATACCAGCCTTCAGATTTGTGTGCTTGTGTAAAGGATCTCCACCGTCTTTGTTGCAACAGCCCTAATTCTACTTTACCTGCAATTAAGGAGAAATACAATCAGCACAAGGTAACAAATACATATTAACTTTTAAGCACACCTGCACTTTCTAAGATGGTGTATATCTGTTTTGTTAATAAGCTTCTCATAAATTCATTTGTTTTTCAGTATAAATATGTTGCCAAGAAGTACTGCCCTCCTTCAATACCTCAAGAATTTTTCCAGAACTGAGCAGAGAGTTGATATGTTGATTGAATGTCCAATTCCCAGTTGGAAAGCGTTAGATCAACACAAAGGGCTTCTTCTTGTATCTGCTTTGATTGATACACTAAAATTGACGCTTCAAGAAGCAACTTGTATCATTAGCTACTGCTTCTTCTGCACCATTAATGGATGGCTAGATAGATAGATGTAACCAATTTCTAAACATCTTTTCCCAAATAATTGCTAGGTAGATGTAATGGAAAAGATGACAAATTTAGTAGTAGTGAGTAAGCATGACAGACTCAGGGTTCTAGATTTAGTGTATCACCATTGTGCTAGTTCATGTAATCTTCCTAACCTTCTCAAGGTTTGAAAAACAGCTCAACATTTAAATCAAATTAAATATCATGTGTTTAATAATAATAATAATGTACTTGATATTCTATATTGCTGCTTCTGTTTATATAACATATCCACCAAAAAAGTTTACACAATACAAAGGTAGAATACAAGGCCAAATCCACATTAACAATATACGCTCAACCTACAATTTTTACATCCCACCTTAATTATTTACTATACATTACAGTTATGTTTAATGTGCCATCACCATTTACAGACCACATTGTGCATGTAGCCCTGTACTAACAATGTAGTTTGGCATGTTGTTGAGCCAATGGCAATCATCAAATGAACAATAAGGTCCACCCTTAGGCCTCTCAACATTCACAGGCTTGATATATTTGGGTGACCAAGCTGGAGTTCCATCTTCATACGAATTATGTGTCAATCTCGTTAAACCCGAACCATCCAACCTCACGGTGAATATTTCACCGTAAGGTTGATAATGATGTGGGTTAGAGATCGGCTCGGCTGATATACCTGCATAATCTGACGTAAACACAATACTTTTTCCATCAGGGCTAAAATACGGATGATTCGTCCTCCCACCTGAACCACTTTGAATCAGTTTCCTCAACCCGGTTCCATTCGGGTGGATCAAATAAATTTCAAAGCTTCCACTTCCCGGGTCATGACGATCCGATGCAAAAGCGATCCATTCTCCATCAGGGGACCAGTTGCACATTGTATCCGACCATGGACCCTCTGTTAATCTCTTAAGGCCGTTTTTTTCTCCGTCAATGGCATCCATTATGTAAAGATTCTTATGACCTGATCGACCTGAACGGAAAATAATCCATTTTCCGTCTGGTGATGGTGACGGAAAGGCATTGTTCTTTCCGTCCAGGGTCAACTTCTTGACGAAATTTCGGTCCACATCGATGGATATGATATCAACCTCAGTGCTTTCTGAAGCAAAGGTTTCTCCAACTGCTGTGTAGATTACACCGGGTCGAATCTGGTCCCATGCGGTTGAGAAAGCCATTGCATCAGAAACCTTTTTCCGATTTGAACCGTCCCGGTTCATGACATAAACACCAGGCATCTCAACGTAAGCAATTCTATCTCCAGAGGGTGAGAAAACCGGAAACGAACCGGTGAACCGGAAGAGAGTTAGATTAGGAACGGGGCTCCGAACATTCTCTAGCATAAACTGAGGACTGGCGTTACTTTCTTTTCCTCTACACTTATGATACCCGACCCTGGTTGAATCGGGTGATATAAACGGGTTGAGATGGTGAGCGTTGGGAGAGACGAAACGAGTTAGCTCCTTGAACTCTTTGTTAACCAGGTCGAATAATTCAATATGACGGAAGTTAGAGCCAGGTCTTCTCGTTGCCACGGCGATGAATTTGTTGTTTCCCGGTGAAGTTGCTGGTGTGAATACGTGTAAACCTGGTGGTGTAACTCGTTCGATTAGAACAGAGTTAGAAGAATCAGTGGTGAGAATTGCTCTGTAAATACTCAACCAACCGTCGTTCCCTCTCCGGTGAAAGTAAATAGTCCGATCGTCGACCCAACTTGGCCAGCCACCGTGCTCTACTACTTTGTAGCGGTGAGTTCCGTCGTGAGTTAGGAAAACGTAGATGTCTGTAGTGAGATCCTCTACTTCGCCGGACCAACCTTTACCACCATAGGAAGCGACTGCTGTCCATTTTCCGGTAGGAGATACGGCAGGGCTGAAATCAGCGACGCCGTAGGGAGTGAGTCTTCGGGTGTTACCCGATTTGAGATGGGTGGAATAGACGGCAGTCCAGCTGACACGTGGCACACCGGGATCCTCGTGTGTTGACACGTAGATTAAATATTCACCGTCGCTGGTGACAGTTGGTTTATCTTTGATTGAAAGTTGAGACTGTGTTTCTGTGAGATGATTAGGTAATAGAGGGAGTTGAATTCTATCGTTGATGATATGAGATTCAAGTGCTGATCTTGTTTTGGTGGTGGTTGTTGTGTAAACAGCGTCGTAGTATATGGTGGGAAAACCGGTTCTCTCAGTAACGTAAACAAGTTGCAGAGGAGGTGGGTCTTGGTCAGTGAGGAGTTTAATGGATGTGAGATTGGGAAGGAATTGGCCGTTGAAATTGACGGAGTGTCCATCAGTGAGTTGTATTTCTATTTCATGGTGGTGATAAACTGGAAGGGAATAGATATCAAAAGCGTAGTCAGCTCTGCCAAGTGTGGTGAAGATGATGCTATCACTGCTGGAAGCATCCGCATCAGCTGCCCTTAGCAGCAGCAACAACACTATGCATAAGTGGCGTGTAATCATTGTTACTAATTTTGAGTATGTGTGGACTGTGGATGGATTACAGTTTTATTAGTAGCTTTAAGAATATTGATAAGATAAAGTGAGACGTGGAGCCAAGCCATTGATTAAAAATGGTACTACTATGTCTTTTTGTCATTTTTCTTGCTCTTGGGTTGGGCTGTTATGTTAACAATTTTTAACAGCCCAATAATACTAACACCTCCCTCCAATAATGTAATGCATTTATAGTCTTACAAGTTAATATTATTAATCTTGCAGTAATAAAAAAACAAGTAGAAATTGCTTCTCATCCGAATGTTGTTGTCTTATGAGGGGAATCAATTTTATACTGTTGGATGGTTGGTTAATTAATCCTATACTTGGGTTGAATTGAAAGTGTATAACTGGGACATAAACGAAAGACAAAAAAGTTGGTACTGTATGTAAGTGTAAGAGTCAAACCGCGTAGGCATAGACAAAGGTACATCTCCTTTTTCTTTTTGTTTTTGAGGAAACTTAATCACCAAGTCTAACCAACTAACTCCACAGTTCTGTTTAACTAGTCAGAAAGTGGAAATTCATTTCACACTCTGCAACACTTTGAATTACAGACTCATCACGTATAATTGTTCTTTCTTCTTTCTCCCATAATTAGTTAAGTTTGAGTTTTGAGTAATGAGCTTCTTGAGGCCATCTGCGATGTACAATTTTTTGATTACTTATCCTTCATCACGATGGATGCCATGTCAGAGTTGGGGGTTCCTTCGATGGCCCGGTCTTGAAGGTTTCTTAAGACTTCTTGTGGTTTTTCTTCTTTGGTCTACCTTCTCCCATCTCTGCTATATTCCTTCTTCTTCTATGTACCCTACCCTTCGTGTTGGCGATCGAATCATTGTCGAAAAGGTACATGGTGATGTCTCCACATAAATTAAAATTTCATTTCTACTTCTGTAATATTCCATTAGGGGCTGGTTGGAATGTTATTTCATTCCCTTTTTAGGTGTATCTCCTCAGATTCTAATTGATAGGTTGTATCTAGACTTTTTTATATTAAAATACATTTTCACTTTTCAACCTACTTTACCAATTCCAAACATAATGGATTTTAAAAAATTAGCATTGTGAAGATGATAATTTACAATGGATAAATGATCATATAAGACATACATGATTATGAACGAAATCGTTAGAGAGAAATTCAGTGTAGGTTCCATAACCATTGTTAAAAATGGTGAAATCTTGCTTTATATAGTTTGGACTTTGGAGATAACTTATAGAAGCACCGTAAACAGGGTAGATGAGATGGACAGTACAATGGTGAGAGGGAGATCAACAAAAACTATAGATCAAACCATTAAGATAGATGTATTTAAATGGTTTATTAATAAACATGACCCATTATAGGATTTTATGACATCATTTGATTCATGTAGCTTTATGTAGTGAAAAATATTGTCATTGTCTGTTGCTGGGTTCAACAATTAATGTATATGCTTCTGTTAGCTTGACGGTACTGCTTAATAGTGATCAGGTCTTCACACATCTACTAGAAAAACTATGCTAAAACTTTGATTCTTGAGCGGCATGCTGAAATGGCACTATGCATTCTCTTAATTATGGTACTATGCTGAAACGGGATTATGAACTCTCTTAATCACCAAGTCTAGCCAACTAATTCCATGGTTCTGTTTAAGTAAGAAAGTGAAAACTCATTTCACACTCTGCCAGTCTTTGAATTGCTGGTATCTAGGAACAGCCAAGTGTGTGTGATGGATATAAAGACAGACTCATGATATATAATTATTCTTTCTCCCTTAATTAATTGAGTTAAGTTTGAGTTTTGAGTAATGAGCTTTGTGAGGCCGTTTGCAACGTACAACTTTGTGTTTACATATCCTTCGTCACGATGGATGCCGTGTTAGAGTTGGGGGTTCCTTCGATGGCCAGGTCTTGACGAGTTCTCAAGACTTCTGGTGGTTTTCTTTCTTCGGTCTACCTTCTCCGAATTCTGTTACATACCTTCTTCTATGTACCCTACCCTTCGTGTAGGCTATTGAATTATCGCCAAAAAGTTACATGGTTTACACATAACATTCTGCTTTCCATTTTTATTATATCTGCCTTTATGCATGATCTTACAATTGAAGAATATTCCATAATCATAAATTACAGGTCAATGACATGCAATTTTATACTTTTCAATTTCCCTTCTTGGCATAATGATAGGTTGTGTCTAGACTTTTTATATTCAAATATATTTTCACTTTTCTACCTCCTTAACCAATTCCAAACATAATGGATTTTAAAAATTTCACTATAGGGTTTTATGACATCATTCGATTCATGTAGTTGGTTGCACATACTGAAAAACATTGACTGTTGTTCTGTGTCGCTGCTGCTGTATACAAGTTGTTCCTGAAGAAGTTTTGAAAATTTGAATGATGAGTTCAACAATCAATGTATTTGCTTCTGTTAGCTTGATTGTACTGCTTAAAATAAGAAAATAGTGATCAGGTCGTTGTACATTTTCCTAGGAAAACTAGGCAAAAAGTTTTGATTCTTGAATGACTTGCAGAATTGGCATTTTGCATTGTCTTAATTATGACATTGAGTATAACCCTTGACCATTTTTTTGAATGGACTTAAGTTCAAGTTCATTGCAGGATAATCATGCTAAATATACCTTTCTTTTATTGTTTAACTAAATAAATATAATCCTAATTTGATGTATGCTGGTTTAGTTTTTCCTTTATTTTTTTTTTACTGGAAATCTGGTTTTCTGTATATGTTGATATCTAATATCAGCAATCATTATACGGGGTTATATTATATACCCCAAAAATATACTACGCCTTATAACTAACTAGCTTTATGAATTACGAGAATACGCTTCTTGGTTTACTTTAGTTACAATAACATTTGTACTTTCTGTTACATTGGTTAGTCCAACTTGTCTGAGTTATAAGATTGAGAGTATTACGGTAACTAATGAAAAATATGTTTAGCTATATGGATTTGAAATGAACAACTGCTTTATGTATCCAATTCATTGCAATTATCTGCTCAAGAATGTGATCCCATGCAAATTAATTAAAATTCTACGGGATATTGTGTTATAATAAATTAGTTATACTTATACCTATGGCATTGAAGTGTCAATTCTTAAGCAAAATGTTGAGACCTTGCATTGACGGGTGATACGGCCAAAGTAGTCCTTACTCCTTTCAAGGGTTGAACAATTTGAGTCAACTTTTGTGATTGAGTTAGACCTAGCTCAAGTTCTGAGAGAAAAAGATCCATCATGCATTTTGCGTATTCCAAAAGAATGAAATGCACAAAATTTAGGGGATAGAAACCAGGACTATTGGGACAAAAGCTTAAAAATGATGTAGATTGGTGACATAAAAAACTGATTTCTTTGAATGTTACTTACATATTTCTGTAAAGAAACAGATGATTTTTATCAAAAAGAAGAAGAAAAAATAATAGGAGATGGGGAATATTATTACTTATTTAGGGGGAGGCATAGGCCATGCATTCGCTAGTGAGGATTTGAATTCTGTTCCTTTAGGTTACAAAATAAGACAGTTACCATCGTGCTAACACCCACGGGTTTAAAACGAGGTCCAAATGGAATATTGTAACTTGCTTTGTCACGGATTTCAGATTTGCATAATTAACAGAAATTGTTTGGTTACAACTTATTGTTGTTGTTCTTGCTCATTTTTCTAAGTAGCTATGGTGATTTAGTTATTGGGAATTTGGGACTTAGAAAATCTTCCTTATAGTGAAACAACTTTTTGCATTGAAACAATTTTGAAACCTGATGTGCCACAATCATATGTTGGTATTTGTTACATTACCTTTTACATGCTTATTCAATTTACCATATATCCAATTGCATTCTGGTAAGCAACACTTTCAGAAATAAGGTCAATGGATATTTTCTGGCGTTGTATGTATTTTTTCTACTTGTTTCATCTCTTTTTATGCTTTGCTTGTTTACATCCTCAGGCTTCATATTATATCAGGAGTCCTTCTATACATGATATTGTAACATTTCGGGATCCAACGCAGGTATGTTGCGCTCGTTTACTGTACTGGTATGGAATATGTAGCAAGCATACTTACAGTTACATGATTGGTTTTTTTATGTAGCACTCTGGAGATAACACAGCTGTAATTTTTATTAAGAGAGTTGTTGCAAAAGAAGGAGACACTGTTGAGGTAGTAAATAAATGTCAATTGAATCTTACATTATACTAAAATTTAAGTATATACTTGGTAATTTGATAAGCCATCACTGCTAAGAACATATGTGAATATGGTCTATCAATGGGTTTGGAGATATAGTTACTAATTACACCATTCACTTTTTCTCTCTTCTATTTTTAACATTTTGCAGGTTCATCATGGAGGGCTCTATGTCAATGGTGTTGTTCAAGAGGAGGATTTCGTGGTAGAGAAACCAACATACACAACGAAATTAACCGTGAGACCAATGTTATTAATTCTGATCAATTCTATCCATATCTGTTTATTCAACATTTGGGATTTTTCCTTTCCTCATTACTTCTATGATCCTTGCAGCATGTGCCGAAAGGCCATGTTTATGTGTTGGGGGATAATCGCAACAATAGCTATGATTCCCATATATGGTAAGCAACTATTTCTACTAGTTACTCTACTTTCATTTTTCCTTCTCCATTAATTTTAAACTTTATGAGATGTGATTCTGAATGTGTTGATGTACTTATAACACAATTAGGCTGTTTTCTCTTCTATTTGGATATCTATTCATCTTTCTTTCTCTTGGTCAATATTGAAACAATTTCTTTATTATTATCTTTTATACCTCTTGATCTTCTTTGTCTTATATCTCCAATGATGAACAGGGGACCACTTCCTATGAAAAACATAGTTGGAAGATATGCAATGTGCTGTCACAGACCAACAAATTGAGACTATTATATATGGTTGAGATGTGGTGGAGGAACCAACCAGAGTTCTTTTTTCTATCATCCGTTAACTCTTCATGGGAATTAGATTCTCATATGCTTGCTCATAGTGATTACAGAAGCTTCCTTCTCCCAGAGTATGCAACGAACCGAAAGAAAATATGACATGTCATTTCCAAAGGGCATCTTGTAATTTGATAAATGAAGCACAAGATTTTCCAAGTGATATTTTTTATGAAAAAAATGCTAGATTATAAGTATTATTATCATCATAGGAATGTCAGAAAGACAAATGTGTTGTTCTTGTTTTGAATTTGTGGATATTTCAAGTCTTGTTCCTGACATTTCTTAACTATTCGTGTGAGATTTACTTGGCAGAATAACTATTCTTTCTAATCTTTAAACATAAGATAAGTATATGCCAATACCATATGCTTTTCCTGCGTGAATCGTGATGATTGGTGACTTTGGGATATTATATATTACCTTATTTTAAGTTCAAGAAGCTTTAATTCTTTTGGCATGTCCCTCATTTTGCTTGTATGACTTTGCTATAGAAAACCAGAGGATAACTTTTTAATGAAAAAAGTAGGGGTGGAAGGTGTTGTTTTTTTCTTATATTAAAATAGAGAGGTAGGCAAGCTCGGAATTTGGGGATAGCATTTGGGTGACAAAGAGTTGGGTGACATTGACCAATCACAAGGTCACGGTGCTTGTGTTTCTCTCTCTTTCACAAGCATTGGGACATTGTGATTGGTCAATGTCACCAAATTCTATGTCACTCAAGTGCTATCCGGAATTTGGATGGATGGTTGATGGTTCAATTGACCAAAACTTTATCAAATAGCAGATTATTATATGTAATTTTGTATATATGGGCATCTAATTTTATGACTTTTCTAGAAGGTGTGTTGTTTTCATCTACTGGCTCTTTACAAAATCTTTGGAAGATTAAATATGCTATTTGGATGGTGCCTACTTAACACAGGATGGAGGGAAATTTTGAAATATAAAATGGTTCTCCACCGTCCATTGTTTCTAAACTTCTTTAATTAGTACACTTAATTTCATAATAAAATATGTAAAGCTTTTTTTTTGGTTAACTTTGACAAAATATATTCTTACATTGTAGATAATGTTCGTATGGAATATCTGAGTCTATTTTTACTTGATTAGCCAAATAAAATGTGGAGTTTAAAATTTTATTTCTTGGTATTGTGCAAGTGATTGTTTGTTTTATAGATGATAAGTGAATTTAAATAGTTACCGTATTAGTAGTGTATATGCAGACAATAAAGAATGCAACTACTTATTAAGTGTTGTCTCCAACTCCAAGTGATGCACGTTGCTCTATAATTAAAACAACTTCACCAAGGACTAGGACAATAATGTATTTCTGATCCAAAGTTTTGTCAAAATCAAAACTCTAGATCATTAACTCTTCTCTCTTATACGCAAATTGGAGTTAGGGGACTGTTGTTCTCATGGAATGATATGCTTGATATGAATTATATTAGTTAGACTTTCTAACACATTTGGTTGAATTTAATAGGTCGTACTATATTTGAAGGGTTTGATTTAGTGTTAAAAAGACAAGTCTTGGATCTGAGAAGTTTTGGGTTTGAACCCCACTAGTATCTCTGAAGAGAGATAAATGTAAATACATTTTTAAGTGTTCTTTGAGCTCAAAAGTCTTCTCTGCCTTGGACTGAGGCAACATCTCTTTGCTCTAAATTATTTGTCTTAAAAATTATAACAACCTGAACCTATCAATTTAGTCCCTCAAATTTGTAAAATAGCAATTTAGTCCATTAAATTGAAAAATATAATAATCAATTTAGTCCATCCATCAAAAAATTATTTAATAAACACGGATCAAAATCAATAAAAGATTTACGTATTAACTTAAAAGGTCATGACATTTGTTAAAGAAAAAAAAAAGTGAATTTTGTATTGATTTTTTTTTTACATTTTTAAAAGGCTCATTACACAAGTTTCAAGATAATTTTACTATATTTAGTTCTTTAGCAGGTGTCGTGGAGGAACTTATTAGTAGTTTCCTAACTTAAATAGTCCTTTGGTGCATCAAAACAACCATCAAACCTTTAAAATGTATGACGCAAAATTTAAGAAAATGATTAAATTGATTGATATTTTTCAATTTAAAGGACCAAATTAATTACTATTACGCATATCTAAAAGACTAAATTGACAACCTTTACAATTTTATGACCAAATTCCCACTCAAATTTGTGTAGGGCCTACACAAATTTCAACAAATTAAATAATGTGTTAAAAAATAGCATATTATAAAGTGTGTTGTAGCACCCTTCACTTGATAATGGTTTTGGAATCCGTATTAAGGAATAAATTCGGATAAAAATCTCGTGTTTCTCATCATCAAGTTAACACTTTCATTTCGTTGTCCATAGTATGGAAACGGACAACAAAAGCAATACTTGGCCATTTGTCAGCAACAACATTAAACATTGTATCTTATCATCAAAACATAGTATCTCAATTGAGGAATAGTTTATGACAGAAATATGGCATTAACAAAGCAGGGTAACAATTCGCCCACCCATCCATTCTATGCAACTTGCAATCTAGTGCATGGGAAATGCTAATAGCAGATAATTAATATAAATTTTGTCATTTCACATTTATCAGTTAATTGAATAGATAATTTTATCTCAATGTAAACATGATTTAATTTTTTTTGACTTACAAAGTATATTCAAAGCTAAAAAGATTTGAGGCCTAATATAAAACTTAAAAAAATTTGAGTCTAAAGCCGTCGCTTTTGTGACAACCCTCTCAGACCGACCCTGGTCTACAAATCATTTTCATTATATTTATATAGTTTAACAGTTTAAAATATTTATTTGGCGAAGAATAGCACGGTCTTATAGTCTGTTTGGGTTTGAGTTAGAAATCACGTTAGACTGAAATATCGCATGTCAAGGCAGCACAAACGTGAAAATTGGGAAGATGCTATTTAGAGCATCTACATAGACGTGCTTTTTTTTCTCTCTTCCTTTTCACCATTCAAGCAAACAGGCTATTAGTCTTACTAAAGCTAAAGGAATATTACCACTTTTTGGATAAATCGATTGTCAATTAAATTATAAACTAATCCTATGAGATAAGTATTTTCTTTCATTGGAGCCAACAATACTACTTCTAATTGAAAAAAAGTTGACAGGTTATTTCAGGTTGAGAATATATTCATGCTCACTTCTTGATAGCCTTTCATTTAGGAATGACAAAATAAATCCGTCACAGATATGAGGAGGATATTTTAACGGATATCTATGGAGAGGACCATCGTAGTCTAGAAGACGGTCTTCGATGATAGATGCAACATACACGACACATTGTTCAACGTCACTTTCACCTCACTAATCGGAAGATGAAAGCTCGAAGTCACCTTGTGCCACTTCGCTAAAAATACAGACAACATGCCGTGGTCATAATATGACAAGTGTCAGCTAGTTAAGATCATTGTCTTTGATGAACTGTATGGATCGTGACTCCTCCAACTTCCCCTAATTATTATGCAAATTCTTTTGTTTCTTCTCGTTGTTCACACACATTAAATTGGAACGGATTGCAACAAATAAAAATAATATTGGTTTACATAAATAATAAAACATAGTACAAAAAAATACATATACAAATATTAGGACAAAAATAACAACAATATATAAGTGGAAGTATCTTACTTCGCTCTCTCACATACGCCTGGTCACATAATGTGCATACTGAGTGAGGACACACGTTTGATGACCCACCAAGATATGAATCCAGCTTAGGTGCCTCCTTCTCCTCAACATCTGGTTGGACATCATCATGAGCATCCTCGGCCTCGTCATGCTCCTGATACTCTTCATGATGTGGTCCCTTCTTCTTAACCTGATGCTTGAGCTCATCCACCTGAGATGGTTCAACGACATTACTCTTGCCGCCCCTTCTCACCTAGCCATCCACTTGGGCTTGTTCTAACTGTTATCGCCTTACATATGTTGTCATTGTAGGTATGTCGCCTCTAACACGACTCAGGCATTGGTCCATATCTGAAACAATAAAAAAAAAACACTTAAAAATCAACAAAAAATTGTTTTCAGTATACATCCTGAACATGTTCGGATAATATAATCTAAAATGATGAACAATATGGTTTGAATTATATAATTTGAACAAGTTCAACACCTAGGAACAAATCAAATTAAAGAACAAAATATCGAAGAAATGTGACCTTATTTTATGTTTGGTGGTTGAAAAGGCTTGAAATGTGATGATTTAGAACAAAAAGACTTGAAAAATTACAAAATGTGTGATGGTTTGGATTTTGGAAGGTGTGAGCAGTTTAAGGCAAAAATCAGAAACCGCTCAAATGGGGAAGGGTTTCTGGTTTTGCTTATATATAGTTAAGAAATTTTTTTAATTAATTTTGTAATAAAGCATTGAAAACAAAAGTAAACATGCAATTATCTCTTCATTCAGATTATCTGTATAGTAGTCTATTAATTAAAAATTATGATGAACAGTCTAGAGTTAATTTCCCTTTGGAGCTCTTCATGAGCTAGACTGCCTAAAAACCGAACTTTCTTTCTTTAAATATTGAATTTTTTTGGTCAACTTTATTTATTTTTTTTAAATATGGTCAACTTTAAATATTGAAGTGAATACAAAGAATAATTTTAAGATCCAATCTTGTCCGCCAATTTTAAGAGTGGGATCAGTGGGTACTCGTTTTCCAAGAACAACTAATCGTCTCGAACCATGAATAATTGATAAATAAATTATGTTTGTTTGCAGACTTCCATTCCAATGTGGCATTTTGATTATTGTTCACTTTTTCATATAAGTAACTAATGTGAGAAAGGAACCTCGTTCCCTTTAAGCGTGGATGCAAGAGAAACACATGAACGTTAAATTTTAACTTGGGTTATGGGGGGTGGTCCTTTAAAGTGATAAATTGTAGTTGTAGCAGCACTTATTTTTATTTTAGAAGATGATAGATTTTTATTTTTTTTGGGGAGTCACCATAACATTAATATGAAGTTTTTATTTTCTTTCAATCAGATTTTTTTTTCGCAAGAGTCAGAATTGAACTTTTAATCGCATGTTTAAAGACAGTAGTGGAGCATAGTGTGGACAAAGGTGGGCCACGACCCAACCCATTTTTATTTTGTATATTAAAGAGATTACAAAATTAACATTGTCTTAAACAAAAATTTGAAGTGGTTGAATTGTGATGAGTTTAAAATATTTTTCCACTGTTCTTAAACAAATAGATTCAGTTAACATTAATATAAGGTAGAGAATAAGAACAAAGGAAATAACACAAATGATTTTATACTGATTCACTCCAACCTTGGCAACTACCTCTAATCCTCCTCTTATATAGAGTTTGCCTCAAACCTTTGAGAAATTAATTCACTATAATCCAAACCGATTTAAAGTACTATGATATATCTTTGTCTACCCGACAATACCATTAGATTTCAATATACAAGATCCGACTCAACTGTGTTTCCTTGTTTTCCTAAAGTTCAGTTACAACTTTCCCTTTTGAGGAGATACAACAATGGTGAAATCTATTATATTGTGTAAAATACTAGTTAGTAAAGTACGCAGAGAGAGATAAATTATATTGTGTGAAATACTAAAATGTTATTAAACAGAATAAAAGGATCTTTAGTGAAATTTTGTTTACATTTCAACCGAATAAATATAAGAGAAATGGCTGGATTCAGCGACAAATTCCATCACGATGCATTCACGACATGACCTGGCATTTCTTTTTTAATTGGCCTTTTAACAACAATCTCCTTGTTTTCCGCTAAAGTAAGAGAGTCAAACGGCAAGCAATTATTAAAGCACGCTCAGGATGTTTTCGGGATGGAAAATTCGCTCTATATAACATAACCATCTTGTAAATAAACAAATGAGAAATGTTAGCAACACATCTTCTAACACCCATTTCTCAACACATTTTTTTTTGATTGGTTAAAATTCATATGGAATCCACCAAATTTATATGGGATCCACATGATTTAGTGAGACCAATGTGACTTTTAACCAATCAAAGAGAGTGTGTTAAAAAATGTGTGTTGCTATCATTCCTCTAAATCTAAAGCGAATTGCATCACCTAAATATTACTTCAATCAGTTAGGATTATAATAATTTTGAATATGCGTGACCGTACTCTTTCGTTTCTGGTGAATACAACCAACTACTTTTTGGATAAGATCTCACATTTGCTTAACAAAACAATGTTAACTCATATAGGTCTTTTGAGAGCAAAGAACATTCTTTTATTTACATTTTAATTTTATTCTATTCTATATTTAATATATAAAAAGAGAAACAAAATATAATTAACCAGAAAAGGTTAAAGCAAATAATAAAATACGAAATTGTAAAATTTTCTATTAATAAAATAAAATGAATTTGGACCAGATTATAGTGCAAGTGAGTTACACCATGATCATACAACGTATAATTTGAGTCATATATAAATCCATATCTTTCTCGGTTAACTTATTATGTACAGAGCTGCTGCACTATAGTGGGAGAAAGAAAAGCCTTGAAGATCGACCAAGGTAAGAGATGAAAGCTTTAATCTATTTATTTTGAAATGAGATCTTGGCTTTCAAATGTCATTTTAAGCTTTGCATCTTGAAGAAACTTTTCTTCACTACATAAATCAATCAAAGTTTTTTTTTTTTTTAGAGAATAAATCAATCAAAGTTAAAGCATAAAATTATTGTTGTTTTTTTTTTTTTTTTTTTTAAAAAGTTTAATTGCGAGTTTAAACTCATATTCGTGTCTTTTATCATCTGAATTATATTTAAACGACAAATCATGTTACTTTTACTCAATGTGTGAACATTCGACAGAACATGTATTATCATTATGATCTTTTTTTGCTTTATTGTTTTTAATTCCTCTCATTGATATATTTTATTTCGACTCTTTTTGGTGTTATTTCACAACTCCCCTTTTATGTTTTTAAAATTTTGTTTTTGTATGTCTAATTTGATGATTTTTCTTCACTCATCGTGGCTATTTTAAAATTAGTGGTATAACATATTTTTTTTATAAACTACGAATTAAGTTAAGAAAAAAGAAAAAGAAAAAATTGGGAGTACATAAACTTATATGTTTATTTTATAATTAAGTGATATTTACAAATCACAAATTATTTAGTACTTTATATATTGCATGATTTAACAGTTGATATGGTTAATTCCATACCATACTTTCTTTTTGACCAAAATTTTATACCAAACTTTTTTGAAGAATTTTTTTTTATACAATAATCTGAATGTATTAAATGGCAGAAGTATTAAGTCAACTAAAAGGGTATCATAAACTTATAAGTGGTTTAATTCAAATGCTTGATAAACTTTAATTAAGGTCAAATCATTTGAAAAAGTCTAAATTTAAATTTGGATAAGTTAATATTCAATCCAGTCTTATTTATAAGAAACAATTGACCATTTTTACTTTATTGAATAATTTATGTATCTGGTCTAGAATATAGACCAGATACATCAATTATTCAATAAATATAAAAAGTCAATTGTTTATTATAAATATGACCAGAGGAAGTACCATTAAATATCAAACAAGGAAAGTATAATAAAGTACTGCAATGATATGATCTAATAGTGAAAAGTCATGTTTTAAATATGAAACTTCGAGTTTAAGCTCCAGTAAAGACTTTGAAAACCAGTCCAAAAAACACTTTTTTAAAAAGGTAAATTCGTAAACTCAGACAAGTTTACCCGATTTTAAGTCGTGTTAACTCGGTCAACTCGGTCAACTTTCCAATTTTACCAAAAAACGAGTTTACCTCCGAGTTTACACGATTTTGGCATCTAAAAGCGTAAACTCAGGCGAATTTACGTTTTAACACTCGATTTGCAAAACCTTGCTTTCATAACTTTTTCTTGAAAACATTTTCATAAATTTTTTTATCAAGTTTTCTGTAGCTTCTTGTCAATAAATAAATAACTTTCTTCACTAAAAAATATTTAATGTTAAAAATTACACATTAGAATAGTGGAGAGTTGCTATTTGAACCCAACCCTAATATATCAAATATTCATGGAATGTTCTATTATTTGAATTGTAATTACCACATTTAAAATATAAAAGCTTCCCATTGTTCACCAACATTACTGTTTTTGCCTCAACTTCCTAACTCTTATAGTTAAACACACTCCCCATTGTTCACTAAATTCAAGAAATCAATTATTTTTTCTTCACATTAATTTTAAGTATAATTTACTCTCTCAGGCCTAACCTGGGTTAACTAGTCCTTTCTCATAACAAAGATGGTTGAAAAGAACGGAAGCAAGAATCATCACCAAACATTTGATGTCTCCATTGACCAACAAAGAGATTCCAAGTACTTCGACGATGATGGTCGCATCAAAAGAACCGGTAATTAAGTATTGTCTTTTATTTTGCTTGCTCCCGAGTTAGACTCGACCCAAATTCTAATATGTTTTATGAAAAAACACAGGAACTGCTTGGACTGCAAGTGCACATGTAATAACAGCTGTGGTAGGGTCCGGAGTTCTGTCTCTATCTTGGGCTATTGCTCAACTTGGATGGATTGCTGGTCCTATTGTCATGATTCTCTTTGCTTGGGTCACTTACTACACTTCCATTCTTCTCTGCGAATGTTATCGTAATGGTGATCCTATCAATGGCAAGAGAAACTACACTTACATGGATGCCGTTCATTCCAATCTTGGTAAATTCAAATTCACACACCTGGCTAACTAGACACACACACACACATATATATACACACATATACATACATAAGAAGAAAAGCAAATTTTTAATTTTTTTTGAGAATGAAATATGACATTCTTGTTCACGCACATGCAGGACAGATGTTAGACACAATGTCCAAGTCAACGTGTATAATGTACAAGTAAAAAAATCAACCTATAACAATGAATAAATGTAAAGCAATAAAGGAGGACACATAGAATTGGTAACCCAGTTCGGTGTAACGTCACCTACTGGGGGCTTTCACCCAAGAAATGAAATTCACTTTCAATAGTATTAGTTTGTCTAGTCTTATATGAACAAACCTTGTTCAAAGCCTTCTCACCTAATACTACCTGTGTCGTTCTATAAATATGTGAATCTCTCTCACTTTCTCTCAATCACTCACCATAGTGATCGATACAATCACAGTATGAAAAGATGAATTACAACTCAACTAAAACAAACCAACTCTAAGCCTTTGAAAGATCAATGGCGGCGCTAGAGTGGTATACAAATAAAACACAGAGACTCAAAAACGAAACCCTAAAGACTCTGATCTTTGATATTGATTTCATATCTTGTTATTAGCTGTCCACAAAATATATTTGAACCAAATCTTTCTGAAAATAACTTGAAGCCCACGATATACATTAACCGACAACAAACAATCTTCTAGAAGCACACAATAACTTGTAGCACACGAGAACAAACTAAGATCCTAGAAACACATGGAAAATGTCACAACATCTTGAGTCCAGATGATGCACTGATGATGCTAGAGCATCTTGTCTCACATCTTTCCTAAACATGTTGTTTTAACTAAATACAGCCAATTAACAATCAAAAGAACAACAAAATATTTACTTTCGTTCTTGTGTTTATGTTTGTTCAGGTGGTTTTCAAGTCACGTTATGTGGGATAGTTCAGTATCTCAATCTTGTGGGGGCTGCCATTGGATACACTATAGCTTCTGCCATAAGCATGATGTAAGTTTAATTGAGATCTTAATCATATAGTTAATTTCATCCAAGAAAATATCCAAGTAATATGGTAGAATTGACTTTGGTTAATTCTGTATGAAACAGGGCAATTGAAAGGTCAAACTGTTTCCATAGAAGTGGTGGAAAAGATCCATGTCACATAAATAGCAATATTTACATGATTTCATTTGGTGCAGTACAAATTATATTCTCTCAAATTCCAGATTTTGATCAATTATGGTGGCTCTCCAGTTTAGCTGCTGTTATGTCCTTTACATACTCCACAATTGGTCTTGGCCTTGGTATTGGAAAAGTTATCGGTATATATAATTCTACTCACATATAATTTATTTGCTTTTATTGTCTATAATAAATAAAAACGTTTAACTCAAATTGGTCATGTAATAGAAAATAAAAAGATTGATGGAACCATGGCTGGGGTAACTGATGTGACAAAAGCTCAGAAAGTTTGGGGGAGTTTGCAAGCTCTTGGTGACATAGCTTTTGCATACGCATACTCCATGATCCTTATAGAAATTCAGGTATTAATTCATTTTCTTGCATTTCTTTTTTATAGGACTTTTTTTTTTTGAAGGAAATTCTTTTTTACAAGACTTGTTTTGTTCCATAACTTCATAAACAAATCCTATAAAATTAAATATAACTGCATTTCTTTTTATAGGACTTGTTTTGTTCCATAACTTCATTTCTTTTTTATAGGACTTGTTTTTATAAGGTTTGAAAAGAAATTATAATGAATGACATTTATCACCTTATAAATTAGTTTTATATAGCATTGAGTTAAGCTTAATCAAAGTTTAAAAATTACATTATATTATGAATTAGGACACGGTAAAAGCACCACCTCCATCTGAGGCAAAAACAATGAAGAAGGCTACAATTATCAGCGTTGCAGCGACAACATTTTTCTACATGCTTTGCGGGTGTTTTGGATATGCCGCGTTTGGAAATTCAAGTCCTGGAAACCTTTTAACCGGTTTTGGTTTCTATAACCCATTTTGGCTCCTTGACATAGCCAATGCTGCCATAGTTATCCATCTTATTGGTTCATACCAAGTTTACTGCCAACCCCTTTATGCATTCGTTGAAAGTTACACGGCGAAAAGATTCCCTCAAAGTGATTTTGTGAATAAGAACATAAAAATTTCAATCCCTGGCATACAAATGTACAAGCTCAACCTATTTCGATTGGTTTGGAGGACAATTTTTGTAATATTATCAACTTTGGTATCAATGCTCCTTCCATTCTTCAATGATATTGTTGGACTTCTTGGTGCAATCGGATTTTGGCCACTTACGGTTTATTTTCCGGTGGAGATGTATATAATTCAAAAGAGAATACCAAAGTGGAGCTCGAAATGGATCTGTCTTCAATTGCTTAGTGTTGCTTGTCTTATAATCTCTATAGCTGCTGCTGTTGGTTCTATTGCTGGGATTATTCTTGATCTTAAAGTTTTTAAGCCATTCAAGACTGTCTATTGATTCAATATTGTGACTACTTTCTTCTTCAAAAAAAAAATATTGTGACTACATTAAATTTGTGTATGATCAGTATATAATTTGAGACTTCATGAGATACATACTTTATATTGCTGCTTGTGTGAAGGGATTAATTTTGGAAGGGGGGGAATATTGTACACAACTGTGTGAGACTAATTTATTACAAGGAAAAATATTTATGTTGAATGGTTCACTACTTGAATAATTAATTATACTTGTTAAATTTTATAGCAAGTTGAACCTTGAACATGAACATGGACTGAAATGTTTTCTTTTTGTTTTTCCTTCCTTCGATCCAATGCAATGTAAAAGAAATAAAACAGTTTATAGACTCTGTTATCTTCTTGAGTTGGCTATTGTAATTAGAATTTTGATAACTAATCTTCACTGAAAAATTATTACATGGATAACATAAGAAAAAAGTAGAAGAATTTGAAATCCAATTTGTGTGCAGAGATAGAATGAAAGTAAAATTAAATAACACATTTGTCTCGCATTGACAATGTTATTTCATTTTTCTCCCTGAAATTAATATTATATTCATTTTACTCAATATTAGCAATTATAATTATGTTAATCATTTTTCTTTTAATCTAGCTGATGTGAATTCGATGAAAATCACACCAATAAATTACATGATGTGTGGAACAAAATAATCAAGCAACCAATATCAAGGTGGGAACAATTATAAACACAAGCAAAAAGTAGAAAACATCGAGAGAAAAGAAAGAGAGAACACACGAAATTTGTTTACCCAGTTCGGTCTAATACTGACCTAATCTGGGGGAGAGAGCAGTCCTCCGTTCCACTATAATGATGAGTGACTTTACAAAAGAGATATCAAAGGGTTACAAGAATAAGTCTCCCGCCTAATTCTACCCAAAGTCATAATCTCTTCTCGTTACCAATAGACTCAATCCTAATAGTGTTTCCCAATGTGAATCAATCCCAACCCTAGTGTTTGTTGCCAAGAGCAAACTCTATACAAACCATAGTTTTCTTGTTGACTTCTAAACCTTGTTTTCAGGCTCTCTACCTCAAGGTTTACTCTGATACAAGGTCTATATTTATAGTAAAAATATCCCTAAAAAAAACTGAAACAAATCTAGGCCCGAAAATACGTTTTTGTGTTTTATTTCCTGTTGACAAAATCGGCCATCGAATTTCCTCCTTCGGCCACCAAAAATTATCGAATCAAAGGCCTTAAAAACAGAGTAAAATCGGCCACCGATTTTCCTAATTCGGCCAACGAATTGTCACCTCTAAAAACTCAATTTTGAGTCACTTTCACAACACGATCTTCAATTCTCTTATTGGAAAAAGTCGTATTTTAAATTTGAAACTTCGGGTTCGAACTTTGATAAGGGCTTTGAAGGGAAGGAAGTATAAGTAAACGTTCTCGAAAATTGAAAGTTTTTTCTGCTTTAAAATGTGGTACAAGCCCTCACCATAAATTTCTTCATAGAAAAAAAAAAGACTAATAAAGAGAAAAAGAAGAAAAAACAAAAGATAAAACAGTTCAAGTTTTCATATTCTCGATGTCAAGATTTCAACCAAACAATAGCATGTGAGTAATTTTTCATAACTTTTTCCTTCAAAAAAATTTCATAATTTTTTTATAAGTTTTCTATAGCTTCTTGTTAATAAATAAATAACTTTTTTCATTAGAAAATATTTAATGTAAAAAATTACTTTTTTTTCCTTCTTCTAAAGAGTTTAGCCATAAAACTCACACATGGAATAGTGGAGAGTTGGTATTTGAACCCGCACCTCAATATATCAAATATTCATGGAATCTTTTGTCATTTGAATTGTAATTACGAGATTTAAAATATAGTATTTTTTTATGGAAAATGTTAATTTGTGCCCTTGGGGCATAAGTTAAGGAACCAAATGTAGAAATTTTTTCTTGGAAATTGTGCCTTCAATATCTTAAAAATTTCGAAAGTTATCTTTTCAATATAAAATTTATTACTTAATTTTATTTTAAGTTCCTTAACTTGTGCCCCAAAAACACAAGTTAACATGACCCACTTTTTATTATTAACTATTGAATTTTAATGTTTAATGATTTTGTAATAGAATACATCAAATGTCAATTTTATTTATTTTTCAACTTGCAAAATACTTTTTTTTAATAGAATAAGGAACTTATCTTAAGTTAATTTCTTTATCAAAAGTCACAAATCTTATTTCTTACACCATTCTCTCTATGTCCTCTAACCATCACTTTACTGCTTGCTTCTGTCATTAATTGCACCCACAAATTACATGGCTGTAGAATATGCTACAAGAGGATCCAACTACCAAATTGAGTGTATTGAATCTCATTCTCCCTTATATATACCCCACGTTCAACACCATCTTCCTTCATTGCATAAACTAGTTACACGTTTATTCAACTCTAATATTATATAAGCAAGAGTGCCCAAAAGGGTAACAGACACACACACAACACCCTCTTTGTGTCTCTTCCTTTCCTCTTTGACTTCCAACATCACTGTTTTTGCCTGTACTTCCTAACTCTTATAGTTAAATTAGTTTTTGTTGACTTTTTTTGAGTTTTTGCATGAATCAAACGTTCCTACAAGTTTCTGCCTCATAATAAATCATTATTATAATTAACCGCCCTTAACTACACCTCTGAGCTGTACCCTTCTTTGCCACTAAATTCAAGAATCAATATTTTTTTTCATCACAATAATTAGTTGGAAATTTTTATAAACCTAACTTGGATTCATTAGTCTTTTATCATAACAAAGATGGTTGACAAGAATGGTAGCACGAATCATAACCAAACATTTGATGTCTCCATTGATCAACAAAGAGATTCTAAGTACTTCGACGATGATGGTCGTGTCAAAAGAACCGGTAATTAAGTATTGTCTTTTATTTTGCTTGCACGCGAGCTAGACTCGACCCAAATTCTAATATGTTTCTTGAAAAATACAGGAACTGCTTGGACTGCAAGTGCACATGTAATAACAGCTGTGATAGGGTCTGGAGTTCTGTCTCTAGCTTGGGCTATTGCTCAACTCGGATGGATTGCTGGTCCTATTGTCATGATTCTCTTTGCTTGGGTTACTTACTACACTTCCATTCTTCTCTGCGAATGTTATCGTAATGGTGATCCTATCAATGGCAAGAGAAACTACACTTACATGGAGGTTGTTCATTCCAATCTTGGTAAATTCTTCTCTGTGAATATATATAAAGAAAAGCCTATTAAAAAAAAAATCAGTTTGAAATATTTACTTTTGTTCTTGTGTTTATGTTTGTTTAGGTGGTTTTCAAGTCACGTTATGTGGGATAGTTCAGTATCTCAACCTTGTTGGAGTTGCCATTGGATACACTATAGCCTCAGCCATAAGCATGATGTAAGTTTAATTGAGATCTTATTTATATGCTAAAGTTAATTTTATTCAAGAAAATATCTAAGGAATATGGTGGTATAATTGACTTTGGTTAATTCTGTATGAAACAGGGCAATTGAAAGGTCAAATTGTTTCCATAGAAGTGGTGGAAAAGATCCATGTCACATAAATAGCAATATTTACATGATTTCATTTGGTG
>Ga0228710_1000362_pt1 | contig 53862 bp, 40 predicted proteins | sample MedpolnodulmetaG_FD_177995 | JGI IMG/M metagenome (GOLD analysis project Ga0228710, IMG submission 177995) | Root nodule microbial communities from Medicago polymorpha collected in Santa Monica, California, United States - pink nodules | ecosystem: Host-associated > Plants > Roots > Nodule... | reverse complement strand
CCTCGTGCTTTTTTTTTTTCCTCGCATTTTTTCATCGTTTCTTCCTTGAAGTTTACTGGTTTAGAGTGCATATTTATCATTCATATGTTATTATTTTATTTAATTTGTAGCATGGGTTTTAGAAAATTTACGCATGATTTAGAATGTAATTAATTAGGTTTTAATGTAATTTATTTTATTGCGGACCTTAGAATGTATTGTAAGTTTTATGTAATAGCTTTAGGTATATGTGTGCGTGCGTGTATGCCCTTTTATTTTGTTGCTAGCTTAGGATAAAGGTTCTCGTGGTGGTCCAACACCACCATGAGGTACCTACGCCTCATTTTTCTCGCTCCGTTAGTTTTCAATTTTAGTTTAGTTAAATCTCAAAAACATGCAGATAACCAAAATCAAGTGATCCTTTTATTTTTATTCTTTCGTAAATCAAATTGCAATCAATCTTAATCATATTTTAAGTTAAACATAAAAAACACAAAACAAACTTATTTTGCCACTTGGCTTTTCATTTTAAAACATTGTTCAAAACTAATAAAAAACACAAAACAAATCAAACGTCAATTTTTACCCCGAACTACGAGGTTTTGATCCCTCACGGGTACGTAGGCAAAGGACCTAGTCCTTCCAAATCAATCAAATTGTAGATAAATAAGTCCCTTTTCTTTATATCTTTAAATTCATTTTTTTCAAAAAAGCAAGCAAGTTTTATAGCACAAAACGTTAAATAAAACCAAGAGGTTCTTGTAGAGTACTACGGACATAAAGGGTGCTAACACCTTCCCTTTATGTAACTAACCCCCGAATCCAAAATCTTTTGAACGTTTTTTCCCCTTTTCTCTTAAAATTAAATGTTCAGTCGTGAAATAAGATGGTGAGTCAAATGCTAATCAAATAGCCTTTATCTCCGAAAAATGACGCGACAAATGTGACGGCCAGAAATTAAGAGATGAGAGAAGAGAGAGAACACAAGAGATTTATCCTGGTTCGCCTAACCGACTACGTCCAGTCCCCACACTTCGTGTGAGATTATCCACTATAGTATCCTGCTATCAGAAACTTCTGAATAGCACTATAATTTGTTGATCACACTAGATCAGTCCGATTACAGTCTGTATTATCAACCTCAGCAGGCTTCTACGATTCTTGATCACACAAGAAAAGTTCTATCCCAAACTATTAAGCCCAATAGACTTGAGATCTAGTTACACTTTGTATGGTGGGTATCTTGGAGATTTCTAAAGGTATTTCTCTTGGAGATTTCAAAATAATATCTCAAAGAGATATTTTAAATAATATCCCAACTTGGAGATATTATCAATACAAACTTATAATGATATCTTAAATACAAGAGATGAAAAATATTTGAAGTTTGCTTTGTTGTTTTTGTTGAAGAGCTTTATGAATATTTCTTTGAGCATTCACGTGAAGGAGAGAATTGAATTCTTGTGTGTAAACTCTTCAGAATTTGCCTTGCTAGCTTGTTGTATTTATAGAGGCTGAAGTAGTGAAGCTCACTTGAACTATACATGAACATACAGTTGTGCTTGTACATCCAAAAACAACCCATGTGCTCTTGCTTTTGTTGCTTGAGGCGTAAGGTTGCAAAAAATGTGTTTTTCCAAGTGAAGAATGTTCTGAAGAACATTGTCTTCTTTCTAGCCATTTGAGACAGCCCACGTGAGGCTGTAATACAGCTGTGAATTAGTTGTAGTTTGACTGTGATGGTGTGACATCATCCTTATCCATTTGTAGTTTCACCAGAATGTTCACAAGAACATTCTTTCTTTGTAAAACAAACTTTTTCTTCTTTCTTTAAGGCACATGCTTTTCTAATTCCTTTTTAAATGTAAAGGCCGTTATGTAATCATATGATATTCTTTTCATTTATGTTCTTTATCCAAAATACCTTCTTTTGGTGAGACATAAAGAATATTTTGCTTCTTGAATTTATTCCAAAAAGTCCAATTATGTCCTTTTGCTTATTTGCTTTGACAATGACGTTTTTAACTTGTCTTGTGAGCATAGAACCTTCTTTGTTTGTTAAAAACATTCTCATGAAACATTTCTCACAAAATTCATTAGTAGATAACAAGTTAAAAAACAAGTATTAAATGTTTGTAATCTTTAAAACATCAAATAAGGATTTTGTCCTCAACATAAGTTACTTTTTTTTATGAAACTAACAACAATCTTTATTATAGAAAAATTTGTTTAAAGGTATAATTGGAATAATGAAAAAGTAAGTATAGATATACTTATCTAGTTTGTTACATTTTTTAAAGGATAAAAGAAAAAAGTTGGCTATATATATATATCGTGTTTGTTACACTTTTATTTTAATAATTGAATTTACTCTTATCTATTTGTTATATGTGTTATTTGTATTGAAAGTTGGAGGTTACTTTAGAAACAGAAAAAGTTAGCCCAAAAGAGTCAAAACATGTTATTTTCTTTATGTATACAGTATAAAAGTATAGATATAGATTATGTTCTATTTTGTGTCAAATAATTGAATTAATTTTCTAGAAACAATCGCATAGTATTTAGTAACATTCTGTAAAGGGGGATATCATGATTTATCACTTTGAAATTAGGCGATGAACATCGACAAAGTTAATTATTTATGTGTTTTTCATTTGTTTTTTTTTTAAGAAAATAAATTCATTGCTTTTCATTAGCTATCAATTGTCTAATACATGACAATACATCATCATAAACGTGGGAGCTAGCAACTGCCTCCTATTGAACTCGACATGAGTGTTCTGCCTACAAGCCTGAATAAAGCAACCTAGTTCACTATTATCCTCTAGGTTTGAATTAAAACGATCTACAACAGACTTGGAATCCAAAACAAAATCGACATGATCATAGTGATGAGTAGCCAACCACTTCAGCGCCGTGTGAAGGCCAACAACCCTGCCCACATGAACATCACAAAGAGGATAAAAACAATCTGTCTTGGCCATGGCAAACTCACCCTGATCATCGCGAATGCATATGTCAATACCTACCACATTCAAAGGATCAGAGAATGAAGCATCAATATTGCATTTGTACCTGTCATATATCGGTTTCGTCTACTCAATGTCATGACCACTACTAGCACCGCTCGGATGAGCAAAAATACCAAGAGCTCCGTGCGATCTCAGTCATTGGGTTGTTCGTCAACCATCTATTTTTTTTATAGATGATAGAGGGGGCTGGTTTTGCACAAAAAGGTGTGCAAGTTTGCACTATTGGCTTAGCCAACTATTGTGTAATCCAAAAAATGTTGGTGGATTATGTTGCTGGAGGGTTTTATACCGCTATAGCCTCCTACAATGGAGAAGTGGTTTCAGCGACGGCATTTCGGTTACATCGTGATGTAGCCGAGATTGCTTTTGTCGCAACCCTAGCATAAAAAAAGTTTTGTAAAGTCTTAATGAATGGATTGTAATAAGATTATCCCAGCAATAGAATAAATTATTCTTCATTCCCTTCCCGGTGCCTTTGCTATATGGACAAACTCTTTTGAAATTATATTTTGATGCACAAAAAATAAATAAATGATTAATGTGGTTCAAATATATGGTCAATTACATTTAAGGAATAATTAAAGAATATAACAAGGTGTTACAACTCGGTAAGCATCCTCTGGGCGTAATGAATCATGATTTTGAACGTCATTACTCGTTGATCATGATTTTAGTGTTTAACCTATTAACGGTTAACCATTCAAATTGTGTTTAAATTTACCCGATTTTTCAGGGGTTCAAATATGCATGATATCCAATAACCACTTTTTGTGTTCAAATACACTTAAAAGTCGTGGTAAATGACGTTAAAAATCGTGGTTATTGTGTTTCATGAATCGTTAATGAGTTGCAACACCTCGAATTTTGAGTCAAAATAACACACTTCTATTGGTATTGTATAACGTATACAACTCTCCGTGTGCACTTTGAAAGGTTCATACGTATATAATTAACTTCAATTTTTACAAAATTAAATATTAGATAAATCACACAAAATTAATTTTCTCTATGTTGATGAACTAAACATATTATGTTGTAAGAAAGAAAAAAAAAAGAACTAAACATGTTATGACAGACTAGTTCTACGGTAGGAATTCTTTAAATAGATGAGAAAAAAACTAGAAGACCAAAAAATCTTTCCATAATTTATCAACAAAAATTTGGTTCTTTATTTTCATCGTAATATATTGATAAATCCACATACCTAAAAATTCATTTTGGACAATTGAACCTTTTCAAATTGTTTCTTTCTAAGAACCAAAAAGATTCGTGCCAAAATAATAAACATGACTTTGGAGAAACAATTTTTTTAGAAAAAACTGTATGGTTACCGTTATAAGAAAAAACTATTTTTTAGTTTTATTTTTTTTCATTTTACTAAATAATTGATATATCTACTCTATAATATTGACTATATAAAACTGTCAATCAATAAACTAAAAAATAATTATTTTTGTTTATAATAAACGGTAATGTTAACCGGTGCCCCCGGGGCACCGATTAAGCAAGCTAAAAGAAGAAATTGTTAGACATTCTTGATTATTTTTTATGAGAAAATGTTAAAAATTTAATATGATTCATATAAACAATAAGATGCTGTTTTTTTATTTATTTTATGAAACGATGTTTTCTAAAAATATAAATATTGGCAAATAAGTTTTTATTTCGTTTTTATAAGTATGAAAAAGACTCCTTTTTCAAAACAAAACAAGAAAGAAAAAAAGAAATAAGCCACGTGGGCACAGATGAAGTGAGAGCATATCCTCAACTCAACTAAATTCAAAGGATGCTTTGAATCTTCAATTTAGAAATACGATACGATGTCGTTTGGTTCTTGTCTGTTTTCTTCTCATCCGCCTCACTTTGTTATTTGCAGAAAACGAAACAGAACCTCTTTCTTCAAGGTCTCTGCAAACGTTCCTGATTTTCTCTCTGCTGACTGGTCAGTACTATTCTTTTCATTTTTCATTCATCTTCATATTCTTAATATCATCATCATCATCATCATCATCATCCTCATCACTTCAGGTTTGAATCTCGCAAGAAAAAACCATTTGGTCCAAAATTAGATGTGAGCACTATTTGTTTTGCCAAGTATGCTTTCCTTTTCGATTTTTAGTTTAATTCTGTTAATTTAATTTAATTTTGTTATAGTTCACTGCAGAAGATGCTGTTCATCACCAGCTTGAAGCGTTGAAGTATAATGACCAGCCTCGTCAAGATTATGGAATTGAAGTCATGTACAGAGTAGGCTAATCATTTCTCTCTCTCTCTCTCTCTTTCTTCTATAACATATTATTAGTAATGCTTCTTTTTCATTCTAGTTTGCTGGATTTGATCCTTTTGAAAGGTCCACATACTTTGGCCCATTCTTTGACCTTGGTCAGGTTAGCAATATATGTTTCATTCAAAAATTTTGACAACTTTTTCAATGATTAATTAATATAACAAGGTGCCGTAACTCAGTAACCATGCTCTGTGCGTAATTAATCATGATTTTAGGTGTTTAAATATAACATTATATCCATTGACCATCCAAATTCTGTTTAAATCTACCCAATTTTTTTCAGGTGTCCAAATATGCATGATATCCATTAATCACTTTTTGTGTTCAAGTATCCACTTAAAAGTCGTGGTAAATGACGTTAAAAATCGTGGTTATTGTGTTTCATGAATGGTTAATGAGTTGCAACACCTTGTTACATTAATTAATCACCTGCTGAAACAAATGTATTTGAAATGTGTTAACAATTCAAATTGTTCTCATATTTTGTGTCAAAATAACACACCTCTAGATTGATTGGTATTGTATAGTTTATAGCATATGTTTATGGTAAAAGTAAATAGTACAACTCTTCGTGTGCAGTTTGAAAGGTTCAGACGTATTTTTCACCATTCAACTTACCGAGTCTTATTGGGTCACAAGGAAAGAAAGATCATGAGCAGTTTGTTTGTGGAGGAGGTAAATAAAATGGACATGTCACAATAACTTTCATTTAAGCCCAAAAAGTCACTGCCACAAGTTCTTAATATTCCTTTTCATTTTTGGCATTTTTCTGGGGTGTGATGAACTTCAAACAGAACAAATATAAGCAGCGGATTTGGGTTCGAGGAAGTCGACCAGAGGAAGAGGAGATATTTCAATTTACAATGGTTCAGGTTTGATCATTATAATAGCCATTCTTGTTAAACATCAACTATTTTCATTTAGAGTGTTTGATTTTGATGTTAAATTATCATAATTATTGGGATAATTAGTTACATATCAGCAGTTGATTGCTTAAGATCTTCTAGAATATCATGTTTACCTCCTAGAATTTCCGGTACATATTTAGTTCATAGAATATCTCATGTACATAATCAGCTCCTGATTTTTGGTAGCGCTAGTATGTGCACGCTCTGTATAGATAACTCTTGATACTGTCAATGAAAAACACAACTTTGCCTTCTACCAATTTCTTTAATAATTCATGAAGTAATTGGACCATCCAATAAATGGTTTATATATCTCCATCCTTTGGGTCCATTCCTATGAGTCACTAACACTTTCACATACATAGACAACTGACATAACATTGACACATCGACACCGATAATAATTTTAAAAAAAGAAAAGATTGAATGTCATTATATGTGTTGGTGTCATGTCAGTGTCTTACACCAACACATATCAGACATACTTTTAATTTCAAGTGCCAGTTTTACACAAGTCTATACTGTGGATTATCTAATACATTTTTTGCATGTTTTTGAATTTTGGTGCTTGCTGAGTTGTGCTCTTACCACATTGGGTAGCTAAATGATTATTTAACTTCAATTTTTTGTGCTTAATTCAACGATAACATGGAATTATGAACTGTTGGTTTATTATCAGTTCCCTTTTATTCTTTGATTTATCGATAATATCCATCTCTTGTTGTTATTGGCAGCGGGTTGGTGGTTGTTGGGATGGTTATTGGCTGACAGAGTCTGTGCTTCACGACTTGGATACATTTTCTGGTGGGGTAGCATATTGAAAAAATTTCAATACAGTAGTCAGTTTCGTGAAGCTCCATGGCCAAAACATAAAGTGATATGCTATTATTACTATCATAGACTCCTAATCCTAATCTGTAAAATTTGTACATATTTATAAGAAATTCAGTTGTTATTATGTGTAAATAAATGAGGGCTATAATTGGTCCTTGCTGATCCAATGTAAACAGTCCTGCACATTTTATTAAAATGTTGCAGGAGTTGCCATGTGTTTCGTGCTTATACTCAGATGTATATACTTGTTCAAGATAAAATAAAATGAAGAGAATTACTCCTTCAATTGCATACATTGCATTTTCTTTGCACTGTCATTGCTCATTTTCAATTATGTTGATATTTGATTTAATCCTTAGAATGCAGACCTGATTTCATGATTTGAATAATGATTAGTGTACAAAATATGTGTCAAATGAATAGGAAAGTAAAACAAGTCAAGTTTCTGCCTCATAAAGAAGTACTGAATGAGTAAAAAGTACAAGGCGTCTTTTGGCGTATATCTTGTAGATTTTAATTTGGATATGCTAAGAAAGTATCAGTTTTATGCTGTTGTTGGTTACAAATTCAGGAATGCTATTTAGTATGATCGATGGAATCACAAAAGACTCGTGAATAGTGAGTGAATTAATCAATCAACTAGCACCTATTGGAAAACATAAAAGGTAGTATATAGTAGTTACACATTTTCATATTCAAGATAGAGTCGTGAAACAATTTTCATGACATCCAATATTATTGTTTGAAATTACTATTTAATAAACAGAGAGACAACTGATAAATTGCTATGCCCAAAAATTGGAAGTTATACTTTTGTACCCATAAATATGATAAAAGATTGAAAAAATTGAATTATATGTGATATGATGATGATGCATATAAAATGAAATATGTATGGAGTGCGTATTCTTTACAAAAAAGAAAAATGCGTTTGCCGGGAGTCGAACCCGGGTCTATTGCTTGGAAGGCAATTATCCTAACCGTTGGACTACAAACGCTTGATGTTAACATTCATATGTTTTATTAATATATAGTAAGGCTATAGAGTCATGGATAAGGAATGTAGGGTGACAAAAAAAAAAATGGAGAAATAAATAGGAAAATGAGGTAAAAAGTTGACGTGAAAATCATACCAAATTTTACTACTTTCGTACCAATTTGACGAGAAAAAATAGTTTATAAAACTTGTTTCAAATTGAACAAATCCAAGTAAAGTTGCTTACTATGGATTCATTGATTTATTAAGATGACATCAATATTTTTGTTTGTATCACAATGGCAGTTAGCATATAAACGAATCAACTAAGTTACGTATGCATGGAATATGCTTAAGTTCTCAATTCCTAATTTGTTTCCATGACAATGATGGATCTCCCTAACTAACTAACTAACTAATTTATTCATCAAACCACAAAAAACAAAGCTAAACTTTTCCTTATCTAAACTGCTGTTTAATCATTAGTATTAATTAATACAAAAAACGGCTAATTTCAACTTAACTTACGTCCCAGATGCACAACATGTTGATTTGGGTTCCATAATTCATGAGTTTAATTTAGAAAAGTATTTTTGTTCCTCAAGCAAGAACTGGAATATCCTCACCCTTCCAAATTTGTCTTATCTCGTCCACATCTTAAACAAAATATTTTTAGTTTAGCTAACTAGCTGGTTGATGATATTGTTAATTATAGTTGGACAAAGAAATATATTTTCTTTCACATGTCATCCTACAAATTGCAAATAAACTAGAGCTTGGTTTTGTCTTTTATACCAACTTTAAAGTTCATTTTCGTTTGTTGTTCATGAAGGGAAAAAAAAAAAGAAAAACTACATGTTAGAGTGATTAGTTTGTCCCTAGATGTGTGATATGTTCTCATTACAATTTCGGTGTATCAAAAGTATAAAATTATCATCGAGTGTGTCTTATGTTAGAAATTTATGGATAAAATTGATTAACTTATAAAAACACATTTGATAACCAAATTAACCAGCTAATGAAAGACACATTTGTGAATGTTTTTGTTATAGGAATGACGCTTATCAAATTCAAGAAAAATAAAATGATTGCTCACTCTATTTCAAACCAAAGCAAAAATAAACAAAATGAACTCTTTTAAAGACATTAAAAATACACAAACATTTATAAACGAAACAAAAATATTATTCATATCATATTATATAGTTGGCAGTGGAATGTGCGTTTGGCATTTTAGGTGGCGGGAAAAGGGGACTTACGATAACTGAGACATGATAGCATACAATTTCATCACCTCATTTTATTATTTGATTGAATTGAATAAAAATGTGATACAAGACAAATATGCTGAGAATATAACAATAAACATAATGTCCACTGTCTATTTTTTATATGAAGTTATGTCTGAAGTACTAGTAATCAATTGTTTACTGTAATAATTGGTTACTTCAAACTTATTTAACGACGTAGAAATTTGTAACACTATAAGAAGCTGGTGCCTCTAAACAGAATGCATAATACAACACAATACATACATGGAAGGCGGTGAACTGAGGGTGGCGAGTGGACGCGTAGGGAGCTCCAGCATATGGAGAAGTGGTGCAGTTGATGTATTTTCGGGATCGTCAAGAAGGGATGATGATGAACAAGAGCTTCAATGGGCTGCTATTGAGAAGCTTCCGACCTATCTACGCATGACTAGAGGTATACTGAATGAATCACAAAGTGAACAGCCTATAGAGATTGATATCAACAAACTTGGACCACTACAGAGGAAGAATTTAGTGGAGAGACTTGTCAAGATTGCTGAGGAAGATAATGAAAAGTTCTTGTTGAAGTTAAGACAACGCATTGATCGGTATGTTACTAAGCTATCTGGTACCGACATTTCAAATTGAATGCATGTTTAGTGTGTAGATAGGACATTTTCTTAAACTATTAACAAATTATGTGTCTGTGTAAATGCTTCATTGCAGTACTAACTTGAGTTGTTGTTTTGTGTCTGTGTTTGGTTTAGTTTTGAAATGAATCTTTAAGGAATTATGTAAGGTTTTTAAGGTTTGGTTATGTCGTAATTCTTGATATTTGTGTGGAATTATGGTCAAATACAGTTGATACAATTTTGGTTGTGGTTGCATTGTATTTGCAGAGATATTTAAAACTATGATGTTTCGGCCAAATAGTGAAAATGTACCATTTTTTGAAACTCTGGCTTCATGTGTAGAGGAATTTACAAGTTTGTGTATATGTGTTGCTTTCATGTTGCAGGGTTGGACTTGATTTTCCGACAATTGAGGTCCGTTTTGAGCACTTGAATGTTGAAGCAGAAGCTCATGTTGGAAGCAGGGCATTGCCTACAATCCTCAACTTCTCCATTAATTTGTTGGAGGTAGTCATAACAAAAGATTTGGAATTGGATGTTTTGCTATCCCAAAAATTTCTTTTTGAAGCAGAATACACTGACAAGTTCTAATGTTTATGTATTTGTGCTCTCTTTTTGAAGGGATTCCTGAATAATCTTCACCTTATCCCGAGTCGAAAGAAGCCGTTAACAGTTCTTCATGATGTTAGTGGAATAATCAAGCCTAAAAGGTAAGACAACATTACCGTTGTGAAATTCACACGATTGACAGAAACTATCTATTTCTCAATCAACAATTTATTTTGCCTGTTGCAGAATGACACTGCTCTTAGGTCCTCCAAGTTCTGGAAAGACTACATTGCTGTTGGCACTAGCCGGAAGACTCAGTAAAGATCTAAAAGTAAGCACATGTGGCATTCCTCTTGTTTCAGCAATTATGTTTTACAATCATAATTCATTCATTTCCAATTTTCCATTGATGATTAATTGCAGTTTTCGGGGAGAGTTGCGTATAATGATCACGGGATGGAAGAATTCGTACCACAGAGAACATCAGCTTACATCAGTCAAACTGATTTACACATAGGAGAATTGACAGTAAGAGAAACATTGGCCTTTTCAGCAAGGTGTCAAGGAATAGGAAGTCGTTATGGTCAGTAATATAGTCCTTTGTTGTCTGTACAATGAAGCCTATGTATTGTCGCTTACATTTGATTGAACTGTTTTTCAACTTTGTGCAATCGGAAGATATGCTGGCAGAATTATCAAGAAGAGAAAAGGCTGAAAACATTAAACCAGATCCTGATCTTGATATTTATATGAAGGTAAGACGAGATAAAGATTAAATAAATGTTAATAGACCTCTTTTCATAATGAATAACTTGGAGATAGAGCTAAACATGCTTAATTTTCAGGCTGAAGCACTAGAAGGCCAAGAAACCAACATAGTTACAGATTATATACTTAAGGTAGAAAATCAAGTTCGGCAAATTTTTAAAGATGACTTTAGGATAAAATAAGGAAGAATCTCATTTTTTCCTGTTTAAAAAAATTTGGCAGATTTTAGGACTAGATGTTTGTGCTGATACCATGGTAGGGGATGACATGATTCGAGGTATTTCGGGTGGACAAAAGAAGAGAGTCACAACTGGTAAAACCATAAATCTCATTATATGTGTAATACTAATATGAAATTAAGTGTTTACGTTTTCATTTGTGTTTTGTGAAACTCAAGATGTGACTATGAGCTACAGGTGAGATGCTAGTTGGACCAGCAAGAGCGCTTTTCATGGATGAAATATCGACTGGTTTGGACAGTTCAACCACATTTCAAATGATTAATTCACTAAGGCAATCCATCCATATTCTGAATGGAACAGCCCTTATCTCTCTTCTACAGCCAACACCTGAAACTTACGATTTATTCGACGACATAATTCTCCTCTCAGACGGACAAATTGTGTATCAAGGTCCAAGGGAAAACGTCCTCGAATTCTTTGAGCACGTTGGTTTCAAATGTCCAGAGAGGAAAGGAGTAGCAGATTTTTTACAAGAAGTACTTTTTCTTAGCTTCATTAGACTCTGACTTGTTTTGCATTTTTCACCTTTAATAGAAGATACTATACTCATCTCTTTATATGACAGGTAACTTCAAGAAAAGATCAAGAACAGTACTGGTCAAATAAAGATAAGCCATATACCTTTATTACTGTTAGAGAATTCGCTGAAGAATGTCAGTTGTTTCATGTCGGTCAAAAACTCGGTGATGAACTTGGTACTCCGTTTGATACCTCCAAAGGCCACCCTGCCGTTTTAACCAAAAACAAATATGGCGTGAGCAGGAAAGAACTCTTAAAAGCCTGTGTATCAAGAGAACTCTTACTTATGAAAAGGAATTCGTTTGTCTATATTTTCAAGATGTGGCAGGTAAACACAAACCGATCAAAAAAACCTTACTTGACCATTCATCGGTGTTATATACACTAGATTCATGTTTGATTTCATTTGTTTTCAGTTGATCTTCACTGGCCTCGTAACAATGACAATGTTCCTACGAACTGAGATGCACCGGAATACTGAAACAGATGGAGGGATCTATATGGGTGCTCTATTCTTCATACTAATTGTAATTATGTTCAATGGATACTCTGAGCTATCGATGTTCATAATGAAACTCCCAGTTTTCTATAAGCAAAGGGACCTTCTTCTTTTCCCTGCCTGGGCATATTCTTTGCCTACTTGGATCCTTAAGATTCCTATAACCTTTGTAGAAGTTGGTATTTGGGTTGTGTTGACTTACTATGTAATCGGATTTGATCCATGCTTTGAAAGGTGGGAATATTTTGGTACGTAAACTCCAAACATAATTTTCTCCGGTCTGCTAAACACAGTTGGATCATTTGTTTTACTTGTAGGTTCATCAAACAGTACTTTTTGCTAGTTTGTATCAACCAGATGGCATCTGCACTTTTTCGATTTATTGGCGCAGTTGGGAGGAATGTTATTGTTGCAAACACAGTCGGATCATTTGCATTACTTGCAGTTTTGGTCATGGGTGGATTCATCCTCTCGAGAGGTGAAGTGCAACTTGTTAGTGCCGTTTATCATCAAAGATGCATATTTTTTTGTTTCAATGTATTATAATATCAAAAGCTCACTGAACTATGTTCTTATGCATCAGTTGATGTGAAGAAGTGGTGGTTATGGGGTTACTGGGTATCCCCAATGATGTATGGACAAAATGCCATAGCTGTGAATGAATTCCTTGGAAAAAGTTGGTCCCATGTAAGCAAGAAATACAATCACATTCCCACGAGTGAAAGATCTTACATATACAAGAATACAAATGTGACTTATGAAGAGTTTCGATCTGTGTCGAATAATACGCGAATACCTTTTCATTGCAGATTCCACCTGATTCAACAGAACCATTAGGAGTGCAGATCTTGAAGTCGCGTGGGATTTTCCCTGAAGCATACTGGTATTGGATTGGAGTTGGAGCTTCCATTGGATACATGTTACTATTCAACTTCCTTTTCCCTCTGGCCTTACATTATCTTGACTGTAAGTATCCTATATATTATATGTGGTTGTCAGTTTATAAAATTGATGTAGTTCTCTAAGTAACAAATGAAACATTTTATTGCAGCATTTGGTAAACCGCAGGCTTTAATATCAGAAGAAGCATTGGCTGAGAGAAATGCTGCCACTGCTGGAAGTAAACAGATTATTGAACTGTCGCCTAAATTAGAATGTTCGTCAGGTGAGTTACAAGTTAGCTTACAAAACTTCTTCCTATTTTACTTCACATGTTAATTCACTGTAAGATGATCGATATAATTTTGATGTAACAAAAGGAAATGCAAGTCAAAGAAGTTTTTCTTCAACGATGCTATCAACAAAGGTAGGCAGCATTAATGCAGCTGATCACACTAGGAAGCGGGGGATGGTTCTTCCTTTCACTCCCCTTTCCATCACTTTTGATGAAATCGGATATGCCGTGGACATGCCACAGGTACAAGAATTAGCTTCAAACTTCAAAGGAACTTTTAAGTGGATAATTCCACTATCAAATCATCAACTTGAAATGTAGTGGTCATTTCTATAATGGAGCATTAGAAGTGTTTGTTTGGATTGACTTATTTAAGCTTACATACTAACTAGCATAAACACTAGTGAGACTGTTTGGGAGAGCTTATGGAAACAACTTATGAGATGTCCATTTTAGCTTCTTTACGCAAGTATTCAAAGATAGTTTATGAAAACAACTTATAATTCCTACAAAAACAATTTGACTTTATTTTATTTTAAAAAAAATAGCTTATACATAAACACTTATATGATAAGTGTCTATGCCATATAGGCGCTTAATTAAGTTGTTTATCCAAACAGGGCCTGATTCATCCTGCATGCACATAGCATAATATAGTGGTTGCATGTGAAGCTTACCAAAGTTACACACTCTGAATAAAACAAGCATAAAAAAGTGACAGTAAATTTACACTCTCCTTACTAATATATTTCTAATAGTGTCCCTTTATGCTTGCTTGTAGGAAATGAAAGCCAAAGGTATTCCTGAAGATCGACTTGAACTTTTGACGGGTGTTAATGGAGCTTTTAGACCAGGAGTTCTGACAGCTCTAATGGGTATAAGTGGAGCTGGTAAAACAACTCTAATGGATGTGTTGTCTGGAAGGAAAACAACAGGATATGTTCAAGGACAAATCACTATATCCGGGTACCCTAAGAAGCAAGAAACATTTGCTCGGATATCAGGATACTGTGAGCAAACTGATATCCACTCTCCCCATGTTACTGTCTATGAATCTCTTGTTTATTCTGCATGGCTCCGGTTACCCCCCGAGGTTGATACTTCCACAAGAAAGGTAAAGTTTGTCAATTTTGTGTTTCTCTTTTACTTTGTAGATAAAATAGGAGTATATTAACAAGACATGCAACACACACCACTTATTTCAGATGTTCATTGAGGAAGTTATGGAGCTGATAGAGCTGACTTCAATAAGAGAAGCGCTTGTTGGATTACCTGGTGTGAATGGTCTGTCCACGGAACAGCGCAAGAGGTTAACGATTGCAGTTGAACTTGTTGCCAATCCATCTATTATATTCATGGACGAACCTACCTCTGGCCTTGATGCAAGAGCTGCTGCTATAGTAATGAGAACAGTGAGAAATACAGTGGACACCGGGAGAACTGTTGTCTGCACAATTCATCAGCCTAGTATTGATATATTTGATGCTTTTGATGAGGTCAGAGACCCTTTTCCTTTTTTTTTAAGTTGTTAAAAAAAAATAGTGTCCCAAGGCTGAACATCTATCTTGTAAATTACAGCTACTTCTCTTGAAGCGTGGAGGAGAAGAAATATATGTGGGGCCAATAGGCCGACATTGTTCTCATCTGATCAGCTACTTTGAGGTCACTATCTCTAATTTGTTAGTAATAGTCTAATACTAAATACTTAACATATTATCAATCAATTTTTTCATCAAAGCAAAACATACCTGCTTGGTATAGGGAATTAATGGAGTGCCAAAAATCAAGAATGGCTATAACCCTGCCACTTGGATGTTGGAGGTTACTTCTGAAGCACAAGAAGAAGCTCTCAGAATTAACTTCACCGAACTATACAAGAACTCTGACTTATATAGGTAAGACAGCAAAACTTGTAAATTAAAGCACATTCCATATATTATCATTTTGAATCCATAATGATTCTTGGAAATAAAATCTGCTCTTTAAGGATGTATGGTTTATTAAGCCATGATGTATAATTACATTCAGGAGAAACAAGGCCTTGATCAGGGAACTAAGTACTCCTCCAGAGGGTTCTAAAGACTTGTACTTCACAACACAGCACTCTCAGTCTTTCTTAACCCAATGTATGGCTTGTCTTTGGAAGCAGCACCTATCGTATTGGAGAAATCCCCCATACAGTGCAGTGAGACTTTTATTCACAACGGTCATAGCCTTCTTGTTCGGGACAATATTTTGGAATATTGGCTCAAAAAGGTACCAAGCCATGTTCCTAACTTGTTTGTGAGTTGCTGTTCATTATACCTTTATTTATGTACTCTTGCAATGCAGGGAAAGAAGACAAGATCTATTTAACGCGATGGGGTCCATGTACGCTGCAGTGCTCTTCATTGGGGTACAAAATGCTACATCGGTGCAACCAGTTGTAGCCATTGAGAGAACAGTTTTCTATAGAGAAAAGGCTGCTGGGATGTACTCAGCATTGCCATATGCATTTGGACAGGTATGCATAAAGCTTCTGGATCACGAAATGGCTAAGGAATGTTAACTATTATGAATAAACCATCAATTTATCACTAAATTATCATTCTCTCTCTAATTAGGTTCATGATAGTTTAGTGACTAAATTGAAGGTTTATTCTAAATATTAGTTAACAGATAAACTTTTTAATTAATGAATACTAATTATATGAAGTTGAGAAACTGTTTCGAAAACTTACCAGATTTGAAATATTCAGGTTGCTGTTGAGATCCCATACGTACTCATACAGAGCCTTGTATATGGGGTTATAGTGTATACCATGATTGGGTTTGAAATGACACCTACCAAATTCTTTTGGTATCTCTTCTTCATGTTCTTCACCTTTCTATACTTCACCTTTTTTGGAATGATGCTTGTCGGTGCTACACCAGATCACAACGTTGCTGCTATAGTTTCCTTTGGCTTCTACTTGGTATGGAACCTTTTCTCAGGATTCGTTATTCCCCGAACCGTAAGTTTCATTGTTCCTTTCACTTCAAATTTAACATTAGACCATGCAAGTGTAAACATGTAACTTAACTCGGTTTTAACTCCTTTAAAATGTTTTATATAACAGAGGATGCCGATATGGTGGAGATGGTTTTTCTGGTTTTGTCCTATCTCTTGGACATTATACGGCTTGATTACAACACAATTTGGTGATGTTAACAAACGTATGGATACTGGAGAGACAGTGGAAGAGTTTGTTAGGAGTTATTTTGGTTATAGAGATGATTTCAAAGGCGTAGCTGCGGCGGTGGTTGTTGGTTTTTCACTGATCTTTGGATCTGCCTTTGCCTTTTCAATTAAGGCATTTAATTTCCAAAAAAGATAAGCATTTTGTACAAATTGTACACTCACATCTTAATCAGTAAAAAGAATAAGTGTATAAAGTTGTAAATGTAATCTCAAGTGTGTATGAAATATCTGTGAAGTATTCAACGTATATAAGTATCCAACAGATGATGACGGTTTTGTTTGAAATGAAGCTAGCTATGTATTCATTGGCTTTGTAGTGCAAAAATGAAATAAGAACGAACAAGTACCAGTAAATTAAAATGTCAGATGCCGCATATGATACAGTCAGAAAGTTCTCTCTCATCCTACTACACCTAACAAGTAACACCTACAGTTACAAATGAATCTCAATTCTCATTAGAGGTACATAAAATAAAATTAAACAAGAAGGAACCATAAAGAGTTGTGCCAACTTATTTTGCCAAGCTATCCAAAAAGCTTTGCAACTCCTTCAAACCTTCAGCAGAGAAGCTCCTGTGCACTCTGGAGCGTGGTGCTACCAAATTCGGTGGAGGCTGCTGCTGAAAGCAAACCACAACAACAGCTAAATTGTCTCCACTTTTTCTCTTCAAAGCCTCATCAACCAGATCCTTACTGCACACAGCTGGGTCATTATGCTCCTGAAGCCTGCGCCGCGCAAAATCTACAGCATTTTGGCTTCTAAAAACATCCCAAATCCCATCGCAGCCTATGATGAGAAATTCGTCCTCGGCAGTAAGTTTTGTAGTCATGAGTTCAGGCTCTGCACTGAGTGGTCCACCATCTTTGCCTTTCATTCCTTCCATGTGCCAGTCACCAATAGCTCGAGCAACATTAAGTTGCCCATTGAGATATCCATCGTAGACAGACCCCCCAGATGCCTCAATACGCCTCTGCTCTTTCATGCAGCCTGGTTTGTGGTCTCTTGACATGTCAATTGCTTTTCCACGACGGCACAGCACTGCTCGACAATCTCCAGCATTTGCTACCACCAGCAACCTACAGTCAGAAACTACAATCAGCATGCAACTTATCACATTATCACATGTATGTATTTGATGTCATGTCAGAGGAAAAGCATGAAAATGGAAATATGGGCCAACTTTTGTAGCAGACCAAAAAGATCCCAAACCTCAATCAGATTTATGTCTTTTGTACTTGTCCAAAAAACGCGGACAAAAAAATTAGCATGCCTTTGGTGCTAATTTAAAGAAGAAGAAAAAAAAGGTTGTATGCCCAAATTATTGAATATCAAAATCCTGACCTTCCTATAACAAGAGTAGCCAATGCAGTGGTGCCGGATGCAAGGGAAGCATTGAGAGAACAAGCTTCCGCAAATGCATAGTCTGTTTGCAGAAAGGCAGAAGCAACTATCCTTTCAATATCCACTGGGAAATCTTTGTCCTCGAGAATGAACTTTGGCAAATGATTGCAAGCAAAGTCAGCAGCATGCTTTCCGCCGTGTCCATCAAACACCTGACCAAGCCATTTGACATATAACGTTACTTGACTTTTCTAAGCAGTTTAAAAATAAATGCAAGCAACATAAATAAACCTATCTATTTATGTCAGCTGTAAAAGCTCCATAGCCAGTAATGGTGCATCTAATATGTGTTTATGCACATTGGTCCACACCAAAGGTAAAGCAACACCAATTACAAAAGAAGATTAGCATGTGAACTAAGATTTGCAAAGAACTTCCGAAAGATGCCATCAGATGTGCAGAAAATGAGAATGAAAGAAGACAAAACGAAGGAAAAGAGAATGACGGCACATGAGGATGTCAAAGAATAAAAAATCATGAAGAAAAAAATGAAAATCCATTCGAACAACTATCATATCAGTACTCCAATCAAGATAAGTGCTAAGGAGAGAGAGATATACCCCATAGAAAGCACTCGGTCCATCTATATGTTTATTAAGCCCATGGCCCTGCCTAAAATTGTCAACACAAACATACACATCCTCCATATTTGACCGGAACCCAATATCAGCACATCCTCCGGAACGGAGCTTTGGAAGGAAATCAGGCTGGCAACCTTCAGTAACATCCTCAGCAGATACATCAGAAAACTTCATTTTCGTCTGCTGATTTTGCCATGAAAGAACACATCAATAAAATGAAGAGATTTTTTTGCAGAAAGATGAACTTTTATCAGTGCAGAAATAAACTTATACTACTACAGAAATAACCCTACTAACAACAATAATCAATAATCAATCCTAAGGTTGCAAACTGAATCCACAAAACATAATCAACAACTAATCATAATGAGATGAATAAATCATAATGCTGTTGCCATCTAATCTGACCAAACCAACCCGCCATCATATCATTATTTCACATTTCTCTTTCCCAACAAAAATTTCCTTCTATTCTAGTCCTAGATTTTATCTACATTAAATACAAAAACTAAAGCTTAAATTACACATTCTCACTACATGAAAGTGGCAAATGGAAAGGAAAAAAGGAATGAAGCTAAAAACGTAGAAATGAAGATAAGAATCATTTTAAGAAAAGTAATAAATGCTGTAGTAATAACTGTTCCAAAACAAGAAAAGTAACATCATTGTCACAATGAAAACACAAGACACTATAAAACAAAAGATTTGTTTCTTACAAGAGAAGCGTGGCGAACAAGAGATTTTCTGCATGGCAAAACAAGAGGATCATTGCGTTGACATTGACGAAAAGCAGAAGCAATAGATGGATTAGGATTTGGAGGTCGAGTCTCACTAGAGCTTCTACCTTCACTAAAACAATTCACACCTTCAAATTCTTCCATTTTTCTTAACCATAAGATCCAAACTTCAAAAATACAGACCCAGTTACCAAAATTCGAAAATGGGTTGTAAAAAGCAATTGGGTTATCAGAAAAAGTGTAAAAATTAGGTCTTTTATTCAAAGGGTGGTTTAAAGAATGTGGAGATTTGTTTGAAGAAAGGAGTGTGTTGGGAAAGAGGAAGAATGACCGTCGTAACTGAAGGCGGTGGTCGGTGGTCGGTGAGGGTTTGGGTTTCGAAGATGCGGTGGAATGAATGAATGAATGTGTTTCCTTGTTTTATGATTTGTTTTCACAACGGCACAACCCTTTTTTGAAGGGGTGCTTTGTTTTTGCCATGTTTTGTAGTAACAAGGAAAACTACAATAAATAATGATTATGTTTTTTTTTAGACATATGATTATTGTTTTTTACAGATAAAGATCCTGTAAATAAGAATGTCTTGTAAAAAAAAAATATGATTGTAAGAATGTTCCGAATAATAATAATAATGACAAAATTCTACTTAAAAAACAAATCGACAAAACACATTAATTTAGAGCTTCTTTTTCCTTTGAATAGTATTAGTAACGTGGTTGAAAACATTTTGAAACAATCTCATTTTATATTTTAATTATCTTAAAATAGATTTAAATTTTTAAATTAGTAGCAATACATTCACAATCTCATTGGATTTAACAACACAACTCATCTAATTAAACTAGTGATCTAGTACATGCTTTCTTGCCAATAAATGATACCAGTCTATTGTTGTTGAGTTGAGTTGTAACCTGTTCTGGTAAATCATCAGGCACAGTGCAAGCTGGAATTGATCTGAATACGGGATGATTGTTTTTCAAGTTTTTTAATGATTGAGCTGCATCAACTAAATATCGGTCGTTCTCAGTCTCAGGTTTGATTCCCTCTTATATCAATTTGGATGAGTTAGTTTAGCTTCTTCAAAAAAAAAAAACACTAAATATTGGTTGTTCTCCAATCATGACACGTTGACACCCCCTTTGAGTCAACTCAAAATCAGGTCATCATATACACATTTTTTTAAACTTAAATTTCATGTAATAGTAGTAGCAGCAACAGATGTTATACTGTTTTATTCTAACGAAATTTGCTGTGAAAAAACAATCAAAGGTATTATAATTTGTACCATCCAATTCTACCATCATATAAGAAATTTTTTTTTAAAGCACTTGTTAAAAAACTAAATATAATAAAAATATCTTTAAATTTTAAAATCTAACATTTTAAAAGTCTAAAAAATGTTTTTCTTAAAAGTTGAATTTTTTTTTCTGATTCAGTAATAAGTGCTCATATAACACTTGTTTGCATGACATGTTGTGAGTTCAATCAAACTCACACCAATAGTATTATTTGTTGAAGTAGCAAACCAATAACTAAAGTGATAAAACAAACCACAAACAATAAAAATATGAGATATAAGATGAAGGAGAAGGAGAATGAGAACGAGCACCATAATATTTATTTACTTAATTTGGTCTAAATTGACCTACGTCTGAAAGATAGTGCCTCTAAAATTCACTATCAATAATATTACAAAATGAAATAAGGGTAACAAATACTCAATGATTTTACTAGCAAAGTGTTTCCCAACCCAAAAATCTATTCCAAAAGAAATCAACATTTAATCTCTGACTTTTATAAGGATCTCTTCTTTTGGTAAACTCTAGTCTTGCCTCACTCCAACCTCATGTTAGAACTGAAAACCAACACCTTGTATATAAAGACACCTCTCAACTTGTCTTGCACATAAAGAAAACAACTTTGCAGATTACGAGACTTGCCGAGCAAGAAGGTAAACAGATGAAGCAACCGCTTTACTTGTTTTACACTTCAAGAAATAGCCTTACAACTCGTATATCTTGTCGAGAAAAAGAAACTACTTTGTATTTATGCTTTTTTGATAAACTAAATGACAAAACTCGTGTGTTGTTTCTATCGGTGTTATTTAGGATCATGTTATCTGTGATTTAAAATTCACAACTAAAATAAAGTATATGACATAGGATACTAGTTTTAAAAATATTCACAACTAAAATTTTGACCAAGACAACTTAAAGTTAATATGTGAAAGTCTGTCAAACTATTCAAAAAAATGAAAGTCTGTCAATAGAATTTGGATTAGGTGCACGCATATGTGGTAAATGAACAGGGCCGTTCCCGACAATCCGGAGGCTTGGTTACAGACTTGATAATTTTGCTTAAAAAAAAAATGAAAAAAAAATCCAGCATTATTTATAGTGATGGACAATGAAGTTGTAGTTAAATATATAAGCAATGGTTCAAACATGACTTTTACTTACCGATAAATAGACCTTTACTTACGGACAATTCATAATTGACAACAAAATTGATGTCTTCCAAACTTTTATCTTCAGAAAAAGTAACATTTAGTGACTGATTTTGTCCGTAGGTACAAGTTTTTTTTTCCTTTTTTAAAAAATTTGAGGCCCTGTGCCAAAGGGCTGCTTGCGCTTGGCCAGGCCGGTCCTGTACATGAAACACTGTCTTCAGAATCATTCAATTAAGATGATGAGGCAGATCAAATCTTAAACAGTTTTAAGAAAATTGTTAGTAATATGAAAATGTGAAACTAAACAATTAAGTTCAAGTGGTTAACGGGTTTCATCGACGAACTAATTGTTGAGAAAAAAAATCAAGTTCGATTAGTGGATGGAACAATTTTTTATCAATTTTACTTACCTTTGCAAATTATCATACTATCTTCTCTAAAGAACCGAAAAGTTAGCACAAAAAAAAATGAGATTGAAATCTAATTTGTTTGGTCTTGATCGATCGATCTCAAGCTTGTCGACTACTTAACTACAACAAATTTTGATTGGATCGAAACTCCATTGACGTCGGTACACTGAAATAAACTTATGAAAAGTACTCCTAATTAGTAGTTATAGGCGGTAGGAAATTAGTAGAAAATTTGTCTTGTTTGGTGGTAGTTTGAACTTGGAAAGTTCATTAAGCCAAGTTTCATGCATATTGACGGTTGTAGGTTTAGCAGACGTCCAGACCATGACTCCTCTTGTGTCCTCTACGTACTTAACTTGTTGCCAACATTCTTGGATTGGAGAGACGGCAAAGCAATAGCATCATGACTCATGGAACCTGCTAATTAGACTCAACCCCCTCCTCCAATCACAATTTGCCACCTCATCAGCCCATCCTTTTCACTCACAGTTAACGTGCTCTGACCATATACACACCAATATTCCCTATATATATATATTCATTCATTACTCATTATTTCATTCATTTGACATTTCTGCTTCCCTATATACTTTATACAATACTCAATATAATTAACTGATTTATAGTTTAACATCATACATAATATACACACACACACATAGGGATCGAGAGAAGAAAAGAATCTCAAGTAGTTCCACCATGACATCAACCAGTTGCTGCCTCCGTCTTTACCCTACAACTTCAAACGCTTCTCTCATCCCTAAAAACCCACCTCAACTTTCCTCGTAAGTTTTTTTTTAATTTAATACTTGTTTATACCGGATCACGATTAGTTAGTACATCATATTATGATCATGTCAATTAACTTAATTAGTTACATTTTTTGTTTTATGTAAATAAAGGGAGAAAAACAGTACTTGCTGGAGAAGGCGATGTGTTGTGATAGGAGTGGCTTCGTGCTTCTCTATAATTGGACTCAACAATTCAGTGACATTGGAACATGAAGCTGTGGGTAAGGAGGAAAATATCATGTTGGTGACCATGTCAAATTCAATAGATGATGATGAGCATGTGTTTTTGGTTGGTGGTGCGGCCAAATGGAGCCAGAAAAGGATGTGCCCCTCTTGGCAAGGAAACAATCCCCTCGAAACCATCGTGCCGGAGAATCTTCCACGGCCAGCTGCACGTCGGAGATATGAGGCTGTTCGCTCCACCTCTAAGATTGCTCCACCACTCTCAATGTCCGTCAAACTTAAAACCAATAGGGATAGTTGTTTCTCCATGTGAAAATTTAAATCAATTAGTAAAATTGTACATAATTATTAATTAATTTTTTGATTATATTCTTGTCTTGTAAACTCAGAAATATCCAATAAGTCATGTAATGATCGTAACTTGGTTGGATTTATGCACGTTGATCATTGTAGTACAATGTGTAGTACATATTTCGATTGCTTTCACGTTTCTCCAATTCAACCATTGTACTACTACTTAAATGCTTTATTTGTAGTATTTTTTGTCCTTATCTGTCAAAATTCCTTAGTCCACCCAAGTATTAGACCCTATTCTATATAATATTATGGGCTAGGCTAGACAGGCCTGCGCTAATATGCATTTAGGAGCTCCTCGAAATAAAATTACGTAGTTGACCAATAAATACTAGCAGTTGACCAAGAACAATTACGAATTCTTCTTTGAACCCACCCAAATTGAATACATACATACACAACCAAATGAACACAATAGAAAAACCCGTAAATCGAACAAACTTATTAAATCAAAATTGCATTTGGTTTGAAATTATTTGTGCCATTTTTTAATTCAATTTTATGGTTTGATTTAATTTGCAGTTTTATTTTACTAATCGAACTAAATCGCATCAAACCGCAACATAAGATAAATATTAATAATTTGTGTCACTCAACCCAATACTCATAAAAACTTTTATAGAATGACATGTTTTTACTCATATTATGTTTCTTCTTTACTTTTTATTTTAAAAAAATATTTGTGTTTTAGTTTAATGTTACTTGCACTTTTGGATATCAGTTAATGTTAGATATACCTTAAATTATAGAAATTCAATGAGAACTTTTAGAGAATGATAAAATCATAGTTTTTTGCATTTTTAACTGACAGTGTTACGTTTGGTCTATGTTTTTAATTTGGTCTATATTGATGACAACATTGTTGGATGAAAATCTGTGACGGATCCATAAATTTTAATATGGGATCAAGTTGTATCGTAAAACTTTATAAACGCGTAAGCGTGCGAAAATTATGTAAGTTATATTTATAATTGCCCTAAAATGTTGATTTTTTTAAAATATTTGTCCATTTCTAGTAGAGTATAAAAAATATAACCATAGTTTCATCACCAGCTAAGCCTCAGTCACAACCTTTTTCAACAAATATAAATAGTTTATATTATAATAGTAGTTTTATGGTCTTGCCAACGATATGCTATGAGATAATTGGTTAAAGATTTCATAAAAGAAAATTTTATCTTAAAAATAAGCGTTATTTGTATCGATATAATAATTACAACAACTTTTTATAAAAGAACTACTTCTTTTGATTAATTAACTAGTGTTCTTAGAACACTCATTAGGACCCTTCTTAGTTTTGTAATTTTTTGTAGTGTAATAAATAGATTATGTGAAAACAATAATATTATATAAAGGGGTCAAACTAGATATATATCTAATTTTAGGTTAAAAATACAATACACACGTGGAGGCAAGTGAGGTCGCTTGACCCCATTGCCCCCACACACGTTCCGTGCCTGATGAAAATGAAATTTTAATGTGGAATAAAATTTGAAACATTGTAGAAAATAAGTTGTTTTTAACTTGATTTTAATATTGAAAACAAAAAAATTGTATTGTCTCGCAAACAACCGTGATAATCAAACCAAACTAAACTGCATTAGTTTGGTTTGATTTGACTTTTATTTCAAAAATCAACCGAATCAAACAAAACCGAATGTTTTTTTATCTTACTGTTCGAATTACTTTTAACCTAAAAACCGAATCAATCCGCACCCCGAACACACATAATACATATTACTACTAGATAACCTAAACATAGATAAATGTGTGAAAAAATGTATTCTGCTGGAAGAAAAAAAAAACTTATTAAAACATCATAATTATATAAAAAAGATATCACACATCATTCTGATATTTCAAATATACTTTTATATAATGTTTTTAAGATAATGTTTGGCTAAAAATATTATACTTATAGGTCGTTCAAAAATTATTTTTGATTTTTAGACGAAAATAACGTTGTTGTTGTGTGAAATTTGGTGCTTGGCTGACTACTCGCGTTTTTAGTTGATTGGTAATTGTTTGGCTGATTCCTCGTTTGCTAATCTCATAAGATGATATGTTGATCAACTTTTACATCCAACAATGATCTCTTTTCATATGTCACGTGAATATGCTAAGAAATAACTAAACATTGTTTTTCGGATGCGGGTTCTTTCTAATCCGAAGAAGGATAATGCTACATAAAGCGAGTAGTTTATCCCGAAATCATTTCTATTGGCCAAGTACCCATGTTTTCCGCCCAATTCCTATTGTAAGCTTCCTCATGCATTGTACACACAGCTCTGAATATTGGCACGTTGCCTTCGTGATTTTTCAGGATAGTTTTTCTCGCTATGTATAGCAATGCCGGACTTCCCCTCGAGAATATTTATAGACTTGTTTTCACGTTCTTGATCCACGAACTCACAAAACAAAAAAAACCACACACTACATCATATCATATCATATATAAGATCAAAACTAATATATTGATTGATCTCGGTAATAAAAAATCAATGTATTAATATTATTTATTTAAATATTTGCTCTGTCGACTGAATTACAACTGTTTAGTCAACTAAAACCCTGTTTGGAACTGCGGTGCTTTGGTTACTCTCACATCCCAAAGCACATTTGCCCGTGGTTTACTGAAGCTATATATTAGAGCTTCTCACCAAATGTGCTGCTGCTAAGTTATTAGTAATCTTCACTTGAGCCAACCCTTCGTCCAGTATAACCGTATATATTAAGTAAATGAGTCTTCATGCATATTCAAAATTCAGTTTGCTAATTAATATCTTCCCGATGAGCTGGGTTGTGTTGTTTGACATTGTGGGCAAAAATCCACCATTGCAGCTAACATTCTTTCAACTGTTCCCTACATTTCTATATTCAGGAGGCTGTGTGTTTATCCAACTTTTTTTGTTGCCTCACAAACTGATCATGGATGTTAGTTTATTCTTCATTTTTTCTCTCTCCATAAGTAATAGTGGAAATAAACTTAGGTTGGATGAAGTTTTTCAAGGTCAAAATATTAAAGATCTAAGTTCCACATGTTACATGTTATAAGTTTATTTTTTGGCCTAGCTTCGAGCTTGAGTCTAGCCTTTTTAAAAGTATATTATGACATGTTATTACATTTAAAGATTTATTTCATATTTAGTCTTTAAGTAGTAAATTAAAATTTAACTTGTACTTAAATATTATGAGCTAATATATCAATATGGGATTAAGTTCTTTTTTGACATTTAGCATCATATTTAGAGAATATGACTCTATTTGACACCTATTTCTATTTTTTTATTATATAAAAATACTTTCAAATGTGTTAAAAATTAATGTAAGCTAATATGTTCAAAATTAATGTAAGCTAATGTATATTTAAATTAATATCCTCTCAGAAAAATTAAATTAATAAATATTTTTTTCTTTAAAAAATTAAAAATGTTTTAAATAGGCCAAAAAGATGTCTCTGTGTGGCCTGACATCTTTTTGCTAAATTGACTTTTGATTTAAAAAATTTCAACTATGTATGTTAAAAAAAAAATTTGTTTAGACTAGATGTATGCTAGAAACTAGGTCCCCGCCGGTTGGCCTAAATGTAGAAATAATATATTGAAATGTGTACATTAAATTTAATCTTTAATGTTTTAATGAATTGAATGCACAAAGTTTAAGAGAATATTTCTTTTTTTGGATTTCTTAACATATGCACTTAGGGCACAAGTTAACACTACCCTTAATTTAATCATGTAATTAACTTACCATCTCCGCATGCGTATTGGCGAAACATGACATGAATAGATTGGGATCAATAAGTGATATAGTATACGGATATTCTTTGCTAATTGCTACTGCATGAATCATTTTCTAGCATTTTTTCTCGAGAAATTTTAATATGGTAACATGACCAAATAAAAAGTGTTTGGTCACACACATAAAGAAATATTTTTTTAATAATAAGGAAGATATTGATAAAAAAAATAATTGAATATTTTAAGGACCATCTTTTTACGTGTGTGTCCAAACACTTTTGATTTGGTCTCGTGACCATGAAAGAATTCCTCATTCTTCTTCTGTTCATATCATACCATTTCATGCAAAAGATACACTTATTACTTGTGTTGTGCATGCATAAACTCACGGGCCTACGTGGACATATATACAACACGGAAAATGTTACATGAACACATTTTATTCATACACCCCAATGTACACCCCACGCATTAGGGATATTTTGGTAAGTTCATTTCACAACCACACTTTCTCTTCTATTTGTGTAGGGTCCAGGTTATCATGTGTCAGAATTCTGTGTGGGTGTAAAAGGTGTATTGTCACATAGGATGGTACATGTATCACCACTCATAGAACACACCCTTTTTCAACAAATTCTTTGAGTTGTATATGTACATTTTTTTTGTAGTATATATGACAAATTATTAAAGCATATAACCGTACGTGTATTTTGTTTGGAAAAGTGATGAGGTGGTGATAATATAAGATCATACCTTAGGGTCCCCTCCTTCATTCTTGCGGTCATGGCAGCTGTAGAGATATTCTCTATGATTCAGCGGGCCACTTGATCAATCTCTGTGGTATATATATAGCTATATACATTACTTCTAGCATATCAGTGTTCTCTTTTCTAGCTTAATACTCATTCCCCTTTTGCCATATTATTAATTGTATCTTGTTAATGATGTTAATGAGTGGGATTCCACTTGTGTACCATTGAAGTACTAATGGTATATATCATTGGTTAATTAAAGTGTGTCACCTATCAATGTTATTTTATAAATTCTTTATTTGATATATTTTTTAAAGGGTGTGCCACGTGGCACATTCTAATTGGGCACTAAAGAATGTCTTAAAAGTTAAAACTGCTATTAAAGAACTGATTAAAACCAACTATATAAATTGCAGAGTCAATTATTAATAATTTTGAAAGTATGTTCTTAGTAATCAAGCACTCTTAATCATATCTCAAGATATAATCTATGAACACGTTTTACACAAAGATATATTTGGATCTACAGTAGGTTCCATTCAAAGTGTGTCCTTGTGCTTGTCAGGGATTTGAATTTTGAATAAAGTTTCTTTTTGAAATAGTGTTCTTGTTCAAAATAATAATATAACAGTGGCAAGGATTCCAACCAAATATGTCGAACATGGTTTTCTTTTGTTATATGTAAGGCTGGAAATGAGTCGACTTGATTTGAAAAAGATTTTTTCCACCCCAAAACATGACTCGATTTAAATTTACGAACAACTCTGTCTAGCTTAATAGCTCGAATCAAATGAAGCAAAAGACAAAACATATAAGTTATCGAGCGGTGCTACAACGCACGACGATCCGGCTCCCACGAACACATGACAGACTGTGTGGCTTCACCTCCTTTTCCTAAATTAAATTTTAATTAAAATAAAGATAATTCAAGTTTAACAGAATACAGAGGTCGTGTGGATTACACGACAATTTATGTCGTGCTATTTATCTTTTTCCATAAGTTATCACATGTGTTCACTCAATTTCAAGCTTAAAACTTCAATAATTTGCACTAGATCACCCGGTGGTTAATTTTCTTAAATCATAAAAAAAATTCGTTACTTATGTTTGGTAGTTCACTCCTGATTGTATAGGAGAAATTGAAAGTGTACGTAAGAGAGCAGATTTTTCAATTTAAGACTTTAATAGTAAAATTGATAAGTATTTCATAAGTGTTCCCTCAAAAAAAAAAAAGTATTTCATAAGTGTGAGATTATTAGAACTATATAGCCAGCTTAATTTGAGCATGAAAATTATACGACACTTAAAACAACTTAACTTGCTTTCATGTATTCATAAAAATCATCGACGTATAGTTTGTCGATTTCTTAATAAATTCAATAGTGGTGATCAACCACCACAAGACCGCGAAATTCCGCCATCGACCATTGTAGATTGCCGAAGATCTGGTGCCAACCATTGTAGTGTCGTGCGAGCTCTGGAGCCGACCATTGTGAAGTTGTTAGAGCTATGCCATCGACCAATGTGGGACCGCCGGAGCTCCGCCTCCGACTGACCACCATCAACCACAAAAATAACGGGGTCGTCAAATGGGTGTTTTCATATATGAAGTGTTAACATATAATTACTCTTTATTTAATAAGATTCATTTTCAGCTGATAGGTTGGACTCATTTAATTTATTTCGTAAATCAAGTATAAAGTAATTTCAAATTGATTTGGTTCACTGTTATCCTTCTTAGAGGGCTATATATCACATACTTCCTCCGTTTTTAAATATAAGCAAAATTGATTTTTTAAGTTCATCCATTTAATGATGTGTGTGGTCTATAGACCACATACATCATTAAATGGATGAACTTAAAAAATCAATTTTGCTTATATTTAAAGACGGAGAGAGGAGAGAGTAATAGCTAGGAGAGGAGCCCATAAACTTTATAATGTAGCTCATCTTATTGGTTGATAAATGCTAAAAGCATCCATAATACCAGTGATATTCTTAAATGGATGCTTAATTGGGTCTTTTCCGATTGTTATTATAAGAAAAATTTCATAAATTATTGTGGTTCTATTTATATATTCACGAATTTTAAGATATATTTATTATTTTTCTTCAAAAAAAAGATATATTTATTATTTAAAATACTTTTATAACCCTCGTTTAATGTTTGTCCTTTTAATATTAATAAGTATATTGTATTTTACAAATTTCAATGAGGATGCATTTGTCAGAAGATATTCATAAAATTACAATGACCAGTCATTGTCTTCATTTTGATTTATTTTGATTTATTTGATTTTTTGTTTTTTCTTCTAATTTTAATGGATAATAATCCTCTCAAATCCAATATCTTTAGAGAAGTACTAGATGTGTTTCCCTATTGTTTTTATAAGAAATTTCATTAATAATTTTACATCATTGCATTTTAATAATAATTTAGTGGCGGAATTTTGTCAGTAGTTATTCAATACTCACAAGGAAAACGGTGAAGGAGGTAACATGTTGATAAGGAGGTCTTTTTGTATAAGGCACCAGAGGTTGAATGTGTAGTTGATGACGATAAAATTTGGGGGGCAGTTTAAGGTGTTAGGCTGACGTAAAGACTTGTGTGGTATCAGGGAGGGAACTAATGAGTTTTGGGGGAAGGACGGTTTGTGTCTAATTTAGTTCACCCAATGAGTAACAGTGAAAGTAACTTAGTTTAGAACGATCCCTTGCATGAAAGAGGTCTTTCACACTTTAGATTTAATCGCCTTTTCGAGCTTTATGATGATAAGAATATTTCAATAGCAGAGTTCGAGAGACTAGGATGGGAGATTGAGGGGGCGGTTGGAGTTGAAGGAGGCGGTTGTTTGCATGAGTGGAAGATCAAGTGTTGGATTCCTGTGTATTGTTGAATAAATTTGTTTTGTAGGATATGTCGAAGACTTTTGGTAATAGAAACTTAAATCATGAAAAAGATATGCTGTAAAAGAAGTTTAACATTTGTTGACCTTTGATGATCAACAAGACTAGGAACTTTTTATGGACATTATTTGGAATAAAGCGATTTCTCTTAAAGTTTCTTTTTTTTTGTGCTCGGAGGGTGTTGGAGAATCAGATTCCAACTAAGGACAACTTGGCTCGACACAGTGCTATTCATTTATAATCTTTACTTTGTGTGGTTGGTTGTGGGAAGGACGAGATATTTTATTATAATTTTTTTTACCAAAAGGAAGGACGAGATAGTTAATCATTTGTTTTTGGATTATGATTTTTTTTGGGGAGTTCTGGGTGTCTGTTACATGGTGGCCAGGGATTTCGAGCGTGCACCCCTCTAACGTCGGTATGCATGTTATTCAATTTGCAGGCTCTCATATATTTTTGAAGGATATTCACCATTGTCTTCAATTGATTTGGTTGGATACTAATTGGATTATTTGGAAGGAATAAAGCCTAATGATTTTTCAAAACAAAGAATCTTCGATCGCTCAATTGGAATACCTTTTTATTTTGAGGCTAAAAATGATTTTTTTAACAAATTGATTTTTTTTAAAAATCAGAAACAAACACTACAAAAATAAAAAAAAAATGAATTTTTTGTTAAAATATAGTTTTTTTTTTCAAAAAAAGTCCCAAATAATCGAATCTTTAAGCACACACAAAATTGATAAAGAGTAGAAGAAAAATCAATTATTATATCATCATTAATATTGATATAATAGTAATATTTTATTTTATATTTTTTATCATTCATGATGAGTGTGATTAAATCCATAACTTAAGTAAGACACTTACAATGGGTCGAGAAACTAGGTAAAACAACCCATCCATTCTCATATTTTGCATAGCATCCCCAATATCATTATTATGTGATTTATTAATGAAAATCTTAAGTATAAATAATGTGAGTTCATCTACTTATATATGTTTTCTGAGACTTTGTAAAAACTTATACAAACCGCTTATGGTAAACTATAAAACCACTGTAAAATCTATGTTGAGGCAAAAATAATTTTTTATAGACTTGAATAAACGCGTGTTCATTTCATTATAAATGTATAAACAAAGGAAGGTAAATATAACTTACGAAAATTGTTTTTTATTCATTGATTCATGAAAATAACTTATAATTTATAACGTTTTCTATGATAAGTCTTTTTTTTAAAGGGGTTTTGATTGATTTTTTTTTTTTTGCTATAAGCTGCAATTAACTTTATTTAATCTTAACGTAAAAAAAAAAAACTTTATTTATCTTTCTTTTGTAGGAAAAAAAAGTTAAAAGATATTCTTTTATTTTGACACGGAGCCAGCTGTCAAGTGCCAAAATATATCTGAATTTAATAAAATAATAAATGAAGGAATTTGTTAAAATAAATATACAATAAATGGACCAATAAATAAGTCCTTTGGATTTTGTTCTTCTTCTTCTTCTTCATTTCTCTCTCTCTCTCTCTCTTCAAGCTTCTGTCACAGCCAGCCATATCAAGAAAACCAAACTCTTCATCTACTACAACACGCAGCTCATTCAACCATCATCCAACACCTTCTACACGGTCACCTTTTTTCAACCATGTCTCAAACTAACTGGGAAGCTGATAAGATGCAAGTTTCAACCTTTACTTTGTTTATTTCTTCATTTTTCCAACTTGGCTTTTCTTTTTCATGCTCTATTTTGTTTATTTCTTCATTTTGCTTAATGGGTTTTTCTTATTCTTCATGTCTGAACTTGTATTTTTTCATGTTTATTATGAATGCACATATTTTTTCTTTGTTGGGTTTCTTAGGTTTTATAAGAAATTGCTAATTTTTGGCTTCTGAACTTCAATTTTGTCGTAAAGTTTCAATTTTTTTGCTGATTCAAGTTGTTACTTGTTGTTGCATTGTGAGAAATTCCAGGTTAGATGTTTACATCCATGATTACCTTGTTAAGAGAGATTTGAAAGCTTCTGCTCAGGCTTTTCAAGCTGAGGGAAAAGTATCATCTGACCCTGTTGGTAAGATTCCTCAAAACTGTGCTTTTATGGAAGGAAAAACTGGATTTAAAAGTTAAATTTTTCTTTGTATTTGTCCATTTTATTGACTTAGTTGCTTTATTTGTGTGTGTGTGTGTGTGTGATTGATGGCAACATGGGATTGCAGCTATTGATGCTCCTGGAGGTTTTCTGTTTGAATGGTGGTCAGTTTTCTGGGATATTTTCATTGCAAGGACTAATGAGAAGCACTCCGAGGTGGCTGCATCATATATAGAGGTTAGTTGAAAGAAAACTTTCATGGTTATTGTATTATGCTATGCTAGTTGCTACCTTCTTTTATGCTAAATTTGAGCATGTGATTATCTGTGCACTTAAATCTGTTTGTTTTCACATGTTTGTAAAGGACCTTCGTGGGTTAGTTTGCTATCACAGAATAGTTGGTCGAAATTGATTGTTTTAATGAACTGCGGGTATTATAGACTATTGTTTTAGGCTTTTAGCTGAGTGATATAGCGATTACAGTTTACACAGCTGCTTTTGTTTTATAACTACTCATCCATTATCTTTGTTACCGTTGTTAAATTGATGGTACTGGGAGCTACATTTTACACAATTAGAAGAGAAGACATAATTTAGTTATTATCGCTTTTAATTTATGGTCTGTGAAATTCCGTATGAAGACTCAATTAATCAAGGCAAGGGAACAACAGCAACAGCAACAACAACAGCAGCAGCCTCAACCTCAGCAGTCACCGCATGTGCAGCAGCAGCAGCAACAACACATGCAGATGCAACAACTTCTGATGCAGAGGCATGCACAGCAGCAGCAACAACAGCAGCAGCATCAGCAACAGCCACAATCGCAGCCGCAGCAGCCACAACCACAACCACAACAACAACAAAATAGAGATAGGGCTCATCTCTTAAATGGTAGCGCAAATGGGTTAGCTGGAAACCCGGCAACTGCGAATGCAATAGCAACAAAGATGTATGAGGAAAGGTTAAAAGGTCCCCCACAGAGGGATTCTTTGGATGACGCAGCAATGAAGGTAGAAGGATGTTCTGGTTATCCTACTATAAGATGAACATTGTTTTAATGATACATATGTTCATTGCTTTTTTTGGTATGCTATACAGCAAAGATTTGGTGAGAACATGGGTCAACTCTTGGACCCAAACCATGCCTCAATATTGAAGTCAGCTGCAGCTGGTGGTCAGCCTTCAGGGTGAGTTTTTTTGTTAATTGAAGTTTCATCTGAAATACTATGAGTTGAAGATCATGTTATTAACGCGAAGCAAAAGACATTCTTTATATCTTAGTCTGTTGGACGGTCTACTCCTGCTTTTGAAAAATTAATTATCATGTGTTCGTTATTCTAAAAACATTTATTTGGCGTTCAGTTCTCTGAACATTCTGCATTCTCTATATCTGTGGGTGTTTACTCTGCTAGCACCAAATTTCTTGATTTCAGGCAAGTTTTGCATGGCACTGCTGGTGGGATGTCTCCACAAGTTCAAGCTCGTAGTCAGCAACTACCAGGGTCTACACCGGTACACCTCTGTTCCCAGAGTTATCTTGTTACTTCCTATATTCCATATTAGCTGCTTTTCCCTGACTTGCCATTTGGAATCAGGATATAAAGAGTGAGATAAATCCGGTTTTAAATCCCAGAGCTGCGGGTCCTGAAGGATCATTGTTAGGAATTTCCGGTATTTTTCCATAAGGATTTTTGGGTTTCAATGTAACATTAATTGTGGTCTTTTAGTTTTTATTCTTGTCCGTAATTGTAGTAAACAATGTATTTTAACTTTTCTTGTGCCAGGATCAAATCAAGGGAACAACAATTTGACTTTGAAAGGGTGGCCACTCACAGTACGTGATCATTTTTTTTTTATTAATATCACTTCTCCCTGCAGATATATTCTGCTTTCATAAACATAACACATCGTACACATCCTTCAAACATGCTTTCTTTAATTGTTACAAAAGCACTTCAGTTGTGAACTTTCATTACTATTACTAAGCCTTTCTTATCCTTTTATTAGGGTTTGGAGCAACTTCGCTCTGGTTTACTTCAGCAGCAAAAGCCTTATATGCAGGCTCCTCAGCCGTTTCATCAACTACAAATGTTGACACCACAGCATCAGCAACAACTTATGCTTGCACAACAGAGTTTGGCATCACCTTCTGCCAGTGAAGAAAGTAGAAGGCTGAGAATGCTTCTGAATAATAGGAATATTGGCCTAAATAAGGATGGCCTTTCGAACCCTGGGGGTGACATGTTATCGAATGTTGGATCACCTCTTCATGGCGGTGGCCCTCCTTTTCCCCGTGGAGATACAGATATGCTAATGAAGGTGCTAGTTCTATTCTAATTAGTTACCTTTTATCTTCATTTTATTTGTAGCATGATTAGTTAAACAATTTTATCTATAAGTCTCTTATATTTGCCAAAAGATTCATGATTTGCATCATCTGAAAGTGTTTTTTTGTATGTGTAGTTGAAACTGGCTCAGTTACAGCAGCAACAACAACAGCAGCAACATCAACAACAGTCGTGCATCAATGCACAACAGCAGCAACTTCAACAGCATGCTCTTTCAAATCAGCAATCTCAGACTTCAAATCATAGCATGCACCAGCAAGATAAGGTAGGGGGAGGTGGTGGTAGTGTCACCATGGATGGCAGCATGTCAAACTCATATAGAGGAAATGATCAGGTCAGTCCTTTTATAGCTGTCAATACCTCATATGTGTTTGAGCAACACTTCACTTATTGATGTCCCTTTTCTGAAACGATGGGTAATAGTTTTTTTCTGAGCTGTAGAAATGTATAATGCTTGACACATAATGGCTAACAATTTTTCTGATGTGCACAATCAGGTTGTTTTATTAAATGTATCAAAGTAAAATAGCGATTTTATATTTCTTCAAAGTGTGAGTTCTTATGCTTTGTGGCATTCCACCTTTTGCTTGTTTTTGGTCCAAGGATGAGATTCTTAATGATGGTTGGTTGTATTCACCAATTTTTGCAATAGTAGCTTGTTCCACAGCAGGGTTAACTGCATTTTGTATGTTTCGAATCTATTTACTTGTTTTTTAAGGATATTTGAACGTTCATTGCATGATTATGCATGTATTCTTTTTGTGGTTAGTGTATTTTATGGATATGCGTATGAACGAGATTTACTTTATGGATATGCGTGTGACTTTGAGAATTTTAATGGTGGGAAGCATTTTGGAATACAGAATAGGCAATTTGAATCTTTGGTTGTTTCTTCACTGGTTTCAATTTCAAATATTGCAAAACAATCTCTTTAACTTCAAGTTTCCAGGATCGAATAGTTGGAAAAGATTTTATTTCTTATTTGGTTTTTGCATTTAAAAAAAGTGAAAATCATGATTTCAACTACTTATATGTCCAACTTGGTGACATTACTATAAATTTAGTGTGCAACTTATGTAGAGTATGAAATTGGTTCCTAACATGTTTCTCTTAATGTACTTGAAGGTTTCAAAAAACCAGATGGGAAGAAAGAGAAAGCAACCTGTATCTTCTTCGGGTCCTGCAAATAGTTCAGGAACGGCAAATACGGCAGGCCCATCACCAAGTTCAGCCCCCTCAACGCCCTCAACTCATACTCCTGGAGATGCTGTTTCAATGCCTGCTTTACCTCATACTAGTAGTTCTTCAAAGCCTCTAATGATGTTTAGCACTGATGGTACTGGAACTCTTACATCACCTTCAAACCAGTTGGTGAGTTGCTTTTATACGTGGTTTAATTGATGGAAGGAGTGATTTCATTCCTTGCATGTATACTCATTGCAATTTCATTTTGGCAGTGGGATGATAAGGATCTTGAATTGAAGGCTGATGTGGATCGCTTTGTGGACGATGGGTCTTTAGATGATAATGTAGAGTCTTTTTTATCGCAAGATGATACGGATCCTAGAGATCCTGTCGGCCGTTGTATGGATGTAAGCAAAGGTGCAGTAAACACCACTTTATATTGATCATAAAATTTTCTGACTTCAACCTTGCAAAGAGTTTCTTATGTGTATGTCTAATATTCTCTCACTTGAATAAAAAAGTTTGCATTCTTATCTTTTAGAATTTGAAGGATATTTGCACTGTCACTGTATGTTACTTTACACTGACATCCAATAAAAATTTATTATTTTGCCACATCACTCCATTCCTCTAACTACATCTTCAAAGTGGTGATATGACGCAGCAAAGTAGAGGACTCTCTTAAGTTGACAGTGTAAAACGAATTTACACTGGCAGTGTGTTCACACGAAACTCTTTCTTTTAGCGTGTAACTCGCTGTGGTCATGGTGAATTACAATAAAGTACAAATCTCAAACAGCAATCAAGATGATTTTAATAAATCGCAAAGTCTCTTTATCGTTTTGCCTCAAATATACTTTAGAATATTTAATTTGAAAACATTTACAATTCTTTATATATGTGTGTGTGTTGTTGGTTATGTAATTAAAAGGGATGTGCTTCTTTATCTTTTATATGTGAATTTCCACTGTACATAGTCACTCTTTAATTCATTGACGTGAGGCAATGACACAGATTCAGAAGCTATGGGGCTGTTTTTCTTTTCTTTTCAGGCTTCACATTTTCTGATGTAAATTCTGTACGTGCAAGCTCAAGCAAAATTGCCTGTTGCCATTTCTCATCTGATGGAAAATTACTTGCAAGTGGTGGCCATGACAAAAAGGTTAGGGGAAACATTAATCTTGACACTTTCTTTGCTCAACTAACTTTCTGAAATTAGCAGTCAACTTGTGCAATTGTCCTGCTTGAAGGGAATTGAAAAACAAAATTTATTTCTTTATTCTGTTTAGATATGGAATAATGTCATATTCTCCTCCTCATTTTCATGTAATGCAGGCTGTTATATGGTATGCGGATTCACTAAAACAAAAAGCTATTCTTGAAGAGCACTCATCTTTGATAACTGATGTCCGTTTCAGTGCAAGCATGCCGCGTCTAGCAACATCTTCATTCGACAAAACTGTCAGGGTTTGGGATGTTGAGAATGTTAGTAGATTTCTTTTGTGTTTTTCTTTAATAATATAATACCGCTTTTTGGGGAAATTATTTCTATATTTTCCCAAGGGTTTTGAGCAACATACTATGCACATCACAATGGTAATATTTGCCAGTCTTGAAGCGTGCCACTCCTTGAAGTTATAAACATGTATATCTGTCCATCTTTCACTGAAGTTATTTTGTTAGTGAGATAACAAATCTTCTTAATGTTATTTACAAGAAAAAACATAATATCTATAATAGTTCTCTCTGCTAAGATTTGAGTTTGAGATTGTTCAAGTTATATGATTTTAGATGAGGAGTAAAGAGAAATTATAGACTTCGAATCTCAAATATGATTGATGATTATGATTTGATACAAGTAGAGTAAACATCGACACTTATTTTGGGATACCAGCAATTGGAAGTTTATTGAAATTGTATTGTGTTCAACATAGATGCTATTCTATCATGGATTATGCTGTAATCCTCTTACTTTTTAAGATGGTGTAATCTATGCATAATTTTGTGGCTGCTTAGATTAATGTTTACTATATGGAGTTGTAAAAGGCTAAAAAGTTGTCCTGTTATTGTATTTAGATTCGAGTATTAGATCTATATCTTTGCTGGGATTTTGTTAATGATTGCATTCTTGGATAGTTTGTTGCCTCTATATAGAAGATGAATTGTGTTTCTCTAATGGGTATTTTTCTTTAACTGTATATATACTTTCTATGCAGCCTGGGTATTCTCTTCGCACTTTTACGGGACATTCTGCATCTGTCATGTCGCTAGATTTTCACCCAAATAAAGATGATCTTATATGCTCGTGTGATGGTGATGGTGAGATACGATATTGGAGCATAAACAATGGCAGTTGTGTTAGAGTCTCCAAGGTAGAATTTTAATCAATTTATCTTATTTTCTGTGCATATCCCTTTGTACAAGATGCTTTGCAGCCCTAGATGGCCTTTCTCTTCTATTTTTTTAAGGGAAACCTGTTTTGTAGCTTGCGTATTAAAGTGATAATTTTATTGTTGGTTAGGGTGGCACTACCCAGATGAGATTTCAACCTCGTCTAGGGAGGTACCTTGCTGCAGCAGCTGAAAACATCGTGTCTATACTTGATGTGGAAACACAGGCATGCCGATATTCATTAAAGGTAAAACAAATGTTTCAATGAGAAGTTAGAAGTTCTACTTGAGTTAGGGTCCCTAGTCGTGCACTTTTTATCTTATCCGGTTATCATCATAGTTTTAGAAGTGAACTTAAAATATTAACCAATGGTTGTTTTAATGTTGTACAATGATTGTAGGGTCACACAAAGACAATAAATTCTGTATGTTGGGATCCATCGGGAGAATTGCTGGCATCTGTGAGTGAGGACTCTGTCAGGATTTGGACTCTTGAAGGGGAATGTGTTCATGAGCTTAGCTGTAATGGGAGTAAGTTTCACTCATGTGTTTTCCATCCAACATTCCCTTCACTGCTCGTCATTGGTTGTTACCAGGCAAGTCCACGTCTTTATTTTCTTGTTGATATTTGCGAATTTGGTTATTTTTATCATTTTCCCTACTCTAATATGCAATTAAGAAATTCATGCTTGATACTGGTACATGTTGTGTAGTCATTGGAGCTGTGGAACATGGCTGAGAACAAGACAATGACTTTGTCTGCTCATGATGGTTTAATTACTGCCTTGGCGGTTTCAACTGTAAATGGTTTGGTTGCTTCTGCCAGTCATGACAAGTTCATCAAGCTTTGGAAGTAACTAAGATAAGGTAATCGTGTCTCTGATTGACAATACTCGCGATACAGTCAGGTTTACATTAGTGTTTTATCTAACATTTTGTAATTATTCCTCTCTTTTTTGGACTTTTTAATCGACCCACCACCTCACTCTTTTGGACTAACCTATGTAATGTAATGCAACGTTGAATGATTGTCTAACAAGTAACAATTAATCCGAGCTGAGTTCAGGTAGACTTATATATAATGAGACAGTTATCGTAGTGTCAATTTTTTTTTTTCCATTTACAATATTCGAACTTTGCGACGTTGCTGACGAATTAAGTTCATAGCACTTATACCGACATGTGCTTGCATCATCCGGTTTCCTATGCAATATTTTTTAAACAAAATTAGTGTTTGTGACTATTCAAAAAAGCAACGGAAATAAACTAATGAAATTTAGTGAAAGATCGTGTACTATTTTTTTTTTGTTTGAGGCAACACTTGTTATATAATTTAGCGAATCACACAGTTCTTGTAGCATCCCGTTAAGAAAAATAGCACATGTAATGTAATATCTATGGTGCTATAGGTTTTTTTTTTTAGGAAAGGTTTTTTTTTAAATGGTCAATGTTAATAATCAGTTGATTAATATTTTGTGCTTCACTAGGATATTTTCCAACTCCTTTAATCCCTCGCTCTCTAATCAGTTGATCTATCTATTCTTCTTGTTGTTTTTGGTGGTGTCCAGAGTTCGAACTCTGGACCTTACATATATTATGCATTGTCCTTACCAACTGAGTTAAATTCAAGTGGACTATCTATTCTTCTAGTAATATAGGCGAATGGTATATCGTTCTTTGCAAATAAAACCTACTGGACATTTAACCAATATAAGCAAGGGTTGAACGTTCAAATATTTGATTGGAGTCGGATTGGGGTGGCAGATTTCTTGTAATCAAATAATGTTTTTTTTATTAATTTTTAATATATCGTATATCAGATAAAAATGTAATACTAGTAAGTTAAAAGGAGGGGATCCTTGTACCCCAAAAAGAGTTGCATCAAATTACGGATCATAATTTGCTATGTCAATTTTTTATTATTTTAAAAAATCAACAATGAAGCACGCTCAATTTGCTTTTCTAGTTTTGCGGTCCATGGAACTTAATTCGTCATAGTTGAAGTTTATCAACTATCTGAGTCTATTATGTTTGACACTTTGTAAAATGAATGACTTTGAGCAAGAAAAATAATCTAATGAATATGGGAGGAGAAAGGGAATAATTTGATGAAGTCATTCTGCAAATCTAGGAAACATTGGCATTGGTTCAATCTATCATCCTTGGAAGAAGACAAAGGAGAGGGAATTGTATCTGCCACACTACTGATTATTATTTCTAATTTTACAAATGGTTGAGCCATTCAATTAACTAAGTTCAATGGATGAGATTTGATGTATGCTCTCGTGAGATCCTATCGAATACATAGCCTATTACTTTTAACTTAAATGTATCTAGTGCACCCTTAATAGTCAATAGTTTACTGTGGTACTTTAACTGGTGTTATTTGAACATAATTTTGTTGCAACGTATCAATATCGTATAAAAATATGTCATTTGTAATAGCTTGATGAGAAATAATAAACTAATTCTGTAAAAAAAAAAAATTATTTAAAATTTGAGTTTGTTTATATATTATATTTTTTTTTGAAGATATATATACATTTTATTTATGTTTGGTGTTTGACAACAATTTGTTGTTACCGTCATATTTCTCTTTATTTTTATTTTCATAGCATGACATGCTTTCACACTTTTCAAAGTTCAATTTTTTTATTGATTTTAATAGCCTTATACATCTTTCATCTTTCAATGTGAAATCTCGTAGTTAGATACTCTCACTCTAAATTTACTCTTTTCGCAAACGACTCGTCCCTAAATATTTAGACTTTGTTTGCGAGTCTGGAAGGGAGGAGAGGGGAAGGCTTGGGAAAAAAGGAACAAGCAAGTGAAAGAAATAGATGAAAATGGGAGGGGATGACTTTGGAGGGTTAACTTTTCTTCATGATACAAAACTCTCCTCATTTGGAGGAACTCAAAAATTGTATTAAATGAGGGTTTTGGAAGGTTTATATGAACTCTTCAAATTTAATCTATGTTGTTATAATATTTTTAAAATTAAAAATATAGTAATCATATGTATTAATTTATCATTCTCTAAAAAACTACTCTTTTAAAATTTTTGAAAGATTTCTCCATTTTTCTTCATATTTTTCACTCCCCAAAGTCTTCCCCTCTCCTCCAAACTCTCAAATAAAACAAAGCCTTAGAGTCTTTTGAGAGGAAATTTTGAAATATTGTAAATGTACATGAACGCATATCAACTAAATGATTGCTGTAATTTTTAGGTGTGCTGTAATTTTTACGTGTTGTCCCTCAAAATTTTAGAGCAAATGGACTTTGAACAATCCGGAGTTCATTTGTAAATGTATAATAAATTATTTTTTTCCATCTTCCTCATACTAATTTATGGTTAGTAGCTATTTGAATTTTAATTACTCATATTATACAAGTAATTAATTTTAACCATCATAATTATAATGATTAATATAGGCATGGAGCAACGGACTTCAGACATCACACACATAGTGGTGACAAGGGATAAAGAGAGATTGATATTTATATTTTTTTCCACCACAAAGGAAGCTACAATTATTTAGGGACGTTCTCAGTTGGTGGATGATGAAAATTACCCCGTCGTTATTGGTCACTAGACAATTTTTTTTTTTACAAAATTGGTCATTCGACTATGATGAGAATGTAAATTTTCATCATTTAACTAGAACACAGAAGGATCCGTTTGAAAAATTTGTTGGACTTTTATACTACTTTATTGTGTGATGAACGTCTATTTGAACTTAAATCATGTTTTTTTTTTGAGAAAGAACTTAAATCATGGTTAATGAACGAATATTACACACATTTGAACTATTTAAAAATTATTATATTTGAACACATTTCGAATGATAATGGGTATATATGTATATATGAATACCTAAATATCATGATTATTGACTTTTAAAATTGTGGTTAATCTTGTTTGATGGATAATTAATAAGACGTGACACTTTGTTATAGTCATTAATCTTTTACCATTGACATATGATATTCTTCATTTTTAATCTCTCATTTAGCAAATTCTTCATAATTTTCTTATTGTGAGATTTTGATAGGGTTGTTTTAATTTGACTTAAATATGTGTCCAGTCCCTACAAATAGGCCGCAGTTGAATTTTAGTCTTTGTACTTACTAATCATCCCAATTTGCCACTGCAAATATTAATCATTTGAAATTTCGTCCTAATTACGTTTTTTTTGTTGAGGTGGAGTGTCATTAGCGACGTGGCGTCTATATGTCAAGTGGTGACTCGGTCTTAGTGTTGGCACGTCAGCAAAACAGATGTGAAAGGACATTTTTGCCTTTAATGAGAAAGCCCACATGTGAAATGACAATTTTGCCCCTGTCTTCATTTCTTCTCATTCCCTCTTACTACTAAATTGCAACTCTCCTCCCTTCTCCCATGAACCCTAACAATCACATAATTTGGGAAGATACTATAACACAATGAAGACATCCACAATTCATTTATCCGAAGTTTCATCGATCAAAAGCCACACCATGTCACAATCACAACATCAACCGTTGGAGGTTAATGGGTCCTCTCTTCTCATCGACACTTCCACCACCAATCCTAGCCACAGATGGCAAAAGGGTCCTCACCGTAACGCGACAGAAACTGCTTTATCTGCAACAAGTTCTTGTGCCACAGAAACTGCTTTTGTATTAAGCAAAAAAGCAGCACCAACTCCATCTTTATGAAAACTTCTCAACCCCAAATGGCATCGAAAATTTGTCGGATCGGAAATCTTATGCGGCCTAAGATTCAACCCTTTCAAAAACACAACAACAGTGTCACCATCCATACGCTACTCTATCACAAGATTGAGAAGTTTGGTTCTGCAAAACACCAAAATCCGATGATCCACTTCGCTGGAACGCCGCAAGTTAACGACTTTAACTCCACCGGAGGTGGTTGAATTCGTTTAAAGAAATGGGCACCTTTCTATCAATTGAAATTCGTCTTACCTAACTGACGCGCAGCTGGTTCGGCGGCGCCGGTGGATAACACGGCGGCGAGTTCACGTGCGTAGGCTTGGATGAGAACACGTCTTTCGTCGGTGATATTGAGATCCGTTTACGTTTCTGAATTTGCTGAGGGTTGTTGTTAGGTTTATGGTTATTGGTTTTGGAAGAGGAAAGGAAGAGGAAAGGAAGAAGAAGAACAGGAAGATACGAAGAGGAAAGGAAGAAGAAGAACAGAAGAAAAGGAAGATACGAAGAGGAAAGAAGAGGGGGTTCTGACCAGGGAAGAAGAGATGGAAGAAGGAAGTGGAAAGCAAGGGGCAGTTTAGTCTTTTTACATGTCTCAGAAATCATTTAGGGCAAAATTGGAACATGTCTGGAAAGCTAAGTCAGCGAGGTGGTTTCCCAGTCAGCTGGTGCCACGTGTGTGCCACATAAGTAATCAGATGCCACATAGGCAAGAAATCTTAATTAGGACCAAATTATAAGTGATTAATATTTGCAATGGTAAATTGGGAGGATTAGTAAGTACATGGACTAAAATTCAACTGCAGCCTAGACACATATTTAAGCCTTTTAATTTTGCGTCGTTAAATATTTTACACGGTTTTTTTTTATTAACAGATATTTAAATTAACTCCTAAAAAGTTAAAATTCATTCATTTTGGTGGTTAAAAGCAAATAACACCACGTTTGTGTACGGTTCTCAGAGATGGTGATCGGACCCTTTACTTTGTTGGTTATCGACTGACCTTTGTTCTTGTAAATACATTGTATGTTTATTTGTTGTTTGGGGTGTATCCTCTGGAACACTTTGTACTGAGGAGTTCTCACCGCCGTAGTTAATATATTCCATTTTAATTTTTTCAAAAAAAAAATTAACTCATAAAAAACAATTATTTAAATCTAAGAAAGGAAAAATTTAATGCATTTTCTTACGCAATTTTTGTATAATTTTCAACTAAACAATCATTCAAATTTATCAATTCTCAAAGTTTATTATATTTATAAAATGCGTATTTATAATTAAGAACCATACAAAAATATTCTGCTCCATAAAAAAAACTATGCGAAAAATACATAAAGAAACTAATGTAGGTTTTGTCCTTAAAAGAAAAAACACAACTAAAAATTGAAATACAGTAAGAAATAAAGAAAAAATAACTAAAAATTGAAATGGAAACCAATTAAATAAAAAATAAAACTAAAAATGAAAGGGTTGATACTTTTTTTTGACAAAAGGGTAATTTCGTTGAGAAACCCAAAACCTCATCTCTCCCAAACAAACCTGTTGATTCTCGCTCCCGCAGCTCTTGCTTCATCAATCTCAATATCAATCTCGATCTCACCTCATTTATGTTCTCTTCTGTTGCCTGTAACTCTTCTTCTTATTCTTCTATTCCCCAAACAAACTCACGTGCTTTTTATTTCCGTTCGTTCTGGTCAATTTTTCATGCTTACAATGTGTTCGATGAAATGTCTGCTTTATTATTTCATCTAACTACAATTCAATTTAATTGTAGGTTGATTCTTCAGTTATGGCTTCTTTCATCTCCAAAAGGCTACTTCGTTCTTATCAATCCTTGCATTCACTGGGACGCCGCTGCTTTGATTCACCCACTGCTGCTGGGTTATATGGGGAGCGACTCATTTCTGCACACCGTGTCTTGGTACATTGCATTCTTTTTCTCTCTTGCTTTTGTGAATTATTTATTATTGTCTAGTATAGCCTTATGTTTTATTTACTTATTTAAATGTAGACCGGATCAATCACCCAACGCTTTTCTACTTCCACGGATGAAGCTGCATTTCCATCTGACTTATTGTCCAAAAAGCCTCTCGCAACATCTGAGCGTGATATAGGTATCAAGGCTAGTAACATTCATTTTGTGCTTTATCTCATACAAAGCTTTGTCCAATGATCATTTGCAATGCATTTCTTTGTATATTACATGTTTGAGCTTACTGTATGCTTTTTTCTAAGAACCATTTTATACCTAAGATTCATGCATTTTGTCCCGTAACTCAGATACAAATATCTTATGGATTCTTAATTATCTGCTTTTGCTCTAAAATTGAAGGAATTTGTGGCCAGGTTTTAACTTCAAGTCTTCCACCACATTTATATTGATATGTATTGGATATTTTCTTCTAAGTCTTAGTATTATGTGCTTTCTCTAGTTCTTGCTGAATGTAGTAGGGCTTCAACTTTTTCCAGATAATGCATCTGTCCTTTTCAATAACGAGAACAAAGCAGCCATATATACAAATCAAAGTTTTGAGTACACCTTTGACAATGTTTCTGTTTTTTTTTTCACTACCTACCATCATCTATCATGGCAACTCATCTAGTCTAGATCATGGGATGAATTGATTACTGTTTCGATAAGATCTAAGTATATTATTAATGTGGTTCATTATGCTGCAGGGCTCTGTCAGGATCTTTTAATTCCAGTTACCAACTTTCACAACGAAGACAAGGGCTTTATGGTTTTAGCTGGAGATGTTTTTGATATGCCTATTCGGAAGGATATAGTTCACCGTGTTGTTTTGTGGCAGCGTGCAAAACGCCAACAGGTATTGATCGCATTATGATTATTGGACTGGGACATGTAATCCAAAGGAAATGCTATCAATCTTAGGCTATACCAATCCATATAGCTGTAACAAATATCAGGTGTATTCAATTGTTGAACGGTGGAAATACTCAATCATTTTTCTTTTTTATCATTTTGAATTGCACTGGCAATTGTCTGTGAGGATGGAGTGAAGTAGGGGGTTGGGATAGCAGACAAACAATTAGGTTTTGGACAATAAATAACTAAGGTTTGGCATGTCTAGTCTAATGTCCAAGAATTGTATATGTTTCAATTGATATTTTATCATTTACTGTGTTAAATCTCTTAATAATATTTATGTTCTCTTGCACTTTACATATGATATGGACTTTGTTTCACCTAATTGACAAATGGAAGAATTAATTCTTACATTAAAATAGAATTCTGGAATACTGGGACAGAGTATTAGTGAAAAATTACATGATAGAGACACTCCAACCCCACCCAATGCTTCTCTATATCCTATCTGTCATAGCATCTAGTAATAAGAGGCGTGATCAACATATAATGGATTGGATATATAATTTATATTTTAGTATGAATCTAAATTGTTAGCTATCGAATTTTCCCATCGGAATGTTACTTGTTTTCTCATTGATTTTTGCCAACAGGGAACTCACTCAACAAAAACTATTAGTGAGGTCAGTGGGACTGGGAGAAAGCCTTGGAACCAAAAGGGGACTGGTCGAGCAAGGCATGGGTCATTGCGTGGGCCTCAGGTACAGGACATTCTTTAACTGAAAACCAGAACATCTTTATTCCTCCTCCCATTCAGTGGTGGTAATTAACAAGTTTAATGAATGGAAACAGTTCAGGGGTGGTGAAGCGAAGCATGGTCCTAAGCCCCGAAGTCACGCTTTCAAACTCAATAAGAAGGTTCGGCGACTGGGACTAAAGATTGCTCTGTCAGCTCGTGCAGCAGAAGGAAAGGCAAGTCTCTTCCTCTATCACTCTCCTTATCATTGCTTTCTTTCTTAAAAATTAAGTAACATCTCTAATTATTACGTCTGCTTTATACACTGCATAGATTCTTGCGTATACACTATGTATTGATTTTTCACTGTAGAAAATTAATTTTTAAAATGTATAAACATATTGTTTAATGTTTTGGTTAATAGTTTACCAGCCAAAATGGCAAGAGACACAATATTCTTATTTCTTGTAGGGGTTTCTTTACTAATATGTAGTGTGAATTTACTCCGGCTTTGCAAATGTTATTGTAGTTGAATAGTTTAGAATGATCAATGTTAAGAGTCTCACGTTGGATGAGATATGATATGAACATGTGTTTATAAACCAGGTTAGTTCTCACCTTACAAGCCGGTTTTGTAAAGTTGAGTTAGGCCCAATCAAAATTCTAAGATAATATCAGAGCCTATCCTAGAACCGTTAGGCCACCTGCTATCAAGTTTCCGCAATCAGGCCACGCTTCAGATGTCAACCTTGGGGCTGAGTGTGTGTGTGTTAAGAGTCCCAGATTGGATGATGTATGAATGAGTGTCTGTTTATAAATGGGACAGTCCACACCTTACAAGTTAGTTTTGTAAGGTTGAGTTAGGCCCGACCCGAATTCTAAGAATCAACTTGCATTACACAAAGAAGAAGTGTACAAAGTACACACACACACACACACACAAGAGTGAATCTCTCAAAATAAGAAATAATAATACTCTAGGAAACTATATCAACGATATTAAATACTGAGAATAATTATCTCCATTTGGAGCAACTGTTTCAACCACAAAAGTTCACAACTCACAAGTAGTGTGAGCCATACAACGATACTTTGCCTCAGTACTTGTCCTCACAACAGTAATTTGTTTGTTGCTTTTCAATGAAATTAAATTTCCACCAATCAAAACACAGTAACCTGAAGTTGATCTTTTATCACTTACATCACCTGCCCAATCTATATATGACGACTATTTGTATAAACAAGCCTTTTCCTAGGTGACCTTTTAATATAACTCAAGATCCGAACCACTGCATTTCAATGGCTATAACAAGTCGAGTTTAACAATTGACTCTCAACACGGACACACAATCAAATAAAAAGGGTACCCAGTACACATAATCCAATAATACAGATGACAGGGGTGATGCTCGATCAACACTAGTAGTTTGTAGCAAGGGTAATGTTGTGAGGTATTTTACCAGCTATATGATAAAAAGCACCATAGTCTAATATTCATGATCCCACATAGAACTACCAAAATGAGCCAAGGTGGCTGAAGATGAAACCTGTTCAACAGCCGTCAAGCACTGAACCAAAAAACTACATGCAAACAACAGCCGTAGAAAAATGTTCCAACAACAATGAGAGACGCACAGTAACAGATAGGCACAGAGAACGATTAAAACAGCGATCAAGGGTCTAAAAACTGAATCAGTAGACCTTGGGATGCAATCACAGTGACAAAGGACCAAAACACTGCAGCAAAGAGCATTCCAAACGCTTTCACGAAAACCTACCCAACAGCAAAAAAACCTCTGAAACACACCCCAAACGTGGGACCCACAAAGTGAAGGGGTCCCAACAGAACTAGGAAGAGGACGCGAGTCAGTCGAAACAAATGACAGTGAAAACAGGCAGGTGTAAGGCGGCACATGGCTCACATGCGCAGAGGTGGTGCTTGAAACTGTTTCTTGCGTTAGTGCTTTGTGCGGAGGTAGATATGCGGCCTCCGCTTCCAATGGTGGGGCGTGTGTCTGTAGCAACCATAGCTGCAGTGTCTTAGTGAGGGCGGCGTCTGCCCCGAGGAATGCTTTTGGACTAGACAGACAATAGTGTTTCTTGTACACCCACCAATAAACTGAAACGTAAACTAGGGCTAGTCTTGACGGCGGCTGAACCCAAAGAAAAAAAAACAGGACTTAGAACCTTGTTCTGGATACCAAGTTGAATAGTTTAGAATGATCCACATGCATTACACAAAGGATTGTGTGTGTGTGTGTGTGTCAGTGTGTGTGTGATACGTTGATTTCCTTTAATCCAATGACTTATTTGCTCCTGCTTAAATTGTCACGTGATCAACTCCACTTTAGTTTTTTTTTTTTTAATTACACTTTCAATTTAGTTCTCTCATGATCATCTCCAGTTTCTCTCCTTGTTTAAAAATCCAATTGCTTTCTGTCTTCCTTTCATGTCACGATGTTTTAAAATGTGACAATAAGAAAGCTATGGAAGAAATTGAAAAATCAAACCTTGATGCATAATTAAGATTAAGAAAATCCCCAATTGCACTTATCAAAGAAGAGAAAGAAGAAATTTTTTTAGAGCATGATCTCATCCCTGTAATCTCTCCTTGTTGAAAAATTAATATGGCAGAGAAACATGGCAATTGGCAATTGCATAGATAAAAAGACATGACAATGGCAAAGAAGCTTCGCACAGAGTTATTCCCGAGCATATATGCCATTGGATTAAAGGAAAACAACGGATCAAATTTGGTGTCAAACTAAACTTTGACACCTGTGGCATCAACGGATCCTGACTCACACACACGCGAGTTAATCTCTCAAAATATGGAAAAATAATAATCTAGGAAAGGATATTAAATACAGAGAATAATTATAATTATGACTATAATAAACAATTGTTTTTACTCCGTTTTTTGCTGTAAAATTATATCATTTAATGTTGTTTTATTTCATATATATTATAAAAATAACCGATGCAGGTTGTTCTTCTAAAGGAGGACCTCATTTTGAGAGACAAAATAGTCTGCAATGTCTTCATGGAATTGTTGTTCAGTAGGGAAAATTGAAGTAGGAACAAAATAATTTGATGTTAGAGTATATCATATGGAAGCTGATTGTGAAGCCCTAGAACCATTTATACTAGTTTAACTGTACTGCATGAAGTACATGCCCCCTCTAAATGCACATCCAGAGCTCTAAAGTATGGTCAATAAAGGGTTGCGTGCTAGTCACATGACTATTTAATACAGTAAAACCATGTATGTAACCCTAATTGGAATCAAGGGAAAAAAACTCATAAAACAAAGAAGAAAAAGGTGGTGCTCCCGCACTGCATCAGCTATCTGCTGTCCTTTGTCGGCTTTCTTTGAGTTCAATGATAATTCTGTGTATCTATAGTTTGCGTTACCAAAATAACGCCTTATTGCAATTTTGGTATAGTATAAAGTGTTCTTTTGATTTCTTTCATCCATAATTATCCCTTTTATACTTTTTGCGATTGTTTTTTTTTAAATTTTTTTTATGTATTTTTGTGCATTATTATATGTTAAATAAGAGTCTGTGTTTGTCGTGTACACTGATCTCCGGTGAATTGATTTATACAGCTTCTAGTGTTTGAGGATTTGGAGGTTCCCACACATAAAACCAAGAACTTTTTGAATTTTTTCAATCAACTGGAGGACACCAAGAAACTTCTGATCGTAGATGACGGCCCTGTAAATGAAAAGCTAAAGTTAGCTACACAAAATCTGCATTATGTTAATTTACTTCCATCCATTGTAAGTATCAGTTTTACCCGTGTTGCTTCTATAATATTTCTCATGGAAGTGATAATTATAACTCTACTAGTAGATATCTTTTGGGGTATGTTGGGATGGAGGGTTTTGGAGGGGAGGGCTTACTTTTCTTTTTTAAATTACAAGCACTATAAAATGTTTTTAAAAATAAATTAAGCGTGATTGAAGTATTATATGATCATTGATCATGTTATTTAATTTAAAAAAAAATATCAAATCAAATATATTTCAAAATATAGACCTTTTTTTTAGGGATTCAAAATATAGACTTAACCCCTCCAAAATCCTCATAGTCGTTTTCTTGATCAAATCCACTTTTCTCACTAGAGCCTCCATTGTTCTTCTCACACTAACCAAATTATTTAGGAGAGTTTCCTCATCTTCTCCTCAAAGGGTGTTACTTTAAGTTTCTCCCAGATATTTTCATTCATAATATTTTATATCATCCACTAGTGTTTTTATCATAGCTATGCATATTTTTTTTGGCTCCTATCGCCGCTTCACTGCCTTAAAATAACTTGATCTTTTAATTATCTAATAAATTCTTCAGTCTGAGTTTGGTAGTGTAACTTATGACTAGAAATTATAATTGAAGCATCTCTCCATTTATTTGTTTGACATCTCCATCGTTTTTGTAAGATGGATCTAAAATGAGTAAATTGTACAACTTGCGTTATGATGTAATAATCCCACTTTTTCAGACACAAGATCTAAATAATAAGTTGCCTTTGCTCATACATATATTTTTTAACATGTTTTTGTAGGGCTTAAATGTCTACAGTATTTTGTTGCATGATACTTTGGTGATGTCCAAAGATGCTGTGAACAGAATTGTTGAGCGTATGCACACTCCAATCTCCAATAAATCCACACCCCAATAAATGGTTGAGGCAGTAACTGTCTGTTTCTGTACTAAACTTCATTTACTCAGGATTAGGAATAGTATCCCCATGAGAATATTTTGCTTGAGGTTTCTGATAAAATTATACTAGCAAAGCAAGTTGTAATTTTTATGTTGTTCAAGATTAAAACTTAGGAATTGGATGGTGAAATTTTAATGCTCAAATGGTTAAGTTGTTATAGTTTCCGATGGTATCTAATTTTTCAGCAAATGCATGGGATCTGTTTAACCTGTGTCTTTCCCCTCCTCTATTCATGGATTTTACCAATTCTAGGAGACGGGGCAGCAAGTGTGATTTTAGTTGGTTTTATTTATTGTAGCATGAGACGTGCAAATATTTGAATATCAACCTTTTAATGATTTTGTCTTGTGTTTCAGAGGTGAAGACTGGATGGGAGGGGGTTTATATTTCTCATTATTTGTAGTTTAATTAAAGTAATTAGGAAATGAACAACAACCAAGCATTATCCTACTAAGTGGGGTTGACAGGAAATGAAAACTTTGTTATTTAGGAGATAAAAATAAAAAGGAGAAACAGATTTTGAAGTTTAATTATATTTTTGTTGTGAGCCGGGCATCTTCTACACCTGTGAAATTGGATTACAACTGAAATTCATGTCTTTTTTAGAACTTTAGGGGACTGAATGTTTAGTTGAGTAGAGGAAGAAGGAATACTCTTTTTTTATGTAATTTTTTTGGACTAAATTGAGCAATGGACAACACATTTGATGATTAAATTGACTATATAAAAATATTTTAAAAAACTAAAATGACTAATAAATGAGATACATATGAATGTGTATATAGTTTTCATGCATTCATGGACCAATGTGACACCGATGATGATGTGATGATGATGTAGTATGTCTATAAAGTAAATTGAATTGAATCAAAATCGGTAAATAACTATAAAAAGGTAACTATAAAAAGGTAAATGAATGCCCGCTTGTGCCCAATTTTCATAAGGTTGTCAAGCCTTAGAGATGTAGTCAGTTGTTTTAAATGATAATAGTCATTTTAGTCATTAAATGTGTAAGGAGTAGTTAAAAACTATTGTGGCTATTCGTTGCACATTTATGGACTAAAATGACTATTGTTTCATTGTTTTAATTGGCTATATAAGCTTTATTGTACTTTTGTCGGAAAAAAACTTCATTGTACTTCTTCATGAAACAATTCTCATGATTAATAACTATACTTTTCTATCATCTATCAATTTTATCAAGAATCAAGAATTATAATACATTCTAGGATTAATGATTATCATGTAGCTAATTTGCATATATCTTGGGTTTGGAAAACTGCTTAGATCATATCTTTATCCAAAGTCAAGGCATTTACATTTCAAACAGTGGTATCCGATAAAATTTTCACTATACAATCAAGTTATCAACAATTTGGTTAAAGAAAAAGGGACATTTATAATTTGATCCAATAAACTAGGGAATAAAACAAAGAAAATATTATCTTATTCAGTTATCATCAGAGTCTTAGAAGTAAACTTAAAATATTAATAAACAGTGTTTTAGTGTCGTGCTATGATTGTAAGGTCACAAAGAAAACAATATACAGGAGAAACTCTATAAATTAATAATGTCAGGACCGGAGAAATTTATTAATTTAGAGAGTTATTAATTTATCGATAAATTAATAATTATTAATTTAAAGAGTTTTTAAGTAATTATACAGTACATACCAAA
>Ga0228710_1000361_pt1 | contig 53876 bp, 27 predicted proteins | sample MedpolnodulmetaG_FD_177995 | JGI IMG/M metagenome (GOLD analysis project Ga0228710, IMG submission 177995) | Root nodule microbial communities from Medicago polymorpha collected in Santa Monica, California, United States - pink nodules | ecosystem: Host-associated > Plants > Roots > Nodule... | reverse complement strand
TGATTTGTAATGGTTTGGTTCGGTTCGTAACAATTAATTACGGTTAACAACGGGTGAAACCATTGCAGGATATGATTGAATGTGAGCAGTTCTACATGTTCCCTCTTTTAATTTAAATAAATCTGAATCCACTTATTTAATCTATTGGTGTTTTGTTTTTCTTTTAATTAGAAACCTTTTTAAAATACAAAAAAGGATGTGAAAAGGAAACTATGCTGAGCTGAATAAACCAATCGATACGAAAATGTTGATTTATTGCTTCTTAAACTTTGGTAAAAGATTTTTTAAGAAGTCAAATTGACTCATCGAAATTAACATGAACTAAGCTATTGTCCATCATAATAAGTTTCCTAACTATGTGAACATACCTTTGCTAAAAATCATTATCTATATTTCTACTTTACAATATATAATTCTAGTAATGGAAGGCTATATGACTACAAGATAATGGCCTTAATTAAAGCATATTGGATACATTATGATATTAGTCACTTGATTCTTATAATTGACTACGCCAAGTATTATTATTATAGAAAAAGGATCGAAGCAAAAAAACAAAAAAGTAGTAAAATTATGTTGAGGTTGTCAAGGCTCTTTTGCAGATCTATAAATGTTGAGAAATTCTGTTACAAGCAAGTATCACTTCGAGACTTGTCTAACAGTATTCCCTACACAAATACAAGATAGTACCTCATTATCTTTAACAAGAACTCCTACCAAACACTAACGAAAATTTTACAAATAATGGTTGAAGAAATATTGTATGACTGCAACAGATCAATATCACTTTCCAAATGAGAAAATATTACTTTGACCACCAAATACCTATTGCAAAAGTGTTGGAGTTGAGCTAAGATAATCCATTTTTCAAACTCACATAAATCCTTTCATAATTACTTGAAACTTTATTGAGAGCCCAATGTTGGAAATTAGCTGTTAGAAATGTTAGTGAACATATTCAAACTCAATTAGGTTTATCTAAGATTGTGACGTTGTTGTTGACTACAAGTGTCTAATTTGGTGCTGAGTGTTGAAACATCCTTCATAGTATAATTCAATCATCATGTACACAAATTTATAACAGAAGTGAACTAAAAATGAAAGTTGAATGGTATAAACGTTTTTAAATATAAAAGAATAATTTGGCATGAAAATAAATAAATAAAGGATTTAGTGCAGTTTTGCCTAAAATATATTATTTATCACTTTACATTTTCTTGGCATTTGATTGTGTTTTGCTTAAAACCTATTACTTTTTATTGCTAAAGTTTGAATACTTCGCGTAGTCTGAGTATTTTATTTTATTTTTCTTAAAACCTCTTTTGATTGCTAAAAGTACCATGATTTTATAAAAGGTGAGTACTAAAAATAGATTAAATTTTTATATGGACTAAATCTGAAACTTCATAGTTTTGTAAGGATTACTAACACATTCAACTCAATATATGTATATATTATTTTTAGAATAGCTGCAATTCTGTAATAACAATGTTGGGGTTGGCCACTCATTTGAAATCCGAACATATGGCCTTGAGACCATTAATAAATTGGAAGCTGTTATATTCTCGTTGAAAGAGAGAACTATGGAACAAGTCACTGGAAAATCACCTGTTTGAACCTCATGGTCTTTTTTCAAGGGCCCTTTGTCAGAAGTTGATAAATTGGAGTTATTATTGGACCGTGCTGAAACACTTTTACAGCTTCTTAAAATCAGATATCCCAATCTTCCTCAAACTTTTCTTGATGCTGCTAAACTTCAATATGGAAAAGTAACTATTTTAGTATAATGCATTTGACAAATTATTCTGATTAATGAAACATACGAGTACATATTTTTTGTTATACTTTTATCTGTTCCATCTACATTCCAGGCCTTTCTAAACTAAATAAACTAACGGTTGATCAAGCCAATTTGTCATACATGTAGCCAAAAAGTTGGTCCTAATTCAGTGGTAATGTGATTTGATGTATGTTGTTATCTTTGTAGGATATTGGACATTCCATTTTGGAAGCTTATTCAAGAGTTCTTGGAAATTTAGGCTTCAGCATATTGTCTAGAATAGAAGATATATTACAAGAGGATTGTGTAAGCAGTTCTAACTCACTAAATTGCTCCCCTGGAATAAATATCTCTGAAACTTGGATGGTGGATTCACATATTAAGCAATCCTTACTTCAAAAGATGAACAAAGCAGATGGACAATGTTGTGACAGTAATTCAGATTTAGAGCTCAAATCATTTGATGCTAGATCCAAAGATGTGATAATAGCTACATCAAACAGGAGTAGTGTCTGGTGCATTAGTAGAGAGGCTTGTACAAGTGTGACAGTACTTTTTTCTCTGGATTTGTAAATGCTATTGTTATTATGATATGCTTAGTATGAATATACAGAAGCAAATTGATATGTTTGCCTTCTCATAATTTTTTAGTTATTTAAGGCACTGATAACATATTAGACGTAGAGTTCTTTATTGACATTGAAGAGGATTCGGAAAAATTGAATGTGAAATCGGAAATAGAGAGTAGAGTAATTCTGATTACATTGAAATGATTAAAGGTAATATTAGAAATCCGTATATATAGCTATCTAATTACTGTTTAGTCAAAAACCAAAGTTAAGCTCTAACAAACTAACTGATTATAAATTGAAAATTAACAAGGTCAACAGACTAACTGAACTTAAGCTGTAATATGCACACTCAATTGTGGTGATAGATTGTGGTTGTTTTAATAACTCAGCCGTTATTAGAGGAAATATCAATCCTAAACAGTGAAACTAGGCACTTCTCTACACTTGGAATAAGATTCTCATTGTTTCCATCTTGTATTTCTACTTTTGCATCTCTTGATACAAGATGTGGGTCCAAAATCTTCATCAGTGGGTCTTCATCCATACAATGCTCTCTTTCTGGCACTATACCATACCAATACGCAAATAAAACTCCAATGTAAGTAATATATGATCAGGGACAGAGAACCATCCTCTTGCATTATTTGAAACATACTCATACGGACCTTACCTTCATAATTTCCATGTCCTTGTATGGCTAAACCATTATCATTCTAGTCCACATCACTACATCTTTCTTTCCTAAACTATTATTAAAAACCTTTAGTGCATTTCCTAATTCACCATTCTTAGCATACATTTCCATAAAAGCAACTGCCAGGGTAATATCTGTCTGTTGTAACTTGTAATGCTTTTTTTCATAGATAAGCATGAACAGTCTCTCCCAATGTCAAAGCGCACTAATGGACACAAACACGCGACACACTCAAAAAAGTAGCCTTATCAGGACTATGGATGTCTGCAAACATGTCGAAAAAGAGATCAAGCGGCTTGCTATCCCTCTCATATTGACTATAAGCATTAATCTATATTCACCATGGTAACATTTCCAAGCAAAAATGTTTCCCTTCGGCATTTTATTCAACAGGTCTCTTGCAATATTCAAGCTACCGCATTTTGCATACATTTCAAGAATGAAAGTTGCACGAATGACATTACTATTAGATGTGACCATAAAAGGATTATCACCAGCCTTACGGACACGCTAATGGACCCGATTCCCAATATCAACGTCTCTAGCAACATAAGCATTTGCTTCAATTTCATATTTCACTATGCAACTATGAATACAATTTCCACAATGTTGATCAGGAATAACAGAAGTTTTTGAAACAAATTCCCCATATGGTTTTTCTGTATATTAGATTTACAAATTCAATTGTGATTATTACATGCTCACTATAAATATATAGAAGCAATTTGAAATGTTTGCTTTCTTATAAATTTTGGGTTGTTTTAGGCTTTGATAACATAATAGGTTGCATCAAATCTACGTTGAACACAATTGCACATAACTATGGGAGAAGTATATAGATTCTCGCTTCATTGAATTAGAAAGCAATACAAACAATATTGTTTACTTATACAAAAACTATTGCACAGAATCAAATGTTTCTACCAGAATTAAGTGAATAACAAACCAGTAAACTAAGCATTTCCTCAAGTTCCAGTTGGACCATGCAGTTTCTTCAAAAAAGTACATCATGATGCAAAACCTCCCTTTCCATAATGACTTGTAAATGCTGTTCAACTTAATTACTAGGAGTACGAAAACCTGAAATTCAAATTTTAATTCCATAAGCAACTAACGAGTATTTATGATTCAAATAAGCCTATAAATAAATGAGTTTATCTCACCAGCAAGAAAGGCCTTTCGGATTGTGTTAAGCTCTTGATTAACATCCATAATATTCATTCTTTCTTTCGGTGATTCCATTGAACAAATAAGTCCAATTCTAAAAAGTGAAACTAAGGATTCCTCTACCCATGGAATGAGATTTGCACGGTTTCCATCTTGTATTGTTACTTCTACATCTCTTGCTTCAAGATGAGGGTCCAAAATCTCTATAATGTTACGAGGAAATGAAGTTTCTACAAAGTTATGCAGATTTTGACCATCTTGAAAAACTTCATCAGTGGGTCTTCTACCAGTAAGTATTTCCAATATAAGGATTCCAAAGCTATACATGTCCCCAGATGTTGATACTTCAGAACCCATTCCATACTCTAAAACATGTAACAAAAGTTTTTAATACTGTTAAAAGGATATAATTAACTTGAGATATAGGTGTTACTTGTGTAGCAAGTAACTGTAAGAAATATAACTAGTTTAACTGTTGTAACAGAATTAGATAGTTGTATTGGTTAGGTATAGTTAGTTAGTAACTGTGGTTGAGTTAGAGTTGTTGGTTACACTCTATAAGGCTATAGTAAATCATTGTAATACTCAAATTTTGTGAATAATATAATTCCTTCTTATCACTATATATAAGACTCATTTTCTACTTTCATGGAGTTTGAGATTAACTCTTAACATATAATATGTCCCCAGTGTAATATTAACTTTATACTAAAACATACGAGGATTCAAAGAAATATTGGGAGACTCAAGAATTTAGGATATATATACCTGGAGGGGCATAACCAACAGTTCCTTTTATTCCAGTTGTACTAGTTTCCTTATGAGAGGTACCATCAATGGCTTGAACGAGTCTTGCTATTCCAAAATCACTCACATGACCAACCATGTCATCATCAAGAAGGACATTGCTTGGCTTTAGATCACAATGAAGTACCAATTGCTCACATTCTCGATGAAGATAATGTAATGCAGAAGCAACATCGATAATGATGTTTAATCTACGACCAAGGTCCAATGTTGTTGGAGTCTCTGCATTTAAATTCCTAGGATGCAGCCATCGTTCTAAGCTTCCATTTTTCATGTAATCAAAAACTAGAGCTTTAAATTCTTGACCTTTGTAATCTGTACTAGAGCAACATGTTAAAATCTTAACTAAATTTCGGTGTCTAATATTTTTGAGTGCATTACATTCAACAATGAAACTCTTGTGAGCTCCATTTTTTTGGAGGTTGAAGACCTTTACAGCAACAACATTGTCTTCTGACACAAGATATCCTCTGTACACATCACCACAACTACCTGATCCAATCAGGTTTTTATCCGAGAACCCATCTGTTCCTTGGAGTAATTCTTGGTATGAAACCTTATCTAGTTGATCAATTGTTGGTGAATCAAAAGATCGCTTTGGATTTCTTTTCCTCACGCAGTAGATAGTTATGATAAATGAAAGTATGAGAAGAAAAGAAAGCACGCTAACTATCACTGCTATCAACCAGAACTTGTGTCGTTTTGCATGTTTAATACCCTTGACAGGGCATGGTGGTAGATGTAGCCGGGAAATACCTCCACAAAGGTTTTTGTTTCCGATCACTTCTATTTGGGATACATTTCCAAATACACCATTTGTTGGTACCTCTCCTTCCAACAAGTTAAAAGAAACATTCAAGTATTCCAAACCAGAGATACTCTTCGTAACATCAGGAATTGATCCAGACAATTGATTTCTTGAAAGGTCTAAACTTCGAAGACCTTTGAGAGAAGTCATAGAGGATGGTATTGTTCCGCTGAAGGAGTTCCCTTGCAATTGAAGGTATTCTAAGGTTGTGCATTCACCAATTGTTCTAGGAATATCACCAGATAGATGATTCTCAGATAGATCTAGCATGTCAATATTTTTTAACATACCCACTTCTCTTGGTAAGCTACCACTCAAAGTGTTATGTGACAAGTTCAATACAATTGATAAATAAAAAATATGAAAAACCTCTACAGGTATGGTTCCGCTAAGCTTATTATCAGAAAGATCTAGATATTGTAACTTTTGACAGTTTCCTATGCTAGGGGGAATATTTCCGTGAAACATATTACTAGGTAAAGCCAATGTAAACAATTGACTGAGATTGCCTATGAAGGGTGGTATATATCCTGACAACTTGTTTTTGCTTAGATCCAAAATTTGTATATTTTGGAAGTTCCTAAAAGTAGATGGAACAATTCCATCAAATTGGTTAAGTGGCATGGACAAAACAGTTAAGCCGACTAGACGTCCTAATTCTACAGGAATTTTTCCAGATATCTGATTAATCCCAAGGTATAGTTTTTCAAGTTTAGTGGAGAAATTTCCTATGGAATTTGGCAAATGACCTCCAAAATTATTAACAGATATGGAAAGCGCGTGTAGTTTGCTGCAATTTGTCAAATATTTTAAAAACTCTAAATCCATAGTTGAATTGTCACCTAAATTGTTTTCTTGTAAATCTAGCAAGCCAAGATGTTGTAAATTCCCTAGACTTGGAACTTGTCCAACCAATTTGTTTGTTCCTATGTCTAGTAATTGTATGGCAGAAGCATTTGCAATCGAAACAGGGATTGTACCTGAGAATTGATTTCCTCCAAAATTTAATATTTTAAGATCAAGGAGGGTGTTGAACATGTTGGGTGGAAGAGACCCATGAAAGTTATTGTTTGTTACTGAAAAGACAACAAGTGATGAGATATTATAAAGACAAGATGGAATCTTACCAGACAAATTGTTCTCACCAAAAGATAAAAATGTCAAGTTTTTGAGGTGACATATTTCTTGTGGAATATCTCCTCCTAATTTGTTAGAAGCACACGTAAAACGCATTAAGGATGAAAGATTCCCGAAGGATGAAGGGATCCCTCCAGTTAAATTGTTACCGAAAAGGGCGAATGAATGAAGGTTTTTCAAAGTGCCAATTTCAGTTGGTATTTTCCCAATCAATTTGTTCCCTCCCAAAATCAAGTCTATGAGATTGGAACAATATGTCAAGTTTGTAGGAATTTCTCCTGTAAACGAGTTATTAAGGAGATAAAGTTGTTGCAGTTGTAGCAACTGACCCAACTCCTGTGGAATTTCTCCAAAAAAACTATTGTTTTGAAGGTTGAGATTTATCAGAAAAGTGAGATTACCAACATAGGGAGATAAAGATCCATGTAACTGATATCCTGCTAGGTTCAACTCTGTAACCCTTTGATGCATTGGGCTGCATGTGATTCCCTGCCACTTGCAGAAGTGGATAGAAGAATTCCAAGATTCAAGAGCTCTATATGGATCACTGGTTATTGATTCTTTGAATTTGAGCAATGCCAAATGATCTGATTGGTTTCCTAATGCAGCAACTTTGTTTGTGTCAAACCACATTAAATTTAAGGTAAAAAGAAAAAGAAGATGAAGGTATAAAAATGTAGGTGACAACAAAGAAAAAGATTTCATTTGGTATAGAAGAAAGTGTGTGTTGTTTATGCTATTCAGTTTTGTTTGTGTTCGATAGTTATGTGGGAATAGAGAGGAAGCATGCATTTAAATACTAGTATAGTAACTCCACACATACAAAAATAAGATATTATATTCAAAAGTCGAGTCAATATTGAACGAACAGACTGAGACGAAGCACGACACATGCATGGGATGGGAGCCAAACTGTGACAGTGCTATATATGTCATTATGTGGACATTTTAACTACACGATTCTCCATTTTCTTTTTTGCTGCTATCTCATGTAATACTACATATGGATCTCTCAAAGGAGGCAACTTGAGGAAGATAATATTATTTAAACTGGAAGATAATATTATTTAAACTGCAACAAACAATGTGGACCAAACTGGAAATTGAGAAGAAGCATGCATGCATTGAAATACTATATAGAGAAATATAAATCCATAGTTTCATATTAACAATGGGAGCCCCTAATATGTAACCAAAAAAATAAGGGGTCTATTGGTGGACCTATTCAAATGACCTTCTACAATCTGTTATTCTCACCTAAGTTAATAATTTTAATTTTATTGGAATGTCCTCATATATCCTGACGTCTACGGTACAAATTAAATATGAATAGAAACACACCAGTGATGAATGATGATGACGGTCTAAATCCAACTTCAATAGACTTATGCAGAAGTTCATCAAAAAGTAAAATTATGCAGAAAATCTTCGATACATATTTCCTCTATCTTGATATTTAAAGGATCGAACCTTATTATCAAAAAAAGGATCGAAGAAAAAAAACGAAAAAAGTTGTAAAATTATGTCGAGGTTGTTATGGCTCTTTTGCAGATCTTTAAAATATTTTATATATAAATAGCTACCGTTGTTACAGAAGACATTGCACTACAATAAGAGAAGACAACTATTAATTTTCAAGCATGTCCCTATGTAGCCACAACAGGGTAAATTACACCCCACAAAATGGCCTTGTTAAAAAGTAAGATTTGCGGCCATTAAAGATTCCCTGTCATCTCACCTGCAAGGATAAAAAGCTTTAATAAAAATAAAATGGAAAATATCTGCTAGAAAGAGAAACAATACAAAACTTGAATAGATCAAAGTGAATTCTAAGGATTCTCTTACCATGCATGCATTTGATGAAGAAATCCAATTCTGACAGGCAAACATTTCCCTGAAGCAAAGATGGTTGCTGATAAACAAAGAATGAAAAATGCCGGTGATCAGGATCATTTCTGGGCTTTGCCATCTCAATCAATCTCTCATACCTTTCTCTATCATAACAAAAGATTGCATTCTCTCCAGAAGTGATCAACCCTCGTTCCCAAGCTGAGTTTAATACCTGTACAATCACCATTCATAACAAATGGATGAAAACATGCATGACACCAAGTTGATCAAAATAAGTAATGCAAATCAATGTAAAGTTGCAAACTATCTAAAAAGATACCACTTCACCCATCATACAAGTTATTTCAAAGCTGGATTAAGGTGGTAAAACTAAAATTACCTGCCAACTCAGGCCATCTGGATCAACCAATGACTCATTAGCTTCCTGGTTGGAAGGATTAAATCCTAAGCAGACAAATTTCATGGTGACAGCGTGTTTTTTCAGAACCTCAAACACAGGAGAGTATCCATCCTGATTTGTGGGATTGTGATATCCTGCAGTCAATTCTGCTGCATGACTAGGAGTCTTGTACCACCAGTATACGGCAGGAACCTGCAGCATTTATTCATTAAGTTTAGAGAGAACGATACAACTTCAGTTGGCATGCTTTTACTTTCAATGGCAGGATATGTATTTTTTAAGTGGTGCAGAGAACCATGCTTCCTGACGTTAAAATGTTAATACTAAACAGCTAAACATAAAAGAGTTTATGATTAAACTTAATTTGTCCTTTTTGCATTGAATAGTTAAATCCTGATTTCTGATTTCATACTTGTACACAACCCCAAAAAGAAATTCTAACAGAAAATTTGCAGTGAATAAAGACAAGTATCCGAAATAAATTTATTACCAACTATGATTCCAGATAAAGGATGGCCGCGTTAACATATTAAAAAGAATTAACAGAACTTAGTTTATGTAACAACCAAGGGGAACATCAGTCACAAGTTTGAGTCGTGAATCAAAAGTAAGACTATCTACAATAGACCCAAATGGATCCAACGCTTCCGTTAACCACGCTATGGTAGGAGCTTTGTAGCCCAAATTTACCCTTTTCTCAACTAAACCACACTGCAGAATAGAATAACTTCGACAGACTGAATTTAGTCATGCTTTTGCAAACACCGCAAGCAAGAATTATTTTGTATTATTAGGCAATTCTTATTAGTTCAATATCCCCTTAAAATGGAATGAAAAATCAAGGATAAACTTAATTCCAAATTGTATCATTAAAACTTTCACGCCAAGTCTTTGATTTAGGGGTAAAACTTAAAGGAAGAGAAACTTTTATGGGAGATTGAAATTCTAAAATTAGAATGCTTGCCACAAAAGTAAATAAGATACAGAGTAGCATTCCTCTTCTTCCGGAGATTGAATTTTACCCCATATGTGAAACTAAGGTTGTATTTCCTCCTTTGTTTTCTTCCTGGTTTCCAGTCTCTTGCAATCCTTCACCAACAAGATTTGAATATCTTGCATCTCTCAACTATAATTACGACTCTTTTGGCTTTTGTTGCATGAAAATGCCATTATACAACTTGGACATTTATTCCATAGCAGTTATTGATTTTTGAAACTGCGATTGATTCTGAGAGTGTTTTCTTTGAGATGTGTGATACAATCTGACTTCTTTGCTGACTTTCTCACAGCTCACAAGATAACTCCAGACCTCTTTTTCTGTTTACTATCCTTTTTTTGAAACCAAATTTTTATTTATGTCCTACACATCTCTAATATTCAAGGGACAGGAAATTATACACCATTAGCATTTATTCTATGAATGGTCTCTCTTAAATTTTAACTGTATAGTAAATGCCACATATTAAAGGGCATACCAAACTGACTCTAGGTACCATCTATCAATTCTGAATGCAATCAATACCAGCAGCAACTAACATCATCCAAATTTAGTCACAATTACAAGATAAAACCACAACATGAAAAACTGATATACCAGATAAACTACCTTGACAATAATTTTTGTTCCCTCAAAAGCAAGGTTTGCAAGAGACAAAACATTATCTGCATGGTCTACTAAAGTCTGGGAGTACCAATGTAAGAAGAAGCGTCCATAATAGTTGTCATAATCACCTCGCTCACAAAAGAATCCAGTCTCATGTGGCATAGAGTTGTAGTGCCCAGCATTATCAGGTCCCCTAGCCCAAAAAGAGTGACCGCGTAGTTTGGCAGCTCTGCGCAGACTATGTTGCAGGTATTTATCATAGCACTGCTCATATATGATTATATACAAAATCAGACTTTCTTACAAACATATAGAATATAATAGCACATCTGTTATTTATGATTCAGAATAATGCAACTGTTTTGAAATGGGGCCAAAAGAACGAGGTACCTGAAACTCACCAATACCAGGATACCTCCACCCCATCCTTTCTGAAAAGGAAGGGTATTTCAGCTCCCCAGATGCTCCCAGTCCAATTTCTACAGCATCAATCATACCTTCTGCAAACAGGTCATCAAACTCTGTCCGAAAGCTTCTCATCATATCAAAATAGACCTGTATATAATGCAGAAGGCTAATCAGAAAAAAATTAAAAAAAACATAACATATGTAACTGATGATTGACGTAGACTTACAGAGTATATAATCTATGAAATACAGAATCTTCTATAACCACATACAAACAAGAAACAAATGTTTTTTCCCTATCAGGTGAAATGCAGATACACTGGAAATTGGTATGTAAATATAAATAACAGGCATTTGACTGTAGTGAGCACTTAATAGTTGAATCAATGAGAGAAATAAATCTATTAGATATTTTATACCTCAATTCCAGTTCTTCCTTTGAGAACTCGCTCTTTGTCAATTCCCCAAGATAGGCATTCAGTATTTCGCCGTCCTTCACGATCTGTGAAAAATATGTCCTGGTTGTCTTTTCCAATATCCAAAACCCATTGTGGGAGGGAAATCAATGCATCACTAGAATCATTCCCTCCACATTCATGAAATGCCATAACAACCTTCAGAATTTGAAGTAAGAGTCAAGATAGGTTATCAAACAACGTCAAAGATGCCTCTTCAAAACATATTTTAAAGATGCTTTCCAATTAGAGGAACTCCTGACATATTTTAAAACAATGTGATGTTTGATTTTCACATACTATCCAAGCTAGGGAAACAATCTTATTTATCACGCTGAAAGAAAACAAATATCTAAGAATTAAGAAATAATACAATTGACATCATCCAACCACTACGTTTGCCCTCCGTACTTCGCCACATTCTCTGTGTTCCCTATTCAGTCCTTCATGTAGTGTAATAGTTTAAGAACTTTATAGGGAGGACTCTAATTTTAACAAAATTCCTAACCAGAAATGACACTCTTGTAATAGAAAATAAATGATTTGGTTGGTCCTATTAATCATCATGTATCATAGATTATATATTGACAAAGTCATGATCATTTTAGATAAATTTTCCATTTTGAAGAATGGATGCATGTATAACATGATAGGATATGAGCAATTAAAAAATATACCTGTATATTCAGCTTGAATTCTCTAATTATACTAAAAAGCTCCCTATACCCAGACCACTCATATTTCTGGGAGTTCCAGCCTTCAACAATGCCCCACCAACAATCCACAACAACACCATCAATATTTAAGGACTTAATATGGATTAGCTCCTGCCTAATGCCTTCAGGATCCATCAACTGGCAAAATTTGTTAATAATACCAGCCTGCAATAAAAGGCTAATTTTAGAAACCCTGTGATCAAATACAAGGCAAACAGAGTTAAAGCCTCAAAAGGACACGCTAAGTGAAACCTGTAAGTACTATTATTTTTTGTCTAGAACTTATTACACAGGTTGGATGCTAGCTAAACTTTAAGCAAACAATAAATACGAGACACTTACTGGGAGTTTTATGTAAACAGGAACATATGGTGTGCAATTGAAGTCATTTTCATGCACCCCAGAATGAATATCTTGCATAAGCTGCATCAATAAATTACAAATTTAGATGGTCCTGTTCAATCACTTCTCGACATCCACATTATAAATTTAAACACACCACTTGGGTTAAAAACACTAACATACAATGAAATAAGCTTTATGCAATTGGTTCACAACATTGGCTCCTTAGAGAAGTATAGTTTAAGAATGTCTAATTTACAATCTTCAACCAATAGTATATCAATAAACACCAGAGCAGAGAATCTGATTATGCTGAGTGAATTAATTGATCAAATTTCCGATATCATATCAACAGAAACTAGAAAAACAGTGAGGATAACAGTCAAAGATGCAATTTTTTACGAATTCATCTGCATCTGCATCAAATATGATACCTGATCAGCCTCCAAGCAGTCAGTAGAATTGATTGGGCTTACACTTGCATAGTTTCCATTCTTAGAGTCCCTTTCTGCAATTAAAATAGAATCAATAGATGAAGGTGACACACATTCATCAATTCTAAGTCCCGGTGAGTGATTCTCTAGTGTTTCCTTAACCGAACAAGTTCTCAAAGTACCACCAGATGGTTGACTTTCAACTGACCTTGCAGCAAATGATCCCTGGATAATAAAACATAAACATTAAGAATCAAAAGAACTAACACAGACACCGGACACGCCTTCAATCATCAAAATTGAAAGAAAAAGAAGGAAAGCAACCAACCATGTTGGAAGGAGGGAGACACTGGCGATAAGTAGTTCCATCAGCATCAACAATCCAACCAGCCTCACGCGCGAGAGCAGCAAGTACATCATTCATATCAGCACGCGCTGGGAGAGGGAAATTACCATACTGACGGAGTCCAGCTAACATTCTACTCGTGATAGCTCGACGGTGTCGTTCCCGGAGCTTCGTTCGTTCCTTCTCTTTCTCTCGCTCTTTTTTTCCTTTTCCGGTCGAATTTGTCCCCGCCGCCGTGGCGGCGAAGCCGCGTAGACGGCGGGGTTGTGGTTGGGGTAAATAATCGGAGCTGTGGTCGCTTTGTGGGTCGAGATCTTGTGTGGAAGTAGCATCTTCGGTTGTGTTCTTCATTTTCGTTCACAATTTTGTTACCTTTCTACCACCTTTCACTCAAACTCATTCAAACTCGTTCCGCAACTCAACTCAGTGTTGTTCTCTCTGTCTTAGTTTCTTTTTCACTCCTCAAAACAGTATTCTTTTTTTAATTCAATTTTTTTATTTCAATTTTTTTAATGATTCCAATCTATATTTTTTTTCCCCCCAAAATTATGATTTTTGGCATATAAAAAAGATTTATTGTCCAAGATGTTTAATTTAAGATAAAATATACTTTTTAAATTAAAAATTAAGTTTTTTATTGTTTGGTGTTTACCTTTAGGCCAAGAAAGAGGGCTTTGGAAGTCGGAATTCCACCGTGTGTATGTTTGATTTTACTTTTAATGGAACCAAAATTGATTTTTGATGTGTATAATTAATTATATGTTTGATTACTCTCAAGTAAAATTGATTCTGCCTCCAAAATTAATTATACTTGAAGCTAGAATTTTGTAGCTCTTGATTCTAGACTTGTTTTTCACACAAATTTATAGTTCAACTTACTTTTACATAAATGTATACAAACACATCAAAAAGTGCTTAGATGAGATGACATAAGTCTTTTCTAACTTAACAAAGGTCTTGAGTTCGAATCCAACTTTGGTCATGCATGCACTATGAAGCCCAGATACTCCAAAATGGAGACGTACCCGTATCGGATACCGATACTCCGCAGATACTCTCGGATATGTACCCACGGAGTATCAGAATTAATTATTTTAATTTAATATATATATTCTATTGGATACTCATAAGATACTTGACAGATACATACATATACTTATAAGATACTTCACATAGACGTATCCTGAAGAAAAAAAATGAAGTGTAAAAAAAATGAGACTGTGTTGTGAAAATTCAATGGAGATGTATATGATTCAATTTAAGATATGAATCACTATAATTGTTTTTCGATAACCAATTAAAAATTATGTTTTTGGTGGATGAAAGGAACAAGAGAGGAGATAATCTAACATATGAATGAAAATAGAATATGATTTATGGGAAAACTTTACATTTTTTATTTTGATCACATGTATTATTTTTTTAAAATTGTGACTTTTATGATTATATAGTATTGAAGAGTAATCAATGTTTTTTGAAGTATTTTACATGCATATAAATTTTAGTATAAATATTTTGTTAGTCTTAGTCGTATCGTATCCTAATTTTAAAAAATTTACGTATCGGCGTACCCATATCGTATCGTACCCGTATCCGTACTACGTATCCGGGCTTCATAGTGCATGCATCATGGTTAAAAATCTTAGGGAGAGTTTTTCCCTCATTTGAGTCCCACAAGGCTCGAGGGATTAGTCTATAGAGTTGTGCGCGCAGATGATACTAGATTTACACACAAAAATAATGTATACAAACATAAATAACTTCTAGTGAGAATCAATTTTAACCAAAATTAATTCTATCAAAATCAATTCTCTTCACCACACAAGCAAATTTGAGTTTTTTTAAATGATTCATCCTCTGACGTTACTCATTAACGACTTTAACTTAACATTATTATTTTTATGTCAAAAATCATCATTTAATGCAAAGAGAAAAAAAACATTGTTAGAACAAGTATGAAAATAGAAGACCAAACATTCGATATTAAAAAAAGAAAAAAAAAATGCCATTAACCTTTTTTTACTCATGTATATATATCTTTCATATACCTGATTAATTTTAGCTTTTTGTCTATCGACAATTAAATGTGCTACATGAGGATATCAAATTTTGTGTTGCCGTATCACTTGAGTTACACTCTATATACCAAATCTTGGACATCAGGAGAGTGTGTGTTAAGAATCTCATATTTACTAAAGAATAATGTCAGAAAGTAGAAATGCACTCTCTAACACACATAATCTTCACTCAAAATACCACACACAATCCGACACTTTTATTTAAATTCATATAAATTCCATCAAATTATGTAGGTTTCATAGACCATATTGACCAATATAAATTTTAACCAATAAAAAAAAGTATATTCAGATGTGTGTGTTGGGAAGTGTACACTAACACTCATTTTAATAAAATAAGGTCTTCAGTGTGGCTATGCGCCATACTCAACACGACCAATAACTCTTCTAAAATTGAAATTAAACAGAAATTAAACATAAGTAAGTTAGGCGTTAAACTTGAATTGTACTTACAGATTACTCGATAGTAAACACATTTATTTTCTCTTGTTTTGTCCAAAGACAATTGCTTTTATGACTTTCAATACTTCTTAAAAACACAAGTAAAAGATTAAAATACCCCCAGCGGTAGTTAACTACCGCTAGCTTATACTAAAAAACACGTCAGCAGTTAATTGTTGCTGGGTTTTTTGGTCATTTACTTGTGTTACTAAGACACAATGAATGTCAAAAAAACAATTTTTTTGTCCAAATTGACAAGGACCATCTTAGACATTACAACAACAACAAAAAACGATAACTTCTAATGTTTTCTAGGTGATGTCTACTTTGAGTAGCCCTACAAATTTTGCTCTTTGTAATACACGCTTACGAGTGTTAGTTTTATTGTTCAAATCACACATTTTTTTGGTGTACCACCAAACATATACTAGCAGCACTGAATGGAGATTCTACATGAAATCAACTTTAACCAGACAACAAAAAACAAAACGAGGCAGACTAGGTTGTACAAACCACAGTTATTTGTTCTTTTTTTAGATTCGGTTGGTTAGGAGACAATAGGAAATCACCACTCCCACAATTAACTAGACAACTTCCTTATCTACTCTCACACTACACTTCAAAGTTTCTTTACCCTTTTCCCTTTTTTTCCTCTGAAAAGTGAAAGTACGTTATACGCGTGCACTTGTTAAAATCAACAATTTCAAGCACTTGGTCAAAGATGCTTTGTTAAAATCAACAATTCCCCTAGTTTTTATGAAGAAAAAGAGAACTGATTTGACTAGCTTTTCTCCCTGCTTTTGTGTAATCATGTAAGTTTCACAAATGTGGAGAAAACAAAAGTATGGCGTATAATCAATAAGGACCTTTTTTTAGTACAACATGTTGGCAGAATTACTCAATAAGGAACAGACAATAGCCTGCAATCCATCCCATCTTTTTCGAGAACCGAATTCCTCAAAGTGTATGTTTGATATCACGGTAGATTGTCATAATCAAAGTAAGCCATTGTGATCTTGTAAACACTACATTTGTGTTGTTTGGTATCATGGTGAGTTCTTTGCAATGATTTCGACTAATTCACCCGATACCAAACATGCACCAAGTAGCCTTTGTAAAATCACATGACTCGCTTTGATTATGCCAACCCTACCATGATATTGTTGCCAAACATGCACAGAGATGATTTAAAATTGATTTAGTTGATGTGAAATTTAAGGCGTCTGATATCAAATTAATACAGTTGATATTATTAACTACATGTAACTGTATCAGTATCACGCAGTTACATCAGTGAATCAAGAGCCATCTTCACTGTGTCGATTAGAGGAAGATTTTTCTTCACTGTATGCTATCAATGTTTGATGTTTATTATTGAGAAATTGGATCAAATAATCATTGACAACAATGAGATGAGAATACAAGGTTGAGCTAATTCTGATACACATAGTTACATAAGTGTATATTGTGATTAACAATTTGCAACTTTAGTTCTCTGTTGGTAGTGAATCTGATATACAAATGTCTCCCCGACATAGTGGACATACCCTGTGGAATAATAATAGTATACAAAAAGTTAAAGATGCACATTTCCAATACAAATCTCTATCACATGTGGAGTCAGTCCCATGTAATGTAAAGTTACCAACATAATTATTTATTGCACAATTAAAGGATAGTGGCATGAAAAAAATCAGAGCATAATTAGATGATTTTTTTTAAAGAAAGCATGTAAAGACGAATTTGAAGATGAGTTTCAACATTTATCATACGAGGGACCACATAAAGGTGTTCATATGAAATGAATTGGCAAGAGTTATTGCTAAAAAGCTCCTATATAAGATTTATGATGGAGCCTGAGCAGCATGCTTGCCATAGTTTTCTGTAAAATTCTGTAATTTTTTGAAAGAAAGTTGGAGCTAGGGAAATTATTATTTATTATAGTAACAATATTGGTCATTTTATAGTGGTCTATGAGGATATTTGAATTCCATCCTTTGAAATACAAGTTAAAACTCTTATCACTGAACCGACAACTCATGGACAGTTAAATACAAATTTTTGTTAGTTTGGTATCATTTTTTTTTTATCTTCATCACATGCTTATACTACACTAAATTGGCAGGACTATATGCAATAAGCAGCAACAACTTTTTTAATATGAATTTGATGTTTATAACTGTATTGTTAATGTTAAACAGAAGAAGATCCATAATTCCTAATATGGCATACCTGTGAACCTCTTTCAGCCACTTGTCTATACATGTTGTATGAAATTCATGATGGCAAGGCAGTACTCGCATGCTGTCTCCATCTTCATACTCCACAAGGCATATATAGCATCTGTGAAATTAAAGAATAACCATAACCAATCAGCATAAACCATATTGTAAAATGCACAAACTATTAAAAATGCACATTATGATCAATTTAAATCTTATCTTACATGTAACTCAAATCACATCAAATGAAAGAGAAAAATTTTGTACTACTAAATAAAAGAAATTGGAAGTGTGCAAGAAAGCGAGAAAAAATCCTAAGAAGCCGTTTGAAAGAATGACAGCAGGTGATGGGTAAGCCAGAACACTTACTGTACAGGCTCTTCTTGATGTTTTTGCAACTTTGTGTATAATTTGACAGGTAAGGATTCGACAACTTCGGCAGGTGCAGGAACAGATCCGATAGAAGATACAGAAGGGCGGGAAGATAAAACCACTGATTGCTGGTGAATTTCATCCAGAACCTAATAAAAGTATGCACCAAATATTCAAGTTATATAAATATAATGAATAGCCTCAAAAATAGCTAATAAGAGTGTATTAAATTTACCTCAAATAAGGCTTCAGCTAGCATAACAATTCTTGATATGCTAGCTCTAGCATTTGTATCATCATTTGAATTTGAATTGTTATCGCGACTAGTTAATCTGCATGTACAACGACCGTTTCTATGTTGACCAGACAAGATACATGATCTGTCATGTCCAGAAAGATTTTCAAACCGGCTACCCAACCGCTGAAGAGCACGAACCTAAGTCATTCAAAATGATGATCATTAACTTTGAAAAAATCCAGGACATTGAGAAAGAGTCATTACAGATGTTTCCATCAAAGTTACTCCAAATCGTAGTGGTTCTTTTTTTTATAATCAAAATCTCATAATTCAATTATTTATGCCATTATCAAACCTATCTAGGCAAAAACTTTTGTTTATCAATTATAAGGTTGTACTAGACAAATTATTTAATCGTTGGCTGTTACCAAAAGTTCAGAAAAAACCACAAACCTGAGATCGTATTCTTCTTCTCCGTTCGAGGAAATTGGACCTATGTTCCAGTAGATCCTGATATCTAGTTTCTCTTGACCTTGAAGCCTCGACCTCATAGTCTTGGGTGGTAAGCGGAGAGCTAGATATGTTTGGTAAAGGATATCTGGATGTAGTATGAGAATTTAAAGCATTACGATCAGATGGTGACACTCTTGTACCCCTCTCCCCTACTTGTCTTCCATTATCCTCACTAGCATCTCTCAGTTCTCTCTCTTGTTGCAGAGGGCAAAAGTTGAAGTCAGCCAATCCTGATCGGCGGTGAACTCTATCACGAAGCCTTCCGACACTTAAAGTTCGGCTGAAACGAACATTACGATCAACAGGTTCTCGGGCTCCATTTCGTCTATCTATATGTCTAGTCTCAGCATTTCCTGTCTCATTATGAATTCTTGGAGAAAACATGTTCACACCAGGCATGTCTCGCGTAGCATATCCATCTCTAACCATATCTTGGATAGGAGACAGCATTGGACTCGACAAGTTGCGATCCAAACCGAATGTCGGGACATTTGAACTTAAATTATTAGAAGTATTTTCATGGTTCTCTATAGGGACTCGATTAACAAAAGACGCATTAAGCAAGTCACTACATTGTTGAGTTTCATTTCTATTAGTCAAACTTCCATGAGGCCGTGGATGCAGACTAAGCTCATCTTCATTGTTAAATATCGAAAGACTTGCCGATGAAACAGGACAAGGCCGAGATGACCCTAAACTGGTGGTTCTGCTAAGTCTGAAGCTTATATTACCCGGAATGATACTAAAACGAGAAAGGAAACGACTTGCAGGGTTTGTGGACTGAGTTGAAGAACCATGTGCAGAGCTGCTAGCGGTTCTGGATTCAGTGCGACTCCACTCATCAAGATCAATGTTAGAAGGCATACAAGGTATTTCTTCAGGTTTAACTTTTTTGAAAGACTCTGATTTCACTTCATCCGAGTCAATTTCATTGCTGCTGGTGTATGTATCATCACTTCCATTTACTTTATTCTGATCACAAACCTAAAGCATGCGTTGCAAACTAGAGTTAGGCAATTACCACAAAACTTTGACCAATAACCAAATATGTTACTAATACATTATGAACACAACAAAAAGAGAAAGACATTTCATAACATGAAAAAGTATATCAAACAAATAATAAGAATAAAAGTAATTAAAAAAAAAACTAGATGGCACAATGAGGCTGACAACAGGATAGACTGATATAGACATAGTGCCAAAAATGTCATGATACAACAAAATATCAAAAACTTGTGAATCATAAGAAGAAATCAACAAACTAAAGTTATCATAGGTTTATTATTGTATAAAATAATATTTCATCTTTTATTTTATTTTATTTTTTATGAAAATATTCCATCTTTCTAGATGTTTATAAAATTACTTATTTACTCTATTAAGAAATTATTTATTGGTAATCTTTCAGACGTAAATTGCAAGGAAAGAAACAACCACAAAAATGGTAGATGTAAAAGGATAACCAAAACAAAACCAACCAACAAATTTCATTTCCACATCATAGTTTTTTATCATGAATGAATAGACACACAAAACAATAATTTTTTTTTTTGAAGAACAAAACAGTAGTTAATGCAATAAATTCATAATAAACAACTTTTTTGGTCTATGGTCGAAGTGGCAAGTACCACCTGAAACTCACACACAACTGTGAGCTCTTGGATTCAAACTCGGATGGTGTCCAACCTAGCACTATCGGCATTGCCATTTGAGCTAGGCTCATAATAAGCAACTCTAATGTAGTGGAAGTAGTGACATTGATTATTACATTTTAAATCAAATCAAATACATTCATAAACAACTAAAAATTCAATCATGGAATAAAAAATTTAAATAAATGTTTTTTACAATAAAAGCTAAATAGCATAAAAATCTAAATTAACTGAAAATTCAATAGTGGAATAAAAAAAAATCATATAATTTTTTCCATTAAAAGATAAATAGCATAAAAATCTTGACAATGCTTGTTATTAAAAATCAAATTCAACTAACAGTAAAAAAGAAAAGAAAAAAAACAACATGTTTCAATCCTTATCAATATGATCCTAGTAGTAAACAATCTTCATTTTGCAATCCAAAATCCAATCACAAACATAATAATTTTCAAAGATGAACTAAAAAACTTAAAACAGAACAAAAAGAAGATACATTGGATTTTAAAACAAGAAAACAAAATTTACCTGGTCATCATTATCACTGTCACGAGATCCAGAAGTTGTTCCAAGACAATAAGAAGGAAAACCTTTATACCGTTTGGATCGACCTTTTCTTAAACTGCAAGAAGAAGATGAAGAGCTACAAGAAGAGCTGGTTTTGCTGCTACTAGACCCCATTTTTTTTATTAGAAATTTTAAAAAAAGAATGGTTTTTCTATGACCCAATAGGCCAAAGAACAAAACCCAGAAATCAAAATCTGTTATTTTGAAGATTCATGGAGTTTCAGATCTGTAATGGTGGTAAAGTAAAGTAGCATTTTTGTGTGGTGTTTTGGTGCATTTTTTTTTTTGAAGACTTTAAAGTGAAGTGTGTGTTGTGTTAAATGAAAGAGTGCAAGTAAATGAATATAAAGAGATTGTAGTAAAAGATTATTATTATAGGAGCGTGTGAGAGGGTAAGACAAAGCAAGTCTTAGGTAAATGGGACAATGAAGTTCTTTTGTACTAAGAGGGGAAAAAAAAGTGTGAGGATAAGAAATGAAAAAGGGGAAAAGGAAAGAAAATTAAAGATGTGGTGGAGAATATGGAAGGAAGAGAGGAATTGGAAAAGAAAAAGAAAGAGGGGTAAAAGAGTTTGAAAATGTTTATGAAAATTGAAATTAAAGTATACCACTCCGTTCCATATTAAATGATATAGTGTGACTCTTTTATTTTTAAAATCTTTATTTAATTGACACAGTTGACTTTGTCACACATATCTTGAAAATATTCATCGAGATGAATCTAACAACATCTTATATGATATTATTTATCTTTATATATTAATAGAAAAATATAGTCAAAGTTTATCAGATCAATAATGTATATTGTCAAATAGTTCATTTAACGTGGGAGAGAGGGAGTAGTGTTTGGTGAAGAGAATATAAAGAAAATTATTGTTTTTTGGTATAAAAAGAAAATTATAGTTGGATAACATGGATTTTAATTTTCATAAACATTTACAAAACTTTTTTTTTTTTACCTCTCTTATAGTTGGATAACTTGGATTGGGAACATATAAGTTAATTTAATTTTTTAAATAGTAATATAATAATTGTTATTTCAATTATATATCTTTTCTCTTCAATTTTAATTATATATCTAAAAATATATATTTGCCTCTTAGGTTTTTTGGATTTTATTTCAAGAGGTGGTGGGGTTGAGTTCACCTGCTGGTGTCATTGCCACCTCTAAATGTCCTTTTTTTGAAAAATAAATATATAACATTGCTATAATTAGAATTTTTAGTAGACGTTTGAATTCCTTTTAAAAAAAAGAAAGTAGACGTTTGAAGAAATCTCTACAAATAAGATTTTTTGGACATTCTATTCGATTAATCCCAAAACATGCATATTTCCTACAATTAGTTTGACATCCCAAATAAGTCATTTTAAGATTTTTTTTTCCTTAAGAAGAGTCTCAATATCAATTTTTTTGGTTTTTATTTTTAACAATGTTATTAATGTGATGTACTTATTGGTTTTTTCTTCTGTCAATGATCAATTTGTTGAAATATATAGATAATCACTCTTAATGAAGTCTCTCTTCTCAACCACGTTTTCTTTCATCCATAAGACTCGAATATGATACTTTACTTAAGAGATTTAAAAAAAACGATAGTATCACAACTCGCATAGTTGATAATATCTGCCAACATAATGAACTAATCTGCATATGGAATCGCTGATATAAAATCAAAGTAAAACCTCATTCACAAGCTATATGTTCGCCAATGCATATGCACAATAGTTGACCTCTAAATATGAAGGACCAATTTGAATCTCCAATTTCAAAATAAGTAAGCCGCAAATGTTTTGCTTTAAACTCCACCTAGTTGTTAAACCTCCTTGTTTAGATAGGAGGTTTGAAACCATTGATGAGTCAATATGAAACCATGGATACACGCCAATAGCAAACCTTCAAACACACTCCCAAACCTTTGGGATATCCACAAATCCCATCACCATCTTCACCTCTAAACACTCCTCCGGACCCGCATTTGCACCTTCTTTAAGGCACCATCCGTATCAAGTCTAAATGTTTTTACATCACTTGATTTAAAATATAAAATTGTGTATGGCTAACAGATTTTAAGTTGTTGGTTAGTTGGACAACGATTGTATCCATTAGTCCAAATTACTTATGGAAGAGCAGGGTTTTATTAAAAAAAAAATAGAAGCTTTACACCAAAAGGTTTATTAGAAGAAGATTATCATAACTAAGAAAGGGTTAAAAAAAATCTTTTGAGATGCTAAATATGATTCCAATTCAAAGAAGCATAGCTCATAAACGCTTTACTTTAATTCAACCTTTTTATGTAACCATGTTTTAAGTTGGTTGCCAACTAATTCGTGATCTGTAGGCCCATGATAATCTCTCAAAAGTTAATTTCCCTCCTACCTGCTCACAAGATGTTTAGAGTAATTAGTATTGAAAATATGTACATGATGATGATCTTTTAAATACTTAAAAAAAGATGTTAAATGACCTTTTAAAAGATGTCTAGTTATTATGATAATACATGAAAGGAAACGTTTATATAATTATTAGTATAACCCAATTTGAAATGATATCAATATTTTATGTTGTTGCCAAAAGACCTAACAAGAACAGTTAAACAGTACTAGTGGAAAAAAGAATAAAAGGGTACCAATAGCTAGGATAATAAAAGTTAGTAACATATTTGGCATAACCATTGCACGCTTATGGACATCATGAATTTTCTTTGGTATTCAAACCATTTGCCACCTCCAGCATTGCGTCAAAATTCATGATGTGTGTCTATACTGTATGCATGTAGGTATGAGTTAGTACTATGCTTTATTGAGTACTGTGAAACATTGGCAACGTCTAGATTATTAGACTTCTTGTATGGGGATGGGAGTAGTTGTGAAGGAAATCACTTTAGGAATCCAAAATGTTGCAGATATTATAAAATTTGAAAATTTTGTTGGATCTTGTTTAATTGCTCGTGTAACGAGGTTTAAGTGTGATCCCAAGTTTATCTAAACAATAATACTATTGTAAGAAGCTAGAACAGTGTTTGATAATGTTGCTATTCTTTTTTATCAATTCTATTTTATCATATTTTCGTTAATCATATTTATGTGTGGCGGATACAAAATGTAAAAGGTAATCATATCATAAATATCTCTTTCAATCGGTATTTTGGACGTTGATTGATTCATCATGTTGTGACTTATGAGAGTCTAACTCCTTCCGGTTTCAGCTACCTAAATCTTCGTTGCTCAAAGAATTAATAATTTAGTCTTATATCACAGCCAACAAATGAATGATTAAAGTGACCCTAGATTTGAATACGTTGTGTAGTAGTAATTCATTACAGTAAGCAATGGACCTAAGCCTTATAATTGATCCCTTTTATTTCTAAACACGCCAACTCCCTTTCTGGAATACACCACTTTAGAATAAATTGCATGTTTTTTATCCTATATCCAGAATTTAAATTTCAAGAAATAAACTTCCGAAATCAAATTCCAAAACTATACAGAAAGAGCCACAAAATATACAGGACTTTATTGTTGTATTTTCTTTATTCAATTTTATTTATGCCATTCAGTACTCCTAAGGGTCAAAACTATAGGTATATTGGTACAATTTTAAGTGTCACTTTTAAATTAATCTGTCCTAAAACATAAAGTACAGAAAGAGTATATGGAAGCAGCCACCAATATAACTAAAGAAAGATCTTCAGATGCAGCATTCTAAAGATTTTTCTGCTGACATTGATTACTGCCAAACGAACTAATCAGCAGCTACAATAACACTAGATGCCGGCGGATCAATGGAGATTTATACATGTTGAACTGAGAGATGAATATTGAAAGGGAAACAGTAGAGTTACATAATTATATAAGCAGTCTATAAGTTTTAGTATCCTTGCTAATACTTTTCTTTGCACTAAAGACCTGTTTAAAATTACAACAAAGGAAGAAAGACTTCAAAAAGCTCAATTTATAAATTTTGAATAATGTTGTTACATAGCAACATGATGTATGCCATTGTGCTGCTACCATTATATCGCACCTATACCAGTAGGCTTTGCGCACCTTGCTCTAAGCCAGTCACCGTCATTCTTTTCAAGTTATACACCGTTTAAGGTTTCAACATGTGAATTAAGAAATTGCAGCTAAGAAGCTTACACTGATTGGACCTAACAACGAAGCTCTCTTTCTCGAGTATATGCAACTATGCAGGTCTATATGAAGTATAAAGTGATTCGATTGAATGGGTGACTTTTTCTTTCTTTCTGCTCAGCATTCATTCGAGAAATCCATCATTTCTAAAATAACAGAAAAAACCAAAAGAGCAATATTAGTTCTTCAAATAAGTAAACCTAAGGTTTAGCATACAGCATTTGAAAAATTTCAAGAAGAAATAAGTCAACTTCTTCTATCATTGATAGAACAAGAAACAAGTTTTTGAATATATCACAGAATCACGGAAAACTTTTATAACCCAATTTACTTCAAATGAAAACATACTTATAACAAACTTGCTAGACTCTCCTAAACAGTCTCACAAGTACTTATGTCAACTGATAAGCTAAAATAAGTCAATTCAAACAGACCCTAAGTAAGATCCGATTTGCCTTGGAAAGTGAGGAAAAATTTGTTCAACAAAACAAACAGTAAAAACAAAGTTGATATCAATCATAACTCACAAATCATACATATATGGCAAAATGGTCCGGCCGTTGGGTCAAAATCAGCAAATGTAGCTTTTACAGGATGATCTACAAGAAGCAAGAATCATATGAAAGTCAATCATTTGCAGCATTTAAAAATTAAACATAAAAGTTAACAGCTTTAACATTGATATGCTTACCAGAATAACCAACGTTTGTAGAAGCCATCCGGTTCTAATGCACAAAAGCTCAATCCATTGTGCCTGATAAAGGATTAAAAATGAAAAATGATTCAAGATCAAGATCATAATTCATGATGCTATTGAGTAATATAATGTGGTTGAAAAATAAGTAAATTCAGTCACCAAGATCTTTTTAGGTGTGGTTTAATTATGAAAATTTTGTTTCATTATGAATCACAACTGAAAGCCACATCATATATATCTGATACTTCTGATTCAAAGTTCATGAAGACTTGATGCAAGGCTTTAACTTTAAATTTCAGACACATCATACGCGTTTGTCCTAAGGTTAATACTCACTAGCACAAGACATGGTTAGTGAACAAATATTACACCCAAAATAAGAGCAAAAACAGTGCATCTCCCCTTAACAATTCTCCCACTTTCAACACCAACAAATAATGACAGTAAAACAATAGTTTTCACAGAGACAATTAAAACAGCGCCTTAATCCCCCTAGCCTCCACCGTTGCCTAACACTTAAACAAAAATTCAGCATTACATTTGACAGAAGAAAAAAAAAATGTTTCACTAGTTCCTCTACTATCCCCACAATTAATGTTCTTCCTCATTCCTCTACTGTCCCATCAAATAGTGCATACCAGTAGAATACAACAATTGAACACAGATCAAATGGAATCCATTACCAATGCATTAATACATCACTTCGGTCATACCTCACCTTCCTCAACCAGTACAAGATCTATTTTGCGTCTAAAAAATTATAGACTATGCATAGACAAGTCCCTAGATTCAGACATGGTTTAGAGATAGTGTAATCACGGTTTAGAGATAGTGTAATTGAGGTTATTGGCTTTAATTTTCAGCCAATTCCATGATAAATTTTTTACTTCTTCTACTAATTTTTTCACCCTCACTTCATTGTTGTGAAAAACTTTTCCACTTCCCGCATTCCAAATTACACAAATACAAACGAACCATGCTACTATAGCTCTATATTCAAACACTTTCCCTCCACTGATCAATCCAGCCAATTGATTGAACTGATCATCCCTTCATTATGCAAAACAGAGTTAACACCAATCCACTTGCAAATTGCATACCATATACTAGCAAACACCGGACACTCAAAGAAGAGGTGAGACGCCGATTCCTCTCCATTACAACCTACAACGCAATAAGTCAAACTTTGACTAAGTACCCCTCTCTTAAATTGTCCTTTGTAGCTACTTTGTTTTGAAGTACTTATGCCTAGCTCATGCATAGTTTGGCCATATTTGTAATTCCTAACATAAGCACCTTATAAGCATTTACCAAATAAGTTTTTGACATCCCATCCGCCCAAGACCACTTACCTTGTCCGCTGACCTTTAACTCAACCTTTTCTGTTATCTCCATCAATTCATTCAATGAAACCAATTTCTGTTGAGTCAATTCTCTACTCTACCTCCATTCCCAACACCTCACACCCTCCCCCACTATATTTACTTCCCCCAACTTGCTCGATTTATCAAGTAACACTAAAATGTTTGACTAAAACGATTTTTCAGAATCCCCCATCACTCCAATAATTGTTCCAAACACTAGTCTCCATACCATTTCCAATCTCCTTTCTAAATTTAGATGAAAACCATTGATTTTGGAAATCCCGCACCCCTTTGTCCACCCGACTGACATCTTTCCCCCATGATGAACTTCCTCTAATGTCTTCCTTGATCATACCTTCACTTACAACATATTTATTATCTAACTCTTTGTACCAAAGCCCCTCACTCCCTGATGTTTTTGTCCATTTACATTTTCCCAGTAGTGCTAGATTGAATGCCCTCAAGTTTTAACTCCAAGTCCTCCCTCTTATTTTGTTAGACAAACTTAATCTCATTTGACCCAATATATTTTTCTAACTTCCTCACTCCCCCATAAAAATTGTTTAAAGACAGATTCAAGATTAGAGATGATACCTGACGGAGCCTTCAAGAGACGAAGTAGACTAGCAGCGCTGACAAGAGTGATTTGATGATTACAACACGGCCTCCAACGGAAAGGAGTTTATTCTTCCAATCTGACAACCTATTTCTCAAGGCATCTAACACGGTTTGCCACATTGAACTTTTTCTTGGATTTTCCCCTATTGGCAATCCAAGATATGTAAAAGGAAGACTACCAATTTCACAATGCAGCCTCGAAGCTGCATCTTCAAGCCAGGTAGGAGATATATTTATCCCAACCAGCGGACTTTTGTAAAAATGGCATTTCAGACCCATCAACAATGTCATTCCATAAAGGATTGCTTTTATGCCAATAATATTCTCGCAGTTGTTGTCACCAATAATCAAAATGTTATCTTCATATTGTAAGTGAGAAATTTGCTCATCACTCCCTTCGAATCTGAAACCTGAGAACGCTCCCAACTCCACCATCTTCCTCGTCATCAAATTAAAAGATTCTATTGCTATGAGGAAAAGAAATGGTGACAATGGATCCTCTGTCTTAACCCACAACCCATCTCAAATTCTTCTATGGGACAACCGTTCTTTAGGGCTGAGATAGAGGCAGCCTTCACACATTCTAAGATCCATTGCCTCCAGTTAGCATGAAATCCCATTTTCTCTATGACATAATCCAGATACTTCCAATCAACAGATTCATAGGCCTTTCCTCCAAAATCCACTTTAAACATCACCACCTCTTTTTTCATTCTTTTCGCCTCATCCACTATCTCATTCGCAATACTAACCCCATCCAAAACTCGTCTCCCACCTACAATGACAGACTGAGGTTTCGATATAACTTTGCTAATAACATGCTCCAACCTATTTGCCAAAACTTTTGATATCACCTTATAAATACACCCATTTAACGAAACACGTCTAAAATCAGACACATTCAATGGATTATAGTTCTTCGGAACAAGCACTACAAATGAACAATTCACATCTTTAACCAATCTTCCATTAGTATGAAATTCTGTCATTACCCTAAAAAAATCTAACTTAATATCCTCCCAAAACTCTTTCACAAACGCGAAATTAACTCCATCAGGATCCGGACTTTTGAGTCTGAACTATCACAATCCCAGACCGCCTTTCTTACCTCGTTTTCGGAGAAACAACTTATCAACATTACTCATTATCTTCTGCATTAATGCTTCTGAAGTTGAAGTACTCAGGTACAGCTACAGGTCTATCTCCACCTCTAGCGAGAAATTGGGTTTTGAGGTTTTTGAATATTGCATCTACTCCTGCTACTCTATTGCTGTTCATCTCTGGGAAGAATGTTTCGTATTCTTTTCTGGTTTTGTTAATGTACTGATGGAAGTGGTTAGGGTTAGCTTCTTCTTCTTCATGAAGCCATTTTGCTCTGGTTTTCTGCCAATAGCTATCTTGCTCTGCACAGAAACCGAGTTTGGGAAAGGAGATAAATGGCGACATTTAGATGAAGGTGAGTTTGGTTTGCAGTGACTGCCACGGCCGCGAGTGAGGGAGAAGATCAGAGAATCGCAAAGATGAAGAAGAAATGTTCCCGCTCAAGGCGCTGTTTAAATAATACCTGAATCTTGTCTTAACCGTATATTTTTAAAATTCACTACATGATTCTTATAAATATTTAGAATTTCGTTTTTAACCCATAACAAAAAAATCATACTTTTTAATTTCTGTTGCATTTTCCTTTAGCATTTTGAGAGATAAAAAATGTTGACGAAAATTTTTATATAGACTAAAAATGTTGATGAAATTTCTTACAAAAACTAAAAATGTTGACCGGAAATTTTACAATGACTAAAAAGTTTTTTTTTTTTTGCATGGATTAAAAATGAAATTATGACTTGACCAAAAAAAATGAAATTATGAATATTTATTGAGATCATTTATTTAACTAACCAATTTTTTTTTTTAATTTTCTTTTAAACCACATTAATCTGGGATTTTGGTACCCCACCGACTCTCTGTATCCCATCTCGCTTCAATCTTTTAGATTGACTAAAGTGGACAGACAGACACATTAATGCTCGTCTAAGATAAAAAAGGAAATATAATAGCATCATCTCTTTATAATTTATTTGTTGATATCTATTTGTCTGGTTCTCTTTGCTCATTAATTTATACTCCCTCCAGTCCTATTCCATACCGAATACATCAATTAAACAATAAATCTAAAAATTTAATTGTTTCTTATAAATAGGATCGGAGGGATTACTAGCAATTCATAAGTTCCATGAAGAATTTGGATTGGATATAATGCTATTTGACCATATTTGGAATCAAACTGGTTTTTGTTTTGCTATTGTTCCCTAATGTCAAACATAGAAAATACCATGAAATTCCACTTCAACTTAAAGGCATTGATTTGCTGTGTTACATGTGTACATTGGAAATGAATGGTTTTATTATTCTATGAAGAATAATACTGCAGTTAAACTCACCTTGTTTGATAGTTTTGGAAAACTGGGCTTTATAGTTGATGCAGCTGATGAAGTTCCTTTGGTGGTGACATTTTTCTAACATTCACACAACATATAAATCTCTTACAATTACAAATCAAGTAGCAGAAACATAGGGTAAAAAAAATGTACTATATACTTTTATTAAGAATATAGTAACTCTGACATTAAACAATGAATGATGGAGGCGCCCAGCACACAAGTTTAGTGCAGTGGCGAAATTTTCCTTATATTGATAGCTTGATAAATTTGTAAAAAAAATCATATACTTTTTCTTATTCAATCACCAGTTAAAACCAATAATTGTGGTTTTGTAAGAATAATGAAATATATAAATGCTATGTATATATGGATTGATTTTGATGAAATGAATCTATACTCCTGGGTTTTCTTGTGGTTCAAAAACGCGGTTTTTACAACTCGGATTGCAAGGGTAAGGACAATCTATCTTATGGAATGGCTTTCTTTCATAAAACCAGTCTGCTACAGCTTTTGCAATGCTCTGCAAGATGTTATGCAATGCATAAAGTCAGTTATTCGGCTACATGAGATACATGAAGGAAATCAAAAGCACACAAAATAGTTATAAGCTTGTATTCTTTGCCGCGGCTGCAGAGCCGTTCGATCTATGTACAGTTGGATGATTTGGATCTGATTCTAAGGACTCTGCAGCCGTGGAAAAAAGATTACGGAAAAAAGAATAGTGCAGCTTCTTACTGTCTTGGCCAACGATGGAGAGTCACTACTAAACCATGTTCCTTGCATTTCAGTTTGGCAGTGAGCATAGCAAGAGTCTATGAACATTCCTTTGGATGAAGAGTTTCCTAGAACAGTCAATGCCCTTAGAAATTGTGTTCTAAAGCCTGAAAATCAAGTCATGATAAAAGTGAAATTAGATAAGTTCTGTAATGTAATATCTTGCAGTTATGAAGAAAAAAAATTAATAGCAGAATATTGACCTTGCATTAGATCTAGTTGATTAGAAGAGCAGTTGTTTATATCTAACTTGCAGCTGTGCCAGTGTCCACGAGGATCAGCAGCTCCCGGTGCTAAAATGTTCTTAATCTGAATCAAAGCAGTGCAATATCTTGAGGATCAGGGAAAGGCCTTGTTGGATATCTCATGTTATTGAGAGCTTACAGCAAAAACATCAATTACTACTCAAATGAACTAATTTATATTGAGCAACAGAGTAATCGAACCTGCCATGAGTCGTATGCCGCATTCACTAAGAAGATTGGTGTAGCGATTTGTGATACAACATATTGAGGGAAAAAACACTGCAAAATAGTTCAGAAATAATCACAAGTATTAGTAACAGCGCCGAAAAAGGAATTGTAAATGTAGGAAGATAGAACTATAGCTCACAAACTTACCAGCCTTGGACTGAGTCTTGAAGTGCATGATCTAGGCAAATTCTTTGCAGAGCCCTATTAGAAAGAAAAGACAGAAAAAAATCAGACTAGAATATTGTGGATCTCACTCGAAATAAAGCTTCAGAAAGTATCAGTCAAATGAAAAGGCAGAAAAGATATCCAGGTTTCATTAATTCGGGAAATGATCAGAGTTAGGAAGATTACATGTGTTGTAACAACTTGAGTGAAGTACTGTTCAACGTGATGTGTTCCAGATACATCCCTTCTGTTAACAGAAACATATTGAATCAAATAAAATGATTTAAGGAACTTGAAAAAATTAGGAAAATGTTAATTAAGAAGCACACTATTGGCGCTACTTACGCGTTGATAAAGTAACCGGCATCGGAGAGGCATTTCACTCTAGCTCCTCGCGGTAAAAGAGCTCGGAAGCGATCACAGTGCAGTATTGAAGCTAATCCACCAGCTGAACATCCTGAGATAATAGCCTGTTGTAGTTACAAGTTGTGGTGAGTGAATAACAAAATAATGAAGAAGAAAAAAGTATCAAATCATTAATGTTGTCATACATTTTTAGCATTTTTCATTCCCTTTGCTAGCAAATCTTCCATAACTGCATTAAAAATTCTTGCTCCTCTGAAATGCAACTTAGTTACCTGATTTACACATCATCATATTATTAAAACTCCAAAGAAGGAAAGACTTTAGATTTTGAAATTTCTTTGAATTTTGTTAAAACTTACTGGATTGACTGCTTCCACATCACCGGTAAAAGACGAACCATCACAATATCTAACCTTGATTCTGTTCCAATTGTAGAAATCTACAATTAACAACATTCATTAGAACAAAAGTTGATATTCATGAAGAGAAACAAGATCGATTTACTAGTACAAAATACCTGGATTAAACTGTCTCCTGTTATTTAAAATTCCTGAAAAGGCAATTTGATTAGCCATTTGCTTAGATGAACCTAACCGATACGTCTTGCGAGAAAGGCAAGTAGTGACATTATTGCACCATCCCCCTCCCTAACAAAATCAAAAATTGAAATTCATCACCAAAAATATAGAATCTTCCAAGATTTGTCATAAAAAATCAAAACATTATCATTGATGGCAATCTGTAGAAAAGGACAAACCTCAAATTGAACTAACCAACTGTTAATTCCTGTTCCAAATCCCTTATCTAAATGGTAAGCTGGTGGACTACCATCCAAACAAACTGCACAAAATTTAAATTTTCAATTTCTCAATTATCATAAACATCAATAAAAATAGTAGACATGAGTTGAATAGCACAATCAAAGTCCTGTTTGGATGGATTTATTTTAGCTTATCTACTAGTATAAGCACTTTGAGACTTTTTGTGAGAGTTTATGGAAACAGCTTATGACAAGTTCATATGCTGTTTTAAGATTATTTCCATCACGCCTTCAGGATAGCTTATGAAAACAGCTTATGCGAAAAATAGTTTTATTTGATCTTTTGTTATAGAAATAATGTATGCATAAGCACTTATAAGATAAGTGTTTATGTTGTTTGCACTCTTAATCAAATTGTTTACCCAAACAGAATCCAATAAAGCTAACTATGATCAGACACAGAAAAATAAGGAAAAAAACTCCTAACCGGCTCCTTTTGATACTGCGTTCTTGAGTAAAGTGATTGGTACATAACCAGCTTCTACCTTCAACAATACCAGTACAAACACCAGAATATTTAACTTTAACCATTGGCTTAATCTTGTGTTCTTCATTCTGCACAAATCAAACAAATATGAAACAATAAAGCTATGAGTTTCCCTTTGTAACTCAAGGAATAAGGCTAGTGAATAGCCTTAATAGGGAGGGAAAAAAAACTATCCAATTTGTATTCTTGCATTGAAAGATAAGCAGATAAAAAGTGAAAAGAGAATATGAAAAAATATATATAGAATTTGATGTCCTTATCAATCAACCAATATTGATGAAAACTTTTTTTTCTTTTTTCAAAAGTAATATGGAATATTTAAACTTTATATCATGATCTTATGACCAATGAATTGCTTCATCAAAAGGGTAACTCAAAATTCAATAAATACACAAACTACTATTCTCTCTCAAAAAAAAAAAACCTCTAATGGTTTAAATCAATCAAGCTAACCCAAATGACCCATTGATTTCCATTTTCTACATTCAAAAATGAAAAAATCAAATCCAAAAACTTGCATTTTCACATATCAATATTACTTATAAAAAATCACCAAGCAATGGAGAAAATGAATTATTGATCCAATTAAGACCCAATAACAATGTGAAGATTTTAAAGCTAAAAATCAAAACTTTATTAGAACCCCACAAAGAAAGTGTACCTGAAATGAAGTTTGTTGAGGTGAGTGTGGTTGTGATGTGATGACTTGTAAAATGGAGAAAGAAACTACTATAAGAAACTGAATGTATGTGTATATATATGTAATGTAACTAACAAATAAATGAATGAATGAATAAAGAATGGTTTGATGAAGAAAGTGAGTGGTGGAATGAGAAGTGGCTGTTGATATTCCAATACTATATCTTAAAGAATTGGTATTGTCGTCCAGTTTGTGCAGAGAACCCAAGAACCGACAGTCACAGAAACCATACATACGAAATATAAATATGTTTTTTTAGAGCACACAATAGTTAGTGACAGAGAGAATACACTACGCAGCTTTCTTTGAGTTTTTTTTTCACTCTTTATAAAGTGAGTTTGGACCATTGTTTATGCTTCATTCCATTTTTAAGTATTAAATTGATTTTGATTTGTTTGATTGTTTTCGAGTAGAATAGATTTTACATTTAAAATTAATTATATTTGAAGTTAAGATTCGTAAGATTTTGATTTTATAATTGATTTTTATTCGTAGATATTATGTAGTTTAACTCACTTTCACATGAATCTGTATAAACACAAATCACTTTATCTTTAATTCACTTGTAATCGTAATCAATTCACTCAAAATCATTTCATGTCACCATAGAACCAAACATACAATTTGTTAAAGAAATAAAAAGTCATTAATTATAAGACTCGCTTTCTAAATTTGTAATCTCTTACGATGAATTTAGTCGATCTTTGGGTCAAATACTATGTTTTCAACAAAAAAAATACACCTTTCAACTTCTAAAAAAATACAAAGAATGATTGAAAGGTGCAATGAAATGACTCCCAAGTCCTTTTTGTTTAAAAATAAGTGAAATGCAAACTTTTGTCCAACACAAGTTATAAATAAATAAAAAATAGAAACGTTTTCTTAGAAAATGTCTTTTCAATACAACATTTATTTATTAATTTTATTTTTAGTTTTTTTAACTTATGCCCTTAGCATGATCCTAAATATAAATCCAATCTAATCAAATGATTGAGTTTAATGAGTTTCACAAATGACGAATTGTTTGAGAAAATCGAAATTCAATTACTATATGAAACAATTCTTGATCAGATTATACTTATCTCACGACCGAAGTCCAAATTACTAGGATTTCCTTTACTTGACAACCGGAGAGTTAAACAAAATATTTGATCTCCATGGGCTAGGTCATGGATCTAGTAGATCGCCTAATTGCAATGCTAAAATTTGTGAGTGTGAATACTCAGTCTTCACGTTTATTTCAGCTTTCTCTAAGCATAAATGACATTATAAAGAGAGCAGTAGACACAGCTCACGATAGTAAACAAACATGCTACATACTAGCAGTACATTAGCTAGCTTTTCGACCATGTATGAACAAGACTTGGTTTGAGGAATATGAATCTCATGATTGGGTTGGAAAGTTGTGGTGGCTGGAGAATTTTGTATCTTTTTAATATTTTTTCTTTTTCTTTTTCTTTTGAGAAATGTTTAATGTTTTGAAAGTTGTTTATTTATAGTGCCTCTATACAACTGGCATACGCAATTGACGGTGTGCGGTGCTTTTTAAAATGTCACATTTTTATGTCACTATTTATTTTCTCTAAACTCTTTACCTATATATAGTTGGTTGGTTATGTTCATTATCCTATTCCTATGTATAATGTATGTCAAATAAAAATTAAGATGTCGTCCAATTTTCTTTTGTTGTTTTCCACTTACATCCTTTGTGCCAACTGCCAAACTCAAAAGTACTTTTTTAAACTTAAACCCCATATGCTAACACGTCCCTAATAGTCCAATAAATATTTGAAGGTCAAGAATTTAATAGTACATTACCCTTCAAAAAAATTAATAGTGCACTATTAGTGGATGATTCTAAATTATTGACTTGAAATTAAGCCAATAATTCTTCTTTTATGACAAATGTGAACAATTGGTGAAGTCAACAAACAAGACAGATACTAACACAATGTGGTTTTTCTTTAAACAAAACGAAACTCTAATCCGCACCAACAGCATGTTGCACTATACTATGTTTTTTCTTTTTTGACAAATTACATTATACTATGTTAGTAGCGTGTTATTCCTATGAACAGATATATTAATATGTCGTTCAAAATATACATTTTCCCTTGCTTCAACATAATGGGGAAGGAAGGGGACACTAAAACATTTTCTATATATAGCGAATATATCACGAGCATGTTTTTATTAAAAAAAAAATCAATGTCAAGCACAAAAAATATCATAACACAAAAAAAATATCATAGCATATGTTATGTAATGTTCTCATAAAAAAAATACTACCTCTATTTTGTTCCGATTGAAAAGTGGGCAACAAATTTTTTATCCTTTAATTTTATTTTATTTTTGGTTTTATTTTGTTCTATTAAGTTACAAATGTTACACCCTTTTTCTCTTTGTACTTTTTCTTTGTTAATTTTGGTTGTTAAGTTACAAACGTTATATACTTTGGTCCATTAAATTATTAACTTTAAACACTTTTGATCAATTAAGTTACAAATACTAAGAGATTGATAGAGAAAACCAACTTGTCAATCATTTAGTATAACTTAAGGGACTGAAATATCTTATATGCTTGAAACTTAATTGATCAACGTATGAAACGTAATAAAATTTAAGGGATCAAAATTGAAGGTAAAAAAGAAAAAAAAGGGGTCAAAGCATTTAATCTTTGTAATTTAAAGAACTAAAGTGAAACTCAAATATAATTTAAAGGACCAAAAATATAATATAACCCATGATTAATCTAGTAGTAGTAAGCATGAAGCAACAATATAATTCTACTATTACCACAATAAAATGGTAGGAATGATCCAAGCACCACCCAATTAAGTTGAGGCAGTTAAAATATCATTAGCTAGTTTTTCATAAATAGAGTTTCATGAGATTTATCATTTTCTTTTCTTTTTTTTAATGAAGTGGTAAGCCACTGAAATTAAACTCACACACAACTGTGAGGTCTCGGGTTCGAATCCGGGTCACAATGTTCAACTTTGCAATTTTGACATTTAACAGTTGAACTAGAACTTCTAAACCATTCTATCAAAATGTAACCTACATACCAAATGTTCATGCAACTTTCTACCATATATCTAAAATGTATTTAAGAGACCGTTTAAAATTATTTTAATGATGTGATTTGCCTACACCTAACAGAAAAATGATAAATTAAACCTAAGGCAGCAAATGACCTCATATACAGTAGCAGCTGAAAAAATTAAATGCATTGCTAGAAGCATGTGATGTGGAAGTGAAATTCATAAAGAACAACTGGAATTTCATCATGTGAAAAGGACGTTAGTATTACAGTATTTGGATAAAATCTTAGGCCTCTCACTTACAGAAATAAAGTTAGCTAGAAACCAAATTCGCAGTACCATATTGACCAATAAGAACCTATAGCTAGCTGTGTTTGAGGAGTTAAAATGTCACAACTTCATTTGTTAGGATCAGTTTGGTTTAACTAACTAAAGAAGAAATCAAGCCAACAACTGCACCTGTCATGTTGTTGCACACTTAATTGCTTGCTTTTGCATCTAATCATCTTAATATATGTTAACATCAAAGAGCTAGCTAATTAGGGGAATTAATTGGTGTGGCACCCATATCACATTTCTAACTATTTTTTCTCCTGTATTAGATGATATAGTTTCGTTTTAGTTCCCATAATATTTTACTTTAGAGAAAATTCACTTGGGTTGTTTTGGTGGTGTTAGCTTGGAATCTTAGAGTATGTTTCTCCTCAAAATCTCGGATTCAATTCTTACCGATGTCAATTTGAATGGGCTATTTAGCTTCTTTAAAAAAAAACTTACTTTGGAGCAAAATATATGAATGGAGAAAGCCAAGAAAATAAGGGAAGCATGCCACCCAAAAAAATATTGTGTCCTCTAGTTCAAGGTAATGAAAAATATTTGGTGGAATTCACAAATATTCTTTCTCTTCTAGGAAAAAATTGGCAAATGACAATTATTCATTGATACATTTTTCCTTGAGAAATTTTTTGAACTTTATTTTCTTTCATTTGTCTAATCATACCAAACAATTTTACAACAAAATTATCTTAACTTTATTGATAAAAAATCATACTCTCTCCGGTCTTAAATGTAAATAATTTTTTACTTATATAGAACACATACATCATTTATTAAATGAATATAAAAAGTGAAAAATTGCTTACATTTAAGACTGGAGAGAGTAAAGATCAATAATTTAATTTTTAAATTTATGAAATAATAAAATAATTTTTATATATATGATCGGTACCTTAAAAAACACTAGTCATTGTTAATTAACGCAATCTTATCTCAATGGATAATATTGATGTGCTAGTAAGTGGGTATGGAATATGGATATATACATTGTGGTTACTTACAACTTGATTACATTTAGAAGCCGTCTAGAAACATCAAATGATTCTGAAATTGACCCTTTTAATTTAATGCAAAAAAAGAATGGCAGATATACGTCAACCAATCAACATATCGTACAGAAATAAGACTCTTTAATTGCATGAACTTTGATGTTTGAAAATGATCATACCAGAATGATTAGTTGTTGTAGCTAGTTTCCACTAATAAAATAAAACTTATTTTTAGTCTCTTATTTGATACCAAGTGGAAGTGGAACCAATGAATTTAAGAATGGAAAACCAGTGCCCCGGAACACTGGTTAAGAAGTTAAAAGTAGAAAGAAAATATATAATTTGTATTGGAAAGTGTACTTTTTTAATTTTTAAAACATAGAATTACACAATTTTTAAGAAATTATTTCCTTTTATAACTCCTTAACCAGTGCATAGGGGCACGGGTTAATTTCCCTTTAATAATTGACTTGAGGTGCTTTATTTTAAGTCGTTGGTTGAAAATGGCCTAGTAAACATATTACGGCCTTATATTGGCCCCGCAGGAGCTATTGGTTAATAGAGAATGTGGTGTAATTGCATCAGCCCCTCACATCAATCTAAATTGCGGGAATTCATGATTTAAATGTTGGAAATATACTAACCAGTGTCCATGTGTGTATGACACCAGTTAAGAAAACAAATATAGTAAGTATTTTTTGAAACTTGCGCAAATAAATACTTTCTTCAATCTTTTAAAAATAATACTTTATTCAGTCCTAAATGTAAACAATTTTTCATTTTTTTAGATTAATTTAATAAATTATGTATGTGGTCCATATTATAGATCACATAAATCAATTATTGAAAGAACTTAAAAAGTGAAAAGTTGCTTACATTTGAGATCGAATGAAGTATAAAAAATGTTGTTTTCAATACAGGATTTATCTTTTCTGTTTTCTTAAGTAGTGTCTCAGAAACACTAATTACCATGATCCTTAAATGTAGGGAAATGTTTTGTACAACGAGAAATGATTTCTCGAAAGCATCCTGATACACTCAAAACAACATCACTTCCTTAATTGTAGGTAATCGCCCGGTATGCATGTGGGAATTTTTTTTTTACCAAAGGATTTACCATTCGTGAGAATTTCTGGATAAATTTTGTCTAGATATATAGCATCGCCCTTAAATGTATCATCATTGTTCTGATAAAAAAAAATGTCATCGTCGTTTCATCATTGACATCATATATAATTTTGCTTTTGGTTTGATATTTTTTGGTTACTGACCAGTGTCCATGTGTTTGTATTTAGTGTTTATGTTTGTGTTTGTTTTTCAGGCTAGGCATGACAGCAATATCCGTACATGCAGGTACCCACCTAAACCAAACCTGATTTGACAAATTTTTTTTCCTGTTTTAACTGTGTTTGGGTATGCGTTTCAAAACATGGGTACAAGACGGGTATAATGATAAATTACTTATCACGAACTCATACCCAAGTTCGTCCCAAATGTAGAAAATTAATATATTATCCTTTTATATAAATAGAAACTCAAATCATAAACCATTTCACATTTTCACTCATACAGTCGGAGTATCAGCCTGTCAGAGGACACTCACTCACTTCAATAAGTTTTTTATCTTCTCCTTCCACATATCACACTCATAGTCTCTCTCTCTCTCTCTCTCTCTCTCTCTCTCTCTCTTCTCCATATACTACTTGATCGTCTGGAGGTCGGCAACATGGTCTTCCACCCATATATGACGATCGTTTGACTTGTCCATTCGATGATTTACGTTGGTACTCAGGATGGATAAAGTGAGGTCGAGATAAGATTTATCGCCACTTGCCAGAGCGGATGATGGGGTAGTATGACCATTCTGAGACATCCTTCAGACACCTAATACCAAAGGTTCTTTGGGGTTTGGTAGTGGAGTCACTCTAACAACCTGTACCCGAAAACATTTCTTGGTTCTGTAGAGTATCTCATCCAAAGGTAGTGCCCCCCAATCAATGAAGAACCACCTAGGCTGGAAAATATGGTTCTGATTGAAGAGAAATATGTCATAGATACTCTAGATACATCAAATTGATCAGGATTGTTAGCATCATTAGAGTAAATGGTATGAAAATGGTACATCATATGATGACCTATATGCTTGTCTTCAATGTATTGCAGATGAAACATTGTCAAGCACTTAGTATCAAGTTCCAATAAGGAGGAGGACTTTCCAATGATTTTTGTTGCATTTTGTTTTTAATTTTGTTTCATGTAAATGATGAATGTTGGTATGCTATTACCTAAACGATAATTTTTCAGTTTAGAATGAATGAATGACTTAGAAACTCAATTGATAAATCTAATACTCAGCAATAGATCAATAGATACAAATTATAACATATAATTAGTAACAAAAAGGAATAAGAAATTGTGTACCTTGTATGTTTAGGTTCATGAACAACAACTGCCAACCAATATGAGAGGAATAACTACCCTCATTGCCGTTTATGTTTAGGATTTCACCGTAATGGTCAGAATGCTTAAAAACAAAATTAATTGCCGTTTAGGCCATTTTCTATGTAACTCAATTCTAACTATCGTTTCAAAGCAAATAATAATTAATTGTCGTTTGTGAGTTTGAGGTGTATGTGAGGAATCACTAGGTGTCTAAAGAGCAATTGGCAAGCAAAATTGATTGATGTTTAAGTTGGGTATAGTATGGGTCGGTCCAATTGAAGTAGCCCAATAAGCGAGTCTGAATCTGACACAATGTTAAACTAGTTTAGGATGAACAAAATAGTACAAAAAACAGAAATAGTATAAGTTTGAAAATAGATAAAACGGCGCTGTCAGTTTCGTCTGCAGTCACAAAACTACAGGATATGCTAAAAGCTCTTGCTTCGCTTCCACCTTCCCTCTCCGTAACTAGGTATTTATTTATTTATTTATTTATTCATTTTCGCACATTTTAATTCAAATTCAATTTCAATTACTTTAGTGTTGTGAGGAAAATGAGCACTTCACCAACACCAATATCATATCCCAAATTCATTTCAGTTGAAGGCGCCGATATACATTCCAGAACTAAACCTGATGGTAATTAACACATTAATTACTCTTATACTGATTCGATTAGTTAGTTATAGTTAGTTGGTTAATTCTCAATTAACTCTATATTTTTGATTTTTTAATTCAGGCTTGAGATTCAGCCTTGTCTCCTATAACATTTTGGCTCAGGTATGCTACTGCTAGTAATTTCTCAAATCTTGTTTAACTAAAATAACTAACTCTAAGCCTGTAACTTACGGAGACACATTTACGATGTGAGACTCACACATTTATACACTGGTAGTAATTAATTATATGCGTCAGCGTCATGTTGGTGTCAGACACACTTATTCCATATGAAGTGTTGATGGTGCTACATTGGCCGCAAATAGCCGTAACATTATTTTTTTAATACTTTGTTATGTAATGTAGGTTTATGTGAAGAGCTCTTTTTTCCCATACTCACCTCCTTCGTCTCTCAAGTAACTTAACTTTTCATCTTAATTTTCAATTTGAATACGGATAACGTAACATTTTTTTTTGCATAAGTGGATCGAATTTTAACTGTAATAATTGATTTTTCTTACTGCAGATGGAAATATCGTTCAAACTCGATTTTAGAAGTTCTAAAGAACTTGGGAGCTGATTTTTTCTGTCTACAGGTTTTTTTCTTTGATTTAATTTCAAACTTTTGCCTTGGGTTTTGATTATTTGAGTACTTTCTTTTGAATAATGTTCTTTGTTATGGGGATTTATTTCAGGAAGTTGATGAGTTTGATAGCTTTTACAAAGGAAAGATGCAGGAGCTGGGATATTCTTCTATTTATATGAAGAGGAGTGGAGAGAAAAAGCGCGATGGGTGTGGCATATTTTACAAGCATGATCGGTATGTACAACTTTTTTGCAAAACTCAACTAGCTAGCTTTTAGTTTTACATTGACAGGTTTATGATGCACTAGTAGAGATTATGCCTATGATTACTGGAGCTATAATTGGTGCTAGATAGGATCCTATGATCAATGTTTTGAAAATGGCGTGGACATCAATGTTTTGATATCTCCATTTGCGGTTCCATCAAGTTATATTTTACTGGGATTTTTTTGCTGTATCAAGGATCACAATGCATCTGCGATTGTGATATAAAACTATTGAGCAGTCCTTGTCTTACAAGCCGATTTTGTGGGATGAAGTTAAGTTATCCCTCAAATCCAAAATATAAAATGGTATCATAGTCTATCCTAGATTTATTATTCGGTCAAGATCTCTATTATTCCATTCGCATTTGTCCTCACTTCAGATGTCCTGTCATGGTCTTGAAGGGATGTGTTCAAATCCGTGTCATTCCACCCTCATTGATCCACGCTTTGGATGTCCAATCCGAAGCGGAATATGTTAAGAGTGCCACACTGACTAAAGATATGATCTAATTAGTTCTTTTCTTGCTTGGACAATGATTACCTTACAAGTTGGTTGTGACTTTTGAGGGGGTTGAAGCACACCTAAAATCCAAATTCTAAGAAAAACCTTAGGTTGGATAATGTACCGGAATATATGCTTTTTGAATTAGATTAACTACAATTACTTTGCTAATCCAAGGGCCCAATTATTGATTTTAAAAATTGAAATCCCTTTTCTCTTGTGTCGGCATATTGGTAGAGTGTAAGTTTTAAGCTTGGAAGGATTTGAATATTATTCTTGTGATCATAGAAGCACTTATATGATATTGTTCCTTTGAAAAATTTCTTTAATAGTTACACTGATTCATGAACAACAAAAATCTGGAAGTAATTATTTATGGGGTAATTGAATTAAGCAATAATGATACTCTTGCTTGTTATCAGTTATTTGGTATTCAGGCAACTATGGTTCTCTTTATCTGTCCTCTCTATTAACCTTCTCATCTTTTTGAGGTTATTTGTGGTCTTTTTTCGTGCTTTCATTTTCTGGAAACAATAGAGCAGATGTCATTAAATCTTCATTGATGCTCTTTCGGCCTTTGTTACCTATAATCTTTATAAAATTTATCCATACCTTGTGCTGTTTAGTGCAGAGTTGCTCTTGGAGGAAAAAATTGAATACAATGATCTTGTAAAGTCAATTCCAGATGAGAACTCTTCAAATGGTGATGAACAAAACAATGTCCAGACAACCCAGCCAGATAAACAAAAGGATGATGTGACCAAAGCTGGTAAATGCAAATTGAAATAAAATGATTCTGTCTCTCTCTCTCTCTCTCTCATATTTATTGATAAACTTGTGGAAGCAAACCTTACTTTCTGTTACTTCATTGAGGTTGCTGTATGGATTTTTTTAGCACAGAAAATGAAAAATTTCTGTTACTTGTACAGACTTATGAGCATTCTGCTTCTTCATTAACTGGTTTTCTGATGCAGGTCCTAAATCGGGTACAGTAGATCGTGGAGATCCCAATGATCCTCGTGTGAGACTAAAGCGTGATTGTGTTGGAATTCTGGCTGCATTTAAATTCAACGGTCCATCTCAACAATTTCTTATTGTAGCCAACACACATATTTATTGGTAAGGAAGTGACTTTTGTGTATATGTTTTTCTCATTTGTTTGACTTTTAAATGAATTTTTGGCTTAATGTTGATTGAGTCATGTGAATATGTGTTTGCGTAACTTTAGTGGTAGAATTTATATAAATTACATACAAATTTATGTACCAGGGATCCTGAGTGGGCTGATGTCAAAATTGCACAAGCTAAATACCTTCTATCTCGCTTGTCACAATTTAAAACACTGGTATCAGATAGATACGGGTGCAAGCCTGAAGTGACTGTGGCCGGTGACTTCAACTCTCAACCAGGAGATCCGGTACCTAGCATTTCTAAAATCTTAAGTTTTCCATTTCTTATTTTGTCTAGATTCTCTTGTCTTGATGTTTGGTTCTAGATTAAGGTATTCCTATTTCCAAACTTATTTTTATTGCCCTGAAATCTTCCATGCTGCATGAACTTATTATCAACTAATGAGTTGATCCCCAGTCTAAAAAAGGTGGAAGATTAGCGCGTACATAGTGGCTGGGAAAGGGAAATCACATAACGTGGCCACAAATCTCATAGTTGAATGTTGTACACTTTAACCCCTTTCTTGTAAAAATGGTGGACATGCCTATATAGTACGCTTATTTTAATTGATAGCCAAACTGAACCAATAATCTTTAGTTTAAATTATTTGAAATCACCGTGTACTCTAATAAATCTTTCTACCATCGGCTAAACCAATTTAACCCATCAATAGACATTGTAGAGTATAACATAGAGCAGCTTTTGTAGATTTGTAATCAGAACAAGAATAAATAATACAATATTATGAGGAATATGCATTACACTTGCTCTTTTGTTGTTTAAATTGGTTTATTAATATTGCTCTGAGTCATACTTATTCATATTCTTAGACGTGCTTTCATAATTTGAGCTGTATTTCATACAATGTTTTACTAACTGCTTGATCTCATGTTTTACAGGTTTATCAGTATCTCATATCAGGCAACCCTTCATCAGAACTGATTACTGATTGTATAGAGAAACATCCAATTTCTCTAAGCAGTGTCTATGCTTCTACAAGAGGAGAACCGCCATTTACAAACTACACACCTGGCTTCACCGGAACGCTTGATTATATATTATTTTGCCCCTCTGACCACATGAAACCAATTAGCTATCTCGAGCTTCCATATTCTGAAGCAGCTGATATTGTTGGTGGACTTCCTAACTTGAGTCATCCAAGTGATCATTTACCAATTGGTGCTGAATTTGAAATCATCAAGGAATAAATATAGCATCGCAAGTGCTCTTTGAGCTCAGTTTTTCATGTTCCATATCAAACCCTTTGTCAATCTTGAAATAAGATGCACGAGAGCAAGAATATGGGTCAAGTGCACTATGAGTATTATCATGTTCATGATATTGATGACTAGAAGGCAAAATGTCACCAAAGAGAAATTAGCGTAGGTTATTTTGTTCCTTGATGAAAATTTCTTAGGTTTGACTTCTTAGTTCTTACCTCTGATAAATTTGCAGCTGAATCTTTTTGAAGAACGAAAATGGTTATTTTGTCAAATTTGACAGTTTAAATTTTTTGTTATCCTCTGATTTATGTAGTGTAACTTATATCTCATTGAGTTTACACAATAAACTCGGCTGTGTATTATTTTGGGAGCAAAAATTTTTGGATTCAATAAATGCTCTCTTTAATTTCGAAGTAAAATAGGGAAAATAAAATATTTGAAGTTATTAATTGGGCTTATCAGACATGTTCTACCAGGTCATTATCACGCTTACCAGACTCTTCGGTAAATATATCCTGTTTGTTATTAGTCATTTTTTGGTGTTATGTGGTCCTTGCTGGTAAAACTTACCTGCTCAACCAGAGATTAATGATCTTGACTGTGATGATGGCCCTAGGATAACGACTAGCAGTTTAACGGCATCCATCTGATTCATAAAATCAATGTCCATTGCTAATTCTTGTCAGATTATATGTATCTTATTCACTATTCTTTTATTGCTATTCTGTGTAGTGTTAGTGCAAAACTGATTTTGCAAATGTTTATATTGGCGGTGGGATTGATAGTGTTAGTACAAAACTGATTTTGTGAATGTTTAGATTGGCAATGGGATTGACAAATTCATAGTGGCACGGTGATTTTTTTGAAGCTTCAAACTGTAGCTTTTGTCAAAATCACATTGGTTAACCATGATTCTGACAATTTCACTCTAAATCTAAACTTGAACTTCTAGTGTGATTAGATTAACGTTGGGACTTGGGAGAGAGCAAATCCCCGCTACTCCACGACAACAATTTATTGCGTTGGTGCAAACCGTGCATTGGAACATGCGCCTACAGTAAACCAAATAGACTAGAAACATATTTACATGTTTTGCTAGTGTCTGACTGTGATCACAGTTGTTGTCCATAGCTTATTTTGCACTGCATTATCTCAAAATTGGACGGCTCTCGTCAATGTCTATTAAGTCTTTCTTAGGTCGTGTTACTATCATATCATTTCATTATATTGAAGTAGGGTCCCTTGCAAATTCAGGTACTGTTATTGGAGCCTTTTGTTTCAAGTTTGGGACCACGAAATACTGCAAGTTGCATGTTGCAACGTGCCAGTTACTGTACTATGTACATTTTAAATCTGGTTTTATTTGATTAAGGGGGAATGGTTTTCACATGTTTGGATGCTACCCGGTGTCAATTAGTCTTTAGAGGACCGAGTATAGTTGATTTTGCATCAATAATTAAGTTTAACTAGAAGCTATAATTTGAAGTTTTGTCTCTAAAATTGATATTTGTCACCGCATAATCCAACACACGTAAGATGCTTAACGTTTTAAAAGTTGGTTAACTTCGCCATACTAATTGCTTTTTTGGTCAATAACGTTTAACACTTAAACTAGTAAGTCTCTGAAGAAGTGTGTAGACAGTGTTGGAATTCTCTAGACATATCTTACAAAAACAGCATCTTATGAAAAAATGAGCTCAAGAACAAAATTCTCTAGACAATGTTTGGATCTTAAAATGGTATTTGATATCGAAACGTTAAGCTATTATATCATATTGCTTTAAAAGGCATTACGTAAAGGCTTAGAGTAACACCTAAATTGATCTTTCCATTTGTCATTATTACGTAAAGGTTTAGGAGTATTATGGTTTTGATTTTGAATTATAAACACGATAATGTAACATCAACTGAGCTTTATATATCTTTTATACACTCTCTGCCCTAGGTAAGATCCTTGCATATTAATTAGTCTTTAGATGGAAGGTGAATATCATTTTTCCCTCATGCCCTGGGAAAGATTTAAGGGTTATAGGTACCATGGCCTTATGCCAAGGGCCGTTATCAGAAACCTTAAATGAGGTGCCTTGTGAGGACCATCAAATATTTGACATTTCAACTAATTTTTTTATGAAGTAGAATCAATAGTGGTGCTTGAATTAAATTCTTTGTTTGGCCATAATAAATGTTCATTAAATAATGAAATTGGTAAATTTGAGGATAAATTTCTTGAAGGAAAAGTTACGTAAAAAAATCTGTTTTAACAATTATATTTTATCTTTTAATCTTTCTCCTTAATTTGGCAGTTTCATTCTCATGTAAGTAAGTTTTGTAAAGAGCCTCCCTAGTCTTTGAAAGCTATGCACCTTAGTGTATGTTTAGATTAGCGGTGAGCTTAGCAAAATCATGACAACATTGTGATTTTGTGAAGTTCAAAAGTATAGTTTTTGCGAAAAAATAAGTGGCTTACGGTGATTATCCCTATTTCACCAACAAATCAATCATGGTGAGTGGAGACAATTGATAACAACTCATCCAAGAATAGGCACTTGGACACATATGTTGATTTAAATTACGAGTTTTTGCATCTCAACAATTCCATTTTGACAAAGAAATGGAATATGTGTGGGCTACAATCTCACATTTAACATGACAATAACTTCCCGTTGGAACCAATTTCTCAAAACATAACCATAGATACCTCTAGATTTTGTTCAGTTAATTCAACCATGATTGAATCGTATGATAAATAAGTAAATAAAATTATTAAAAAGTAAAAAATGCGAACAATAAAAAAAATCAGTTGAAACAACCGTAGTTGAACCGTGGTTCAACTAGTTCGACCAAATTATAATATTACCAAATTAAACCAACCGACGGACTAACCGTTATGGTACGTTCTTAAAACATTGGTTTAAACGCTCTAATATTTTATTTTGACTCGTAGAATTGTGAATGCGTTTATGCATGTTCTGGAACACATTTCCCAATCAGAATAGATTCTCTTTGAGCATCAAAAAGAAAAACTTGAGTAATGGGATTTATGAAAATATACCAGTTTAGATGTCCAAGTTTTCATAGTGGTAGAACTTATAAAATGGAAAGTTCCATTGTACACAATGTTGAACACCTCAATTTATTTTGAGTTGTGCAATTTGCTCAACACAAACAGCCACAATATTGAGGTGAACCAGATTTTGGCAACAAAAAAAAAAAAAGTTACCAATATATAGCACCAAAATAACACTAATATTTTGCTTAAATATTACATTCATTACTTCATTGCATAAATATGTAATTTTACTACAAAAGTAGGGAACATTTTAGCTACAAAAGTTCACCTCAAATTTGATACTAACATATATGAACATTATAGCTATAACATAGTATGATATATACTTTTGGACTAATATACTAGACATTACAATCATGCATGATATTGCTCCTAATATTGGTACTTGGTTAATTTGGAATAACTGGAACAGAAAAATATGGTTCTGCCATTGGTGCATCAATTCCAATCATCCTTGATTCACTAGCAACATCTCCAAGGAAACCATTGTAAAATGCTTTAACCTTAATTACTATGTAAAGAAAAGATGTTGCAATGTAAGAGAATCCCAACCTGTGAAGCTTTTGTGCTTGAGCAAGATTTGTGCTACGTTTTGCACCCTTTTCAAGTGATGATCCCTTGTTTTTGTGTTCTTTGAAGTTGCTTTCTTCAGGGTAGATGATGCTATTCTTCTCTATTCGACGGTAACCATTGCTTTTGCGACGAGATGGTGTTGGTTTGCTTCCTCTTTCACCATAAGAAGCTGCACAATGCATTAGTGTTTGGCATTTTACATCACTAACAAGTTGTGAAGCCATGTTGTTTGGTTATTAGTGCTTAGAAGGAGAGAAGGAGTGTGTGATATGTGGAGATTAAGGTGTGTCCTCTCTTACTCACCCTTTGTCTCTTTTAAATTCTAGTTGATTTTTTTTGCAACTATTGGTGGCTTTATATAGTGAAGGCCAGAGGGAAAGGGGAGTAGATTGTCTAGAGTTGCTCATTCATATTGATGTAAATTTGGATCGTTTGATTAAGATGGGATAAATTATGATTATATTTTTTGTTTTAAATATATCTTGGAGGGCTGGGAAATGGAAAATATATCTTGTCCGGATACAAGTGCGATTTCTACTTTTTTTAACAAATGTGAGATTTCTAACTCACATTTGACACACCAATACAAAGTTCAAAATATAAATCGTTTGATCAAGATTTGACGGCTGTGTTTGGTGACACAATCATACTATAGTAAATTATCCCTGATTAAGATTGGATCATCCACGATGATCTAATTTCGTGTTTTAGATTCATTTTGCAATATTGAATTAAGTATGGGCCGTTGGATTGAGATTGAATGGCTGAAATTGCTGAATTGTGTGAATACTCCAACAACAAGGAATCTAAGTCTAGAAAGGACGAAATTTTGATCTATAAGGTTTAATAATTAATTTATTAGCAAGAGTTAATGCTATTGGTTACTACCATGGCTGCAAAATATCATGAATATGAATATGGGGTCCCCTAAATTAAGAATGAGTACTAGGCACGTGAAGGGTAGGACCTATTAGGACATGCAGGGTAGCATTGTCATTTTCATTTTAATTTCAGTGACATGCAAGTTGGTAATTGCATGGTAAGGAAGCATAATAGCTCACAACTTGCTTGTGGAAGGTTTCTTTCTGAAATTGAAATTTCAATTTAGAGGGATTGGAAATTAAGTGGTTCAATATTATTTGCAGTACGTTTCTCTAAAATCTGAATCACAAATTTTCTTTCACATGATATATATATTTTTTGAAGGGTATATGGCACCAATGAATTTGTCTACAAATTGATATGGACCTTTTAAAAAATGGTTCAAAGATAGTTGCAGGTAAATTTATCAACATTTTACTTATTGTTATTAAGAAACTAATAACACAAATGAATTTTGATGTAGCATATAGTTTATGAGGTGTATCATTGGATCATGATCATATTAGAGGTAGTGGTGGATCTAGGACTGTGACTTAGGGTGGTTCAAACTTGAGTTCTTGGACTTTTTAAGCATGTGGTTAAAACAAATTCACGGGGATCAAAATGCAAAATACGGTATATTTGCATTTTTGTTTAAGCTTAGATGATTTATGTTTCAAGTATCTTTTTAGGTGTAAATCATACATCCTCATTGCAATACAAGAAACATTAATTTCTTGAGTTAGATACAATTATAATAGATGATGACAAAGTCATCTTTCAATAGTTTTAACATTGTTGCACTTTATGACTTAATTTAAATTCATGACATTTAGTTAAGCTCATAGAGCTCCGATCAGAATATTAACGACGAATTTAAATTGAGCCATAAAGTGCAACAATGTTAAAACTTTTGAAAGATGACTTTGTCATCTATTATAATTTTATCTAACTGAAGAAATTAATTTGTGCTGTACAATGAGAACATACGATTTACACCTAAAAAGCTACTTGAAATATAAACCATCTAAGCTTAAATTCAGAAATGTCCTGAATTTAAATTTTGTATGAGTTTCTAGTTATGATCATAGTGCTTAATTTCTAGTTATGATCAAACATAATACTTTATCTCAGATGATTTGCTTCTGCAGGAGGTTTCTAGCTAGATTTTGTATTTTGTATTAAATTATTAATTTGATAACCTTTTCAATAATTTAATGATATAGAATTAGTCATATTAATTTTTTTATATTTAAATGTATATATATTATTATAAAATAGGATAAACATAATTTTTTTTAAGGCACACAAATAGAATTGACATGCAATATTAATATAAAGTCATATATTATTTAAGCAAAATCACACAATTCCTCACTTAACTTAATTTTATATAACATTTTTCCTCAGGATTTTGCTGCTGAAGATCCTATGAGTCCAGGAGATATTAATTGTGAGAACTCTTGACAAAAAGAAAATAAAGTTTTGTTAGTGTGCCAAGCCATTATAGCCCTAAGCAAAACTGAGCCTTCAACGTTGACAGGGATGGATTCAGACTTTATGCACATGTGGAGCTAAAATTTTAAATAAATAATAATACAAACTATTTTTTTAATCAACAAATATTATTACCTCATTGTTTGATACAATACATTACAATGAAAATTGCCTCCTATCCATTTGTTGAAAATGAGCTAAAATGACATAATTGCTAATTGTTAATAGAGCATCTCTTTTTATATAAGTTACAAGACAATCATTTAGCCATACAAAAGTGATTGTGTTGTATGTGTTTTATCTATTAAAAAAATAAAAAATAGGAAAAAGCATGTGGAGCTATAGTCCCACATAGCTCCGCCCGTATATTTGAATAAGTGTATAAACATATATTTATGTGATTCTCAGAGTTCAATTAGATGATTTTTATACCCTTTCATGATCCAACAAAAAGTATTGAATATGTTCAAGTAAATTCTTTTAAATTTGGTGAGAAATTTCCCTTATAGCACATAAGGTGTATCTACAACCGATTATAATGCGTTAAAAATATGTTTATTTTCAGAGGAATGCGTTAAAAATGTGTTACTAACATATTTTTTGAGTTTGAAGATCGGATTTAATTTGTATACTTGTTTTATTTTTTTACACATGCATTCAATTAAATTACTTTACTAGCTTTAAAAATATCTAATAAACATGATTAATTTTTTTTTTTGAAGAGACTAAAATGAATTATATTACCAACTCAAAAGGCTTTCCTAGTACAAGGTGTACTAAGGAAAACAGAAACAGTGTCGGAACAATATTTACAAAAGGGAAACTATACAGAAAACAGTTAGACAGAAATAACTATCAACCTATGCCCAACATTGTGAACGGGCTAAGCCACCAACCATGATAATTGAGGGGGAGTGTAGGGAACTTCTCCCTCAACCACCTAAATGCGAGTGACTTGATATTGTCGATCACTTGACTTATCGAGCTTTCTTTGTCGTTAAAGTGTCTGTTATTTCTTTCTTTCCATATTTCCCAAACAGTTGCATACCAAATCACCTGAGCGATTGAACAACGCGTACTGGCTATACCACCGCTGACACTGAATTGGTTAAAATGATTCGTGACCTGAGCAGGAATTACTGCTGAGATGCCAAGCCACCTGTATATGAAGTACCAAACAGCCCCAAAGATATTACAATGTAAAAACAGGTGCTGAGAAGATTCAAACGAGCCACACCCCAGCCACACACAACATAGAATCACGATCGAGAACTCCACGCCGATGCAGATTGTCCTTTGTAGGCAACCTGTCTTGGAACAAACGCCAAGCAAATAAGACGACCTTTAACGGAACGTCCTTATGCCACAGTGAAGCAACAGGAACAGATAAGGTTAAAGGAGGAGTAGCAGAGAGGAAATCATATGCACTACGAACAGAAAAGTCATTTAACGCTTCCAATGTCCAACGCCATCTGTCAACCCTGTCAACCTGCAAACGAACAATATGAAGTAATAACATTAGTTCCCCCACCTCCTCCTCCTCCCACACAAACAACCTCCGCCTCCACCTCCACGCCTCACCATCTTCACCCCACCCTAAGTGATACATATCAAAAACAGATATATCTTTCAATTCTGACAACTCATATAACCTAGCAAACCTGGCGCTAAAAGGTACCTCGCCACACCAAACATCCAAGCAGAAACACGTATGCTTCCCATCACCTAGAACGCGATCCACATGATCACTGAACCAACATTCTCCCCTTAGAAGGGAAATATCACGCCACCAAGTGGAAGCCTCACGGCCTCCTGTCCTCAACCGCCCACCCTCCAGGCCATAACGGGCCGACAACACCCTAAACCACAAACTACTAGTATCCGTCAACAACCGCCAACACCACTTTCCTAACAATGCAGTATTAAACTCTCTAATTCTCCTTACCCCCAAACCACCAACCTCCTTACGCCTACACACAGTGTTCCAGTCCACCCGAGTTATTTTTTTGTGATCATCACT
>Ga0228710_1000359_pt1 | contig 53962 bp, 20 predicted proteins | sample MedpolnodulmetaG_FD_177995 | JGI IMG/M metagenome (GOLD analysis project Ga0228710, IMG submission 177995) | Root nodule microbial communities from Medicago polymorpha collected in Santa Monica, California, United States - pink nodules | ecosystem: Host-associated > Plants > Roots > Nodule... | reverse complement strand
CTTTTCGCCCCCTTTTAATTTGAGCGAATGATGGAACTATGTCTTGTTCCTATGAATAGGCACATGACATATGAATGATACTGTTGTAAGCTTTTGTGCTTTGTTGTGTTGGGATCTGGACCGCTACATCTCTACTGTGCAGATCCAACGGCTGAGAGATAAAACGGAAAATAAAAAACAGAATCACAATTTTTGTTAGAAAGAATCACGAGGAATTAACAATTGGATTTTTGAAGGATTGATTTCTTGTTCTTAAAATATAATTTTTCAGTAGAAAAGCATAACACCAAAAAAACCAATTCATCAATTGGAGTTAATTTTGTATTCTACTCGATTTAATTAAGTAAAATACAACAACGAGAATGAAGAGCAGCATTAGGGAAGTTAAAACTGCTCTCCATCCTGTGAGTGAGCTATTATATTACACATATTTATTTATTTATCTTTACTTTCTTGTTGCAAATTGTGCGAATTTGATTGATAATTGTTTGTTATTGGGTTGTAAGGTCATGCTAAGTGGTAGGCAATTGGATCATGAGGATGCAGAGGCTGTGGTTATTGGGGGTATGGTGTTGGATATTCATGCCACACCTTCATTCCGTGCAAATCCTGGAACTACTACCCCCGGCAAGGTTAGTTAGTTAGTTAGTTAGACACTGACATCATACATGAAACTGACACCGGTAATAATTTGAGTGAATAGAAGTGATCATATATTATCACAAGTGTCAGTGTGGCGTCGGACACACCTTCAATCTGATGGGTCCGTGCTAAGATAACCATGATTCAATAGTTAGTACTCTGTACTTCCTGTTTTATTAGGATGACGGGGAATTGCTTCTCGGTTCACAATGTTAAACGAAATATGCTGCCAACTCAATCTTGTTAACAGTCATTATTGTTATTTCTTCTTCTTTCTTTTGTTGCTGCCTATCTTAATCAGGAGAATTGTCAGGTTTATTATGTGCAAGGTGGTGTTGCAAGGAACGTAGCAGAATGCATGTCAAAGCTAGGAGCAAAGCCATACATGATCAGTGCTCTTGGGTTTGACATGGCTGGTAAAATTCTTATTATCTCTAAATATCTTCAATTTTACATCTTCTAGCATTTGTCATGTTAAGAGTTTCGAGATTTAAGAGGTGCCACTTCATGGCATCTTCAGTTGTCCTAAAGGGAAGTTTGTCCCTTATTCTTGCTGGAAACATTTATTTTCATTCATCCATATTTGGATATACCTTTTCGTCCTAAAGCACAAAACTGGAACTGTTTTTCTTCCGACGAAAACGAAAGGAAAGTGTGCACTGCAAAATGGATTGGAAATAGCCTTCGGATGGAAATAGCCTTTAGATAGAAATACAAAAAGACTTGAGAGAATCCAATCCTTGAAATGAACCAAGTGCCTTTCAATAATATGAAATTGATATAGTTTGCTTTTATTTTCAAGAAACCAACATATAATTTATATCCTTACTCATGTCTACAATTAACAAATTTTAAAGTATCTGAATTGATGATGTTTTGATATACTATCTTAAAATTTGGGTTGAGCATAACTCAACCTTACAAAACTGGCTTGTAATGTGAGGGTTGCCCAAAATTTATAAACACTGCATAGGCCATATCTCTAGCCAATGTGGGACTAAATCCAACTCTTCACACCCAACACAAGGAAGGTGTTTGAGGCTGCAATGAAGACAACTCAAATGCTGCAATTAGGCTGCGAGGGGCAGACCACAATGAAGCCGGCATTTCTACTATATCATTTTAAGGTTGTCAAATGAGATACTTGTAATGCCAATCAGTTAAGAAGCTTCAATGGTTGGTTCTTACTAAGACACGTGTGTATCAGAAAAAGACAATTTGACCAGAAAGACATCTGACAAATAAATCTAGGGAAGAAACTTCCAAAATTCTGCCCTAATTTTCTCATAATTTTGTTACTACAGGAAACCTACTGTTGGAACAGTGGAAAACTGCTGGACTATCAACAGAAGGTAAGCTGTTATTTCTTTGCAGCTCATCTTTGTATAGATTTTGGATAAGTTTTAACAATGCAAGATAACGACTTAGTGCACATTACTGAATCTGATGTAGGTATTTTGAAGAATAAAGATATTGAGACTCCAGTAGTATGCAATATATTTGATGTTAATGGCGAGGTAGCTGCTGGTGTTGCTAGTGTGGAAGCTCTTGTAAGTTGATCATTCAAGTGTTAAGCTATCAAGTAATATCCAAACACAAACAAGCTAAAGGATATGATTCACAACATTACATATTTATATGACAGCAGTTATTATAAGAGACTAAAGCAGATAAAAAAATCTTAATGAATCATATTGTTACAGGAAAAATATTTGACACCTGACTGGATTTTACGCTTCAAAAGCTCTTTACTTTCTGCTCCAGTTATGATGGTTGATGCAAATCTGAGTGGTCCTTCTCTCGAAGCTGCTTGTAAAAGTAAATTGCATTTACTCTTCTAATTACCTCCTCCATTGTCTCTATTGCACTATAAACTCATTACAAATTCTATTTCTTTTGGTTGTACGAATATCTGTCTTAGTGGCGGCTGACATGGGGTGCCCTGTCTGGTTTGAACCAGTGTCAGTTACTAAATCGAGAAGAATCAGTTCCATTGCCAAGTATGTGAGTGCCATGCTTCATGCAGACATGATATTCTTTCTTAAATATATTTCATGGTTTGGACAAAGGTGTTCATGAAAATTTGGGAATATCATACTGCCTCTCTCTCTAAATATAAGCCTCTTTTGAATTTTTTCTATCCCTAAATATAAGTCTCATTTCAAATTTCTAGATACATTTATTATTTTTTCCAAATATGATCCTAATTATTACTACTATATGTTTTGGGAGATCAGATCAGAGTTTAACAAATCTATATACAAAAGAGTATTTTAGTAACATCTATATACAAAATAGATACATTAAATTAACTACATACTATTTCTTAATATATATGAAAATTGCAAAATGAGGAGTTATAATAAGAGACAAAGGTAGTAGTCTGAAATAGCTGTAAACAGTTGCTGTGGTGTCATAAACTTTCCCGGTGTTGTCTTGAATTCTTGATATTCATTATTTTTTTAATGATGTCATCAATATCTATCACTAGAATATTCTTTAGATGTATTACGCTGTACACATCACACTTGTTTAAATTTATCAAAATTCGATGTTCTTCATGCTTATAAAATTCATTGTATCAAAGTTGTTTTCTATGACATGTGTGCATACTTTGTTTAGGTGACTTTTGCTTCTCCAAATGAAGATGAACTTATTGCGATGGCAAATGCTTTATCTGGCAGCGATGAGTTCCACCCACTTAAAGAAAACCATAAAAAAGATAACCTATCAACAGGATCTTTGTTTCAAATACTGAAACCAGCAGTGTTGGTTTTATTAGGAAAAGGCATTAAAGTGGTCCTAGTGACCTTAGGCTCAAATGGAGTGTTTTTATGCAGCAAAGGAGGGCCAAGTTGCTATAAATTTCCTGTAGGGAAAACAAACCGGACTGGTTTTGGTGGACAACTATACAAGTCTGTTATGCAAAATTGTCCACCTAATTGTTATTCTGGTTTTTCAGAACTTGATATAAGTAATCGTCTCTTTGCTGTGCATTTGCCGTCACTCCCTGCTTCAGTTGTGAGGCTTACTGGGGCAGGTGATTGCTTAGTTGGTGGAACACTCGCATCGATTTGTGCAGGATTAGATATTATGCAAAGTGTGTCCATTGGCATTGCAGTGGCTAAAGCTGCTGTTGAGGTGGAAACAAATGTCCCTTCTGCTTTCAGTTTAGCTTCCATTGCAGGTAAGGTTTTATTAATGCATTTAATTATTGCCTACGTAGCACCGACACTTTAGATCAAAGGTGTGCCCGGTGTCTGACATGTGTCGTGTCCGATATCGAGTGCCAACATGATACTGACATGTTTGGTTACATTCAATCACTTTCATTTTCTTAAACTATTACAAGTGTCTACATGTCAGTACTATGCGTTGTGTCTGTCTTTGTGTCAGTGCTTCACAAGTTATAGCCATATTAATATCATATGCATGTCTATTTGCTTCATTGTTGCATGTCTATTAATGGCCATATTCATTTGCATAATGCATGCAGAGTCCCTCATGTTAGTGAACTTTACATGCAATGCAGGGGCTTGAAATTTGCTATAAAATCACTTGATGGAAAAGGCTTCACATTAGATCTAAAAATGAATCGAGCGAAGTAGAAATTTGTTTAACTCGATAAGAATTGGTTCGTCAAAGCTCAATTCAAGCCTGTGATGAAATTTTTTCAGCTCAAACTCAACTTAATACAATTTTTTTTCCAGATGATGTATATGCTTAGGGACAAGGTTTTTTTTTTTCCTTTCTAAATGCAGATTATATTTAGTGAAAAATGTACTATCTACTAGCTAGTGGCTTGACTTTTACAGTTATAGAATTTTTTTATATAAACAAATAGGATTAATTAATTCAATAAGTGTATATTTTCAGTTCGAATTTAAAGATTTTTGCAAGTTTTAATTATTGACGAATAATTATGAGAGTAGTGTGATATTCTGTTCTGTCTTTTTTGCACAGATGATGCCAGATCTGTATTTTGTCATGCCAAAGTGCTCTTTCAACAATCAATGCTGTAGGTTGTGAATGAGGATCACATTAATTAATAGCCTCCTTTGACCTTTGGGGCTTACAAAATGTACATGGCCTTGAGTTTTCATGCCTTAGAAGTTGGAAGAAATAACTGATTTTGGAATACACATAGTTGGACACACTGACATGTTTTATTAGATCTTTTTACCAACTTTTTGTTTTGCAAGAGTAGCCACCCCTTGTTCTCTCTCTCTCTCTCTCAAGATTTTTCGTTATATTCCAAAGCCTTGTAAGCTGTAACCATCATTGATAAGGAAATTATTGATTTTGTTGATGATTTATAATAGAATTTGTGTAAGTAGAATGTCTTGATTGATTAAGAAACTTAATCTAATAAACATGTGTCGGTGGAGGACATGCTCAACATTGTAGGGGGTAGTGGGGGACTGGGGGAAGTGGTGGTAGTGGGTGGATGAGGAGAAGAAGACTATTTTGGTGGCTAACGTTTCATTCCAGGTTAATGTGGAAGAATCGTGGTCTTGGTATCATAATTTAGTTAAACGACTCATAAACCTGTGTCGGTAGAGGGCATGCTTAACATTGAAGGATGGCATGCTTAAAGGTGAATGATAAATTTTATATAAAGATATATTTTTTAATAACAAATGTTTTTTAGTAACAAATATTAATAAGTTTATTAGATTAATATTTTACTCATTTGTTGGGGTTTGAAAGATAAATGATAAATTTTGCGAGTAAATTGATTGTTTGATTGAGTTTGTCTAATTGAGATTTTGTAAGTGGTATTTATAGACAGTGATATACAAAGTCTAACCTTGATGCTGCTATTCATCTAAATTTGTAGATAGTGTGCGTGTTTTTGATCATTGTTGTGTGTACATGTTAGTAAGTAACATCCTTTCTCTTGTCGCTTCGAATCTTTAAATTGTAGTAGTTTCTGTTACCTATAGGTAAAAGCAAGGAACACAAGTGTTTTGAGGCCGGATCATCAATTCCAGATGCATTTCACTCGCTACGACGCCCCCACGAGCTTCATGAGACTCCTAGTATTTTAAATAAAATCAAATCACTTGTATTCAATTATCTATCTCTAGTTCGACTTATTCATCACTCAATTATTTCAACATCGACTAAACCTTAATTTGGCTGTAGATAATTTTTTTACTAATAACATAGATAATTTTTAAGTGTAAACATGAAAAAATATTTATATCATCAATGCATACAAATTATTCAATTATATTAAATATTTATTTGACATATAAAACAAGACAAGATAAAATTATATGTTGTACCAAATTTTTCTTTCTTTTTCTAATAAGTTTTGACCAAAAATTTTAATTTGGAAATTCAAATTAGTATCTTTTAATTTGATCTTTTTTTAATGACATATAAATAACATTTAACCTTTTTAAAAACACAGAAAATGGGCTATATATGTAACTTACCACATAAAAAACCCATTCATTCATTCATTCCTATTGCGCTGCCACCGAACCCGTCTCTTCTCTCCCTTCCCGCTCACCAAACCTAAACCTCCTCCCCTCTTCCACAGGTGCGTATCTTCATTCTCTTCTTCCTTTTCACCATCGCTTAATCACAGTCTATTTTCGTATTATTTTCCTTATTATTAATCCTTTTATTTTTTTTATATACATAAAAATATAAATATCTTTCCGTTGCGCCGTTCCGATTATGCTGCTTTACACTTTCATCATTGCGCGATGTTCTTTTACTTTTTCATATTAATATTAATTTCTCGATTATTTTTGTTCCGATCATTCTTTGCTTGAGTAGTTTTTTATTTTACTTTTTTTTTTGTAACCGGCGTTTTGAATATTTACAGTTTTTGTTTTTCGCTCACACACAACAAACAAACTTCATAATCCATATCGTATTTTAGGTCAAATTTGTTTCAACTAGGTCAATTGATTTTTATTGAAAAAATTATATTTATTTGTTTTGTTTATGTTTTTAAGTACTTATAAATATGAAATTTTCAAACAGTTATGATTAATAGTTTAAAATTGATTAATTACTGATTAATAGGTCAAACGTGAAGAACATTTGGGGTATATATGACGGTAAGTATGCAAAAGCATGTTTTTTTATCTTCTTAATTTGACAGCATAGTATTAGTATAGAATCTTTAGGTTTACCGTAACAATGAGGGTCAATGATAACCACAACAACAATGCTCGCGGAAAAGATCCGGTTTTCGGTGCAATCTTTATTGCAAACAGTGAATCAAAGAGAGAATGTTTCAAGAGGGAATTATTTGGGCTTCCGTCTTCTTATATCCCGTTCGTAGAGAAGATTAAAGAAGGAATGGCTTTGTTTTTGTTTGATTATGAGAAGAGACTACTTCATGGTGTTTTTAGAGCTACTCGTGATGGAAATATCAATATCCATCATAAGGCATTCACATCGCTAAGGGTGCAATATCCTGCTCAGGTGAGAAGAAGCCAGTTACTTCATTTTATAATTTAGTTAATGAACAAAATTCTTTTGATTTTGAGTACAAGAACCCATTTTTGTTTACTTTAGTTTATACCATTGATCTTCTTCGTTAGGTTAAGTTCACTGAGATTTGGAAATGTAAGCCCCTTCCTGAAAAGATATTTCGAGATGCAATCAGAGAGAATTACTTTGCAGCTAACAAGTTTAACTTTGGGCTATCTGGAGATCAGGTATGCGCTTGTACATGATTGGTTTTTGATGAAATGAAAAGGATTTTCAAAAGGTTATAAATCAGTATTTTTATTTATTTTTTGAACTGTTTTGCAGGTCAATAAACTTCTACATTTGTTCGACATGAACAAGCTAGAACCGGAGGTTCCTAGGAGACGTATATCTAGAGCAGATGATATGACATCAGAGCAGTACTCAGTTGGCGAAGTTGGAAGATCTTTTGGTCACGGAATGCTTGATGAAGGTGTTCCATCAGAGCGGTACTCAGTAGGCGAAGTTAGAAGATCTGTTGGTCATGGAATGCTTGATGAAAATGTTCAAAATGACAGAGTTTTGGGTGATAAAAATTCACCTGTCTTGATGCATAATTACCAAGGAGATTATTCTGCACAGTACAATGGATTCAGTGCAGATGATATTTTAGTAGACAAACAAAGGTCTTCTGAGCTTGGAGTGGATTATACAAGTGGATATGTTGGTGATTATTTGCCGTTAAAAGACGAAAGCAGGCTTGCTGCACGCAACAATTCAGATTATTTAGATAACTATGCTGCCAATCTCACTCTGGATACTGGAAATGGGTATGTTGGTGATTATTTGGCAAGAAAAAATGGCAGCAGGTTTACGTCCGTTGAGAACAACGATTATATGGGTACACATCTCAGGCCATACAGTGTAGGTGGATACGCCGACATTCCTTCTGATGAAGTTAGAGTTCACGGTGATGGCAGGTCATCAATTAGTGATAGGTTGATGGGTGAAGACCTAAGAAAGACTGGTCAGAGGTTGATATTTTTGGATGATACTCCTAGTTTACGTGATTCCAATGTCGATCTGCCTGCCTTCTACAACAGGCCTAATTTAGACCAAAGTTCTTTGGTTGAAAATCATCGCTGGTCAACTTCTGCTATGATTCACCCATTCCATTTAAACACTTCCTGTGCAACGCAAGGAGCTGAAAGTTCTATTCTGTATGATTCAGATGCGCCTGGCTTAAACTTCAGGCAGTTACCATCTTTTGAAACTAATAATGTTTCTGAGTCAATAACAGAAAGACTTTCTCCATCAACCAACTGCCGAAGGAATTCAACGAGTAGGGAACCACTACCCATGCATACAGAACTCAAAGACAAATACAGATGGCACAATATTGGTGATTGTTTTCCAAATTCTGTGTTGTATGGTAGCAACAGGGATTGCATGCCTTTCAGCGAGGCTCAAAACTCTGGGCAGTTGGCATCAGAATCTGCTTTATATGAGGCTCGCAGTAACATTATTTCCTTAAAATCTTCATCATCTCCTATCCCTTCTTTAGATATTGGAAATAGTAGCAGGACACATGAGCCGTTTTCTTTGCTGTTCCATAATTACAAATCATATTTAGACTATAATGTTCATCCCATGGCATTGCAAGAATATCCGAGTCATGATATAACACTACCAATGAACAATGACACATTAAGTCCTGATGTTCCTCTGGCAAATTGGGATCATTTTCAAGTCCAATATGATGATTCGTTGGATCATGGATACAATATGGGATGTTATGGTGATTCTCAAAATAGCAATCTTGGTCATCCAAAGAAAAAAAGTAGTGTGTTTTCTCGTATATCTTATGTGCATGATGCTAACAAACAGGAAAACAGAAACAATGCACAGAATGAGGAATATGGTTCCATTACTTCAGTTGATGAAGTGATGGAAATGGTTCGTCAGAGTCAATACCAGCGGTTGACAAAAACAAAATCAACACCCAATCAGCGCAACAATGCTGAAAGTTTGAGGAATAAAACTCAAATCAGTAGTCAGAGCAAGAAGAATGATTGCTTTGAAAATGCCTCGGAACACAACAAGGATGAAAGTTTGAGGAATAAAACTCAAATCACCGGTCAGAGGAAGAGAGATCTCTTTGAAAATGCCTTGGAACATAACGAGGATGAAAGTTCTAGGAATAAAACTCAAATCAGTAGTTTGAAAAAGAAGAAGAGAGATTGCTCTGAAAATGCCTCGGAACAACACAATGAGGATGAAAGTTTGAGGAATAAAACTCGAATCATTAGTCTGAAAAAGAAGAAAACAGATTACTCCGAGAATGTCTTGGAACACAACAAGGATGAAAGTTTGAGGCATAAAACGCAAACCAGTAGTATGAAGAAGAAGAGAGATTGCTTTGAAAATGCCTTGGATGATCTAAATACGGATTCCACATCTGTGACTGGAGGCAATCCTAATACAACAGCCAAAGTTGTTGATTTTAAGCGTCGAAGCAAGGTGAGGAAACATAGTGATGAGATTGAGAGAAGCTCCAATGAGAGTAAAAAGAGTGAGAATTTGGTGGTTGGGAGAAGCTCCGATGAGAGTAAAAAGAGTGAGAATTTGGTGGTTGGGCAGCAAAAGAGAAGAAGGTTGATTCGCCCAAATTTCAATAAGAGTGCATCTTGTGAAGACAGAGACATTAATCTTGGCGGTTCTCAAAATTTACAACTACCATTGCCAAATGCAAGTCGTAATCATAAAGATGTTATTGGAAGCGGCTGTACATTGGTGAACCAGTGTGGTTATGATGTTAAAAAAGATGCTGAAGTTCAAAACATCAATTATCAAACACAATCCAAAGGTAAGAATAGTAGTCACACTACAGAATTGATCTTCAGTGGAGGAGGAGAGAAAGTGAATGTTGGCGCCCTTCCTACATTATTTGATGGGTCAGAATGTGCCAATAGCAAAAATCACCAAAAGGTTTTGTTCTCAGCTTCTTGCAGTGAAGAGAATTTTCATAACAAGGAAGGTTCATGTATAATGGATAATGTAGAAGCAGCATCTCTGGAGAAGGAATCATTGCATGCAGTTTGTCAAGAAAAAGTGAATGTTGGCACCCTTCCTGAATTAAATGAATTAAATGATGGATCAGAATGTGCGGATAACAAACCTCACCAGAAGTTTTTGTCCTCAGCTTCTTGCAACGAAGAGAGTTCTCATGCCAAGGAAGGTTCATGTATGGTGGATAATGTAAAAGCAGCATCTCTGAAGACGGAATCATTGCATGCACTTTGTCAAGAAAAAGCAATTGCTGGCACCTTACCTGCATTAAAAGATGGATCAGAATGTGCGGATAGCAAAAATGTCCAGAAGGTTTTGCTCTCAGCTTCTTGCAATGAAGACAGTTGTCATACCAAGGAATCATTGCATACAATTTGTCTAGAAAAAATGGATGTTGGCATTGTTCATGCATTAATTGATGGACCAGAATGTGTGGATGACAAAAATCACCAAAAGGTCTTGTCCTCAGCTTCTTGCAATGAAAAGAGTTCTAATACCAAGGAATCATGTATGGTGGATAATGTAAAAGCAGCATCTCTGAAGATTGAATCATTGCATGCAGTTTGTCAAGAAAAAGCAATCGCAGGCATCCTTCCTGGATTAAATGATGAATCAGAATGTGTGGATAACAAAAACCACCAAAAAGTGCCTTCAACTTCTTGGAATGAAGATAGATCTCATACCAAGGAAGGTTCACGGATGATGGTTAATGTGAATGCAACATCTCTGAAGACGGAATCACTGCATGCAATTTCTCAAGAAAAAGCAAATGTTGGCACCCTTCATGCACTGAATGATAGATCAGAATGTGCGGACAACAAAAATCACCAAAAGGTTTTGTCCTCGGCTTCTTGCAATGAAGACAGCCCTCATACCAAGGAAGGTTCATGTATGATACAACAACCAAGCCTTATCCCACTAAGTGGTGCCGGCAAGGAAGGTTCATGTATGATGGATAATATAAAATCAGCATCTTTGGAGACAGTATCATTGAATGCAATTTGTCAAGAAAATAATGCAGATAAGATCATATGTGCTGACAGATGTATTAATGCCAATGACAAAATGCCAAAAGATTGTGGCTCCTTCTCCATTGAAGCTAAAGATGGATCTGGATATTTAGGGAATGCTGGTAATGAAAATGCTCCAATTGAAACTTCTTGTCACATTGAGGCTTGCATGTAGAATCGGTATCTCTAGGCACGTGATCACTGCATTCAACTTCTCAACAGCACAACTTTTTGATAAGATCACATGTGCTGACAGAGATACTGATACTACAAAAGAAATTTGAAAAGATACTATGTGCTGACAGAGGTTCCGATACTGCAAAGGCAATTTCAAAAGATTGCAACAAGTCCTTTCCTACTGAAGTTAAAGACGAGTCTGTCAATTTTTCAACATTCCTGCTCGCAATGACAATGCTGCATTTGCTACTTGTGAACAAAAGATGGCTTGAGTGTTTGTCAAGAGCTCACATGCCAATATCTCTTTGGACTGGTAGAAGGTTCAGAAACATTTGAAGGGACGTTCTGAGAATTGTGACTGATCTTCCATTTTGGAGGTAGTAGTTTTTTTTCCTTTTCCCACAGGTGCAGAGGTTGTAATTAGTAGTAGAAGCATCTGAATTTCTCTAGAGTGAGTAACAAAGTAAAGTGAGTAATATCAACCGTTGAAGAACCGATTAATGGTTGATATTATATGCATTTGCATAACAAATCAAGGGTAATTGAAGTTTTGACGCTTGATTTTTTTTTCCTCACTTTACTAACTACTCTTTTTAAGTATGTTTGGAGGCCTCATGTGTCACCTTGTTTTGCTTTGTGTTTGTTTCAAAGCTACAACTATTAGCTTTGAGTTGAAACTATGCGTTTTGGGTGTATTGGCACCTGTTTCCAAACATATCTTAGATGAGTCAAATGCTTAGTGTTTCCCGAATGTGGAAAGAAGAATGTTCTGGTGTATAACACTTGTGGTCTTTTTAGTTTGAATTATTTATGATTTTAGTTCTTGAATGGTTTTTTGATTGATTTTAGTTTCATATATTTTTGATTGGTACAATCAAATTTGTTTAAACTGTTAAACTCCAAATTCTTTGAGAATATTATGACTGAATTTGTAATTGTATATGACATTTTGATACAATGAAACTGAATTTACAAATCCAGGTTATCGTTCTAGCGGAAAAGAAAACTATGCTCTAAATTCCATTACGTAAACATATATGTTCGAGACACTTGACAGGGAGACTTTCAAGTAAATAAGTAGGTGTTGCCCACAGATAGATTTAATAAAATTGTCTTCATTAATAAATAGGTGTTGCCCTCACCCTTTTCTCAAAAATCTCACATGTCACTTAAATTTTTTAGAGATATTTTAACACTGATAAAAAAAATGAGATGATTTTCAGTTTTTAAGAAATAAATGGTTTTGTATTTTTTTTCAAGAGTCATTTTAGGTCTTCACTTTTGTGAAAATAATATCGAGTCCATTAGGAAAAGCTAGTGTGGGTGATGATTTTGTGGAGCATTTGGAGAAGTAAAAATCTAGGAGGATGCCTGTTGAGAGAACTCCTCCACTAGTGTGAGCCAAGGAAAGAAGATTTCATCAAAATTGTCCTTTGCCCAACTGAAGGAAAGACGATTTTAAGTTCCTTTCGCAACATAGTAAACTAAATGTGGGTTTTGTGAAATGCAATCTCAATGCTTACTTATCTAGACAATATAGTCGTACAAGTATTAAATTATGCCACACATGAATTTTAGTTGTTTGTGGAAGCCAAAACACTAGATCCAATCACATATTGAACTTCAAATTGTTGAGGCTTATGGGTTATTTAAGGCTTCATCAATTCAAAAAAAAAAACACAAAAAAATATTCTAGATTAAGTCTATATTTGGTACTCCCTCAGTTTCAAATAATACGATGTTTTGAGCATTTCACACGTATTAAGAAATGTAATTGATTTAGTGTAAGAAATTGATATTATGAGTCGTTTTATGATAAATGTTAACTAGTGTCCCTAGATCACTATTTAATTAATAAACAAATATAGTAAAAATATTGGGACTTGTATAGTCAAACCATTAAATGTGTAAAGTATACTATTTTCAGTACATGGTTTTCTTCTTTTTATTTTTTTTAACTAGCATGACTCAATAAATGATATGTGAAATAAATGAAAGAATTGAAAGAAAAGAGCGTAATAAATAATTAAAGATATAATAGGAAAAATATCATTAATGCTTCGTTGTTAATGTAAAACGACATGTAATTTGAGACAATTTTTTTTCTTTCTAAAATGACATATAATTTAAGATGAAGGTATTACTAAAACTTGCATTGATAAGCTAGTTTTTTTTTATTAAAAGGAAATGAATAAACAAGACAAAGAAACTAAGACAAACGATTCCTAAAAACTCCAAAAATATCCGCCAACAAGATAAGGTTCACTTGAGTAGGTGGAGAAGTCCACATCTTCAAAGTGACAACACTATTCGCACCAAACTTTGCCAACCAATCAGCACACGTATTGCCTTCTCTGAAGGTGTGGTTGAAGGTCACCAATCAAGGCAGAGTGATTAGCTTTCTGATGAGAGAAAGTAGCGTTTCATAGGGATGAAAAACACGTTGATGCTCCTTAGAAATCAAGTTCAAAGTCGTCTTAGAGTCAGATTCCATAATAATAGTCCGGTAACCAAGATCTCAAGCCAAATAAAGGGCTCTTTAAATAGCTGAGAGTTCAGCTAGCAAAGTAGAAGCTCTACCACATGATTCGGAAAAACCATGTAACCAAACTCCAATATCATTTCTTAAAAGACCTCCAAAACCCGCATTACCTGGATTACCAAAAGAAGAACCATCCACATTCACCTTGATGCAACCTTCGGGAGGAGGGTACCATCTCACTTGTCAAGACACATGACGGTTCTCAGATTGACCAAATGCACACACCATGGAAGAGTGATAGGAGTTGATGCAGTTGATTGAAGCCCATGAAATTTTTTCTCACATTCTGAAATATCTCCTGGTTTATGTTCTTTCAAATCTCCCAACATATCACAATAAAAAGAGACTATGTCTTTTTAGTAGCATAATGTTTGAACCAAAATTGACAATTATCCGTGGAAACATCACACAGCCAAACTTGATAGAAAGACCTCCAGATGGGCATAGCCTTAGGGCAGTCACGAGGCATGTGCAAGTCATTTTAAACACCGGCACCACACCTCTGACAAGCAGTATTAATGGTAAGAAGCCTCGAGCTTCTGAAAGAATTTGTGGAAAGACAACTATGCATCTAGTTTACAAATTACAACAGATTAACCAATTAATTGTAATATTTAATAAATGAAGTTACTTTTTTAAAGAGTTTGATAAATTAAGTGGTTCAACTAACTTATTAATATGAAAAAAAATTCCATAAAAAAAAAAAAAAACTTATTAATAGGAATTAACATAAGAATATATATTTAATTAATCTTTAATATCTTTGAATTAAAATATGAGAAATAAAATTAAGAGAATTTGAACAAAACGTCGAACTTTCACCACCGTCAATTGCGAAATGAAATCCTAATCCAAAATGGTTCAGACGACATCAAACCTTGATGATCACGAACCTTTGGTACTAAAATCAGCAATGTATTCAAGAATCCTTCTAATCACCCTTATCATCTTCTTCCGAATCCTAGCTTCCCCTTACGACACTTCCGCATCCCTAAATCCACCATGCCTCACCGCCACAACCACCACACCAAACGACACTCGCCATTCTCCCATCGCTTCCGCCATCGAAAACGGCATCGTTTGGGACTCCGTTTACTTTCTTCGCTCCGCTCAATGCGGCTACGAATATGAACAATCCTACGCCTTTTTACCTCTTCTTCCTTTTTCCATTTCCTTCTTCTCTCCTCATAGATCTCTTCTCGCTCTCTCTGCTTATCTTATCAATAATCTCGCTTTTGTTCTAGCTGCTCTTTACTTTTATAGGTACGTACTCACTGCTATTACTCCTTCAATTTTTGTTTTACTTTTGAATATTTCGTTAATTGATGTGTCTTCATTGTTGTTATAGGCTTTCTATAGCTATCTTGAAGGATCCTGAAATTGCATTACGAGCTACGGTTTTGTTCTGTTTTAATCCTGCTTCTATATTTTATTCATCAATGTAATTCTCTCATTCTCATTTTTGCTTTATATGACAGTTTGAAGTATATACACGGTCAATGTAAGACTGGTATCCAATAGGAGTCAACTGTTTTGCCTTATAAGGTTCTGTTTGTTTGGACACAGAAAACTTAGTAGTGCTTATAACATAACACTAATGATGTAAGTGCTTATGTATTATGGTTTCTGTAACAAAAGATAAAATAAAATTTAATTCTTTTCGTATAATTGATGAACTGTTTTCATGACTTATCATGGGAAGACAGAGAAGTTTATTGAAATAAGCAGAAAATTGCTTATAGACATGTCATAAACTGTTTCCATAAGCCCTCCCAAATAGTCTTGCAAGTGCTTATGTTAGTAGATAGATTTAAGTAAATTTAAATTGATTGTATGAAATGGCAAAGTGGCAAGCTCTTAATGGTTGTCAGTGTGAAATAAATTTTTACACCAACAATGTATGCCCCTTTAACTCTATATAATTTCTAATATGTAAATGTTGCTTTGTGATTTGGATATTAACTTGTTGGGTCTTTTTTTTTTTTAATTGTAGATACTCAGAGAGTTTGTATGCTGTTCTTAGTCTTGGAGGATTGTACTACTTTGTATCTGGAAGAAATAATTTGGCTGTTCTTCTTCTGGCTCTCTCTGGTTTGGCAAGGTCTAATGGGGTGCTTAATGCTGGCTATATCTGTTTTCAGACTATGCATCGGGCTTATCATGCCCTCTTTCAAAATAAGAATTTTACTGTGAGTTCATGCCTTCTTTGTTCTTTTCTCAAAATAAGGATAGTTTCAAATTTTCATTTGCATTCAGGCAATGCCTTTGTACGTTTAACTTAACTCCGTAGCACTGTGCTCATATTAGTAATGGGTTAAACTAAAGTCTTTGTTCTTTGCTTTATCTTTTGTTTCTGAGTTCGGGCACTTAAGTTAACTGCTTCTGGAACTTGCATATTTTACAATGGACATAGTTGCTGGCATTACCAGTTGAAGAACTATATCTGCTTTTTCATAATTTGGAAATTTGATGGCTAAATTTGGTTAAGGATTATGGATGCCCAATGATAATTACAGATGGGAGGGAGAATGGTTGGGTGCGATATTGTAAATTTTATATGTTATAAGTTCAAGTGTTTTTTGCAGCTGTGTTTTCTTTTTTTTTTCTTTCCACATGTAAATGGTCAGAGTACAAAAAGTATATAGACCTTGAACTATTGGTGTTTCCCCATCAATTTAGGCCTTAAGCCTTATGAACTATTTGCTATAGACTGACACATGCATCACTCAATTTAGGGGTACATGTTTTAGGATTGATTTCCACATTAAATGAATAGATAAAAAAAAAAGTTATGGATCATTATTATTCCATATTATAAACAATAATTCCTGATTGATTCTGTTGTTTGGCCAGTTGGCTTTGCAGATTATTATTGTTGGAGCTTTACGCAGTGCATGTATATTTGCTCCATTTGTAGCCTTCCAGGCTTATGGCTACTACAACATGTGTGTTGGGCGTTTTCCTGATGAAATTAGGCCTTGGTGCAAGGCAAGGGTGCCGTTACTTTACAGTTATATTCAAAGTCAATATTGGTATGTCCGATTTTAAGTTCTTCATTTATTTTTCTGAAGTTATGTTGTTATGATGCATTATCTTTGTTGTCTATAATCTGGATCTTTAAATATTAAGATGTTCCAATGAAAGCTGTTAATTTATGGTTGTCCAGGGGTGTAGGTTTCTTGAGATATTTTCAGCTGAAACAGTTGCCTAACTTCCTTCTCGCATCTCCAATCCTGTCTTTGGCGTTTTTCTCAGTTGTTCACTATGCTAAGTCAAGACCTCGGATCTTTTTCTCGCTTGGTTTTGACACTACTGTTGAAGAAAAGAGCTGTGACGTTGTGTTTTTGTCGGAGGATCTCTTAAGGTCCAAAGTAGCTGGCAGTGTGGAGAAATCCCCTGTTAGAGTAGAAGGTATAATTCTTAAACAGATAATTATGTTTTGCAATTGTTGTCTGCTTGGAAGTACATTGTCATTTAAGGAATGTCATACTACAATTAAATCTATTTTGACTGTTCTTATGTGTTAGTACTATTTTCAGATTCTCTCACAGAGCCTTTTGTGTTGTTTGTCTTGTCATTCTTGTATGGTGATATCTGTGCACTTATAAGCTACACTTTAATCCTTAATCCATTATTCTATACCTCATTTAAGCTCATATGTATTATGATCTGGTGCATTTGCATATATAATCTCTCATTATCTTTGCAACTGTAACACTATTCACTCCGTAACAGAACATTTCAATGTTAGGAAGAGGAAGAATGTAATCAAAGGAGATGTTTCCCATGTTCCCAAAAAGTCTGAGCCAGCAGCCAGACCAGGATACTTGTCTGCATCTGTTCTCCCGTTTGTGCTACACTTGGGATTCATGGCAGGCACTGCTTTTCTTGTCATGCATGTACAGGTTAGTGCAAACTGTCTTGCTGACCTCTGCTTCTGTTTATCATGTTACTGAATATGAGAAACAAACAAGTTTCATCTTGAACTTTTGTTAATCCTCTTATTTTTTATACACGGTCCATAATGTTGCTTAGATATTCTTGACATGAGGGTGTCCTTGGTAGCAGTATAACTGGGGAAGTGAAAACAGGGAAATGAAAATGGACATATTGTTTGGACACACGGAAAAAGTGTAGATACGCCTTTCATTTTCATTTCTCTATTTTCTGTCTTCCCACTTTTACTACCCACTATATCTTCAGTTGATTCCTATAGTACCTCTTTGTTGCTTCAGAATGACTGGTGTTTTAATTCTCACATATAACAGGTGGCAACTCGTTTCTTGTCTGCCAGCCCTCCTCTTTATTGGTTTGCTTCATATATAATGACATATCCTGCAAAATACCTTAGATGGGGATACCTGATATGGGCATACTCTGCAGCATATATTCTTCTTGGCAGTTTGCTCTTTTCAAACTTCTATCCTTTTACATGATAAGTTACAGAGGTGGTTCTCCTTGAATATCATGAAGCGTGACACATGAATTTAAGATGTCTGTTGGTTTTTTCAGCCATTTGGTGGTGTTTCTATGTGATCTTATTTGCCTGTTATGTACTAGGTAGTAATGGGGATAATGCTCCCCTTTGTGTAGTGTATCCTGCAGACTGCAGTCTGTAATCATTGTAATGATCTGGCCTTAACAAACTTCAATTCTTTTTTCACCTTTTCTTATTATATGTTTCCTGTTAACAAGTTTCTTTTAAAGTTCAACATATCTTCATTTCCAATGTATAGTCATACTTCTGCCCCAAATGATTTTCCTAAATAAAAATAGGAGAGGGAGATTATTATTATTATTATTATTATTAATGTCCCAAGTGATTTATTTCACTTGCAATACATAAGTGTATACTCCCCCCGATTTTAATTGTAAGCGAAAGTTCACTTTTTAGATTCATTCAATAACTAATGTATTTGGTCTGTAAATACATATCAAATATATTGATTATTGAATGAAAAGGTCAGACCGTAATTTTATTTATTTTTAAAACAGAGAAGATCAAAGCTTTTTAGAAACCTATTTAACTAAAAAGATTAAAATATTGACCATAAAAATAACTTTTAGGTCTACCAGATCGGCATACTTAAGTTGATATGAATATTATTATCGGTTAAATTAGTTTTTCAATCTTAAAAATATAGCGAATTTTGATTTTAGTCCCTAAAAAATAAAAGTGAATGTTTTCATCCTCACAAATTATTTTATTTTGTGTATATTCCTTTATGGCCAATTTATGTTAATATTAATGTCAATATTATCTCTCTCTCTCTCTCTTTTTGACAAAGGGATTATCTCTCTTTTATATTCAAGATGTGTTTACGTTTTGTTCATTTATTAAATTGAATTATATGTCCATATAATTTTAAAAAAATATAAAAAAACATGTAAAAATTATATTTTTCAGGGACTGAGATAAAAATTTACGATATTTTTAAGTACAAAAACTTATTTAACTCTAAATTAAATTTGTTAATTATTTTTAGTAATTTAGTTTGTCAAAAAGCACTTTTTCAGTAATTTAAGTTTTTTAGTCTACATAAATTTTTCATATATAATAAGAGCACTTGTTAATAAGTCAATAATAGAAATAAATGATATGTTTATATAGAAAATAATAATAATTTTTAAAGTTTCGAAGTATTTTTTTACCTAATTTTTTTTTTTACATTAAATTTTCATTTTTTTTTGACAAATTAAATTTTGAAATGGTTGAGTGCACTATTTCCCTTAAATACAATATTATAAGCTAGAATTGAAATACGATGTCATATATAGTCAAATTCTCTAAAATGTTATATAATGTTAAATACCAAAAGGAAGTTTAATTTCATCTATTAGTATGTCAGTTTATTTTCCCTCAAAAAAAAAAGTTTGTTAGTTTATTTAAATGTAGATACAATTATCTATTTAAATGTGTTCATATGAAATAAACTTTTAAATATAATAACATGTCATGTTACACTTTCAAAATATCATACTCATGCCTAAAAGATAAATCTATAAAAAATTATATGTATCATGTTTAAGCCTTATACTTTTTTGACGGATGAGTCTATCATCTTATCAGTTTGATCGTTTGATACTATTCCAGTATAAGGCTTAAACATGATATATAATTTTTGAAAATGAAAACCTTTTTAGTATTTTTCTCACGTTGCAGAGTTAGAAGTTATTTTTCGAGTCTTTATGATAAGATAAGTTAACTTTCGATTGTCAATTTTGTTTGATATTCTTTCTCATCTACCACAATCATTAAAATTTTATGTAACGAATGAAGATTGTTATCGTTTGTTGGTTGTTGTTTATATACACATCTTCATGTAATACAGAGGATATTTCATGTAACACATAAAGATACACTTATTGGTTGTAAATTGTTGTTTATATTCATCATCATGTAACACATGAGCATATTTCATGCAACGTAAGAAAATGTGGTCATTGGTTGTTGTTTGGTATAGTTTGTGTGAAATCTCCATGTAACACATGAAGATGTAGTCATTGATTTTTGGTTATAAATCAAACTGCATTTAGTTTCGCATTAGTTTATTATTATTCTTCATCTTCTTCTTCATTTATATTTACAAGTTATTATGAATCATAGATCGAGATACCACTAATGACATTTTTTGTGTTGTGTTTTGTATAAATATATCAAATATATTTTATATGGAGAAGAAAAGTCATACTAAAATTTTATTCATCGCACTATATACAGAGTTAAATTGCAATACAAAAAGTATTTTTAAATGATATCTTTAAAGAAAGAACAGGTCATAAAAATTATTTAAACAAAAATACAAATTATAAATCCTAATGATAGCTTGTTTATATCTAAAATATATTTAAATATAAAATATTTAAAAAGATATTTAGGCATGTTATTCTCAACAATCCTTCCAAAATGACCTTTGGGCTTCAAACTCGTACAAAGATTACTTCTCGCATGTAGGGTTAGAAATGAGTCGAGTCGAGTCAAACTTGTCTGAGCTCGACTTTCGTTAAGATTTGGTTCGGCTTGAAACTCGACTCGAGTTCGGTACGAACTTTTATTTTAGCTCGAACTCGACTCGGTTGAAGTTCACGAATAGTTCGGTTCAGCTCGTTAGGTTCATTTCTTTTCTCAATCTACATAATTTAAAATTCAATATTTTATAAGAAAAAAATCAATTTTTTTAGATATTTGACCTTTTAAGGTCTAAGATCAAAGTTTCAATATCGATAGTGCACATGAAGATCAAAGGCTAATTGTTCAGGTTGTTCAACATTCATAAAATTCAAATGATTTCATTTAGTCATGTTGTCCAAGAGGCTATGTGGCTAGCTCGATTCTTTTTGTAGAAAACATACAATTTTCTAAAATTAAATGTTACCAATTAAAGAACAAGACTTTCTCTGATATAGAACATAGAGATAATGTATAATAGAAAGTTACAAATTAGCTGACAAGCATTCAAGAGCCTTTCCACTTCCAATTTACCAATTCCTAACCACACAAATGAATACCAAAACAATCATAGATAGTTGCAACAAAACACAAATTGTTACAAAGACAACCAGACTGAGAAACAAACTGTATTTCACATAAGTTTTCTTGACTAGAGACCTATCGTTGACACTTGATTCTCAATATGAAAAGAATGATTATGCTAGATCCACTAATATTTTCGGTGAGACCAAATAAAATGAGGTAGAGCAAACTTTTCCTATGAAGTTGAGTGCCAAGATAACCAAACCAACTAATGAAGAGCGAGCAAACAATGTTGAGATAAAACACAGATGGCGAGTTTCGTTGATGAATTTCTAAAGGATATGTAAATACTAGAGAGACAAAAGAGAGCATTCTATCTAACTTTGAAAGGAAGGAAAGGAAAAGTTTTTCTTTTCATTGGAAAGGAGAATGAAGCTGTGATTGTGTTTTGGGAAAGGGAGAGCAAAGGTTAAAGAATTAAAGCTAGTTAAATTTTTGGTATAATACAAGTGTATAACAGCCCAATATTAACTTAGCAAAATACATAGCTACCAACGTATTTCCTAACTTGATAAAATTGAAAATATACTTGTAAGATGTGTTCCCAAGTTCAATTCGACACCAAACGTCTTTTCGATGTTTTCCAACAGTCAAATTACATGTATAGCATTGAGAATACGTAACACAAGTCTCGTTCGTATCAAGCCAAAGCCATATTTATGTGATCTAAACTTCTTAATTTTCACTAAATTCAACGACTTTGTCATACACATAAACAATGGTTGCTCCTCGAGACAACACAACACAACCATGTTTATGCATTCATCATATTCTCTCATGGATGGTTTACAACCTTCTTATAAAAACGAAGATGTTATTTGCTATTATTTTAAGTTTTATTGTGATGGAAACTAAGCATTATATAGATTAGATGTAAGACCATCACATGGTAGGGTCGTTCAAGAAGTTATTTTGCTAGAGTAATCATTGTTAGATGTTTATGTGTCAAAAGTTTTAATAATAAATGAGAGTAATGACTTATAAATTCTCTTTGCATTGGAGTGAGTACAACATGGTATATAATTGGTAACTATCAATTTTATTCTTAATGCTTCAATATTTAGGTTATACTTATGACTTAATTTTGCACATCAGAGACGTCACGGTTGAGCTCTTTTATGTGTTCATTCTTTTAATATTTAGATATTTAGGTTCCACATATCATGTGAATGTTGTAACGTGTTTTTGACCGAGCTTTACAATTAGAGTTCTAGATATCGATGTCCAATTCTTGATATGGTATTTCCTATGTTGTGAGTTTTGTCGTGTCTCTACTTCGTTAACACCTCGCAAACTATTTCAACACCATCGTCTCTAATCTAGAATTTCGATTTGGGTGTGTTTGTTCTGGAACAAGCTGTGAGTTCTTGTTTTATGTTGTTTTTTTAGGATATGTGTCATCGGTTCATGGTGCCTCCGCTCTTATTGCATCTATTTTAGATTTTGTTCGTGTGTGACTGATCCTCTGGTGCAACATAAATTTTTGGCTATCGTTGCGATGGTAGAATCGCTTGATATGATTTCTTATTTGTGTTTGTTTCCTGTTCATTTGCTTCACAATCCATCTCCAACTAAATTTTTGCATGTAGTTGGTGTCTAACTGGTAGATGTTTATATTAAAAGAGTGATGGTATACATAGTAAACAATTGCATCACGGATTATCTTGAAGGAACATGTGTTATGTATGGTTAGTCAGACTTTCAATATATTGGATACCTTAAATTTTTTAAAATGTTATTTATCCTTAGCAATTACACAGTGAAAGACAACAAACCAATACAATTAACTAATTTCACTACATTTATCCCTTATTTGAGGTATCCAATATATTGAAAGTCTGACTAATTTACAACAGAACACATGTTTATTCAAGATAATCCGTGATGCAATTGTTTACCATGTATATCATCACTCTATTAATATAAACATCTACTGGTCTGACTAACCATTTTGATTTGCGTCTAAGAGTCGTATCTCAACTTATATGCTATTGTTTAAGACATTAATTTTATAAAGTAAATTAATTTTATTTTTGGTTAAAATTAGATTTAAAATCTCTTCATTTTTTTAAAACTAAACATACATTTAATTAAAATTAATATTCTCCTATGTTTTGTATCAAACATATATATTTATTTAATGACAATATTTCTCATCCTATTTCCTCTCTCCTTTTCACATCTGTTAAATCAAACGGACTCTAAAAATATTTAATTTCAATTTTTGATGAATTGATTCTATATATTTCTAATTGATTTTGACAAATTTAAATATTTTAAAATAGTAAGAATTTTGTCTCTAAAATTTATTTAAAACTAAAATTTCGAGCTTTTAACTCAAACTATAATTTTTACATTTAATTTCATTGTTCAACTTACTTCCATGTAAAAATATATCTAAAAATAAATCAATTTCAACTAAGTTTAATTTTTAACTCAAAAATTAATCTTATCTTATGAAATCAATTTTTATCAAGATAACCAAACATTGCCTGTCATTGAAGCAATGTGACAGAGCTAAGACTGAAGGGAGACCAAACACAGAAAATGCTGCGATCACGACGGCGGTCACCTTACGGCGCCTATCTCTGCGCCGTAATCTCCGCCGTCCTCCTCCTTCTCTCAGTCTCTCTCCTCTACTCCCGCCTTTCTCTCTCCAACTCCAATCCACCCTCCAACCCCCGCACTCTCCTCTCCGACGAAGATTCCGATCTATCCACCACCTCCGATCCCATCGACGAACTCGACTTCATCGACCTCGACCAACAACAACAACAAACCCAATCTCCTCCCACCAATCCTTACTTCTTCGATCCCATCACCTCTTCCATTCGCAGATCCTTCAAAACCCCTCCCATTTTCACCTCTTCAATCACCACCGACGATTTCACCATTCTCTCACCTCCACAAGATCCTTCAAAATTCGCATTCACCTCCGATGACATTCCCCTCGACGACGAAGTTCGACGAAAAGCTACAGTCATTACATCAATTGAAGACGCGCTTCTTCTCAAATCACCTTCTTTGAGAGGGATTTGGGGGGAATGGTTTGATAAGAAAAGTGTTTTTCTTAGAAAAGATAAAATGTTGAAATCTAGTTTTGAAGCTTTTAATCCAATGCTTAATCCTCTTCTTCAAGATCCTGATTCAGTTGGTGTTTCTTCACTCACTAGAGGTGATAAAATTCTTCAAAAATGGTGGATTAATGAGTTCAAGAAAGTTTCATTTTCAGTTCATAAAAATACTAACAACAATGGAAAATTAGTAACTGTTGCAAAAGGTGGAACAGAACGTAGAACTTTGAAATTGAATGATAATGGTGATAATCATATATATGCTGATGGTGATAATTGGGGTTATTTTCCTGGATTGCCATTGCGTTTATCGTTTAATGATTTTATGGATGCATTCTTTAGGAAGGGTAAATGTGTCATGAGGGTTTTTATGGTGTGGAATTCACCTCCTTGGATGTTCACCGTTCGGTATCAGCGTGGTCTCGAGAGTTTGTTATTTCATCACCCTAATGCTTGTGTTGTGGTTTTCTCCGAAACAATCGAGCTTGATTTCTTCAAAGATAGTTTTGTCAAGGATGGGTAATTAATGTTTGTTTCTTCAATTTTGTGTTATTTTGTTGTTTGAAGTTTGCGTTTTTAGCTGAGGAATAAGGATTTTGTTTTTTCAGATACAAAATTGCTGTTGTTATGCCAAATCTTGACCAGTTGCTGGAGGGTACGCCTGCAAACATTTTTTCTACTGTTTGGTTTGAATGGAGAAAGACAAAGTTCTATTCAACTCATTACAGTGAGCTTATTCGTCTTGCAGCTTTGTATAAGTAAGTTTTCTTGGTTGTGTTGGCTAGTATTAGACAGTAGGTATCAGTTGCTTAATTATAATTATAAACTGATTTTGTGTATAGATGGTGTTCCCTTTAGCTTTAATCTACTAATTGACTATTTATGCAGTGTAGTCAAATAGGGGCACTCTAGCACTATGTTTTAGCGGATTTTGATGAACCCGCTATGAAAACCGTGACGCTATCCTAGTTTCATTATTAGGGCAATAGTGGCCGATTTGCCAGTTTCTGCTGGTGTCTGGCAATAATAGAGAGAAGACCCAATGCCAAAGAGCCGCCAAAAAGCACAATATGTGCTGCGGCCACACCTTCGTAACTCCAAATACCCGGATTTGTTATAGTCCCTCCTGTGATATTCCAACCACCCCACAAATTGGTTATTCCTAAACGAGTCATGAAGGGTATAACGAACATACCCTGTCTCCACATTGGGTCAAGAACAGGGTCAGAGGGATCAAATTTTAGGGTTTAAAGTAGAAAAATGAAGAGTCCTATATACATCGTAATATGTAAACCTTTTAACATGTGACCTATGCTCTGCCTCCATTTCCTTTTTATTTGTATGCAACATGTTTTTTTTTTTGTTTGGTATAAAATTGACATATTTCAACCACTATGCGACTTTCACTATTTGTCCGATACGTAATTTTCTATTTCACGTATTTTTCTATTTTTCACAATCTGCTATTGGTAACACTGTTATGATGTATACATATTGGGATATGACATTGACATTGTCTTCTGTTTTATCAGATATGGTGGGATCTACCTAGACTCTGATATCATAGTTTTGAAGCCAATTTCTTTTCTTAATAATTCTGTTGGTATGGAGGATCAAGCTGCTGGAAGTTCTTTGAATGGTGCTCTTATGGCTTTTGGGAGGCACAGGTATTGTTAGCATGTTTCCTATGGAATGTTTTCATTTTGTAAACAGGGTTTTCAAGGAAGCTATTAAAATGAAAATCATGAACTCATAATAATGATTCTATAATGGTCCGATCTTTGACGAGATTTGCTTTTGTCCTTTGCTCTCTCATATCTATTTTTATGACACCCAATGGCTATGGTATGATCATTTCACCGAATCCACTTCTTGATAAGGCTTAGTTGGTGTGTAGTTGGGGTAAATTTTATATTTGAGTTTTGATCCTCTCCATTTCATTGCATATATGTCTGACACATGGCATTAAAAATTTCAAGGCTGAGATCCAATAAATCAATTTATTTACTTTTTTAGAAAAATAAAGTAAAATGTTGCTGATATTATAATGCTTTGAATTCCAACAGCCTGTGTACTATGTATCTTCCAGCCTATGGGTTTTGGGTGGACTTATACTACTTTTTCCTGAAATCTTATTCACTAATAATTCAAAAAAATGTGATTATGTCTTTACTATTTGAGATGATGTTTGATTTTTCTCTTCACTAACAAAGAAAACCACTGCTCGTAAAAAATAGTTTCCTTCCTACACGAGTTAAGCCTTGAAAGTAGGATTCTGTCCATTAGCATCAATATGTGGTTAAATGAATGATGCAAAATCAAATTCTAATTAGTGAGACCTTAAATTTTAGATATAGCCAGTTACAAATATGCATTGATTTGAAATATCGTGTCATATATATTGAGGTTGATTTATGAACATTCTGCTTTAAATTGTGTGTTGCCGACTTGCTGTGCCTTTTTGCAACCAAATTGAATGATAGAGTGACGGGGGAAAATGCCATTAATTTGATTTGTTTAGTATTGAACATTATGTGAAATCCATTCTTTGTTCCATGCAGTCTGTTCATAAAGGAGTGCTTGGAAGAGTTTTATATGACATATGACGATAACAGTTTGAGATGGAATGGTGCTGATCTATTGACGAGGGTTGCGCAAAAGTTTGTAGGAGAGGATAACAAAACTATTAAACAGTTGGAGTTGAATACGGAACCCTCTCATGTCTTCTTCCCCATCAATTCTCAGGAAATCACAAGGTAATTTGACATTTCTCTCGATTAGTTAGGAATATACTTGAGTTAGGGTTAAATAAAAATTAAGAGAAATGCTAGCAACACACATTCTAACACACACTTTCCAACACACTCTCTTTGATTGGTTAAATTCACATGGGACCCACCAAATTTATACGGGATCCTCACGATTTGGTGGGACCCATGTGAATTTTAACCAATCAAAGAGAATGTGTTGGAAAGTGTGTGTTAGAATGTGTGTTGCTAGCATTTCTCAAAAGTAATTGTTGAGACATTCGATTCTAATTTGGAGAGTGATACTGCCTCTCTTTTTTTCTTTAGTTTTGTATTGTGTTTTTGATCCCTAACTGAATTAAACCCGCAAACAGATACTTTGTTGCACCAACAACAGAGACGGAGAAAGCACAGCAAGATGTTCTGCTTGAGAAAATACTGCACGAATCGTTGACATTTCATTTTTGGAACAGCTTGACTTCTGCTCTCATCCCAGAACCAGATAGCCTTGTGGCCAAGCTTATGAATTATGCATGTATCCGATGCTTGGAGTTACTATAAATACTAAGTTATCCCAATGCTGTCTTGAGTTACCATTCTGCATCACATATCAGGAATGATCTATATGTCTGACTAATACCAAGATTGCAATCCTTTAAGTCATCGGCAGGTTCTTTTCCATGCCACTGTACAATTTTGTGTTATGTTTGTAGTTGATTACCTATGTAGACTAAGGCTGGTGGTATCGAATGTTCATATGTTACAACTAACAATGTAGAATGTATTAGTGGCTCACCACTGCACGGTTCTGATGGAACTGCAGTGTGTAGCTGATAGAGCAAACTGTTTGTATTACTCACTCCATTCAAGTAAATATATGTTTGGTCTCGAAGGAAGCCTAAACCTTCGGGAGATCTTTACCGATGGCTCATGCTAGCCAGCAATAACCACTTTTTCCGTGTTTATAAGGCTCCTTGAGACAATTCTTTAGCAGTAAAAAACAATTCCATGGGCCCAACAAGAGTTTTTAAAGCCTTGCAGTATACATCTAATGAAGGTATAAAAAGTTGAATGATAAAACGGCAAAATCGGCATTGTAGGGATGACGGTACAAATGTAGTTCATCTAATCAATGAAGGCATAAACAGTTAATCGGAAAAGGGCAAAATTGGCATTTAAATGGTTTGTATTGTGGTAAAGATACAAATGTAAGGGTACACAGTAATTTTTTCTTAAAACAAAACAAAACCTGAAAACATCAAAGTACTTTTCCAGTGCCTTAGAGTAACGTTTGAGGTTCAAAAAATTTTAATTGCTCACCCGTTCTCTCTTTGTGAACTGGAATTTCTTTTAAAAAAAATTGAGGGAAAATTGGAAAAATGAAATGAATTTTTTTGGTTTATATATAAGGATAACATTGGTAGTTCGTGTAAAGTGGATACAAGATAAATTTTATGAATACATTTATCTATTTTTGTCCATAAACGAGCAAAATCATTCATTTGTGTAACTTTGAATAATACATGCATGATTTCTTGAAGAAAGAAGATCTACCCAGAAAATATTCTTTTTTAGTAGAAATATAAACTAGAACAAAAGAAGTATTATTGAAAGAGCATAAATAAAAGGGGGCTCACTCTCAAATATTGGTCAAATTATTATCTATATAAAGACTGACACGTCTTTATAAGAACTAGTAATGACCAAGATTTGACATTTAAGAATCAAATTGTTTATTTTCTTTCATAAATTTTGCAGTTTTCTAAAAGATCAAAACCTAAAGACACGAAACTTCTGGATTACAAGAAGAGCAGGAGCCTTGTACACTATTGCATGATGCAGATGCTTTCTTTCCATCAAGATCAACTATGTCGATATCTTCAAGTATAATGTTGGTGCAACCAATACGAGCACAATTCAGATCAATTGCATCCTTACCATTTGTGGTTCCCCTAATGTTGCGGAAAATAACATCACTCACTTTTACTCCTTTGCTTACACCTTCTAAAACGTTGTATTTTATTTTGAGAGGTTCTAAAGCGTCGTATTGTTGATCAATAATCACAGGATTCTCCACTTTAACAAGAATAATATCTTCATATGTTATTTTTCTAGCATACCCAGATCCCCCCTAATTCAAACAACAAGGAAAACAAAAAATTAGCACTATTATTTATAATTAAATCACCATAATGTAATTAGTTATCCAATGAACAAGAATCAATTCATACCGTCCATGTCTTGATTCTAGCACCATTTGTTGCTTCGCTAAAGGTGATGTTTGACACATGTACCTCTTCTACCGTGGAATAATCCCCATCTTTTCCAAGGCTTCCAACACTATATACCCACGAACACATCCAATAAAGAGGTTAGAGTTTCTTTAATGTTGATGAAATAATATACAACGTGAAGATTAAAATCATAAAATTATTTGAACAATTGACCTTATGCCATGACCAGGTCCACAATGAATATCAGTTATGTTGATGAACTTGGAACCATTGTTAAGGGCAATGCAATCGTCACCTATAATGAACAATAAATAAGAAATTTTAAAAATATAAATCACATAAATAGGGAGAGAAGGAAAAAAACGTCACATTAATTAATTTTTGAATTTGTGATCAACATAAATATATGATTAGAAATAATCTAGAACTAAACCCGTTGAAATGATTGAATGCTGAACGACGATGTTAGTTGATGTTGAAATGTCAATCCCATCGGTGTTGGGACTATTCTCCGGCGCAATTATATGAAGATTGGAGATTAAAGCGTCATTGCATCCAACTATGCTTATATGATTTTTGGGGCTGTTGATGTGTTTCAATGGGCCAAATTTTAGATTATCACATTCAATAATTTTAAGAGCCTGCATATATACAAGTTATATCAAATGATTAATTAATTATACACTTTAATTCTGAGACTCAAAGTGTAAGTTTGTGTACATTTGCCATTATTATTATGGAGAATTTTAATTTTACTATATACTCGTGTTTGCATAGAATTATCTTACCGTTGGCCTGCTATGGCCATTATTGTTCCACCATGAATCACCTTGGCCATCAATTGTTCCACCACCGTTGATAATGAGGCCATTTATGTTTGAGAACTTGATCAATGAATCACCATCATTATCGTCCCATTTCCAATTTGCTTTGCTTTGTGGAGCAGTGATCGTTCCCATTATCTGCAAAACCAAATATTGGTAGTCATAACATTACTAAATAGTAAATACATAAAAATTAAATGATTGAAAATGTAGGTAAAGTAAAGCAATATTATACATAAAAACATACATTGAGCTAAAAGAAAATAACATAAACATAGAAAGTGAGATATATTTTCCCTAGCAATGCATGTCTAACTAATTTATTAATTCCATTATAACGTACCTTAAAATTAATGGTTTTAGATTTGCAAGGACCTTGAAATGACAAAGGTTGCAACATGAAATTTTGACCTTCGGGTACGATAAGTGTCGGGGTGTCTAGAGTTGAACCACACACGTCTTGCCATGCTTTCGTAAAAGCCTTTTTGTAAGAAAGTTTAAAATTGTATTAGATTTGAGAAATTTTGTTTCATATGAAATATGTAAATTAAAATAATTGCATGAAATGAAATATGAAACTATAACAAAAATATACATTTGAATCATCCGTATGGCCATTGCCTTTGGCACCATACTTAACAACATTGAAGTAATTTTGGCACAAACAAGGTGAAGCAATGACAAATATTAGACAAAGAACAAACAAGCCTTTCATCTTTGATCTTTGAAATAAGAAAAAACAAATATTTCTAAAGATGATGATTAAATCTAAGCACTGAGCTTTTTTCTTTTTTTGAACAAAAAATCTTAGTACTAGAATCCCATGTAGTGAAAATTTGAAAAAAAAGGGCTACAATTATATAATGTAGGATACTTCTCAAACAATAATGGTGTATTGATTTCTATTTTCAAGGTCTATATGATTTAAATAAAAACAAAACCATTATTGTTCTGAAATTTGACTTTCATTATGGTTAGTATCGTCTTCAATAATTTTTAATGTCAAATATTATGCAAATATATCTTACTTGTTCTGTATATCATGATGCATTATCAGGAATTGGAAAGTTAGACGAGGACTCGGTTCTAGTAATTGGTAGTTGACTTTGTTTTTGAAGGAATTGGTAGTTGACTTTTGATGAGACTTGAAAATAATGATTTCTGCAAATAAAACTAATTAACTAAGATTGGAGCAAAATGTGGAACGATTTACTTTTAAAGCATTTCTATTAGTCTAGCAAGTAAACAAACTCATATTTGCTATTAGTCTAGCAAATATCAAACTTACGGTTAAACGGATTTTGACTAATATTTGGTAATACATGTTATAATACAAATGATTTTTATTTTCTTCAAAAAAATTTTTTTTTTTGACAAAATACAAATGATTTTGTTTTTTAACAGGGTGGGGTATCAAAGTGGATCAAGGGCAACGTAAAAGAAAAATAATATTCTCTGATTGGTAACTAACACTTGTTGGTGCCTGACAAAAAAATTGCAGGTAAAAAAAAAAGGAATTTTCAGATTAGGCAATAGTATTTCAATAATCTTTATTGTCAAATATTAATTATGTCTCTAAATGTTTCCTTTTAGCAAATACTTGTCGTATAATGTCAACGGAAAAAAGCTCTCTCAACGCAAATACTTGTACGTGGGCTGATTTAGGTTGGGTTTGGTCAAACCTAAAACCCGAACCATATAAGGTACTCCGGTTTGGGTGAGGTAAATTAACCACCCGTTATACCGTTGGGTGGGTTTGGATAAACCCACTAATTTATGGGTTAGGTTGAATTAGGTAATGGGTTACCCAACTTATTTTTCTATTTTTTTAATATTAAATGACTAAATGACAAGTACTCGTAATTTTTTTTAAATATTACTCTACTTTTTAATTTTCTTAAAAAAAAATTGGTTAACTTATTTTTACTATAATTTTCTGCATCATAGAATAATAAATGATAATATCAAATAATAAACTCCATCATAAAATACTTGCAACAAACAAAAGTTGTATGACATTCCTTCAAAAAAAAAAAGTTGTATGACATAAAATTACATTAGTATTAAAATAACCAAAAAGTGCAACATCTTGATTTGTAACTCTAGTATGACATAAAATTACATTAGTATTAGAATAACCAAAAGGTGTATGTTTTGGAAATACAACTTGGTTTACCATAACCTTTTTTAGTATTTTTCTTCTACCCTATAAAAATAAAGATAAAAAATATTGACATTATTGGGTAAGTGGATTTTTTTGGATATGGGTTTGGTTTTACCCGAAACCCATTTATTTTTATGGGTTCTCCATTTTTAGAAACCATATCCACCCAATTACCTTATCCAACCCATTTTTTTAGGTTTTTTGGGTGGCTCTGACCGAGTTTTCTGGGTTGATCCAACCCATGAACACCCCTATCTAATACCGTGTTTGGTAGAAGATAAATAAGAAAGATATAAAGAGAGGAAAGAGAAGTTGAAGAGAGAGGGGGCAATTTCTCATGTTTGGTTTAGAAGAGAGAGTGAGCAGAGACATAAAATAATGTGGGACCCATGCCTATATCACTTCTCTCCATAAGTGCATAAATGTTTATTGGATAAATATTTTTTTCACTTAATTCTCAGTAAGTAAGTGTGATTTTTCATACCCTTTTATTAATTTTTTATTCATTTGCATTTTTTTTCAAATCGAAATTGTATTTTTGTTTGTGGTCCAGGCAATTGAATGATTGACGTAATTAAAATTTATGATTCATACTATATAGTTAGTAACAAATTGATTCATTTTAATTGAGGCATGTTTGCATCTTATCCTTATTTAACACGTGAATATGATTTTTGCTGAAAAATTTATATGTGTCTGTACGCACGCGCGTATGTGCGAAATCTATTTATCACGTTTAAAATGTAAAAAAAAGTTATGTATTTTTCGATCAACTACGCTGCTAGCAAACTCGAAGCCTGCGGAGGATAGGTGGATCTCACCATCGAGTCGACCATGACGCGATGATGAAGGTCGACAAGATGAAAGTGTATATCTACGTTATAGTCATCTCTGCAAAAACAAAGCAAAAAAAGTTTCTTTACTACTAATACATGCTTCAACCCGTACAAACAAGAACTCATTAATTCAATATCCTATATTCATTTGGCTATATGTGTTAAAAGGAACATACATTATATTTACTTATTTTACTTTAAAAAAATTATTGATTTTTTTTTTATCAATCAGAAGGAATTGCTTACAAAATAAAATATAAAAGAAAAATAGCTTTTATAGTTTGTGTGTGATTAATAATTACTCATGACAATTAATATTATAAAAATTAAATACATATCTTAAGGAAATGAAAAGTTAATCTTGCTTAACAAACCAAAACTTCACCCTAAATCCCTTCAAAAAAAAAAAACATCACCGTAAATTAGGGTAGAGCATCAGACGGGTTCGGGCCCAAAAGAGCAATGTTAGATGAAACCGAACACACTATTTCAAGACCCAGTTTCGACCGCATATGGGCTCAGTTTGGGCGGGTTTCGGGTTAGACGGTTGCGAGTTTCGGCGGGTCGGTTTGTTCGGGTATGGAAAAGGAAGAAAAAGACACAGGAAAATCGAGCTGCAGATCCAAACTTCTCATCAAAACCACAAGAGCAGAAATGGTGGAGGAAACAATCAAAAGCAAATAGAGAAGAAAAATGGAAAACAGAAAAAAGAATAACAAACAGAAAAGCTCCATGAAAATAGAGAAGAAGAGAAGTTTATACATATTACTTGAGACTAAGGTGTCACCCCTCAATATCTCCACAAAAACAAAAGTCACGTGCTGCTTTGTGAATGAGTAGCAAGCATGTTTGAGTTTGTTGTCTGAGACTGAGAGTTAGAAAATTAAAATCTAGATCTAGGGTTTGAGCTTTGAAGCAAGACAAAGGGAGTGACTGTGTACTCTGTATAGGATATTGGGCTTGGAGCTAATACTATTTGGGTCTAAATTGATATTAAGTTAATGGATCGGTCGATTGTGGGTAAGGCGGTTTGGTTCATTGAAAAACCGATTCCGACCATTGAAACCCACGTAGACCCAATTTTTTCTCATTTTTCACCCGACCCCATTTCAACCCGCCCCGATATACCCACGGTTGGTTGGACACTTTAGTTTTCGGGCGGGTGTGGGTTTCCTACTCTGCCCTACCCTGAATTGTGACAACTAGAAGTCTAACATAGCGAACAAAAGAGGATGTGAAATGTGAGTGCGTCATTGATAAATATAAATGTCAACACGCGACAAATCTTTTTCACTGATAGATACACAAAAACACGAGACAAGTATTTGTGAGTGATAAATATTAAAAAAAAACACATGAAAAAGTATTTGTCATCGATGAATAAAATAAAAAATAAAAAACTCCACCCTAAATTGTTACAACTAAAAGTCTAACATAGGGAACAAAAGAGGATGTGAAGTGTGAGTACGACATTGATAAATATAAATGTCAACACGTGACAAATCTTTTTCACTGATAGATACACAAAAACACGAGACAAGTATTTGTGAGTGATAAATATTCAAAAAAAAAAAAACATGAAAAAGTATTTGTCATCGATGAATAAAATAAAAAATAAATGACCAATATTTATCACGGATAAATATAAAAAACATTGGATAAGTATTTGTTACTAATAAATATAAAAAAAACACCCAAATCAAATTTGTCACTGCAAGAGACCCAAGGCGTCGGCCTTCCATATCTCATGTGGTTGCCACGCTTGCTTCTCTTGTAGAACAATAGAATCTATATGATCCAAATTCGAAAGAGAGTGGGATACACGACATTGACCTTAGCTTTCATATCTATAGATAATAATAGGCTTAATTGCAGTTTTAGCCCCCTAACTTTTCCAAAGTTGCGATTTTGACCCCTTAAGAAAAAAAACTACAAAACAGCCCCCTAAGTTTTGCAACTGTAGCAGTTTCAATAAAGATATTGTATCTACTTTTTTTTAAAAAATAAATAAAGGGTTAATTAAGTTTTTAGTCCCTATAAATATTCACAGTTTTGTTTTTAGTCCCTACAAAATAAAATCACACTTTTTAGTCCCTATAAAATTTTACATCAGCATTTTTAGTCCCTATAAAAATTTTCCATCAGCACTTTTAGTCTCTGTCAAAAATTTCCATCAACAGTTTTGGTCCCTAAAATGCTTAAGGAAAATGTCACAGGGACTAAAAAGTGTGATTTTAATTTATAGGGATCAAAAACAAAACTGTGAATATTTATAGGGAGTAAAAACTTAATTAACTCATAAATAAATAATATTATATCTACTTTTTTTCTTAAAAATAAATAAATCGCTGGGATCGGATTTTGAATTGATTTTTTTCGTGAGTTTGGGAAATGTTGTTTGAGTTTGATTAGTGTAAGAATATTATTTGAAACACAAATAGCAACGTATATTTTTGTTTCATTATGTATCAAAGGTGCATTAGATGTAACCCCAAAATAGGAGTTAGACCCCAAGATGTTCGAGAGTTACAAACCGAGAGAGGTATTTCTAGATTTTTTTAGGGGCAAGTGAGCAATTGAAGACATAGTTTTAAAACTCGGTTCAGTCATCGACTCGGTAAGGGTACTGAGTCATTGGGTTAATGGTCGAACCATTGGGTCACTGGTTGAACCGCATAACTGAACTGGATCAAATCGAATAACTCGGTCAGATGACTCGGTCTTAAGATTAAATTTTTGTTGGTATTTAACCAAATAATATTTGATTGAACTAATGACTCGACCACTTAAAAACTAAAATGTAGTATGTATATTAATATTTGTATAGCTATATATTATTGTTTAAAGAGTGTGGCTATATTTTGTTGACATTAAATATATTTATTTTGTTGAAAGAGACATTAAATTTTTATTTTTTTAGGGCTGACATGAAATATATTTAGTTTTGCATATTATTTACTATTAATATAATAAGTAGATTTTCTATAAAAAGAAATATGATATGTATATTATTAATTTTGGGGAGAGATTTTTTTTAGAGGAGAGATGATATGTATATTATTATTATTGTGTAAATATTATATTTAAAAATGATTTGCTCTTTTTGAAAAAAAAAAATTGATAGAGTTCTTTCAAAGGAACAAATGAAGATGTAAGATACATACATATTTAATATATTTCAATAACTAACACCAAAAAATGTTGAACCAGTGGTTTGGCTTTTAGTAAAACACTTTGATGTGCCTGGTTTGATTCCTAGATCCATTCATTTTTCCAATTTATGATTTTTTCAACAAAAATCAAAAGTCAAAGTAGTTAAAACTTTAGGAAGCAGCACGTTAATTGTATTAAACTGAATGCGTGCTTAATGACTAATTATGACATAAAATTGAAAAAAATTACAAAACCGGTTTGACTCGAAAAATCGGTCGAGTCACCGGTTTCCATCGGTTTTTTCTGAGCCACGCCAATTTTAACCGGTTCAATTGCACGACCGATCTGATAACCAGTTCAAACCGGTTACACCACTGGTTCACGGTTCAACCGGTCGGTCCGAACCGGATTTTTAAACTATGATTGAAGGGGCCTATTGATCAAACTTCAATTAGTTATAATTATGCTCTTCTCCCAACAAGTTTCGCTCCCACCCAGCCCAACTGACCAAAATACCCCTGCGCTAGTTAACTAACGCATGTGTAAAACAAACGTGGCTTAATTTTACACATGCGTGACTTAAGTCACGCCGCATGAGTTAACTTACATGTGTGTTATATCCCGCGTGAGTTAACTCACACTAGTACTTTGGCTGGAGAGAACAAGTGTTAGTTTGGATAGTAGGATTGTGTTGGATCATGGTCACCCTTACTTCATTGTAGGGGTGGACAGCAAACGGGTTCGGTCGGGGATCGGGCTCAAAATGCGAATCCGCCCAAAACCACGGGCTGTATACACCAACCCACTTCCGTCCATTTTCTCATGCGGGTTAAGCGATTTCTGGTTGTTCGGTTTACGGGGTTTGTCGGGCGGGTTGCTGTGGGCTTAGATCTCAAATTAACGTGTTTTTTTAACAAAACAAGCTCCAGAACAGAGGAAAACAAGAAAATAAACAAAGATTTAAAATTCTACAAAAAAAAACAATGATTTAGAATACAGGATGGAAACAACAAGGAGGAGCACATGAGATTATCCTCTCTTAGTTACTTCCATCGTCGCCGTTTTACTTGGTGTTAGAAGAAGTTAGATTTGAACACATGAAGAGATGAATGAGAGAAGGAAAGAGAGGCAGAGAGGTTCTAAACTCAGACGGTGAGGCTACTAAGTTCCAAATGGAAAGTATATAAACAATGGTTTAAATGCAAATAAAAGAAATAAATATAATAATAACTAGAATTCATTGGTAAATGGCAAGTAAGTAAATTATTAATAAAATAACATTGGAATATGTGTATTAACCTTCCAACTCATGTGAAAGTGAAAGGGAAAGGACAACAAAGCTGGTACACTGCTCTATGTATTCCTATCCACTGTCACTCTGTAAGCATTGGCGGGCGGGTTCGGTTACCGCTGGGTCGAGGAATTTGATCTGCACCCACCCGTATTAATTATATTATGCATACATGAATCTTGATAATAAATATGATGCATACTTTGAATCTTATAAACAGTAAAAGCCATTCAAAGTATGTTGCGGAATAAATTAAAAGATCATTGAACAGAGATCAGTAAGCAAATAAAGGCACCTTTGCCTCCGGCCAAAGTACTAGCGTGAGTTAACTCACGCGGGGTATAACACTTGCATGAGTTAACTCATGCGGCATGACTTAAGTCACGCATGTGTAAAATTAAGTCACATTTGTTTGATTTCTGCTCTTCCCCCTACACAAAACACTCGCGCCCTGCAGCCTTGTCGAAAATGCCCTTGCGTGAGTTAACTCACACAAGAGTTAAACTCTGCATGACTTAACTCACGCAGGAGTATTTTGACAAAACATGATAAAAACCCAGGAAAACCAATTCTCCTCCAAATTGCAAATCGATAGACGGAAGAAATCATATTGCAATTGCTGCAAATTGATACACCTGAGTAATATTCATGCAATTGCTGCCACATCATTCAACTTTGAATTGGTTTTCCCTTGAATTATCGTTGCTGCCAAATCATATTTTCCTTCAAGCTTTGAATCAATTGTTGCCAACCAACTTTTTCCTTGGATTATCATTGTTGCCTAATCATCTATCAATCAATAACATTCATAATAACATTCATAGGAACGATTTGCAATTTGAGAAAGAATTGGGTTGTCATGTGTTTTGTGTTTTGTCAAAATATTCCTGCGTGAGTTAAGTCACGTTGCGTTACTTAACTCACGCTGTGTGACTTAAGTTGCGCAATTTTTAACATGTGCGTTAGTTAACGCATGTGTATTTTGGTCAGTACAGCTTAGTGTGAGCGAAATGTGCTGGGCGAAGAGCAGAAATCCGTTTATTTTACACATGCGTTAGTTAACTAGCGTATGGGTATTTTGGTCAGTTTGACTGGGTGGGAGCGAAACTTATTGGAGAAAAGCATAAATCAATTAGTTATTCATGTGGACCCTTCTACTGGGCTTGGTGATGATAAGTGTTGGTCATTGATGACGTAACAATCTTGAATCTTAATCTATTCAAGAAATATACAAGTAGTGGTTAGTACAAATCATTTTTGTTTCTTAATTGGAACTTTACTTTTTTTTTTGAACAAATAATTGGAACTTTACTTGTATAATACACAAAGCATGTTCTGTCTGAGATCAGTGCTCCTTCACAAAAGCTCCTTTACCCTCTCTTTCTTCTCCCACAACCGCCACTACAAGGTAAACACCACCGTCTCTTTCTCTCTTCCTGTTAAGTATTCAATAACAATAAATTTACCATGGTGATGGTGTTGTTAAGATTCATTATTATGAATGCATGTCATAGTTGTTGACTTTTATTTGTTCTAATAACTATACTTCACCGATTCATGTTTCATATTAATCATCGATTTCAATATATTATTACTTATTGAAGATGTTAGTTAATCGAGTTAAAATTTGAACTGATCATAAATTAATGTTCTGTTTGGATTGACTTATAACTTATTTGAGCTTATCTATTGACATAAGTACAGCGATATTGTCTGAGAGAACTTATGACATGCCCATAAGTTGTTTTTAGCCTACTTCCATAAGCTCTGCCGAATTGTTTTTGAAAACAGTCTACGGCTTATATGAAAATAGTTTGACTTTATTTTATCTTTTGTAATAGAAATAGATTAGACATAAGCACTGATATGAGATGTGTTTCGTTTATGCTATAAGTGCTTAGCTAAGTTATTCATCCAAACAGGGCCTAAGTTTTCTTCTATGCCATTTTGCTACTCTGAAGGTTTTGTGATTCTTGATTAAAATATCTTTTGCATAGCATTAGCATATTGTTGAAATGGTGCGATCATCATTGGACGAGATATCAGACTCGGGAGCATTCACGAGATCAGCTTCCACATTCCGACAATTCGTTTCAAAGGATCCAAATTCCCAATTTCCAGCTGAGTCAGGAAGATATCACCTCTACATATCATATGCTTGTCCTTGGGCTTGCAGATGCCTTGCTTACTTGAAAATCAAAGGACTCGACAAAGCCATCAGTTTCTCGGTTAGTTGGTTTTTTTGCTTAATACTTGCAACTGGTGTTATTTCAGTTTTCAATAGTTCTTACTTGAAATTTCATATCTTGCATGTTTAATAATCAGTCGGTCAAACCTATATGGGGAAGGACTAAAGAATCAGATGAATATATGGGATGGATTTTTCCTGAATCGAATACCGAGGTCCTTGGAGCTGAACCTGATCCTTTGAATGGAGCAAAGAGTGTTAGAGAACTTTATGAAATTGCAAGTACAAACTACTCTGGAAAGTTCACTGTTCCAGTAGGTTTTCGCTTTAGAATGGACTCACTTTTTTCCTTAGCTTTTCTGATTTGCTTTACTCAGCCGATGTTTATTGTTAGCTGATGGATTTTTATCTGCACAGATTCTTTGGGATAAGAAACTCAAGACAATTGTTAACAACGAGAGCTCGGAGATAATACGCATGTTTAATACTGAATTCAACGATATTGCAGAAAATCCCATCTTGGACTTGTATCCCTCTGAATTGCAAGCCCAAATTGATGAGACTAATGAGTGGATATATCCTAATATAAACAACGGTGTTTATAGATGTGGGTTTGCAAAGAAGCAGGAACCATACATTGATGTATGTATCTGTTTTTTTTATTTTTTTTCAGGTGTAGTTGATAATTTAATGTTTACATTCATTTAGCATTTGAAACTGTTCATTTGGTCCTTTGTGCAGGCTGCAAGACAATTATATGAAGCTTTGGACAAATGCGAGGATATACTAAGCAAGCAACGCTATATATGTGGCAACAAGCTTACTGAAGCAGACATTCGTTTGTTTGTCACTCTCATTAGATTTGATGAGGTATAGTGTGTGACTTTGTGTGTGGATTGGGCATCTATCATTGATATTTGGGAATATCTTATCATTATTGTTCTCGTCTGAATTAATAAATCAACCTCAGTGGAGGTGGGTCTGCTGATTGTGATGGTGGTTGTCCCTTATAGGTGATGGTGGCCTTATGTCTTCGGGCCATTCAGAAAATGATATTAGAAGACCGATCACCGACTCAATCAGGAAGGATTGAGTCGAACGAGTACCCCCGATAACCTTGGCTGGTATACTCGGTCATATTAGTACAGAACACAGTCCCGAGTGTTAGGTCTTAAAGGTGAAGACATTCTAGTGGACTGAGTTGCCAAACTGTTTGGTACATAACATTAGCCCCCGAGCGTCAAGCCTAAAAGGCGAAGACGTTCAGGTGAACTGAGTGCTCAAACAGTTTGATACCGAATTTGAATAACCAAATTGCACATCTAGTTTTAAGAGTCCATGTCTTATCAAAATATGGAGTTTGTGTTGTCGAATTTCACTATTTTAAAATCATTAAAACTCAATATGGCCCTCTCCAAACCTCTCTGTCCAAACATATCCTTAGGCACCACAGGCATTCATCAGTAAACTCACCAAGTGTTTCCTTCTTGTTATTGCTTTATTGTTATTCGATGGACACTTAATGGTTTACCTTATAACACGCCAAAGGGGAAAGCTTTGAATTAGAACTCAAATTCTAAAGTTTCTTCTTCATTCTTTTTGTGCTTTCAATATATATCTGTTCAACATTTTGATGGAATTAGAGGAACATACAAGAACTGGGATGATTGCTTTCCTATTTTGTGACTCATTTTGTTGCAATCTACCCATTCCGATGTTTTGATTTTCAAGTAATTAGCCATTGTTAAAATTGCAGGTTTATGCAGTTCACTTTAAGTGTAACAAGAAGCTAATACGGGAATATCCAAATATCTTCAATTACACCAAAGACATTTTCCAAATCCCTGGCATTAGCAGTACAGTGAACATGGAACATATAAAGTTGCATTACTATGGAAGTCATCCTTCTATCAATCCATTTGGGATCGTTCCTATGGGGCCAAATATCGATTATTCTGCTCCTCACGACAGAGAAAGGTTTTCTACTTAGGTTGATTGATTGTAAAATTTGTAATAAAGGGTAAGAAACTTCAGTTTCATTAAGGTACTGCTGTGTTATAATATTGCAGAAACATCCATGCTTTCCGGAACAAGACAATTTCAAAATAAAAGTGAGACAATTTGGTGTGTGTATGCTTTAATGTTATAATTTATCTGTAATCGGACTTCCATTGATTGAATCTGTTTGTTATGATAGTTTATGATGAACAATTTTCCTATATCAAATCATGCATACATATACACCTCATTGGCATCTAAAAAGGTTATTAGAGCTTTACTAGAATGATTCTTATGCCATTATCTCAAGAAACTACATTATCTTTAGGGTCTAGGGTTTATCGGCATTCCCTTGATCTGATTCTCAACACAGATTCAATGTTGAGTAGATTACACTCGACTGTCTAAAGAAATAAATACTCTTAATTTTCTCATTTTTATGTTACTCTTTTTTTTCACTCTTAATACAAACAAGTTTTTTATGATTTTTTTTCCTCCCAATGATCCCTATCATTATCCCCAGCTAATTTTGAATCCTAAAATAACAATGCTGAGACGTTAGAAGATAAAGGAAAGGTTCTAAGTAAAGTAAATTCAAAACAAAATATATGACTAAGTTAGTTAAATGTAGATGGATAGTTCGATACACTAACTAAAGAAATAATAAGGATTTGAAGACTATATATGAAGGTTTTGAAATTTATTTTCCATACAAAAATTGAAAATTATAATACTAATTTGATTGATATAGAAATCTATAATACCGTCAAAAAAAAGAATTTAAACTTAAGGTTGACTTGTTATATACTTAATTTCACAATGAAGAAATAAGGGGTGTATAAACCATAAAAGACGGATTGCATGTGTAATAAACTCGACCCTAATATTAGATCAGATGATTTTTAGACTCGAATTCAAACTTAAACTCAATCAAATCCAATGAGGTGCGAGTCTAATAAAATGAGACAATATCAAAACAAGATTGTGTTGATTCTAAGAAAAGTCACCAATGCATAAACATTTTATTATTAAAAAAAAAGAATTAATTAACAAGTTTTTTTGATCACTAAACAACAACATAATTCCAACAATCACAAATTTTCACTAGCATAATATTCAACCTGCTTTAATGTTCCAGTAGCATAATGCAAACAAGTTTTCACAATTTTATATCATTGGTCGACTTAAATGAGATTATATTTTTAGAGTGTTAATTTTCTCACCCTATCGAATTCTCGTGCGTCCTATTTTTTTAAAAAAATACCCATGATTCAGAATATATAGTCCGAACCCATTCCGGATACATTCGTGGATTTTGGTACTTAAACCACCCTGGTGGATGATGATGTTAATTTTGAATAGATGGATTCAGAATATATAATCCGGAAAGTTCTAACAACTTCCGGATTGTGTAATCCGAAATGTACAAATCACCCCGTTGAAAGTCAACAAAAAGGGGTGGGAAATGATGGTTCCTGATTATATAATCCGAAAAGTATTAAAACAGTCCGGATTATATAATCTGAACTGCATCAGTACAGAGGCAGAAGCCATCTGTTTTGGCTAGGCCTCTATGTTGGAGCATGTAGTCAACTGCTTTGGCCTTTGATCAGTTGTTCAAACATAAAATTCAACTTATAACATAACAATTAACGACACAACATGATTTTCAAACATTCAAACATTAATAAAACATAATTATTCAAATGTTACATAACATAATTATCCAAAATATTCAAACATTAAAATTAAATAAAATACAATCAACCCCTAATAACTACACTCGTACCACTGTCATATCTGCCACCACCCCTGCCACCTCTGGCACCCCTGCCACCCTCAGTAGCTCCCCGACGACAGTAAATCTTCCCATCATGCACCTCTTTCAATACCTCCTCCAAATGTTGTCATTCCTCAGACCCTCGCGAAACCACACCACTGGACATCACAACATAAACATGGTCTCTGATGTAGCTCATCCTCCCGCTAAGTTGTAAGTACCCATGCTCTCCATCCTCCTGAGCAGCAAGCGAATCAAGGACCTCACGCTTCGGTGGCCTCGACACCGGTACCGGCATGTCAGGAAGAATCATGCATGGATGAGAATGGTGATAAAACCACTCGATGTGTCCCTCTGCTGCCTCCACGCCATGAACTGCATGCTTCCCCAACTGCTCAGGTGTCAGCGCATGATCAAGAGCATGCTGAAAGCGGTTTGTGATCTCCGCCAAATTAATCATAGGAGGTGCACTCTCAGTAGGATGTGGAGGGATGGTCTGAACCCTCCCAAACTGACGCAGCACCCGCTCCGGCAGATATCTCACCATGCGGTCTCCGTATCTCAGTCATCCAGAGTAAAGGCTGACCCGCTCAAATGGACGTGCCGCAAGGTGATCTCCATATGGGGCCATGACAACGACACTCAGATCCAGCCTATCCAGATGGTTTCTATAGTTGTCTGGTGTGCCCAAACCAGACGGTGGTAGAAAAAACATCGCACGTGGATACTGATCCTCTCGATATCCTGCCTAGACATCCTTGCTTCCCATACCTTGGAAGTGCTGATATACCCAAGCCTTCAGCAATGACAACCACATATAAATATACAAACCATAAACACTTACATTTTAAAAAATAAAACATAATTTTTAATTTATACCTGCAACAAAGTCAGGTATCCTGCCACTTGACCGCAGTTCCAACGTGCAACATTGTTGAGCTCCCTATACAAGTGAGCTAGTGCCACAGCTCCCCAAGAATAACCAGCAACAAGATCAAGGTCTCTAAATTACCTCAGGTAGACAAATCCACAACATTCTTGTTCTTGTCAATGAAGATCGTGATCCGCACCAAGTATGGCAAATATACGCGGACAGCCTGGTCCCGCAACCTCCGCACCTCCTGAGTCACACCACCATGCTTAGTCTCCAACTCCAACTGCTCCTTCATACGCTGCTTGAAAATCCTCTACAAGTAGCCAAATCGGCAATGTGCACTTTCACCTCAACAAGAGCTTCACCCGGATCAGACCCCGAGTACGTCTCCATCCATTATACCGCCTCGTCCCGTGATATGGACGCGTTGGACAGAAGCATGCCATCAATGGGGAGATGCAACAAACATGACACATCATCAAGTGTCATTGTCATCTCCCCAAACAGAAGGTGGAAGCACGAAGTATCCTCGTGCCACCTCTCCACAAAGGCACAAATGAGACCATGGTCAATCATGTTGTAGTTGGTATCCTGAAGTCAACCAAGACCAGTGCCCTGCAATCTGTCTTCCCACCATCGTGCAACCATGATAGGGGTGGTCTCTGAATCATGCATCACTTCTATCTTCTTTCTGTTGCTGATGCATTTTAAATTGCCATGCCACTACAAATAATTAAAAACAATACCTAAACATCATTTTACACTCATGGCTTCACAAACAGTCAGTTTAACAATTTAACATTGCATAAACAGTACATTAACAACATATTAAAGTAAGTTTAACATTAATAAATACTTCGCCCTCAGACGCCTTCTTGGCCACGTGCACATGGTACCTCCACAGCAGGCCAGTGTCGTGTGGGCCACCTGGATAGTCATCAAGTGGGTCAGGGTCCACCACCTTCTTCTTCTTCGTTCACCTTCGCCGTGGCTGGGCATCTTCCATATCCTCGTCCACGTCCATTTCCTGAAGCTCCTCCTCAAGCTCCTGCTCCTCCATTAGTTGCACGTCCACAACATCTTCCATATACTCTTGTTAATGCTACTCCGGCTGATGCTCGACATCAACATGACGTCCTCTGGCACCACCTCGACGCCTCGAAACAACACCATCCTCCTCCATCCGTTGGGTACGCTCTCTCCTACGGGAAGCATGCCCTACCACCCTTACACGTTGAGTAGAGGATGAACCTTCTGTAACACGCACACAACACAAAACAGTACAAAAGAGACGATCAAAACATATTTTGGGTGTTTCAAGAATTTATTTTCCGGATTGCATCAGTGCAGAAGAAAAAAAACGGTACAAATTACATGTATCCATAGAGAAAACGAACTAACCTTCCATGTGATATTGATCAAGGTTGAAATGCGGCCCGTTTGAGCAAGATTTCACCGATTTTGATTGGATTTTTTCGGTTTGGAATTTGGGATTAGAGGGAGAGAGAGAGAGAGTAAGTAAAAAGTGAAACTGTAAAAATGGGGGGTGAACTTCCTTTTATACTTCGAATCTGTCCAAAATATATAATCCGGACCCGTCTTTAATTTTTCGGAGAGCAATTTGATAATTTTTACAGAGCGCGTGAGAAAGGCATAGGGTGGGAAAAGTAATACTCGTATTTTTATTGATCCAATCAATGTAGTACAATCATTTTGTTGTCCATGATAATAGTAAGTATCAACCAAGATCAAAATTCAAAAACACCAACATTTTAAATCAACAATTCACTACACACTAGCATTGTCTTAGTTATTAACCAACAAACAATTCACCAAACAGTAGCAACATTGTCTTGCAAACTAATAATAGTAGTATCGATACTGTCTAGGGATGGCAATGAGTATCCAATGGGCAGTGTACTATAATACCCATCCTTATACCCACGTTTGTAAAAAATACCTGTACCTGGGCCCGTATCCTCGTGGGCAACAACTTTAGTTTCCTTCCCCATACCCTATGGGAACCTAAGTGCATATACCCGCACCCATTACCCGCATTTTAACTATGAAAAGACAATTAAAAAAAACCCACAATTGAAATAAAACTATGATCCAAAAAATTTCAAATCAACTCATAAAATAGTATGAATCGTAGTATTTTGCAGGTACCCATCGGGCCTGGATCCAATTGTCGAAGTATGAGATTCAAGAAATAGTTACCTGAAAATAGAAGAGATGGATAACAAAAAGCAACGAAAGGCAGGCAGGCGGCAGAGATTCAACACAGCAGAAGGCTGGGTTTAGGTTTAAGCTTAAATAGTTAGATAAATTAATTAATTAATATATATAAATTATTTATTATATTATATAAATACATATATGCGGGTTGCGGGGCTGGGTAGTACAGTGCCCATACTCGTGCTCGTACCCTTTTAAGTTTGCGGGTAATTACCTGGATCCATGCCCATACCCATGAAAGCGGAGATTTACCCTACCCATTGCAGGTATTTTTTGCGGATACCCATCAGACCTGAGTTTAATTGTCATCCCTAATATTGCCTTACAATTTACAAATTAATTAACAGTTTGAATGGGATCAATGGTTGTTTGAGAATAGTCTATTTGTTATAATAATTTGCATATAATGTCATTCTCTAATTATCACGACAATGGCTGTAGTTTTTTCTCCGACTTTTAAAATTTTCACGTTATGTTTTTGTACTGTGATCCTGTTCTTTTTATCTTCTCTGTACTTATTTTTCCAAACAACTGGGCACCCCACGAGGCATTACATCAACATTTCATAAGGATAAGGCAAACGAATGGAGATGGAAAGTGGCGTGGGTGCTTATGGAAAATCAAATTCTCCTCTATCTTCATGAAATTGTGCGATATACTCATAAAAGTCCGAAAAAGGAAATGGTGGCAGGCAGGCAATAAAAATTTAGAATACCGTGGCAGGCAATAAGGAAATCAATATCCCTTTAATACAAAAATTATTATAATTCTCCTAAAAATATTATTACAATTATGTAAATATAACTAAGATGATAGCTGCAAGAAGTTTGATATTCAAAAACGTATGGAGGGTGTTTTAAATGAAATTTTAAGAAAAATTTCCACAAGTTAATCGATGTCTTTTATAAAAATTTGATCGATGTCAACAATTTTTCACCTCCATATCATATACCACATTATTTAAAATATATTTTAGATTAATATATGCTTTTGGTCCCTGCAAATATGGCGAGTTTGGGTTTTGATCCCTGGTAAAAAATAAATAAAAATTTAAATCCATCCCTGCACATTTTTTTGTTTTTTAAAATAATCTTTGGCCTCACTTTATTGATGATTTGGCACATTTATGCCTACGTGGCATTCGCTGACCCTGTAACTTAGCACAGTTGACAGCCATGTGGTAATTATTTTAGTTTAATTATTTAATAAACTTTTTTTAAAAATAAAAAATATATTTTTGAAATTAAAATAAAACATTTAAAAAATACGGAAATTAATTTTTCCAATTTTTTTAATTTTGAAATTTTATTTTCAGATTTTTGAAAATAAATAAATTCTTTTTAATTTTGAAAGCAAAACCTGAAGATAAATTTCCTAATTTCTTTAAAATTTTAGAAAAATGTTATCTAACTTTTTGTTTTTTTTAATTTACAATAATTAATTTCCAGGAAAAAATATATAAAAAACCTTTATAAGTTCGAAAAAAAAACTGATTTTTTTTTCTAATTTTGGAAAATTATTTTCTTTTTAATATTGAAAATTAAGTTCCATATTTTTTTTCTTGTCAAAAAAAGATTTCCATATTTTTTTATTTAAAAAAATAAACTGCTTTTTTTTATTAATTTCGTTTTTTGTAATTTTTTTATATCGAAAATTAATTTTCAGATTTTTTTATTAATTTCATTTTTTTTAAATTTTTTATTTTTATTTCAAAAATATGTTTTTTGTTTTTTAAATAATTAAAATGAAATCAGTTACACGTGGCTGCCACATGTGCCCAATTAAACAGTCAGCAAGTGACACATAAGCAAGAAAGTGGGCCTAAGGACCTTTTTAAAAAACAAAATTTTTTGCAGGGATTGATTTCAAAATTTTTTTTTACGAGGGACCAAAACCCAAATTCGCTATATTTGCAGGGACCAAAAGCATATTTTAGCCTATATTTTATCACCATTTCTTTAGTTTAAAAATATAATGAAGGGACCCGAAAACTGGTACATTTTAAAATATAGAGACCAAATTCATAAAATGGTGAAAATAAGGGACCGAAATTGCAATTAAGTTAATATTATATCCATGTTGCCAACTTGTGTCATAAGGACGCAAGTTCAAAAGCTAAAAAAACGAATTAAAAAGAGATGTTTGTATTGAAAATATAAAATTTACATATTCAAAATATTGAACACACAATTTCAAAGATTATATTTCTACATTTTTTTTTAATGTGTCGTTAGGGGACAAGTTACATCATAAATCATTAGTTTTTTCAACAAAAAAAAAAAAAATCATTAGTTTTTTTATAGTAAAAATGAATTGATGCTAGTGGTAAGGAATTTAAAACTCTAAGTAAGTGGTCATAGATTCAACCTTTGGTTCTTAAGTAAGAAAAAATTGATTGAGAGGAGAATCCTTCCTATATGCTTCACAAATTTTTCAACGAAAATTGATCATTATTAGACGATGGTGTAAATTTCATGCATATAACATGGTTTAAAAAATCATTAGTTTTTAAAAATAACAGTATTTGATTGTTTTTTTTCCGCTTTATATCTTACTAATTTGAGAGAATCCAAATTTCAGATGTTAAACACACACGGTAGATGAGATGGGTCTAAATATCACATTGGTCCTTTAAATTTTGATTTTGCATAATTGGATTGTTTTTGTTAGATTATTGTTTAATATACCCCTCAAAATCATTCATATTTATATAAAAGATTGATTAAAAGTTGTGACTTAATTAATAGTTACACAAAATAACAAGTTGATCAGAAATTAATACTCAATCATTTGAACAATTTAAGAGACCTATTGAACAAGCAATATACGATGGTGTATTTCTTTTTGGGTAGTTAGCATTTTCCTTTCCTTTTTGTGCGCTGACCATATTAGCATGCGTAAGATAAGAAACCAAATTGTGGTGGACCCATCTACCACTCCAATTATTGCCTTCTTGAACTTTTCCTTTTAGCAAGAAGTAGGGAGAAAATACTTTTCCCTTTTTTTCCATTTAGATTCACAAAATCTGTTTTGAATAATCTTCAGCCTAATAAAGACAAGTGCATAAACATGTAGTATACTAAGTTTCAAATATGGCAAATGCAAAATTTAAAGGCATATCCTAGAATATATTATTGTTGGTACAACATGTACTCCCCCTTCTACATATAGTTAAGTTTGTTAATTTTATAAAACTTATTGTATGTTTTCCAAAGCTGCTTTTCATTAATCTCATTTATAAACATAATGAGAATGAGAGATTACAAGAATTGAAAAAATGTAGTAAACAAAGCAATTTAACTCAAATGATTAATGAATTTTATCAATTACGAATTATTCAAAAACTTCAACTTGATTCTTAGATGATACAATTATTGACTAGACTTTATTTATTTCCAGATCAAACTCTGAATTACCGACACTCATGTCTTTTAAGAACCGAAGGATTCAAACAAATACTCTACAAGAGTTGTTTGAAATTTGGTTCTTACTTAATACTCAATCTGTCCCGTTTTAAATGACCCAATTTAAAAATATGTATTGTTCATATAACATGTTTTGACTCTATTTTTCTACGAATTTATAAAGATAAAATATAGCATATAAGATGTTGTTGGATTCGTCTCGACAAATATTTTTCTAAATATTAATTTTTCATAATTTTTTCTAATAGATTATCAAAGATATTTAAATATAAAATTGTCCATTGACATACATGTTAGAGTCAACTAAGTCACATAATAAGGGACGTGACAAGAGACAGAGGAAATACTTACCACCAAGATGCTTGAAGGTAGGTACACATTTAAATTTAACAAGTCTTTGGCATGATAATTTTATAACGAGCTGAATGATATCATGATTTGATGATTGAAAATCGAAAATATGATGTGACTAATAAAGTGAAGATAATGTAAGGATAATGGATGATTGGACACGGAGAGAGAGAGTGAGACAGAGATAAATGGTTCTTGTTTGTTTTCTTGAAAATAACTGTTTAGCAAAATCTCATATGTGTACTGTTGCAGTCTTGCGTAAATTTAACTTAACTTAAGGAAAAAATAATTAATCAATGTTTTTTTAATAACATACCCAAAAATATTTAAGGGAGAATGCACATGTCTTTTTACCTTAATGCTTAACCAATATCTCGGTTCGCTTTCAAGTTAGACATGCAATAATATTAAATTTTTTACTGAGTATTTGTTATTTATATGAATTTCACATAGCTCAAAAGATTAATGTTTATAGTTGCGTGTAGATGATATCTAATTTTTTTTTATAAAAAAAAAGTTTTGTAATAACATAATTGCCAAACACCACATGTGTTTATTTAAGTTGGTTATTTTTAACAAATTAGTTTTAAGTTTTTTTTTCTTCAATAAGTTGGTCCTTTAAGTCAAAATATTTTCACCATCATCCTCTTTTTATTAAATTCAGTTAAAAAGTGTTTATGTAGATGTTCAATACTAAGTTGGTGAATCCAAATTCACTGATATCAAAACTAGGATTCGTAGATCTTGATTTGAAATGAAATCGATCAATTATTTGATTTATAATATTGGTCACAAAATATTTATATATAAAATTAGATTTGAATTTGAATTCAAAAAAAGGAGAAAATTAGTGTAAATAATCATGTTTGACGTCATGCTTTTTCCTTCTTTTTTTGCACATGTCACCTCAATGTTAAATTGCAATATGAACATTTTCACGAAGTTTGATGAAAAATGGATGAAGATGTAAATATTTTATGACTCAAGGACCAATTCATTACAAAACAAAATTAACGGACCAATTTGTTACAATAAAACACTAAATAACTAACTTTTATAAACATCTAACTTAAAAGACCGCATAAAGTATTTGCCCTCCCATAAATGTCAAACCAAAATTTAAAAAGAGATAAATGAGTAATTTAAAACTAATTGAAATTAAGTTAAAAAATTAAGAGATGAATTCTTTGGTGGAACATCTTCACAAGTGGTTCAGTTAAAAAATTAAGAGATGAATTCTTTGGTGGAACATCTTCACAAGTGGTTCACTATATACCTATATTTAAAAGAGTCTTGTTAACCGGTGCTCCCGAGGCACTGGTTAAGGAATCTATAAATAGGATTGTTTGTCTTGAAAATATAATTTGTCTCTTTTATTAAATAATAATTACATTACTTTTTAATAAAAACTTACTACTTTGTTTGGCGCTTAACCAATGCCCCGGAGGCACCGGTTAACATTCTCCTATTTAAAATTATCAGAAATTTCAACCACTATTGTTGTTACTTTTTAGAAATAAAAAAACTCATAAGTCTTCCCATATTATCATAATAAAAAACAGAAAGAAAGATAAAAACCAACCTAGGAGATCAAAGCTTTGCAAAACAACATGGCAGTAGCGTCATGGTGAGAAAGAAATTACTAGAGCTTTTGTAAAAAAAAAGAAAAACTTCACTCCGTCTCATATTAGATGATCTAGTTGACTCCGACACACGTACCAATGCATATGTTTTATCTTTAATATATTCAATTCTCTACTAGAAAAAAAATGAAAATTTAATATTTTAAAAATATTCATCGTGACGAATCCAACATCTTACATGATATTATTTATCTTTGTGAACTAATAAAAAAATATGGTCAAAATATATTAAGTCAATAATAAATATTGTCAAATAAATCATTTATCGAGGGACGGAGGGAGTAAAACATTCCTGAAGCGGGAAGTAGACAAAAAGCATAAGGGCACCAACCTTTTTCTTTTTCTTTTTGGGAATTTTTAATTTTATGGAAAGGCTAAAATATTTTTATAGGTTTTATAGGTAGGAGTGAATTATTAGTTTGAAAGGATGCGCAACTTTTGGGGAGCAAACAAGGATGGCCCCGTAAACCCCACCCACATAAAAGAAATTGATAAATATTATCTGTATCCAATAAATACATATATTATTTTCAAGTGCCCATGTCTCCTCTGATATATTTTTTCCACTCATAATTACATAAATAAAAATACACACATATAAAAATTAATAAAGTTTTGATATGCTGTATGTGGAATTTTTTTTGCACAATCAACATATTATACATAAAAAAGTTTAATTACGATTGATTGACAGCTTAAAAAATATTTAAACCAATAGTGAATTTTATATATTTGAGTTTAAATGATAAATAATTACATTTAATCCTTCTAAAAAAATAACAAACTCAGATTTTTCAACCAAGTTCAAATCAATAGTGGGATAAGGTTTATTGTGCTAGAGCCAAGGAATTGGGTGGTCGTAAGTTTAGAGAGATTAATCTTGTTTTATTAGGGAAATAATTTTAGAGGCCGAGGATAATAAGGAAGAATTATGATTTGAAGTGTTATCTCAAATGTATAAGTTGGAAAATGGACTTTTGTGTGGAAGGTCGAGTAGAGATTTTGTTTGGTGGAGATATATTTATGCATTTGATGTATCGTTAAACATTGGGTTGGATGTATTTACACGATATTTGTTTATCGAAAAATGCTAACAAGTGTTTCAAGGGCACTCTTTAAGAGTTTAAAATAATAAGTTTTTATAAAAATATGTGTATTTAATGTATTAGAAATTGAAATGTTTAACTTTTTAAATAAATGCATTAAAATAATTTCTTTATATAGAATCCTTAAAGAGTGTCCTTATGACACTCGTAAACAAGACTCTTGTTTTTTTTTTTTGAGAGAAAGAAGCTTATAGCTTTTCATTATTAATCAAAGTGTGAATACAATGTGGAATATTAAGATGATAATGGAAACTAGCATGATTTAGTGCTTCCCTAGTTAGATTATGGGCAACACTATTGGCTTGTCTCCTAATGAATTTCACATCAGAGTTCGCTAAATCAGTCATTAACAGGTGTCTACAATCGTGTATTATAGCCATGAAATCTGAGACACCATCCCCCTTATAGATACTTTCTGCCACCACTTTTGAGTCCGTTTCGAAATCCATATTTACCAAATTTAGGTCTTTCGCCCATCGCATAGCATGTAGGAGTCTTATAACTTCTCCCATTTCCACATCAAGTAAGGGTGTGAAACACTCAGTACGGCTTATAACATGATTTCCATTTGCATCTCGAATACAAGCTCCAAAGCCTACTTTATTGAGAGAAGTAGAAAAGGAA